>Ga0068860_100001504_pt1 | contig 25146 bp, 19 predicted proteins | sample KBSSwiS32_FD_66597 | JGI IMG/M metagenome (GOLD analysis project Ga0068860, IMG submission 66597) | Switchgrass rhizosphere microbial communities from Kellogg Biological Station, Michigan, USA - KBS Switchgrass S3-2 | ecosystem: Host-associated > Plants > Roots > Rhizosphere > Soil ...
ATACTGGAAACACAATACCCCAGTATGAAAGCCTATGTTGAATACATCCGCAGTAAAGCAGGCGATAGTTACCTATGGAAAGGTGGCAGTGTATTTGGCGACTGGTTATTTTACAAATCGATGCGCCAGACAGAGAATGACGGATATACCAGCCCCGATATGATTGCTACAATGTTTTATGCTTATTCATCGCACCTGCTGGCACAGGCGGCAGCCGTATTGGGCAAAACGGATGACGAAAAAACCTACAATGATATTTTTGAAAAAGTAAAAGAAGCATTTAACCGGAATTATGTAACTGCAGAAGGACGCATTGCATCTGAATCGCAAACCAGCTACGTGCTGGCGCTGCATTTTGGCTTGTTGCCAGAAGCGATGCGGCCAAAAGCAACTGAATATCTCGTGGCTGATATAAAAGAAAGGGGTAATCATTTGTCGACCGGTTTTTTGGGCACACCATATCTCTGTCACGTGTTAACTGCCAACGGCCGTACCGATATTGCCTATGATTTATTGTTGCAACCAACGTATCCTTCCTGGTTATACCCGGTTAAAATGGGAGCAACAACAATTTGGGAAAGATGGGACGGTCAGAAAACAGACAGCACTTTCCAGGACGTGGTCATGAACTCATTTAATCACTATGCTTATGGTGCTATTGGCGACTGGATGTACCGCGTAACGGCAGGTATAGAAATAGGGGAGCCTGGTTACAAACATATTTTGATACAGCCGCAGCCCGATAAAAAACTTACCTATGCCAAAGCCGGTTTTGAAAGCAGCTATGGCCAAATTGCTTCCGGTTGGGAAATGAAAGACGGAAAATTGCTGCTGAAAGTGAAGATTCCTGCCAACACAATGGCTACCATCATTCTTCCGTGGGCAGAATTAGAAAAAGTAACGGAGACGGGTAGCCCATTAAGTACAGTTTTCAAAAATGCAAAACAAAATAAAAGTAATGTGGTGATAGAAACAGGTTCGGGCGATTACAGTTTTGAGTATACACCAACAACCGCCAATTAACAATGTAAACAAATAAGTTTTTAAAATAGTATGGCTGCTTACCGGGCAGCCATACTATTTATATCCCTGCTGCTTGGAGGTTTTTGTTTTTGACCAAACAAAAAATTTACAGGATGAAAATGTTCAGTTTTATAGCCCTCATCGTGTCTTCTCTCACTATTGGAGCAACTCCCTTGCAGCCGGTATCTCTTACCTGCGAGTATATTACTAACCCGCTCGGCATTGATATTGTATCGCCCAGACTGGGTTGGCAGTTTAGCAGCAGTGAAACAAACCAGGTTCAATCTGCGTATGAAATCATGGTGAGCAGTAGCCTGGCAGCTATCAACAAAGACCGCGGAGACTGCTGGTCAACGGGCAGGATCGTTTCGGCAGAAAACATACAAATCGCCTATGCCGGAAAACCTTTGCAACCTTTCACGCGCTATTACTGGAAAGTGAAAATATATAACCGGGAGGGGGAGGCCTCGGACTGGAGTGCAGTAAACTGGTTTGAAACAGCTATGCTGGATACAAACGATTGGAAGGCGCACTGGATAAACGACGGCAGCCAGAACCCGGCGAGAGATGAAGATTATTATAAACCGGACAGAATGCCACTATTGCGAAGGACATTCAACACCAGTAAAAAAATAATTTCCGCGAGATTATATATTTCGGGAATGGGTTACTATGAAGCTTATCTGAATGGAAAGAAGATTGGAGACAATATGCTCGATCCCGGTTTTACTGCCTATAGAAAGCAGGTTTTATATGCGGTTCACGATATTACCCTACTTGTTAAAAAAGGAAATAATACGGCTGCAATTATGCTGGGTAACGGGTGGTGGAATCCCCTGCCATTTAAATTTTTTGGCCGATGGGATTTAAGAGATTACCAGCAAACCGGCCGTCCTTGTGTGAAAGCGGAAATACATTTGAACTATGCAGACGGTTCGCAGGAAACATTGAACACAGATGAATCCTGGCAGGGTGCGCCAGGTCCCGTTACGCAAAACAATGTTTATATAGGCGAACATTACGATGCGCGGCTGGAACAAAAGAATTGGAATGAAGGAACAGCCGATGCAATGGTATGGAAAAAAGCGGTTATGGTACCAGGGCCTAATGGTAAACTGACTGCACAAATGCAACCACCCATAAAGGTTACAAAGATAATTACGCCGGTAAAGGTATGGGAATACAAACCCGGTGTTTTTATAGCAGATATGGGACAGAATTTTGCCGGCGTTGCAGGTATTACAGTAAAAGGTTCGGCGGGCACCACCGTTGTTTTGCGATACGGCGAAACCTTGTTTGAAGATGGCTCCTTAAACGTAATGACCACAGCGGCCACACAAATCAAAAAAAATGGTATTAAAGCGCCGCCTGGCGCCCCGGAAACCCTGTGGCAGGAAGATCGCTATACTTTGAAAGGTGGAGAAATAGAAACCTGGAACCCGCGTTTTACGTTTCATGGTTTCCGTTATATAGAGATTACCGGATGGCCTGGCAGACCTAAGGCAGGTGATATTGAAGGGCTTCGCATGAACGCCGCATTCACACAGAACGGCAGCTTCGCCTGCTCAGACAGCATGTTTAATAAATTGCATGAAGCGATTCAATGGACATTCTTAAGTAATGTCTTCAGCGTGCAATCCGATTGCCCGGGCAGGGAGAAAATGGGCTATGGTGCCGATATCGCCGTAACAGCGAATGCCTACATATACAATTATGACATGGCAAATTTCTATGCAAAAACAGTAAACGATTATGCCAACGAACAACAGCCCGACGGCGGTATTACAGAAATAGCACCTTTCACCGGTATTGCAGACAGGGGTTATGGCGGGTTGTCGGGACCACTGGGTTGGGAATTAGCGTTTCCCTATTTGCAAAAGCAGTTGTATGATATGTACGCTGATAAACGCATTATAGAAAATAACTATGAAGCATTTAAAAAACAACTGGCGTTCCTTGCATCCAAAGCGAAAGAAAATATTTTTTATTGGGATATCAGCGATCATGAAGCGATCGATCCCAAGCCGGAAGCACTAACAGCAACCGCTTTCTATTATCATCACGTGATACTGGGTGCAACGTTTGCCGGGATATTGGGTAAACAGGATGATTCAATTAAATACAGCAAACTGGCAGCAGGAATAAAATCGTCTTTTATAGCTAAGTTTCTTGTACCCGGAACGGGCAGGTTTGATAACAGCACACAAAGTGCCCAGCTATTTGCGCTATGGTATGGCCTGAGCCCCGAGAAAGAGAACAGCATGAAAGCATTGCTGCGGGAGTTTGAACGACACAACTGGCATGTGGCTACTGGTATCTTTTCAACCAAAATGTTGTTTGATGTATTGCGCGAAAACGACATGAGTGAACAGGCCTGCCGTATTGCGCAGCAAAAGGATTTTCCGGGTTGGATAAATATGCTGAACCACGGTGCAACTACTTTATGGGAAGCCTGGCGAGATCCCGGAACGGTTTATTCTGCCAATCACCCTATGTTTGGGTCTATCGATGAGTGGTTTTACAGGTCATTGCTTGGCATCAACGCCGCCGCTCCGGGGTTTAAAAAAATAATTATCAGGCCGCAACCGGCAGGCGGCATTACCTGGGCCAAAGGAAATTACCAGTCGGTGATGGGAAATATTAAAAGCGATTGGAAACAGGAAGACGGGCATTTTTTGCTGAAAGTGAGCATTCCGGTCAATACCAGCGGCGTTATATTTATTCCTGCAATAGAGAATGCTGGTATTACCGAAAATAATAAACCTGCAAAGATATCCCGTTACGAAAAAGGATACGCTGTAGTAGAAGTTGGGTCGGGGGATTATATATTTTCAGCAAACTGAGACTGGCAAACACGCCGCCGGCAAGGCAGGGATGAATGATTAGATGGATTTTTATTCTGTGAAGCGGCAAATCTGTGTGTATATTTTTAACCTGTGTGATCCGTCTCCTATATGTATAAAAGCCGTTACCGGAATAACGCACCACAATGATTTCAACTATTAAATACAACCCGGTGAATCAACCTGCCGTTTCCAACCGATTATTGTCACTCGATTTTTTGCGTGGATGTATCATGGTGTTGCTGGCAATGGAATCAACCGGGTTGTATGGATATTTATATGATAATACAGAAGGCAGTCCTTTCCATGCATTCATTGCACAGTTTGCCCACCACCCCTGGCATGGCCTGCGCTGCTGGGACCTGGTACAACCTGCATTTATGTTTATGGCAGGTACTGCGATGGCATTTTCGCTCACCAAACAATGGGCAAGTGGCGTAAGCTGGCGCCAGTCTTTTATAAAAATAGCAAAACGCTGCGGCTGGTTATTTTTTTGGGGTGTGCTGGATTATGCGGTACGGCCGGGTGGTTTATCATTTGAATTATGGGATGTGCTCACCCAGCTATCATTTACAACGATGATTGCCTTTCTTATATTCAGGTGGAGCAATACCGTGCAGGTACTGGTATGTATTGGATTATTGCTATTGACTGAAGTATTGTATCGCTATACCCATGTACCCGGTTTTGATCAACCTTTCACAGATCAGCATAATTTTGGCAATTATATGGATCTGGTATTGATGAATAAGATAAACAAAGGCGGCTGGGTGGCGATTAATTGTATACCAACGGCTGTGCATACTATTGCCGGAGCGCTGGCAGGTAAATGGCTGATAGCAGGGAACAATAAAATTACCAGCCTGCTGTACTGGGCATTGGGCTGTTTTATTATTGGATACGGCCTGGACTGGCTGCAAATAACACCCATCATTAAAAGAATAGCCACCAGTTCGTTTACGCTGGTTTCCCTGGGCTGGTGTTTGTGTTTCCTGGCCGCCAGCTATTGGTGGATCGATATAAGAAAGCACCGGCGTTATCTTTTATTTTTTACGATCGTGGGCATGAATTCCATTTTTATTTATCTGTTTTTTGAAATTGTTGGCGATCGCTGGTTTACGGGGTACATTAAATCTATCAGCAATGGTATACTGGGCTGGATGCACATGCCCGCTATGCCTGCTTACATTATTGGCTGTTTGTTCGTTTTTACCCTCGAATGGCTGCTCTGCTATTTTTTATATAAAAGAAAAATATTTTTCAAATTATAAAAGCTATGTTGAAGGCGGCTGATATTGCGTTTGCCAGAATGTATAACCAGCAGATAGCTGTATCCGGCTTTACAAAACCAAAAGACCTGGTAGCGTACATGGGTGCACTGCAGGCACAGGATTATGCCATGGCCAAATGGGCTATTGGTTTGCGTGTTCCGGGTTCAACTGAAGCAGAAATTGAAAAATCATTAAACAAGGGCGAATTGCTGCGGGCACATGTATTGCGGCCCACCTGGCATATCATTCCTGCCAGCGATATTTACTGGATGCTGGCGCTTTCTGCCAATAAGATAAAAGCGTTGATGCAAACCATGGACAAACAATTGGAGCTAACCGAGAAGATTTTTACAAAGAGCAATGCAATTGTTGAAAAATGCCTGGCAGGAGGCCAGCATTTAACCCGCGAAGAAATTGCAGCGCAGCTAAACAAAGCGCGTATTCATACTACAGAAAACCGATTGTCGCATCTCATGCTACGTGCAGAGCTGGAGGGCATTGCCTGCAATGGTAAATCAACGGGCAATAAAAAGACGTATGCGTTGCTGGAACATAGGGTACCAAAGAAAAAACAAATCGGGAAAAATGAATCGCTGGCACTGCTGGCCGCTACATATTTCAATAGTCATGGGCCTGCCACATTGCATGACTTTTCCTGGTGGTCTGGATTAACGCTTACCGATGCGCGTCATGGATTGGAAGCAGTGAAAAGACAATTTAACTGCGAGCAATTGGATGGACAGGAATATTGGTTTGCTGAAAAAATACCGGCCCCGGCAAAGAAAAAACCCCGTGGAGTGCATTTATTACCTGCCTATGATGAATTTATTATCAGCTATAAAGATCGTACCGCCATGCTGCCGGCGGAGCATCATAAAAAAGTATTGTCCAATAATGGTATTTTTTTCCCGGTGATAATAGCAGATGGGCAGGTACTGGGCACCTGGAAACGATCGTTTCAGCAAGAAGAAATGATGGTTGAACCCGGTTTTTTTCAATCACCCGGAAAAACACTGCTAAGCCGTGTAGAAAAAAAAGTAAAGGCATTGGGTGATTTTCAGGGAAAGAAAGCGAGGCTGGTAACCTCTTTGCATAGATGAACGCAATAATGATTGTACCTCAATAACCGTAATTGCTACTCACCCCGTCATGCTCTGCATGGCACCCTTTGCCCTGCAGAGAGGGGAAGCAGGGGTGAGTAGATCAAAAGCATTTGCCATTTATTGCTGCAGATTTTTCCGATAGTACCCAACAACAATCAATTTTCATTATCTTGGCCAAAACGACTTGCTTATTACAAATCGTCGAAAAATTATAACATGGCAACAATTGTGTTAACGGCGCCCAGGACAGGCACAAAGAACAATATTTATATTATTTCTGTATTGGGTGTACTTTTCTTTATGCTTGGATTCATCACCTGGTTAAACGGAACATTGATTCAATTTCTCACGCTCGTTTGTCAATTAAAAGGCGCGGTACAGCCCTTTTTTGTAACCTTCGCATTTTTCATGGCCTATTTTGTGCTGGCTATCCCTTCTTCTTTCATACTAAAGCTAACCGGTTACAAAAAAGGCATGGCCCTTGGCCTGCTTGTGATGGCAATAGGGTCCCTGGTTTTTATTCCGGCAGCCAATAGTAGAAATTATGGCTTGTTCCTCACCGCTTTATTTACGCAGGGCATGGGCTTTACATTGGTACAAACTGCTATTAATCCATACGTAAGCATTGTTGGGCCTATTGAAAGTGCTGCAAAGCGAATGAGCATTATGGGAATTTGTAATAAGGTTGCGGGAATTCTAAGTCCCATAATATTGGGTGTTGTCTTACTGAAGAACGCAACGAAGCTGGAAAAGAGTATTGAAGCGGTTACAGATCCCGCACAAAAAATTATACTGTTAAATCAGCTTAGTCAAAAAATCATCTCACCATACATAGTATTAACCATTGTGCTGGTACTGCTGGCCGTTTTAGTTTATCTGTCTTCGCTGCCCGAAATACAGAGCGAACAGAAAGAAGCCAATGCCGGAACAACAACCAAGAAAAATGTTTTCCAGTATCCTCACTTGATGCTGGGCATTGTTTGCCTTTTTCTATATGTGGGTGTAGAAGTAATGGCTGGTGATGTGATTGGGGCTTATGGCCGTGCACTCGGGCTTCCATTAGATGAAACAAAGTCGTATACTTCCTACACCTTGTCGTGCATGCTTATCGGATACGTTATCGGCATCATAACAATACCTAAATATCTCTCGCAGACAACCGCTTTAAAATATTCAGCGATCCTGGGTGTGATATCATCAATGCTGGTGTTTGTTACTCATGGACACCTATCAATTTTTTTCATCGCGCTCATGGGACTTGCCAACGCCCTGATGTGGCCCGCAATTTGGCCGCTGACACTCAAGAACCTCGGGCGTTTTACAGAAACAGGGGCAGCTTTGCTGATTATGGGCATCGCGGGCGGAGCCGTCATCCCCCTGCTATACGGATATTTCAAAGGAGCGCCATTTCATTTTAGCAGCCAGTTGTCGTTTTGGGTCTGCACTTTCCCCTGCTATTGGTATATACTGTATTATGCGGTAAAGGGAAACATGGCGAAATGATTGTCACAATCGCACTATATCAATAATCGTAACCGGTGGGTCGAAGGCTTCTCCGTATGCATGGCGGTTATAGATACGATCCACGATATTCATTCCATGTACTACTTTTCCAAAAGCGGCATACCCAAGTTTATCCGGATTGTTATCACCCCCAAAATCAAAACCCGGCTGATCACCAAGGCAGATAAAGAATTCTGTAGTGGCGGTACCCGGGTCGCTCCTGGCCAGTGAAATGATACCGTCTTTATGAAGAATGCCCGTTTTATTCGTCGGTTCGTGCGGAATACCCGGGAGTGTTGTGGCTCTCTTGTAATTCGTTTTCCAGATGCCGCCCTGTATTAAATTCGCCTTCGGCGCATCAGAGGGCTGGTTATAATCGGTGAGCACTCTATAGAAATTACTATGCTTGTAGTAACCGGCTTCCACATTAGATAAAAAACTGCCAGCGGTTTTGGGCGCCTTGTCGGTATACAGCTCAACTTCAATATCACCGGCTTCTGTTTTTATTATTACATGAGGATATTTATAATTGGGCGATGAACAGGCGGCCAGCACCAAAATGAATATGTACAGGTAGAAGCTTGTTTTCATCATCATTATTTTAAAAAAATGCTGAAGTAAAAATAAGCAGGTTCTCTGAATACAATTTATCAGCAATAATTTTCCGCTTTCCTGGTTTGATTTTATAATTAAATTACAGCCATGACAAGGATAAACAGGGCAGCCATTTTCTTTTCACCAGCCATTTTTCTATTTCTTATTGCGGATGGCCAACAAATAAAATATACAACCGGCAATAATAGCTGGAACGCGGATTCGTTGGGTAATCACCGCGCGATCGTTCAATATAATGGAATGGGTACAGCCGTCAGGGTAATAATAGGGTGGAGAAGAAAGGATAAAAACCCGGAAACAAAAAGGATTATTGTACAGGATGCAAAAACGGGAGCGTTTATAAAAAATGTAAAACCGGATATTCTCAATCGCGAATATGCTGATATTTATTTTGGACCCGTGGCCGGCCCGGGTAAATATTATGTGTATTACATGCCTTACAGGAATGAAGGGCGCAGCAATTATCCAAAAGGCGTTTACCTGGAACCGGATAGCAGCGCAAGCAAAGACTGGTTGCGAACCATCCTTAGTGCGAACATGCAACCCAATGCCGTTTGCCGCGAGATACAATCGGTAAACGTTTTCAATAGTTTTTACCCAATGGAGGTGATTGCAACAGCAAAGGAGACGGCGTTGTTAAAGAAAAAATTTTCAGGAAGCGCGTTTATTGTATTTCCGGAAGACCGGTTGCATCCCATCCGCATGAAAAAAGATATACCGCTTCGGTGGATACAACAAAAAATAAGCGGTGAGTATAAAGATACCGCTGCCAAAGGGGAAAATTATTCTTTCCAGTTGGGCGTATATGCACTCCAGGATTTAAAACATATTGCAGTCAGCTTTTCGGATTTTAAAAATGAAAAGGGTAATATTATTGCCGCAAATAGTATTTCCTGCCTCAATACAGATGGAAGAGGATACAACAACGCAAAGCTGTACCCGGAACTGAACCTGGTTGCAGGTACTATTCAACCTTTGTGGTGCCTGGTTCAAATTCCGATGGACGCCAAGGCCGGGCATTACTCGGGCTATGCTACCGTTGCCGCCAGCGGAACGCCTCCGAAAAAAATAAACATCGGCATCAACATTAGCAGCAATACTGCTATCAACAACGGCGTAAATGAGCCGCAAAAAATGACCCGCCTGGCATGGCTCAATTCGGATTTGGCACAGCAAAATGATGTGATTGCACCGTACACAGCACTGCAACTGGAAGGCAATACCATTAGCCTGTTAGGGCGGAAGGTAGAATTAAACAATGATGGTTTCCCTAAACAAATACAATCCTTCTTTACTGAAGAAATGACCGGCATTTCAGAAAAGCCCAATGATATTTTTTACGAATCCATTCATTTCCATTTTACCCGGGCACAGGACGGCAAAGACATGAAATTTAAAAACACGGGTGTGCAGTTCAGCAGAAAGGAGCCCGGTACTATGGAATGGACGGCCACCAATACCAATGATACACTGGAAGTAGCGGTGGCTGCATCGTTGGAATTTGATGGCTTTATGTCTTACACTGTAAGAGTAACGGCGCTGAACGATGCAGACATGAAAGAAATCACCATGCACATGCCTTTTAAAAAGGATGCAGCAATGTACCTGATGGGGCTCGGGCAAAAAGGAGGCATTCGCCCTGATAGTGTGGGTTGGAAATGGGATGTAGCCAATAAAAACCAGGACGGCGCATGGATTGGTAATGTGAATGCTGGCATCCAGTATTCCCTGCGCGATGAAAAATACAGTCGCCCGCTCAATACCAATTTTTATTTGCAAAAACCGCTACGGCTTCCGTCGTCCTGGGCCAATGAAGGCAGAGGCGGTATCACGGTTGCTGTAAAAGGAAGCTCTATGCTGGCCAATAATTACAGCGGCAAGCGATTCATAAAGAAAGGAGAGGTGTTGTATTATAATTTTACGATGCTTATAACGCCTTTTCATACCCTGAACACTGATTTCCAGTGGAACAATCGTTTTTACCACAAATACAATACACTGGATAGTATTAAAGCGACCGGCGCTACTGTTATCAATATCCATCATGCAACGCCCATTAATCCCTGGATCAACTATCCGTTTATTGAATGGAAGAAGATGAAGGCGTATATCGATACTGCACACCAGCTCGGATTAAAAGTGAAAATCTATAATACCGTGCGGGAATTGTCTAATCACGCGTATGAAACGCCGGCATTGCGTAGCCTGGGTTATGAAGTGTATGCTCCGGGCAAGGGTGGTGGGTTTAGCTGGTTACAGGAACATTTAGACAGTGATTACATAGCAGCATGGTTTGTTCCCGAAATAAAGGATGCCGCTATTATCAACAGTGGCATGAACCGCTGGCACAATTATTATGTAGAAGGCATGAACTGGCTTACGCAAAACACAGGCATAGATGGTATCTATCTCGACGATGTGGCTTTCGATCGCATTACTATGAAACGCATCAAAAGAGTGCTTACACAAAATAATCACCCCGGTATTATTGATTTACATTCTGCCAATCAGTACAATAAAAGCGATGGCTTTAATAACAGCGCCATTTTATATATGGAACATTTCCCTTACCTCAACCGCTTGTGGTTCGGCGAATATTTCGACTATGAAAAAAATGATCCCGCATTTTATTTAACAGAACTGAGCGGCATTCCCTTTGGGTTGATGGGTGAAATGTTGCAGGGGGATGGCAATCCCTGGCGGGGCATGGTATATGGCATGACGAACCGCCTGGGCTGGAGTGATAAAAGCGATCCACGCGCTTTATGGAATCTATGGAACCAGGTGGGTATGCAGGGAACGGAGATGCTCGGTTACTGGAGTACGCACTGCCCGGTAAAGACAAACAATAATAAAGTATTGGTTACGGTATACAAAAAGAAGGGGCTGGCGCTGTTGTCCATCGCCAGTTGGGCCGATACCACGGCCAGCGTCAAATTGCAAATAGACTGGAGTGCTTTGGGTATGGATGAGAGCAAGGCATCTATTACAGCACCGGCCATTAAAGATTTTCAACCGCAGCAGCATTTTGCAAAAGATGAAATGATAACCGTTGAGAAGAACAAGGGCTGGCTCTTATTGATTAAAGAAAATTAAACGGGCGATGACTGTTGCAAACTTTTGGGAACGGTAATTTAGTCAGCCCAATTCAGTACATTACTGTATAATTTCCGCCTGAATGGCCATCCATGCTGGCTTCATAAAAAAACAATATGCTGTTACCGCGCTGCTGCTGGCATTGGTGTACGCGGGTGTACTCTTATGTTCTGGTTTTAGCAAAGCCCCGCGCAAACTTGTTTCGGAAAATGCTTCAGATAGCCTGTATGCAGGCTCCGCTTCCTGTATGAAATGTCATAAAGCAATCTATGATAGTTTCGCCGGCACTGCCCATTACCTTACTTCACGCCCCGCGGCACCTGCTTTTATCAAGGGCAGTGTTGAAAAAGGACAAAATCAATTCAGCTTTAACCAATTCATCAATGTAAAGATGGAAAAAAAAGACAGCAGCTTTTTCCAGACCGTGTACATTAATGGTGAGGCTTCGCGCAGTGAATCAATGGATATTGTTGTTGGATCAGGCAGAAAAGGGCAAACTTTTTTATACTGGAAAGAAAATGCGCTGTTCCAGTTACCGATTTCTTATTATGTACCGGCAAAAAGTTGGTGCAATAGTCCTGGTTTCCCGGCAGACATGCCCCGCTTTACACGTAATGTGTCGGGCAGGTGCCTTGAATGCCATGGCTCCAGGGCTTTTATTGAAACTTATGAGCGTACAGATTATTTCGATAAAAACTCAATTGTATATGGAGTGGACTGTGAGCGTTGTCATGGACCTTCTGCCAATCATGTAGTTTTTCATAATGCCAACCCGGAGGAAAAAACGGCTAGCTATATTTTGCAGAAAAAAAATTTGGGCCGGCAACAAAATCTTGATCTGTGCGCATTGTGCCATTCGGGTATACGCAATGCCATCAAACCTCCATTCTCTTACCAGGCAGGTGATAAGCTGGCCGAGTTTTCTTTACCCAGGTATAGTGAAGATAGTACTGCCACCCTGGATGTGCATGGCAATCAATATGGATTACTAAGTTCAAGCAAATGTTTTAAGAATAGCCAGATGACCTGTTCCTCCTGCCACAATGTGCACGGACAGGAAATCAATCAGCCAGTCTTGTTTTCGCAGCGTTGCATCAACTGTCATAATCCAGGCAATGCAAAGACCTGTACCGTAAAACCAATTGCCGGCATGGTGTTAAGCAATAATTGCATTGATTGCCACATGCCTTCCATGCCCTCCAAAGCGATTTTCTTACAAACGGCAGAGGCTGATAAATCTTCTGCAGATTTTGTACGCTCTCACCGGATAGCTATATACACGGCTGCCACAAAAGAATTTATTAAGCAATCGAAAGCAAAGCAGAAAGCACAATAATTTTCTTTTTTATATAAATAAAACAATATGAAACCGGTTCTATCCCACAACAATGCGCATCAGTATCTAAATGACAGGCGTGCCTTTATCAGCAATATGTTAAAAGCATCGCTGGCATCTGCTTTTGTTTTTTCTGTTGGGCATGCGCAGGCGCAACTATTTTCAACGGCAAACAAATCTTATACGGTTGGTGATATCATGGATATGGTATTGAAAGAAATACCTGGCGCGCCTTTCAGCAAAACAGTGGATACTTTAAAATCCGGCAACCGGGAGATGGTAGTAACGGGCATTCTCACCACTATGTTCGCCACCGTTGATATCATTCAGCAGGCTATTAAATCGGGCGCTAATTTTATTATCGCACATGAACCCACTTTCTATAATCATACAGACGATTTGAAATGGGCCGGCGCTAACCATATCGTAGATCAGAAACTGGAACTATTGGAAAAAAACAAGATAACGGTTTGGCGCCTGCACGATTACCTGCATTCGTTTGTGCCCGACAGCGTAAGCTATGGAGTGGTAAAAGGCGCCGGCTGGTTGTCTTACTACAAAACCGGCCAAAGACTTATCACTATTCCGTCCATTTCACTGGGTAATCTGGCGAAGCACCTGAAAGACAAACTGGGTATTGCACAAGTGCGCGTAATAGGCGAGCTCACCCACGCTTGTGAGCGGATTGCTTTAATGCCAGGTGCAAGCGGAGGCCAAAGTCATATCAGCATCGTAGAAAAAGAACAACCGGATGTTTTGGTGGTGGGTGAGGTTCATGAATGGGAAACAGCCGAATACATCCGTGATACGCTGCAACTGGGAGGAAAAACTGCATTAATTGTATTAGGCCATAGTGTAAGCGAAGAACCGGGTTTGGAATGGCTGCAGCAATGGTTACAGCCCCGGCTTGCCGGGCTGAAAGTACAACATATAGCATCGGGCAACCCGTTTAGATTTGTTTAAGTGCACAGCTGCCACACACAACAATCTTACATGCTGCTGTGAAAAAAAATAGTATATTTCGTATCAAGTAATACTGTAAAATAATCCTTAAATAAATTGTGCTTGTATATGAAAAATTCACGCCGAAAATTTTTAACGGATGCTGCCAAAGCAACCCTTGCGTTTACCATTGTTCCGCGTTTTGTATTGGGTGGAAAAGGATATCTTCCTCCCAGTGACCGCATCAATCTGGGTTTTATTGGCACTGGCAAACAGGGCCGCAGCCTGTTGCATTCATTTGCTGATAAAGCGCAGATAGTGGCAGGTGCCGATGTTGATAAGAAAAAGCTCGCCCTATTTCAATCCCTCACCGAAAAGGCATACGCAGCGGCTATTGATAAAACCGCGTACAAAGGATTTAAGGGATATGCAAATTTTACAGAGCTGCTTCAGCGAAAAGACATCGATGCTATTGTAATTGCCACACCCGATCACTGGCATGCTGTTCATACCGTAATGGCTGCCAATGCAGGTAAGCATGTGTATTGCGAAAAACCATTGGCGCATTCCATAGAAGAGGGAAGAGCGATGGTGAATGCCATGAAGAAAAACAATAAAATATTGCAGACCGGCAGCATGCAACGTTCCTGGAAAAATTTCAGGCAGGCCTGCGAATTGGTGCGTAACGGTTACATCGGTACCATTAAAGAGGTTTTGGTAAATGTAGGCGATCCTGCTATACCATCTAACCTGGGCGGCGAACCGGTACCGGAATATTTAAATTGGGAAGAATGGGTGGGCCCGGCGCCTTTGCTTCCATACAATTCCGTTTTCTCTCCGCCGGTTGAACAGGATATTTATCCCAATTGGCGCTTGTATAAAGAATATGGCGGCGGCATGGTAAGTGATTGGGGTGCGCATATGTTTGATATTGCGCAATGGGGATTGGGCATGGATAAAACAGGGCCGGTAAAATTTTTGCCGCCTGAAGGATCTGCTATGAAGGGACTGGTAATGGTATATGAAAATGGCGTACAGGTAAAACACCAGGATTTTGGAAGGAATTATGGCGTGCGTTTTATCGGCGACAAAGGTAGGATTGATATTAGCCGCGACTATCTCGACAGCGACCCCGCGAATATAGCAACGGCAAGTATAAAACCTGGTGAAATACAATTATACAACAGTTCTGATCATTACTTAAACTGGCTGGATTGTATTAAAACCGGTAAGCAACCCGTTTGTGATGCTGAAACAGGTCATCGCACCAGCAGCGTTTGTTGCCTGGCCAATATTGCCTATTGGTTAAGAAAACCCCTCAATTGGGATCCGGTAAAAGAGCAGTTTACCAATAGCAGCGAAGGCAACCAGTTGGTAAAAGCAAACATCAGGGGGAAATGGAAAATAAGTTAATGAATTGCTGCAACAGATACCAAAATAAAAGACCCGGCAGATGCAGGGTCTTTTATTTTTAAGACAATAAAAAAGGGCAGGAAAAATCCCGCCCTTCTCATGATCTATGCACTGATAGTATTATAACTTGTTTACAACGATTTCCTGGGTAAAGCTGGTTGTCCTGTTTATTTTATAGGTTTCAGCCTTGTTGGTTTTTTTAGATTTTACTTCAACACTCAGGGTATTGTCTGCACCATCTTCCGTATTCAGCTGGAAGTTCTTGGTGATGTTGATACCTTTTAATTTACCTGCATACAATACATTGTTTTGTTCATCACGGAAAGTAACAAGGTATTCGTCATCTTCTGTATTATTTACATTCAGCTGGAAAACGGGCTGATTATCATTGTTGCCGATAAATTTTAAATCGATACCTGCCTTAGGTTTTGTGCCTTCACCTGCCATTGCAGTGTTTGCCGAAGCGATTGATAAGGCGGCGAATAACGCGATTGCGGTTGTTCTTAAGTTTTTCATAATGTTAAGTTTAATTGTTTGTGATTAAATAGTTAAATAATTGTTTATAAATTAATTTGATGAAGACTTAGCTAAGATCTTTTTCAGGAGGCTAATAATCGTGTAGAGCATACGGCAGACAAACGGAAGAATGGGGCAACGGCTCTTTTAAATTGTTACACCGGAGCTGGTGTGTTTGTTTTCATTTCTAACGCAAACATACAACGGGGTATTGCAGCCCGCAAATCTAAATAATGGATATTTTAGTATGCTAAACCGGTGGGGTGTACCATGAAACCCTTTGCCAGCAAGCGTTTTAACAGAATCTTTAAATGATGCCCAACCCTTGCAGCAGCTTTCAAAACAGGTAAAAAAAGTGCAAATCATTGCCTTTTTCTGGACGATTGCTGCACAAAGGCAACCATGTGTTGCTGTTAGCAAGGCAGCTAAATACCAACAATTGTTTGCGCAGCTGTAGTTAAAAAGAAATCATTTTTCCCTGCTCGGGAAAGATGAGCTTCAGCCCGTGTTTGTTAGCTAAAAACAATTGCTTTTTTATAAGAATTTCCCGGTTGCCCGCTGGTTTTTCATGCGTAATAATAACCGGAAAATTACTGAGTGCCTTATTACCTGTTAAACCTGACAATATATTTATCTCCTGCATCAGCAGGTGCGGAGTTAAATGTCCGAATAATAGCCTATCGGGCTGTTCATTGCTGAACGACACCTCAATAAAAATAGCTTTCAGTTTTTTTTCTTTGATTAAAGGAGCAATATGCGTCCAAAGTTGTTGAAGGTTGCCGGCATGCTCGGTTGTATCTGCACCCGTATCACCCAGGTAAAGTATATAATTATCCGATTGCCGCAGCAAAAAGGCCGTGCTTTGATAAGGGCTGGAATGGCTGAGGTAAAATGCAGTAACAGACATGCCGGTATTTTCAAGCGGCATTTCTTCGGTAGCTGTTAAAACTTTATAATGGTACTTGTTCAGGATTGGCTTTTCCCCCGCATCGGCAAAATTGGCCCAGCTTTTCCAGCTGAAATATTTTTCTTCCAGCACTTCTTTACAAAATGGTAATGCATAAATATTTTTAATACTGTCATCTGGCGAATTAATGATCAGGCCTGCCACATGGTCAAGGTGCGGATGAGAAATACAATAACCTTTAATATTATTTCTCAGAACCTGCGTTACCGTTCCTTTAAATACGCCCGTTCTTATGGCTTTTTCTATTCCATAGTGAATGGTGCCCGCATCCATGCATATATAATTATTGCTGCCCGCCGCTGCAACCATATAAGCAGAGAGATTGCTTTCATCGCTGCCACCTTTTACGCCCAGCGGCACAACCTTAAAGCTGGTAGCGGAATTTGACTGGGCCTGCGCCAGTTCGGTGCAACTTATTGCCACCGCTATGATAACAATTGATGTGAAAATATTCATGAAATAAATATAGTCAATTGGATTTATGAACCCGCTTCATTGGCGGCCGACAGGGTTCTTTTCCTGATTTTCTGCAGTATAATAAACGACAGGATAACCCATACAATTGCCAGGCAGAACCCGCCGATAACATCCGTTGCATAGTGAACATTGAGTATGACCCGGCTGAGGCCGATAGCCAGCGGGCACAAGAGGAGGAGCACCGTTAAAACATATTTGTAGCCCTGCTGCATCATTCCCTTCCAGACAAGATAAATTAATATGGTACAAAAAACGAAGGAAGAGAGTGAATGGCCACTGGGAAAACTATAACCGGAGATGCCTTTGATGATGGGCAATTGCGGGCGGTGCCGGTGAAAAAATTGTTTTAGCGCAAACATCATCGCAGTACTGCTGATGCCTATAATGGCAATGTCAATGGCATAATTAAATTTCTTTTTAATAAGGTACCAGCCGATTAGAACAATGTATGCAGGGAAAAGAAAAGTAGTAGAACCGAAAAAAGTAATTTTCTTCATTGCTGCAATCAATGCCGGAGATGAATGGATTGCAAAAAAATGAATGACATTGTTGTCAAAAACATCTTCCCGATCGTACAGCGCTTCATGAATAATAAGAGAGAAAGAAAACAATGCTAGCAGGAAAACGCCAGCTATAATGATGAATTCGAGTGACAGCAGTTGCCATATTCGTTGAGTCTTTTTTTTCATATAAAAACAACCTTTGCAGGTCTCTTTTATAAATTTCGCCAATTTACCCGGTTAATGCGCATGTTCAGTGTTGTCCATGTTTGATTATTTACCTGCTGCGTTCTTGTATTGGCTGGCTGCTGAATAAACCCTGCTTTCTGGTAACAGCTTATAGCGGCGAGGTTCCAGCTGTATACATTAAGCGAAGCTTGTTCCATATTCTCGCGTTCAAAACATATAGATAATAGTTGTTGTACAATTGCCTTTCCCAACCCTTTGCCCCGGTAGGCCTCGTCACCAATCAATATCCTGCATAAATGCGCGGTTTTGTTGTCCCGGAAATGTATTTCGGCATGACCAATAATAGTATTAGCCGGAACATACAAAACACTGTAGCAAAGCCGATCGGTATCGGCAAGCGTTTGTTCAAGCTGTGCAGCTGTAAGCGGAAAACGGAATGCAGGACCCGCAAACTGCATCAGCAGCTCTTCGCTTGCAGCCCAGCTGATAAGTTGATCAAAATGTTCTTTTACAAACGGCTTCAGTAAAATCATCAGTACCGATTGAAGATATATTGCAGGTATAGCTTATCATTTCGAACTCCACCTGAACCATTTAATTCCGATTGCTGAAAACAGTACGGCATACCCGATAGTAACTAAGAATGCCTGGGTGCTGTGTAGGTTCCAGGTGGAGGGGACCATACCGGCCGCAAGGATATGTTTAACAGTACCATAAGGAGACCATCTGACTATTTCAGCTATATGAAACTTATTTAACGCACCCAGTTCTGCAAACATGCCCACCATAATAAATACAAAATATACAAGGCGGGTTACAGCATTTACTGTTTCAGCATTTTTTACCAGGCCTACAATAGCCTGTCCCAGCCCGAGGTATACAGCGCCCCCAACGAATGCCATAACCAAACCTGCTCCATAACCGGCCGGGCTCAGCGTAATATTATCTGCATAATGGCCCGCTACAAATACACCGATGGTTACCAGCATAATCATGGCCAGTTGTACGGCCAGCCGGCTGGCCATAATAGACCAGGCCGTTAGCGGGGCCACCCGCAGGCGCTGAAAAATACCTTTGTCACGGTCACGCGCAATAGCATTTGAATAGCCCATCAGGCCAATGGCATTGAGGCCGATTGTAATGCAATTAGACAACACAAAGGCGCCTCCCAATTTATCAACCAGCCCCTTCCATGAGATAAGGATAATGACGGGAATAAGCAAAATTAAAATCACCGATCTGCGGTTGCGCCACTGCGTAATAAAATCAGCCCGTAGTAATGAAGAAAGCACGGTTTTGTTGGATGGTACAATAGTGGTTGGCATGTTAAAAATTTATTTATGAACGAACAGTACGGCCCGTAAGACCTATAAAAACATCTTCCAGTGTTATTTTCCCTTTGCGGGATGCACTGATAACTTCCGGGTCGTTGCGGTGTTTATCTACAAGTGTTTGCGGCGTGTCGATGGCGATTACCTGGCCATGATCAATAATAGCAATACGGTCACAGACGGCTTCTGCTTCTTCCATAGAATGCGTGGTGAGTAAGAGGGCATGATTGTTATCGCGCATGGCTTCCATCCGTTCCCATAGCTGACGACGGGATTGCGGATCAAGGCCGGTAGTTGGCTCATCGAGCAATACCAGTTGTGGATTGTGAATAGTGGCAATCACCAGTGAAACACGTTGCTGTTGACCGCCTGATAATTGTCCAAACCTTTTCCTGGCCGCATCTTCCAACTTGATATCGATAAGAGTATCCTGCAACTTTTCCCTGGTCATTGGCACGCCGTATATACCTGCATATAATTGAATGATTTCTGTTACAGTAAGTTCCGGTTGAAAATTGGTGGCCTGTAATTGCACACCAAGGTTGGCACGTGCCTGAAGGGGATCTGTTTTTAAGTTGTAACCGGCCACTGTAATATTACCCGATTGCGGTTGAAGTAATCCTTCCACTGCACTGAGCGTGCTTGTTTTGCCGGCGCCATTCGGCCCCAATAAACCAAAAATTTCGCCGGCCTGCACATCAAAGCCAATATTGCGTACGGCCTGAACGGAGCCATAATTAACCTGCAGGCCTTCTACCACCAAAACTGTTTTACTTGATGAAATTTGCATAATTGTCCGGAATAAATGTAAGTTTATCTTATTGTATCGTACAGTACACGCTGTTGCGATAAGGACGCTAAGATATTAGTTTTGTATGGGAGGCAACCAGGCGTTTGTGGCCGGCAGCTGCTTTTTACCGGTGAACGGCCAATGAAACCGGTAAATGGGTTTCGTTTTTTCTGACCGGTTGCAGACAAACAATACAAAGGCCCTACATTGCATAAATATATTTTAATCTAATCATTTTATATGCAAAGCGATTCGTTCCAATTCAATCATGAATTGCCCTGGGAAGATCTGAAAAATGGCTTGCAACGGCAATTGTTTGGTTTTGATGACAGGTTGATGATGCTGAAAATAAAATTTGAAAGAGGGGCTGTCGGGGCGCTGCACCGGCATCCCCATAGCCAGGCGACCTATATTGAAAGCGGCGTCTTTGATATGACGATTGACAATGTTACAAAAAGACTTTCCGCAGGCGATGGCTATTTTGTACCAACAGGACTTGAACATGGTATTGTTTGCATAGAAGCCGGAATGCTGGTAGATGTGTTTAGTCCGCACCGCGAGGATTTTCTGCCAAAAAAATAGTGACAGTTTTTTACCACAGAGCAACGGAGGAGGTGAATAATTAATATTGATGGCAGAAATAGCCGGTGTAAGGGTTTGCCATCCTACTATCTTATAAATCCTAGTCCTTACAATGACGATCTTAGTGTAAGATGAAACGGTATCTCAATATGTTCTTTTGATTTTTCCAGTACCAGTTGCGCGGCTTTTTCGCCCATCATCTGGAAATCGGTGGAAATAGTGGTAATGCCATTCAGAATTATCTTTTTCATGGGGGTTTCATTATAAGAAATAACGCCCACATGCTTACCTACTTTTAGTTTGGTGGCCAGTATTTTTTCGATCAGCAGCACCAAATCGTTTTCCATGAGGTTAATATAAGCTTCGCCTTCTTTGATGGGTTCGATGGAAATATCATGTACTACCTTGCTGTTAAATGCATACTGGTGGCAGAACCGGTAAAAGCCTTTCAATATTTCTTTGGGGTGATAGGTGTATTCAGGGAAAATGATTTTAAGCGTATGGTATTTGCTGAGTTGTTCCAGCGCCTGTTCCAGCGCATCGTAAATATCTTTTTCGAAATTTTCGTAAATGGCACCGTATTGGCCTGCCACACCGGGCACCAGGATGTCCATCAATATTAGTTTTTCCTTGGGAATGGTATTGATGATTTCATGTGCATTCTCACCCCCATCCATAAAATGCGGTATTATCACGTAGTGAGAATAATCATCTCTTTTATTCAACAACAATTTTTTAAATATGGCGAAATCGTTGTTGTAAATATAGAAATCAATGGAAGCCGTGTCGCCCAATGCCGTTACAAAAGCATCGTAAATAATTTTTTTGTGCGGACTTAATTTATTAAACAACAGGAATATTTTCAGCTGCTCGTTTAGCTCGGTGGATTTTACAAAATATCCCTTGCCGGGCACTGAACCCAGCACACCTATTTTTTTCAGGTGCTTATATCCTTTTTCAGCGGTATCCCTTGATATCTCAAATTCAAAACTCAGCTCATTTATGGATGGAAGTATCTCGTCTTTATGTATTTTGCCGGCTGCAATGGCTTTAACAATAGAATTGGCCAATTGCAGGTATTTGGGGGTAGCAGAATAATAATCGATAAACAAATGCTGAAATATAGTGTCTTTTTTCATGGCGGTGGCCGGTGCAGCTTGTTTGTGTTTCCCGGTTCAATGCTACTGTTGTTATTCCAAAGAATTTTATCTTCCTATACAATCGTTCCGGTTGGGCAATGTATAACCGATGGCGGAACAGGCGGAAAAATTACGAAAAATAAACATAAAAAGGCATGATGGTACATGATAGATAGACAGCACCTAACTGCTACATTTACTTTCTTTTGCGGGCCATACTGAAAAAATCTAAACCATGGGTGTTATACTGGGCGTTATTTTCCATTTTATCGGGGGTTTTGCTTCCGGAAGTTTTTATATACCCTATAAAAAAGTAAAAGGCTGGGCCTGGGAAAGTTACTGGATAATAGGGGGGCTTTTTTCATGGTTAATTGTTCCACCCTTGGCTGCCTGGCTTACAATTCCCGGCTTTGCAGATATTATCAGGCAAACACCCGCCAGCTCCATTGGACTGGCCTATTTCTTCGGATTGTTATGGGGCATCGGGGGTCTTACCTATGGACTGGGCGTGCGTTACCTGGGTGTATCATTAGGCAGCAGCATTATTCTTGGATTGTGCATGGTATTTGGCGCACTTATTCCATCTATCTATTATGATTTTTTTCCCAAAACCGGTAAAGACACATTTAGTATGCTAACCGGTTCTACCTGGGGGCTCACGGTATTGGGAGGACTCGCGTTATGCGTACTGGGCATTGTTTTTTGTGGAAAAGCAGGCACCATGAAGGAAAGGCAACTATCTGCTGCTGCTACCGATCCCCACGGCGTAAAAATAGCTACCGAATACAAATTTGGACTGGGGTTGCTGGTTTCAATTATATCGGGCGTATTAAGTGCATGTTTTAATTTTGGTCTGGAAGCCGGAAAACCGATGGCAGAAACGGCCAACCTGCTTTGGAAGAATGCGCATCCAGGGCAGGGAGAATTTCTTTTCCAGAACAATGTTACCTATGTAGTGGTTTTATGGGGAGGGCTGACGACCAATTTTATCTGGTGCATGATACTGAACGCACGCAATAAAACTTTTGGTGATTATACCAATACAAAAACACCATTGATACCGAATTATATCTTTGCCGCACTGGCAGGCATTACCTGGTTCCTTCAATTCTTTTTTTATGGAATGGGGGAAAGCAAACTGGGTAATGGTGCCAGCTCCTGGATTTTGCACATGGCATTTATCATTCTTACTGCCAATATGTGGGGCATCGTATTAAAGGAATGGAAGGGTGTCAACAAAAAGACAACCACTATGATTGCCATGGGTATTATCACGATTATCATTTCAGTACTGGTAGTAGGCTATGGTAATTCATTGCATCAATAGCATTATTTTATTTACTTTATAAAAGACATAACCATGTCAGTTAGTACAAAAAATTTCAGGCACGTAAGTTATTTATGGGATGAAAAACAGGCAGCTGCGCTGGCGGGCGATGAAGTGGCCCTGCTGGTATACCGTTCCAACTTGTTGGGCGCCGACCTGCGGCTCACCAATTACGGCGGCGGCAATACCTCCTGTAAGGCAATGGCAAAAGATCCTTTAACCGGCGCAGACACGGAAGTGATGTGGGTAAAAGGAAGTGGTGGTGATTTGGGCACCATGAAACGAAACGGATTGGCAGCCCTGTATGTAGACAGGTTGCGCAGCTTAAAAAACATTTACCGTGGCATCGAACACGAAGACGAAATGGTAGAATTGTTCAACCATTGTATTTATGACCTGTCTTCAAAAGCACCATCCATTGATACACCGCTTCATGGGTTTCTGCCATTCAAACACATTGATCACCTTCACCCCGATGCGGCTATTGCAATTGCCGCTGCCAAAGACGGAAAAAAAATTACGCAGGAATTGTTTAACGGATCAATCGGGTGGGTAGAATGGCAGAAGCCTGGTTTCGATTTAGGACTTAAATTGAAACAATGCCTGGACGGGAACCCCGGTATCCGCGGCATCATGCTGGGCTCGCATGGATTGTTTACCTGGGGCGATACAGCTTATGAAAGCTATATCAACACGCTGGAGGTAATTGAACGTTGTGCAGAATACCTGGAAGACAATTATGGGAAAAAAGGACCGGTATTCGGAGGGCAGCAATTGCAAAGCCTGACAGCCATGGAAAGAAAAAAGCAGGCAGCAGCACTGGCACCGGTTTTACGCGGCTTTTGTTCAAGCAAACAGCACATGATTGGTCATTTTACAGACGATGACCGCGTACTGGAATTCATCAACTCAAAAGATTTGGGACGCCTGGCACCCTTGGGTACCAGTTGCCCCGACCATTTTTTGCGCACCAAAATAAGCCCGCTGGTATTGCAATTAACGCCTTCGGAAAATCTAAGCGATCCGGGAGCAATTAAGGAAAAACTGAAGCCTGCGTTTGAGGCTTACCGTAAGATGTATGCTGATTACTATAATACCTGCAAACATCCTAACAGTCCGGCTATCCGCGATGCAAACCCCGTGGTTATTTTATACCCGGGCATAGGCATGTTCACGTTTGCGAAAGACAAGCAGACTGCCAGGGTAGCGGCAGAATTTTATATCAATGCGATCAATGTAATGAAAGGCGCAGAAGCGATTTCTTCCTATACCTCTTTGCCCCGCCAGGAAGCTTTTAATATAGAATACTGGCTACTGGAAGAAGCAAAGCTGCAGCGCATGCCAAAGCCAAAAGCCTTATCGGGGCGTATTGCCCTGGTTACCGGCAGTGCCGGGGGCATTGGCAAAGCCATCGCACAAAAATTTGCCGATGAAGGTGCCTGTATAGTAGTGAATGATAACGACGCGGAACGGCTGGCTACTGCCCGCGACAGTTTCCAGCAACAATATGGCAAAGACGTATTTACAGATGTGGTGCTGGATGTAACGAGCGCAACAGATATGCAAAGAGCTTTCAGCGCCGCCGCGCTGGCTTTCGGTGGCGTAGATATTGTTGTAAACTGTGCAGGCCTTTCTATTTCAAAGCCAATAGAAGAACATACAGAAAAAGACTGGGATCTGTTGTATGATGTATTGGTGAAAGGACAGTTTTTTATTACGCAGGCTGCAGTGGAAATCATGCGCAAACAGGATATTGGTGGCGATGTGTTGAATATTGTCAGTAAGAATGCCCTGGTATCGGGTCCCAATAATGCCGGCTATGGATCTGCAAAAGCTGCACAGCTGCACCTGAGCCGCCTAAATGCAGCAGAGCTGGGAAAAGATAAAATACGCGTGAACACCGTGAATCCCGACGCTGTTATTTCAGATAGCAAGATATGGGCCGGGGCCTGGGCAGAAGGAAGGGCAAAAGCCTATGGTGTTAAAGTAGAAGAACTGCCAGCCTACTATGCCAAACGAACATTGCTCAACGAAATTATTTTACCGGAAGACATTGCAAAAGCCTGCTTCGCATTTGTGGGTGGATTATTGAATAAATCGACCGGTAATGTACTGAATGTAGATGGCGGCGTGGCGATGGCGTTTGTACGGTGAGTCGTGAGTCGTGAGTAATTTTTGGCAGT
>Ga0068860_100001506_pt1 | contig 25119 bp, 20 predicted proteins | sample KBSSwiS32_FD_66597 | JGI IMG/M metagenome (GOLD analysis project Ga0068860, IMG submission 66597) | Switchgrass rhizosphere microbial communities from Kellogg Biological Station, Michigan, USA - KBS Switchgrass S3-2 | ecosystem: Host-associated > Plants > Roots > Rhizosphere > Soil ...
GGTGCCCTTTTAAAAACTTCGGGGTTGAATTCAAAGGAAGGCTGTTTCTTATTCCATCCTCTTGGTGTAAAACCGGTACCAAGATAAATGACCGCGTCAACGGGAATATTTTTACTCCTGAAACTATCAATGACGCCTAACATTTGCTTATCGTCTGTTAAAGTGCGGTGCGATTGCATGTATCCCAGTGTCCATTTGGGCGGCATAGCAGCAGGGCCGCTAATAACAGAAAAATCTTTCATTGTTTCCGATGGCACATGCGCGTCAAAAACAAAAAGATCATATAACCCGGGAATTATTTTATCTATTGGCGGAAGGCCTTTCCCCAGGTTCAGATCCTGGTTCTCCACTGTTTGCGGAGGGGCGTCCTGCGCAGGAGGTTTCCAGGGAACCAATAAGCCACGGTTCGTATCACGGAGATCAACCTGCACCCAGGGTGCTGCTACAAAAATAGCCCATTGACCCGGCTCTATCAGCATAGGCGAAGGATTACGTGATCCATAGGCATCGCTCTGCCAGCGGGGTTGCATAGAATCGTAGCTGCCGCGGCGATCGTAAGCCACCGGTAAACTGTGCCAATCAATATCTTTTCCAGGTTTCGGTCCACCTTCACCCAGGCCGTATACGGGATTGCCCCTCAATATAAAAGATAGTTGTCCTTCTTCTGTAAACACCAACCTTTGCAACAGCAGGTTTTCCTGATTACTGACGGAAATGGTGAATGGATTTGAGCTGACTTCAACGTATAAATTTCCGACTTTCTTTTTTATGGCCTGGTCTATACTACGGATGCTGATGCCGGGTGCCGGATATGGCTTTTCTGCCAGCGCGGGGGTATAGGGAAAGTCATCGGCGAAGCGCAGGGGCTTCAACGTTAACCGGATACTGTGTTCGCCGGATGCTCTTATATCCAGTTGTGCCGGCTGACCGGCTGCCGTAATTTGTTGCGCATGCAGGCAGGTACTGATCGCAATTAAAAACAAAAATGTTATGATGTGGCTGATGCGCATGGCAGGATGATTGTTACACTACGGTTATAGCGCAATAACATCCTAATTTATACAATTATGTGCAATCAATCCCAAACATATTTCTCATTGTAATTGACCTGGTATTTTTTAAGCCATCCGCGGTATTCGGTCTCGAAGCTGGTTGATTGATGATACACCCGCTGGCGTGAAATGTGATAAACGACCTTGTCAATATCAGCTGGATCAACCGAAAATGCACCGTATCCATCCTACCAGTAAAAACGGGCAAACTCCTGGCCAAGCGTCTTTATCCATTTGGAAGAATGCGATTTTACCTCTTCCAATAATTTCATCAACGTCATTTTTTTTGAAAGCATGCAAAGAATATGAACATGATCTTCGTAGCCACCAACAATCAGCGGCTGGCAGTCTAAGCTCTTGCAGATACCTCCGATATATTGAAACAATTCATTTTCTATCGCCTCGTTGATTAATTTTTGGCGGTATTTCGTGCTGAACGTAATGTGCAGATAGTTTTTTACCAGTGATTGTCCCATAAAAATGCTTCATTGTATTATTTCAAAGAACGCTTTTTTATATTTTTTATACTGGAGGATCTCAACTCTTTTGTGCGTGATTTTAACTTGACCGATAGCGATAATTCACGTTTTGAGTGAGGGGCTTCACCCCCTACTCGATAATGCGGCCCTTTCAGGGCTCACCCACACTACTAATCAGCCCCCACATCATTACCAAGCCCTGGAAGGGCGTAATCTTTCCAGCATCGGGTATAGCCCGGTGCTGCAACCAAACGCAGATTAACCACAATTTAGCAGTCATTTGCAGTTTCGGGGTTATTTTTGCCCCTGCCGCCGGCAGTAATTGATTATATGGGAACATTAAAAGAAACATGGTTAATTCTTATCAGTACACCGCTCTATATGCTGGTAATAGGGTTTGAGGTATTTTTGAGCCACCTGCAACAAAAACCATCCTATTCGCTAAAAGATACCCTACAAAATATCTACCTGATGCTGGCCAATGCTGGCATCGATGTATTGTTCCGGGGCATTTATATCGGCATCATACTCACCTATTTTTATAATCATCGCCTGGGCGCACTTGATAGCGGATGGCTATACTGGGTATGGCTGTTTGTGGCGGAAGACTTTATGTATTACTGGCTGCACCGGGTAGACCATCATTGCCGGTTGTTCTGGGCCACGCATGTTACCCATCATTCTTCAGAAAAATTCAATTTTACCGTTGGATTCCGCTCATCGGTAATGGAACCCCTGTACCGGTTCATTTACTTTATTCCCCTGGCGGCACTCGGGTTTAAACCGCTTGATATTGCTTTTGTATATGCCGCCACCCAGATCTGGGGCATCCTGGTGCATACAGAAAAAATCAATAAACTGGGCTGGCTCGAATACATCCTGGTGACGCCCTCGCACCACCGTGTTCACCATGCATCCAATCCTAAATACCTCGATAAAAACATGGGCATGTTCCTAATTATCTGGGATAAAATGTTCGGCACTTTTCAACCTGAATTACCTGGCGCAGATTACCAGCAGATGAAGTATGGGCTTACGAAGGCGCTTGAAAATGATACAGCAGCCAATATTATTTTTCATGAATGGAAAACCATCTGGGCCGATCTGCGCCGGAAAGATATCTCCTGGAAAAATAAAATAGCTTATTTATTAGGTCCACCCGGATGGAGCCACGACGGTAGCCGCAAAACCAGCGATGAAATGCGAAGCGCAGAAAATGCCGCCGCATCATGTAAAGATCCCGCAGAAATCCCACCTGCAGAAGCGCCTGAATGGGTATACAACGCATAACGATTCGCGCCAAGATTTCCCCACCCTATTCACCCTTCCTCCAAGGCCTTAATTATTCGGGGTTCAACCATTACCTTTGCACATCTTTTACAGGCATAAGACCCAAATTATATGATGAATCTTTTTGAACAACAGTCGGAAGAGTTTCAGGCGAGACATATTGGCGTAAACGAAGCCGCAACCCAGGAAATGTTATCCGTAATGGGAATCCCCGGCATGGAAGATTTAATAGCTAAGACCATCCCAGCCGCCATCCGGCTAAAACAACCTCTTCAGAACCCGGTTTCACAGGGCGAATTTGAATTTCTCCAGGAACTAAAAACCATTGCAGCGAAAAATAAGGTATTTAAAAATTATATAGGCCAGGGCTATTATGGAACCATCACGCCCAGCGTTGTCCTCCGGAATGTTTTTGAAAATCCGGGTTGGTATACCCAGTACACCCCTTACCAGGCCGAAATTTCACAGGGAAGATTGGAAAGCCTGCTGAATTTTCAAACAGTGGCGACCGACTTAACGGGCCTGCCCATTGCCAACGCCTCTTTACTGGATGAAGGCACGGCAGCTGCCGAGGCAATGACCATGTTCTTTCATCATGTAAACAAAACAGATGATATCAAACAGCCGAAATTCTTTGTAGACAACGCTGTTTTTCCACAGACCAAAGATGTATTGCTGACAAGAGCCGCGCCAATCGGTATTGAAATAATATCGGGTGATTATGCAACAGCTGCCATCGATCATTCATTCTTTGGCGCCTTGCTGCAATATCCCAACGACAACGGCGCTGTGGCAGACTACCGCTCTTTTATCGAAAAAGTTCATGCCGCGGGTGGCTGTGTAGTAATGGCAACCGATCTGCTGGCACTTACACTATTAACCCCTCCCGGCGAGCTGGGTGCTGATGCCGCAATTGGCTCTGCTCAGCGCTTTGGCGTGCCCATGGGTTTTGGCGGACCGCATGCCGCATTTTTTGCTACCAAAGATGATTTTAAAAGATCTATTCCCGGTCGCTTGATTGGCGTTAGCATTGATGCCAAAGGCAATCGCGCACTGCGCATGGCACTTCAAACACGTGAACAACATATAAAAAGGGAAAAAGCCACTTCCAATATTTGCACAGCGCAAGCCCTGCTGGCCAATATGGCGGCCATGTATGCTGTATTTCACGGGCCAGATGGATTGAAAAAAATTGCGCAGCGTGTTTCGTTGCTGGCAGCTACTTTATCCGATGAATTAAAAGAACTTGGTTATACCAATACCAACGCAGCATTCTTTGACACATTGAAAATAAAAGTGGATGATGCCGGCAAAATAAAAGCAATAGCGGAACGCCATGAAATCAATTTCCGCTATTTTGATAAGAACCATATCGGTATCAGCATTGATGAAACTACCATGCAAAAAGATCTGCTGCAGGTTGTTTCCGTTTTTGCAGAAGCCAATGCTGAATCTATTACTTCCATTAGCTTTAGTAATGATGATGTCTTTGAAAACATACCTGCCGAACTGAAAAGAAACACTGGTTTTCTTTCACAAGCTGTTTTTAATACGCATCATAGTGAAAGCCAGATGATGCGTTATATCAAATTCCTGGAAAATAAAGATCTCTCTTTAAACACGTCCATGATTTCCCTGGGTAGTTGCACCATGAAGCTGAATGCCGCTACGGAATTAATACCGGTGAGCTGGCCTGCATTCGGGGCACTGCATCCATTTGTTCCGGCCAACCAGGCCCTGGGTTACAAACAAATTGTTGATGAACTGAGCAGTTATTTGTGCGAAATCACCGGCTTCACTGCCTGCAGCCTGCAACCCAATAGCGGCGCGCAGGGCGAATACGCAGGATTGCTGGCAATACGTGCCTACCACTCCGACAAAGGAAATGCTCATCGCAACGTTGTGCTGATACCTATCTCTGCGCACGGCACCAACCCCGCCAGCGCAGTAATGGCGGGTATGAAAGTAGTCGTGGTAAAAAGTGATGAAGACGGTCATATCGATGTAGCCGATTTAAAAGTAAAGGCCGAACAATATAAAGACACGCTTTCTGCATTGATGGTCACCTATCCGTCCACGCATGGTGTTTTTGAAGAAAGCATCATTGATATCTGCAATATTGTTCACGCTAATGGCGGGTTGGTTTACATGGACGGCGCTAATATGAACGCGCAGGTTGGGCTTACTTCTCCCGGTATGATCGGTGCCGATGTTTGTCACCTGAACCTTCATAAAACATTTGCTATTCCCCATGGTGGCGGCGGACCCGGCATGGGACCTATTTGCGTAAATGACAAATTGAAACCATACCTGCCGGGCCATATCACGGAGCAGGAAGGTTCATCTATCAGGCCACATGGTGCCGTGTCAGCGGCTACCTATGGATCCGCATCCATTTTGCTGATCAGTTATGCCTATATAAAACTGCTGGGGGCCGAAGGGATGAAACGCTCAACTGAATACGCTATCCTGAATGCCAATTATATGCGCGCAAGATTACAAAAATATTATCCCATTTTATACCTTGGCAAAAACGGAACCTGTGCGCACGAATTCATTGTTGATTTACGTCCTTTTAAAACAAGCGCCGGTATTGAAGCAGAAGACGTAGCCAAGCGTTTGATAGATTATGGCTTTCATGCACCCACCATGAGCTTCCCGGTTCCGGGCACCATTATGATTGAACCAACGGAGAGCGAAGACAAGGGAGAGCTGGATCGGTTTTGCGACGCCATGATCAGTATTCATGAAGAAATAAAAGCCATTGAAACCGGCAAGGCAGATAAGGCAAATAACCCATTGAAGAATGCGCCGCATACCCAATGGACCGTTTGCAGTACAGAATGGAACCATCCTTATTCAAGAGAAGAAGCGGCCTTCCCGCTGGCCTATGTTGTAAAAAATAAGTTCTGGCCCAGCGTAGCAAGGATCAATAATACTTTTGGCGACAGGAACCTGGTTTGCACCTGTGAGCCAATGGAAAGTTATATGAGTTAGGCTTTGGCACACCGGTGAAGGGCCTACATTGATTTAGCATGCTTAAACCTGTTATCAAAAACATCGTGCTTTATTTATTTTTAAAGTATGTAATATTTTATATATTCATGATGTTCAAGAATAAAGATTTCTTTTTTATAAATCCTCAAATAAGAAACGGAGCCGATTTGTTTTATTACTTATGGATCTTTTTATTTCTTCCGGCGTTATGTATGATCTCTTTTTCGGCCCCTTTATACTTTGCATTCAAAGTGAAGAACGCAATTTATTTCATTCTTTTAATTAGTTTAATCTTAGTTGCTGAATATTTTTTATATACCAATTTAGCTTCTCGGTCAGATTTGATGAATGGAGTTTACAATGGGATAGTAAGCTTGGTAGTGTTTACATTATTTTTCTTTAAACAAATCAGTTTGGTATTTAATAAAGGGAATAACAACAATGCTTGATATTAAATTATCGGCAGCATAGAATTTAATGCCCGTTAAATATGTAATGAAATCCGACCGGTTGAGCTACGATATTTAGTTTTTCGGCTTTAATAAAATATATTTATAAGAACTATTATACGCCGCATCAATAAAGGCCAGCATATCCTTCCATTTGTCTTTTGCAATAGTTGCTTCTTTGTAGACCTTCGTTATTTTACAAACAACGGCACCCCCTTCTTCTTTTGCCTCGCAACTGAATTTACCCGTTTCATTTTCCACATTGCTGTTTAATTCGGCTATTCCCGCAGCGGTATACCCCTCAGGGATTTTAAAATTGATTATCCAGCTAATGGTCCTGGCATAACCAACATTGATATCGTATTTCCTTTCCCGTTGATCTTTTTTTACCTGTAGCTGGGGACCTATCAGCCCCGCAAGATTTACCAGGTATTTTTTTCCGGCTTTCCGCACCTGGCCAGGCAATTCAAATTCTTCGGTGAATACCAGGTTCTTCTTTTTTTCGGTGCGCCCATCGCTTGCAATCTTAAAATCGGTGAATTTAATTTTTTGCTGAAATTCTTTTTCAAGCCCGTCTTTTACATAATCGGGCTTCGCCTTTTTATACGCTTCTTTGATGGCTTTTACGGAACGATCATATTCATCCTGTTCCTTTGCCTTCATCCGTTCCGTGGGTGGTTCACCCTCGTACGACTTGTAATCATCCAGCATATAAGTTGTCAGCCGCATGGCACTGCCAATATTATTGGTTTTTGCCAACCCTGTATAGGTACTTGTTCTGGATACCAGCACATTCTTAAAATCTGCGCTCATGGAGCTGTTGATAGCATATATAACCATATTGTCTTTTGCAGCAGCATTGGGCAGAACAACAGGCTTAATAGCCTGTGTATGGGTTCTACGGTCAGGCTCACTGATGATATATGCTTCGTTGCCCAGCAAGGTCTGCACCAACTCACCTGGCAAAGAGTGATCAGTGCAGTTAAAATAAAGCTGGTCATTTACCTTTACAGCATAGCGTATCTCGTCATCAAACAAAATATCTTTCAGCTTGCCTATTGTGTTGGTGCTGCTGATAACCAATTCCGATTTTATATCGTGTTTCAACAAAAGGTTTGCAAACAGGTATGCAAACACCCTGTCATTAAGATACGTACTCCTGAATACCACTTTATTCCGGATCAGGTAAAATACATTCCGGATATATTGCTGATCGGTCCAATCTTTCGCGCCCAGTTTTTTTAAATCATCGAGGCAACTGGCCAATAACATATTTACCGGGTTGCGCGGATCGTACCAGTTGCCTGAGCTGGCATAATTTTCCCAGGCCTTCAATGCAAGTTCATCCTTGCTGAAACCATTTTTCAGTTCTCCTTTACCACCAATCAATAACCCTTTCACATTTTCGCTGTTGGCATAAATAACCTGGAACTTCACCATGGGGTATACCAGGAACCGGTTTACAAAATTCACGTCCTTTTCAACGCCCCTGTCCCTGTCGGTAAACACATAACGGAAAAAATCTTTATCCTCCGCGTTCTCCTTTTTAAACTCGGGCGCTCCATTTAATGATAATGATTTAAAAAAAGATTTATTATCGGTTTCTATATCAATCTCATTGTACATGATCGGATAACCCTTGCTGCATATTTCGTATTGAGGATCGAACTCTACAAAGCCCGAGCCCCTTACATCCAGTTTGCTTTTTGTATAGGCGGCATATTCCAGCACATCACCCGGCTCCAGGTTAGGGATAGCTACTTTGTAATACCTCGATTCAGCACCGGAGGTCTGATCAAAAAAACTTTTAAAGAACTCCGGGATATCAGCAGCCGATTCCAGTTCCACGGCTTCCTTTAAATTAACAGGCAATGCTTCACCACCAGGCTTGATGATTCGTGCGAGAAAACCATCTTCTTTTGAACTGTAGCGAAAATAAATTTCGCTGAAGGCTTCCACAGAATTCCGGTCATGCAATTGTATCTTAAACCTTACTTTCTCAAAAAAGAGGACATTTTTCTGGCGCGGCGAGAAAAAACCACCGCTGGATTTTTTATCAAAGAGGATACTTCTCTTGTACCCTATGATCACAGCCGATTCATCATTCCATTTAACCGGCGTTTCGGAAACGGAAAAAGCAGCAGCCGGTTCAGCCAGTACAAATTTTGCATTGGCCTCAATATTATCCAGGAACTCTTCATCAATGAAATCCTGCGCTTTTGCTTCAATGGAAAAAACGGACCCTATAAAAATTCCCGCCAGTACCAGCAGGTGTTGTAAATACTTTTTCATGTACAATATTATTTTTTTGTGACACTCAGGAAGTACTCGCTGAATTCTTTAATAGCGCCCAGGAATTTCTTCCAATTTTCAAAATCCGCTTTCCTGATAATGCTGTTTTTAATCACTACTTTTTTCTTCAGCGTGATTTTGTTGCCCGCAACACTATACTCCCCCTTGAATTCATACCCGTCTGAGCTGAGCTCTTTTTTCTCCGGTATGTCTACAAACCGGGCGTTGGCAGGAATGGTAAGCGATATTTCATCTTCAAAACACATCACGTCATCGAAATCATATCCCCCTACCCTTTTTTCATCCGGCATAAAACGTTCCAGGGTTTTGGGGAAAAAATCAATACTGATGTATTTATCGCCGCCAATGGTATTTACGTAATTGCTTAAATCAACATCGCCTTCAATGGTCACTGGTATTTCACGATTTTTTAAATCACTGGTCTTTATGTTACCAGCTTGCATATTGTCATTCCCGAATTCCAGGAACTGGTTTAAAAAATCTTTCTGCGCGCTGATGGGCATATCCTGGTACGACTGATGAAAATCTTTTCTTTCATTGCCGGTAAGCACCACTTTTATCTTACCCGACAACACTTCATTGCTCAGAATAAAATCTGCTTTTGAAAAAATTCTATGTTCATTGCCGGTAGTAAGCGGCACCGTTTTTAAATCGTATTGGGCGCCCTTTGCAATCATAGCTTCCTTGCCTTGTATGCGGTAGGCGTTTTCTCCCAGCGGCGCATATTTTTCGGTAGCATCTAAAAAATATTCCTTGCCCTGGAAATACAGGGTAGTAATGGCATGGTTGTTTACACATAAAGCCGGCATTGATTGCTGGTAGGGGATAGAACGTGTGCCTATCCAGGTAAAATGCGCATCATAGCCCCCGAGTTTCAACAATTCCGTCAACAGGTTTGCCATTCCCTTGCAATCACCAAATTTTTTCGACAATACATCCTGTGCGCTGGCAGGAATATACCCTGAATAACCATCTTCGTAAGCGATGTACCGGATATTGTCCTGCACCCAGTAGTAGATGGCCTTTATCTTATCCATATCAGTCGTCTTGCCCTGCAAAATTTTTGCAAGGACCGGCTGCAGGCTTTCCTTTTTATTGCCCGCCATTTCGTAGAGCCGGTTGTTCCATGCATACAAATCATCTGTTTTATCAAAGCCTTTTAGTGTTTCACCCCTGCTGTCGAAAGATTTTATCTGGATAATGATATGCGGATCGGTATACGCATGACCAATGCTTTTATACTCCTGTTTGTCTGCAGGAATATCCTTCATGGTAAAGACATAATTGATATACCCGCCTTTTTTATTTTGCTGGCGGTCGATGGAATAGCCTTCAAAATTGATGGGTTTAAAATCTACTGTTAGCCATTCAGGTACTTTAAATTCATACACCTGTTCTTTCACCGGGTACGGCTCGCTGAAAAATAAACGTGTCAGGTAACGGCCATCGCCATATTCCTTTTTTACCGTGATCCTGGCCATGCTTCCTTTCTCCGAAAAATGGATGGGATAGTACTGTACGCGGCTATCATCAAAAAAAACACCGTCTCCTGTAACGGACCGATCCATTGCTGCCGCCCTTGAAGTGGCATACCTGGAGCCTACCTTCAATGCCTTTTTGAATGTTTTAATATCAATAAACTTATTGTAAAATTCTGGATAGGTAAGCGATGCAAATTTTTTGAGCGACATGAATTCGATATCTGCGTCTTCCTGTATCACCACCACCTTGTCATTCAATGCGTTTTTGCCTTTGTCAAAAGTAAAATAATGATGGGAGGAGGTGCAAAGAATATCATCGTCCATGTATTTTCGGGCCCATGCATCGGCATTAGCCACATCTTCTTCGTTAACGCGCAATTGTGCATGGGTATCCAAACCAGCCAACGCAAACAGCATACAGGTAAAAAAGAATAACCGGCTGCCGTTAAAAAAATAGTAAAGAGCTGAACCGGGATGCCTGGAAATATTCATAATGATTGTTAAGTGTTAAGGGGGCTAAATACTAATCCTGTACAACGAAAAACCGCTCGGGATAATTGTATAAAATTAGTTTTTTCAATGGCCGGAAACTGCCCATCCGGTCGCCGCCAGGCGATAGTTAGTCATTCCGCATTACGTCCGTGTATGAGGAATTATTTCCCCGCGAAATCCGGCTGAAGGTATGCTAAACTCAAATAAAGAATTTTCGGGCGCGCCGCAGGTATAGGCTGGTAGCAGTATTACTTATATTGCTTAGAAAGAGATGAGTCTCTGGCATAATTTTTAAACCTGGTTAGTCATTATAAACTATAAAATAATGCAATATGAAAAATAATAAAGTGAAAAAAACAGGCGCTGATAGTGATACGCGGGGGAAACAAAAAAAAGATCCCGGATATATAACCATGGATATGCCTGAGGTAACAGATATTCCGGGGCAGGAACATGTAAAAGTGCCGCAATTCCGCGAAATGCAGGATACCACCATTTCCTCGGCTGATGAAGAAGGGGCCGGCATTGTAGATGATTTAAATACAGGCAGGGAGTCGTCAGAAAACGACAATACATCGGGTGTGAGCCGGCAGGAAAAAAGGCTATTGAAGAAAAGTGCCGGACCGCAGCCTACCGACGAAACCAGGGATTTTAACAAACTTGCGCTGGACGAAAGAGACGATGACGGCGAACTATTGAATGAAAAAAGCATTCGCCGTGATCGCAACGGGGAAGATTTGGATGTTCCCGGCGCTGAACTCGACGACAACGATGAAAATATCGGAGAAGAAGACGAAGAAAATAACATGTATAGCCAAAGCCAGCGCGACAACTGACAAACAAAGACATAAAGGATAAACTATGAATTACCTTGAGAATTTTTACCAGCGTGGCCTGCGCTGGGCGATAGCGCATGGCCCAAGGATTATGGTGGCAATTATTGTACTGCTGTTGGCCATGCTGGCGATCCGGCTGATCAAAAAATGGCTAAAGACCATCTTTAACAAAAGTCATATAGAACCTTCCATAAAAACTTTCCTCTCCAATCTTATAATAGTAGGCTTGCAGGTTTTTGTTTTTGTGGTACTGATGAAAATCGTCGGGATAAAAATGACGGTTTTTGCATCTATTGTTGCCGGGTTAACCGTTGCCGTAGGGTTGGCGTTGTCGGGTACAATGCAAAACTTTGCCAGCGGAGTTTTGATATTATTACTGAAACCTTATAAAGTAGGCGATAATGTGATAACCCAGGGCCAGGAAGGTGCGGTTACCTCCATCCAATTGTTTTACACCGTTATTCTTACGTTCGACAATAAGACGGTCATTGTGCCCAATAGCAAACTATCGAATGAGATTATTCTGAACCTGAGCAGAGAAGGCAAGCGGCGGATGGACATCGACCTGAAGTTTAAGTACAATATTGACTTTCAAAAAATTAAAGGCGTGATAACCGGTAGCTTTAATTCTTTCAGTAATGTATTGCAGGACCCCGCATTACGGGTGGGCGTTTCTAAATTAGAGGCAGACGGCTTCCAGATTACGGTAAATGCCTGGGGGCCAGCACATGGCTTCGAAGATGCCAAACTGCAAATCAATGAAAAGTTAATGATGGATCTCAAAAGCGCGGGATTGATTGGTATGGGTTAATGGCAGGGAAGGGCGGAATTGCCGCCCCGGGCGGGCTTTTAACCCCGATTTTTGAGATTATCTGCAAAATCAACCTTATATTTGCCGACTAATTTATATTATCAACACAATTTACAATGAGCACAAAAACAAAAGGAACCGTAAAGTTTTTCAATGGTGAAAAAGGATTCGGTTTTATTAAACACGATGATTCCAACAAGGAAACCTTTGTACACGCCAGCGGTCTGATTGACCAGGTGACTGAAGGCGACAAAGTTGAATTTGATTTACAGGAAGGTAAGAAAGGAATGAACGCGGTTAACGTAAAAAAGATCTAACAACCCTTTATTTAAACAAATTGTAAGGCTGCCATGAGGCGGCCTTTTTTATTGTATAAGCTTCTTTGCATAAAACAGGTTCCGTCCGCAACCGGACAGTAAATTGTTACGAATCCGCACACTCTGGCGAACCTGAATAAACCAAGGAGCTGATTAACAACCCGCCATAACACTGGCATCGGCTTGGTATGTTCACTACCGCATATCGGGCCCTGAACTATAGCCCTGATCTACACAGCTTAAAAACTCAATTGTGATAGAAAACTATCTTAAGGTAGCCTGGAGAAACCTCCTGAAAAACAAGGGATATTCTTTCATCAATATTCTCGGACTGGCAAGCGGCATGGCAGTGGTGATGCTGATTGGTCTTTGGATCCACGATGAGTTGTCTGCCAACAAACACCATAAAAACTATGCATCGATCTACCAGGTAATGATGCACCAGACTTTCGATGGCCGCCGCGGATCGCAAACAGCCCTTCCTTATCCGATCGGAGAAGAACTCAAAACAAAGTTCCCTGATTTTAAAGCTGTGGCTATGTGCGATTGGGGATCGGAGCATTCCCTGATATACAATGAAAAAAAGATTAGCAAAACCGGGCATTTCATTGGAGAAGATGCGATCAGCATGTTTTCATTCAACATTCTTGCCGGCGACAAAAATCCATTGCACGAACCTTATTCCATTGTATTAACTGATGAAACCGCGAAAATATTATTCGGAACAGAGAACCCTATTGGCAAGCTGGTTAAAATGGACAATGCCACCAACCTTACAGTAACAGCCGTAGTACAGAAACAACCCAGGAACAGTTCGCTCAGTTTTGATTACCTGATTCCCTGGAACCTGCAGGAAATTATCAATTCTTCTATCAAACAATACCACAAAACCAATTGGGGCAATAACTCATGGCAGGCTTTTGTGCAGTTGAACACCAATGCTTCTTACGAATCTGTGAATGCGAAAGTTAAGAATGTCGTAATTGCACATTTTACAGATGAAAATACCCTCAAGAGTATCAAACCGGAAGTATTCATTCACCCCATGGCAAAATGGAGATTGTACAGTGATTTTGAAAATGGCAGGAATACCGGTGGCTTCATCAGGTACGTAAGAATGTTTGGTCTGCTGGGTATCATTGTTTTGATTATCGCCTGTATTAATTTCATGAACCTGAGTACGGCACGTTCTGAAAAACGCGCGAAGGAGGTTGGTGTACGCAAAGCCGTTGGTTCCATCAGAAAACAGCTTGTGTGGCAATTCCTCAGCGAGTCACTGCTGATTGCCGCACTGGCTTTCTTAGTTGCACTTGCATTGGTGACACTCGCCCTGCCTTTCTTTAACCGGCTAACCCAAAAAGACATGGCGTTGGAAATAGCCAATCCTTTATTCTGGTTAATCATGCTTTCATTTACCGGGCTTACAGGTTTAATGGCGGGCAGTTACCCGGCTTTTTATCTTTCAGCTTTTAACCCGGTAAGAGTGCTTAAGGGAAATCTGCGCGCCGGCAGGTCCGGTTCTTTGCCCCGGAAAATACTGGTAGTGCTCCAGTTTGCCAGTGCAGTGGTGCTTATGATCAGTACTATTATTATTTACCAGCAGATACAGCATGGCAAAAACCGGCCCATTGGATTTGACAATAAGGGGCTGATTACTGTAAGCTGGTCAGACGATATTGCGAAAAATTACACTGCCTTGCAGCAGGAACTGCTTAGTTCCGGGGCCGTTGCCTCTATGTGCAAAAGCAATTCACCACCCTCCCAGCTATACAGTAACAGCAATGGGTGGGAATGGCCCAAAAGCCAGCCAATAGAAAAAACCGTGATCTTTTCTACCATTGCTACCGATTATGATTATACGAAAACGCTCGGCATCAAAATATTGTCAGGAAGAGATTTTTCGCGTGATTTTGCAGATTCAAATGCCGTAATACTTAACCAGGCAGCGGTAAAACGCATGGGCCTGACAAACCCTGTTGGCACCATGCTTAAATTAAACGACAAGCCGATGATAGTAGTGGGTGTTATACCCGATATACAAATGGAATCTCCTTTCCGTCCTATATCACCACTTACAATCGTTTTCAATAAGAATTGGGTGAGCTTTATAGATATTCGCATAAATCCATCCATGTCTATAGCCAAAGCTACCAGCCTGATGAAACCCATTTTTGATAAATACAACCCGGCCTTTCCGTTTGCTTACCAGTTTGCCGATGAAGAATATGCAAAAAAATTTAATTACGAAGAGCTGGTGGGCAACCTGGCCGCTATCATAGCCGTGCTGATTGTTTTCATCTCCTGCCTGGGTTTATTTGGGTTAGCCTCTTTTACCGCGGAACAGCGCGTTAAGGAAATTGGTGTACGAAAAGTACTCGGCGCTAGTGTATCAAGTCTCTGGCAATTGCTATCAAAAGATTTTGTAATGCTGGTATTGATTTCCTGCGCCATTGCCATACCCGTTGCCTGGTATTGCATGCACGAATGGCTAAAGCAATATGACTATAGGATCGGCATCGATATATTTGTCTTTATAACTGTAGCTGTACTGGCCGTTTTGATTACTTTACTCACAGTAAGTTACCAGGCCATCCGTGCAGCGATGGCTAACCCGGCCAGGAATTTAAGAACAGAATAGTTCGCGCGGTCAATTTAATTAGAAACTGTGTTTCATCCAGGACCGCAGCGTAGCCGCATTCCATGAACCCGGTATAATAATGCGGCGGATAGTGTACAAGGGTTCAGATTCATTGCGCCGGGCAGACAACTGGAAAGCCGCCCGGAAACCATGTTCCTTTAAAGGTGAAATGGCTGCTTCGTTCCAAAGTCCAAAAGGATACGCAAAGTATTTAATGGTTTTGCCGGTAATGCTTTCAAGGGTTTTGGTGGGTTTATCAATCTGAATGGCCCAGTCGGCGTCCGTAAACTGTTTGATGTTTTTATGATCCCAGGTATGTGACCCGATTTCGTTCCCCGCGTCTGATAGTTCCTTTACCTGTGCCCTGCTCATATAGTTCGGCCTGCCAAGCGATACGGTCATGATAAAAAACAGTCCTTTAAACCCATATTTTTCCATAGTTGGCTTTGCAATGGTATACTGGGGCAGATCAGTGTCGTCAAAAGTGAGCATTACAGGCCTGGAGGGCAATGCAGCGCCGGTTGTTAAGTAGGCATATAACTGGTCGGCGGAGATGGTATGAAAACCGCTGTCCGCCAGCATTTTCATCTGTTCTGCAAATGCTGCTTCCGGCACAATATAATCCTTCGCCTGTTTTGAATCTGTGGGTCTCCAGTTGCGGATCTGGTGATAACATAGTATGGGCACCTGCGGGCGATCCATTATCGCTTTTGCATTGGCAGGTTCTTTTGGGACAATTGCGGTTTTGAGGGTGTTGGAATCCGCTGGCACTGGTTCAATCTTTTCTGCTGCCTTTGCGGTGGCCGGAAACTGGCAACCCGTAGAAATAATAAGCGCTGCCACGATGATGCCGGCACACCTGGTAAGAATTGAAACCCCGTTAATGTTCATAGATGTATGGATAAAATAAATCAGTCTGAAGCCTGATTCAAAAAACGCGGCAAAGAAATTTTTGTTGTGAACGAAGTGTATAAAAATTTATACCGGTACGCGGGTTCAATAAATGATCCCTTAGTAAAAGAAGCGCGAAAGGCAGTATTTATACCAGGCCTCTTTTCCGGCAGGCATCGTATCCTTTTTCCAGCGCCTCCTCAATTTGCTTTGACATTGTGGCGTCCATTTTTTTTATATGAAAACAACTTTTACCTTTTAAACATTTCAACAGCTCAGGCTTAAATACTTCTTTTTTTTCTTTATCGGTTTTTACGGGCATAAAATAAAATCCCACATAACCCCGCTGAATCAATGCTGCCGCAAACCACCATTCGTTCCTCATTTTCCCTTCTATTTCCACAGGGTGTTCGCTTACCAGTGTCATTTGTCCGCCCGTACCACCGCGTACGGTTATCTTTCCCTTTCCGTAAGGAAGCAGTAATTTTTTGATCTCGTTGAAAACAGGTATCAATTCTGGCTGATCACCGGATTTATCGCTGTATTTGATGCCGGTTTCACTTTTTGCCGGCTTGCTTTTTTGGGGAACGGTTTTTTGCGTGGATACTTTTTTGGGAGCAGCAGTTTTAGAAGCTTTTGCCATAGATGGAGGTTTTTATGTGATCAATAATTAGGCTGGGCTGTCTTGTTTGGCCATGAAAGATCATTTTACGTCTACATGTTCATTTAATTTGTGCAGTTCCAGAATGGTAGTCTTACCATCATCGCTTTCGCGGTACATGGGTTTGAATTTTTTATTAAACTTTATTTCTTCATAGGTATAAGAAGTTCTTTGCAGAACAACCGTGGAATACACATCGTCAAAACCCCGCACCAGCACGTAGAGTTCCACATCAGACAATTTCATATCTTCTTCGCTGAAACCTGTAAAAGGACTATCCCCGTCTATCGGATGCACCACCGTCCAGTTCATGGGCAGGCTGTCTACCCTGCTGCGCTCCAGGTGAAGATCAAAAAACTTGTACACATGCTTTTCATTTTCTTCTACCTGCAAACCAACATTCACTTTTATTTCAACATTGGTAAGAATATGATTGTCCTTGTAAGACGCAAACCGGAACATCAATGCAGTTTTGTCCTGGTAAGGAGCTATTACCGCCAAATCGCTGAAAACAAGATACGAACGGGGTTTTGAAAAACGACCGTATAACAGGCCCGTAGCCACCGCGAAAGAAAGAAAGCCACTCATCGCTTCAATGGAAGCCACAAAATTAACCCCATCGCCCACGGGGTTCACGCGCCCGTAACCCACGGTGGTAAATGTTTCCGTACTGAAAAAATACACTTCTTTTACTTTCTGCCAATTGGTTTTAGCCAGCATGCCGGTAAAACCGTCTGTACCAATGAGCAGGTAAATAATAGTATATACAACATTGATGGCGAGAAAAAAACAGATGATCAGTGTTATAAATTTCCATCGTGGCAGGTTCAGCATCCGATGATAAATACTAAACCGTTCCCAGAAAGGCATCCCTTCCTTTCGTAGGTTAAAGCTGCCGTCCCGATTGATGAACCGGCCACCATAATCGCTGGCATTGGTGCCAAAGCCGGTGTCATTGTTTATTTTGGAAGAAGGATTGATCCGTTTAAGCAATGCCATAGTATTTATGCGATCTAATCAGTTAAAAGGTTGGTAAATGAGGCCATCTATAAATCAGAATAGCCGGTAGCGTGCAGCAGGATAATTTCCGCTTTTGAAACATTGTGCTGGTACTCCGGCAAAGCCACCAGTTTTTTCCATTCTGCATCTGCGCTGAATGTTTTCCAATGCGCTTCCCTGGAAGGCATGTTATCAAAGCTGGTCATGTACATGAGATTGGGCATATGGCTGCCATTGATTACATCTGCATAAAAAATGGCGTTAAACCCAAGGCGTTTAAACAGCGGCACTTCACCGCCCTCATTAAACATGCGCACTTTATTGACATGCAGGTTTTCGGTGGGGCTTTCATAGCTGCGCAATTCATACACCCGCTCGCTGTGCGGCCCTGTAAGATCCGGCACCTGCATTTGAGGAGCAAGTGGGAAAGCCTGGAGCATAATAGACTCCATCCTTGTATAGGGTGGATTGTTGTACGGCGCATTTAAATACACTGCTGCGGCCGATTTGTAGGCTGCGTCCTTTTCCAGGTCGGCCGGCATGTTCAGCAATTCATCAAAAGATTTCAGCGGGATAAATATATAAATTGTTTTGTCAATAGCCGTATCGTTGGCAATAGGCTTAAACACCCCTGTTTTGCCAATGCTTTTCCGGTGCAGCGCGGGTAGGAAAGCGTTCTCCAGAAAGTCATCAATCAGTTTTTCCTGTTCAGCAGTTTTAAAATGATAGATCTTTATTTCATAAAATTCACGCAATGGTTTCCTATCAGAGCAATATGCCCGCCCACCGGCAAAAGTAAGACCCAACAGCAAGCAGCTAAAGCAGGCAATAAAAGAACGGTGTTTCATAATGAATCAATTAGTTTTCTGTTATCTAAGAAAATAAAGCTACTTAAATTTTATACACCCCGTTCAGCAAAAAAAGATAGCAAGCGGCGTAAACAGGCCGGCCGGTTGCCCGTGCCCGAATTTAGTAGCAATGCCGTCAGCCGCAAAAAAACTTTATCTTAATTGAACTTAGTAACAGTACATTTGTTTTTCCTTTTTTAAAATCACTTACTATTATGAGCACAATAAATGCATACGCGGCACAGGATGCCGTTTCTCCTATTACGCCTTTTAGTATCCACCGCCGGGATGTAGGGCCGCACGATGTGCAGATAGAAATATTGTATTGCGGCGTTTGCCATTCCGATTTACACCAGGTGCGTAACGAATGGGGTAATTCAATATTCCCCATGGTACCCGGACACGAAATAGTAGGCCGGGTTATTAAAACCGGGCAGCATGTTAAAAACTTTAAAAATGGCGACCTGGCCGGCGTGGGTTGTTTTGTAGACTCCTGCCGAACCTGCCCCAGTTGCCTGGCGGGGGAAGAACAATATTGCGAGAATGGCATGACGGGCACTTATAATGCTTACGAAAGAGACGGCAAAACGCCCACCTACGGCGGTTATTCAACACAGATAGTAGTAGATGAAAACTATGTGCTGCATATTTCGGATAAGCTACCGCTTGAAGGAGTAGCTCCCCTGCTGTGCGCGGGCATCACCACCTATTCGCCCCTGAAACATGTGGGGGTAAAAAAAGGAGACAAGGTAGCCGTGTTGGGTTTGGGTGGGTTGGGCCACATGGCGGTAAAATTTGCAGTGGCTTTTGGTGCAGAGGTAACCATGCTGAGCCATTCCAAATCAAAAGAAGCGGACGCAAAAAAACTGGGCGCCCATCATTTTGCCCTAACATCTGATCCGGAGACAATAAAAGGTCTGCAAAATAAATTCGATTTTATTTTGAATACGGTTTCTGCTCCGCACGACTATAATATTTACCTGAACCTGCTGAATACCAACGGTACGATGATTGTGGTAGGAGCGCCTCCCGCACCGGCAGAAATTCCTGCCTTTAACCTGATTATGAAACGCCGCAGCATTATTGGATCGTTGATTGGCGGCATTAAAGAAACGCAGGAAATGCTGGATTTTTGTGCTGAACATAATATTGTGTCCGATGTTGAAGTGATACCCGTGCAGCAGATTAATGAAGCCTATGAACGTTTACTGAAGGGCGACGTTCGTTACCGTTTTGTTATTGATATTGCGTCCCTTAAATAATCCATTTCGTTAAAAAGCGCGGTGAGCAAGCCTTTCAGCTTGTTTCACCGCGTTTCTTTTTTTAACAGTCTCCCGAAATCCCCCGTGGCGGCGGGAGGTGCCGCGCAATTGTCCCTTTTTTTATTTTATTTGTACAGTTAAATGCGCTGACCAAACAGCCGTCGTCTTTAAAGACTCCGGTTGTTTATACCGCCATTTTTTATTCAAATAAACTGATATTGAAATTTTGTCTGGTCTTTTTTGCATTTTTTTTGTGCTGCGCCGGTAGCCATGGACAAATTGATTCCTTGATTATTGCAAAAGATACCAACCCAGTAGTTCTTCACCCCCAACGCGATTTAAAAGATATTGTTCGCCATGTTTTCAACCCGCTCCTGCTGCAAACCTCCGACGATGATAAAATAAAAGATACCCGAAAACATTTCTCCTTTGTTCCAGCGCTTGGCTATACCCTGCAAACTGGTTTTGCCGGCATCGTGAGCGGTAATATGGCGTATTATAATGAGACTGAAAAAAATACCAAGCTATCCAGCATCAGCACCAATGTTACTTATTCGCAGTACCGGCAAATCATTATCCCTTTGTTGGCAGATATATGGACAAAAAAGAACCGCTATAATTTTATCACCGATGCACGTTTTATCAGTTACCCTTCGGCTATCTATGGCCTGGGTGGAAGAACCGATCCCAATAAAGGTGTTACCATCAATTTCTCCGGTCTTAAGTTACACCAAACCGTTATGAAATCGCTTTCTGATAATGTATACCTGGGCATAGGCTATTATTACGATCACTTCTGGAATATCAAAGCACTGGATCAGGTATCAAGAGGCGTTAACCGCCAGATAACAAGGGAACTCGGAACGAAAGAAACCGCATCCGGGCCCGCCTTTCGTTTTTTATATGATACCAGGCTTAACCAACTGAATCCGCAACAGGGCATCTATTACAGCGTCTGCTATCGTTTCAATATGAAAACGCTGGGCAGTGACAGCAGTTCACAATCCCTGCAAATAGACGCACGCACGTATTTTCATTTTCCCGCACAATCTAAAAATGTAATGGCGTTCTGGACACTGGATTGGCTAACGGCCAGCGGTACACCACCCTACCTCACATTACCGAGCACGGGATGGGACGATTCTTATAATACCGGGCGGGGTTATATCCAGGGCCGGTATCGCGGCCGTAAAATGTTTTATTTTGAAACTGAATACCGGTTTGCTATCACCAACAATGGCTTACTCGGCGGCATCACATTCCTGAACCTGGAAAATTTTTCCAGCGATTTATCGGAAGCCTACAATAAATTATTTCCCGGTTACGGTATGGGCTTACGCATCAAGCTGAATAAATATTCCGGCGCCAACCTTTGTGTAGATTATGGTTTTGGCCAGAACGGCTCACATGGTTTCTTTGTGAATTTGGGTGAGGTCTTTTAAATAATGTGAAAATATGAAAATGTGGAAATGAAACACCTTACGGAAAAAGGTTTGCTGCGCAAATGAAATCAGACATCTGACATCTGAGATCTGACATTACTGCTTGGATGGTGTAAGTCCTTTTACGTTTTCAATCACTTTATCTACCGGATGCAGTTTACGGGTTAGCCATTTGCCCGGCTTAATCCTTTTAGCTACAGTGAGCCTGAAATTGCCGGCAGACATCAAGTACCTGTTGGTGGTTGTAGCTCCCTCTATAGTCATTTGGTTGCCCACCAGCGACAAATTAATGTTCCAGTTATTTTTATCATATCCAAGTGCAATGCGGTACACAAATGCTTTGTTGAGTTGCCAATCATCTGCTTTGCCAGCAGCGCCGTGTTGTTTGCTATAATCGATGCTTAAACTGGCGCTCAGCGATCCGGTCGCATAAAAGGTTTGATTAATAACATACGTGTACGCATAACCGATGGCAGGCCCGATTTTGATAAAATCAAGCCTTCTGACACCCCTTTGCAGGTAATTTTCCGAGAGCACCGAAGGCACCAGCGCACTGTCTGCTTTTATAATTCCATAGTACAGTTCTGCTCCCAGCAAAAAAGAACCCGCCGATTTCCGTTGCTGTTCGTTTTCCAGCAGGGCCGCCCGGAAACTGAACCTGGATGGGTTGAGTAAACGGTAGGCAGCGAGGCCCAGTAATTGGGTACGCAGATCAGATCGCACATAATATTTTGATGCATCGCCGGAAGCAAAGCCTTTCGGATTTAAATAATACCCTTTGTAGAATTGCGCGGTGAGATCATACATCCATTTTCTACCGTAGATATGCGGTTGTATGTCAAGATAACGGGTCTTGCCTTTTAGGTGATCGGTGTTCATGAACCCGAATGCATATCCAACATTTACCGTTAGCGACTGGTAAGTAACGCCAATGCCCGTGGCAAGCGAAGTATTGGGCAGGTATCGCAGCCGCGCCACATCGGAAGATCGTTCGAGTTCAAGCCTTGCATACTTCTGGGAGAAAAAAAAACGGGCGGCAATATAACGTTCAAAGGATTGGTAGTAGCTACTGTCATGATCCCGGTAGTAAAAAGGCCGTACGTCGGGTACCGGTTCCTGTCTGGGTTGAATGGTCTTTTTCTGGGCGATGGACTGGCTGCAAAGCAACATACAACAACCTGTCAGTAGCAAAATATTTTTTTGTAGCAATCCTTTTTTTTTACAAACAATATTTTACAAAAATCAAACCGCGAATTATGGGGAAAAAATTACTTAACCACTACCGGTGTTAGTCTGGTAATTTCAGCTCCATTAAATATTTTTGCCAGGTTATTATCATGAGACGTTTTCCAGTTGTCGATATGCGTTTCGGACACGATACGCCAGAAGTTTTTAGATTTCAGCTCATCATAGTCGTTCGTTTTAATAAACAGCCCTACAATAGATTGGCGGGTTTTAAAATCTATTTTGACATTGTGCTTGGTAAGATGGCCCGCTTCTAAAAACTTCCCTATCTGGTCGTTAGTCATGCGTAAAAATTTGTGCAAATATAGCTGTTTGGCGGCGTTTAACCGCAACAATTTAAGCGTGGTTAAACAACTCATTTACACCTCTTTAATAAAACCGCTTGCAGTGCCATTCTCCTTACAGCATAAATAGTATTTTCGCATTTTTATATATCCAGCGCAGCGTGCATGCAACTAAAAGACTATTATAAAACGCTCAGGGTGCAACCTACTGCAACCCATCAACAGGTAAAGAAGTCTTTCAGACAACTCGCGCATCTTTATCATCCAGACAAAAACCCGGGTAATGCCGTTGCAGAAGCCACCTTCAAAGAAATAAAAGAGGCGTATGAAACATTGGCCAATCCGGAAAAACGCGAAGAATATAATTATAAACGATGGTATAGCAGAAGTGTTCATGACAAATTTGTAAGTGAAGTGCTTACGCCTGCTTCCATAGTACGCGAATGCAGTCACCTGCAGGAGTACCTGCAAACCGTAAATGTGCTTCGTGTTGACTATGATGGGCTGAGCCAGCATATCCGCCAGCTGTTGAATAAGACCAATATAGCCATCCTTGAACAGGCGGGCGATGAGAATATCAACGGGCAAATCATTGAAAGAATAATTCAGTCGGCCGGCATTTTACCCTTTTCCTATATTGAACCAATCGCTGTATCGCTGCAAAGCATTGCAGGCACGCATACCCACCAGGCACAAACAGTGCGTGCTTTTGTGCGCCGGCAGCAACAAAAGGCAAACTGGCAAAAATATTCAACGCTATTGGTGGTATTCCTAACGATCCTGCTTTGCTGTATTATTTATTGGGTAAGCAGATAATATGGCCCGCCGTTAACCCGGTGTTAGCGTTCGCTGATTCAGATTAACTGACCAGCCAATCAACTATTCAACCAATCAACCACTCAACTATTCAACTTATCTTTGCTGCATGCATTATGTTTCTGTAGACGGCCTGAGTAAAAGTTATGGCATTAAGCCACTGTTCAAGAATATTTCGTTCCATGTTGAAGAAGGTGATAAGATTGCGCTCGTAGCTAAAAATGGAACTGGCAAATCAACCCTTTTAAAAATCATTTCGGGTGCCGAAACCGCAGATGCCGGTAAAGTCTGGATACATAAAGATGTAACCGTGGCTTTGTTTGAACAGGATCCACAGTTCCTGGAGACCAAGTCCATTCTCGATAATATTTTTCACCACAACCACCCGGTTATCAATGCCATCAAAGAATACGAAGCAGCCAGTGATGCAGAAGATGCAGACCGGATTGGCGATGCCATTGTACTGCTGGATGAATTGAATGCATGGGATTTCGATACCAAGGTAAAACAGATATTGGGCAAACTAAATATTCACCACCTGAACCAGTTAGCCGGCACACTCAGCGGTGGCCAGCGCAAAAGGGTGGCCCTGGCAAAAACACTGATCGATATAGGTTTTGAACACAAACACGTATTGCTGATTATGGATGAGCCTACCAACCACCTCGATGTAGAAATGGTGGAATGGCTGGAACACTACCTCAACCAGGAAAAAGTAACCTTACTAATGGTAACGCATGACCGCTATTTCCTCGATGCGGTTTGCAATGAAATACTGGAGATTGACGGCGAAAACCTCTACGTGTACAAAGGGGATTATGAAAATTTTATAGAAAGGAAAGCTGCACGCATAGAAAGCGAAGCTGCCAGTATTGATAAAGCAAAAAACCTTTTCCGGAAAGAGCTGGAATGGATGCGCAAACAGCCCAAGGCACGTACCACCAAAAGCAAAAGTCGCCAGGATAATTTTTACGTGGTAGAAGCAAAAGCCAAACAAAAAATAGAAGATGAACGTGTACAATTGCAGGTGAAGATGACGCGGCTGGGAGGCAAGGTTGCAGAACTGAAAAAAGTGTACAAAAGCTATGGCGATAAAGTGATATTAAAAGGATTTGATTATACGTTCAAAAAAGGAGACCGTATTGGCATCGTGGGTAAAAACGGCGCGGGCAAATCTACCTTCCTGAATATATTACAGGGATTGGAACCTGCAGACAGTGGTAAAATAAATATCGGTGATACGGTGGTGTTTGGTAATTATGCGCAACAAGGGCTGGAAATAAAAGAAGACAAAAGAGTTATAGAATTTGTAAAAGACATTGCCGAACATTTTCCTTTGGCCGATGGCAGCTCACTCAGCGCAGCGCAGTTTCTGCAATTGTTTTTGTTTACGCCCGATCAGCAGTATACCTATATCTCCAGGCTGAGTGGCGGTGAAAAAAGAAGGCTGCATTTGCTATCCATCCTGTTTCGCAATCCCAATTTTTTAATATTGGATGAACCTACCAACGATCTC
>Ga0068860_100001508_pt1 | contig 25084 bp, 23 predicted proteins | sample KBSSwiS32_FD_66597 | JGI IMG/M metagenome (GOLD analysis project Ga0068860, IMG submission 66597) | Switchgrass rhizosphere microbial communities from Kellogg Biological Station, Michigan, USA - KBS Switchgrass S3-2 | ecosystem: Host-associated > Plants > Roots > Rhizosphere > Soil ...
ATCGCTTCAATGAAAGCAGATTATGAAGCGAGCTTGCGAATCCTGCTGGCAGTGTGCGGGCTGGTGCTGCTGATTGCGTGTGCGAATATCGCGAACCTGCTGCTGGCGCGCGGATCGGCGCGGAGCACGCAGACGGCGATACGACTGGCGCTGGGCGCATCGCGAAGACGGCTCTTGCGGCAATGGATGACGGAGAGCCTGGTGCTGGCTGTCGTGGGCGGCATTGCAGGGCTGGTGGTGGCCTTCGCGGGCGTGAAGCTGATTATTGCGCTGGCGTTTCGTCACGCGCATTATGTGCCGATCAGCGCGTTGCCTTCGCTGCCGGTGCTGGGATTTGCGTTTGGAGTATCGCTGCTGACGGGATTGCTGTTCGGGACGGTGCCGGCATGGATTGCGACGAGGGCGAATCCGTCTGCGGCTCTGCATGGGGCGAACAGGACTACTCGCGATAAAAGCGGTTTCTGGCAGAAGACGCTGGTGGTGGTGCAGGCAACGCTGTCGGTTGTGCTGCTGAGCGGTGCGGGACTGCTGACGCGGAGCATGCAGAAGATGCAGCAGCAGGATTTCGGGTTCAGTGTCGATCATCGCGTGAGCATCAGTATGTATGCGCCGTTCTCGGGGTACTCGCGGGAGAAGCTTGACGTGACGTACAAGAATCTGCGGCAGCGGCTGGAGCGAATTCCGGGAGTGAAGTCGGCTGCGCTGGCGCTGTATACGCCGTTCACAAATAACTGGGGAGAACTTTTCTTCAGGCCGGGATCGGAGACGCCGAATATAAGCGATCCATCAAGCGTGATGGTTTCGTGGAATCGCGTGAGTCCTGGTTATCTGGAAACCATGGGACAGAAGCTGGTGCGTGGGCGCACGATCACTGAGCAAGATACGGCAGCGACGCGCAACGTGGCGGTTGTGGATGAGGCGCTGGTGAAGAAATATTTCAAGCCGGATGAGGATCCGATCGGGCAGGTGTTCGGGATTGATGAGCCGAAGTTTGCGAAGACCTACGAGATTGTGGGCGTGCTGCACACCGCGAACTATACGGATCCGAGTGGGCACTGGAGGCCGCCGCTGTTTTTTGTACCGCTGGCGCAGCACGGGACGTTCGACAAGCAGATGGTGCAGATGATCGACGATCGCAGCCACATCGTGGAGGCCGCGGTGCTGGAAGTGCAGGGCGGAATGGAGGGGCTGGAGGCGCAGGTGAAGCGCGCGTTCGGAGAGGTCGATCCGAATTTGACGCTGGTGAGGATTCGTCCGATGGAGCAGCAGGTGGCGGACCGGCTGGACCAGGACAGGACGGTTGCGCAGCTGACGGGGCTGTTCGGACTGCTGGCGCTGGTACTGGCGGCGGTGGGCTTGTATGGCGTGACTGCGTACAGCGTGGAGCGGCGGACCAGGGAGATCGGTGTGCGGATTGCGCTGGGGGCGAATCGGACGAGCGTGGTGGAGATGGTGCTGAAAGGCGCGTTTTTGCAAATCCTGATCGGGCTTGTGATTGGAGTGCCGGCGGCGATTGCGAGCGCGCGGCTGATTGCGGCAAAGTTGTATGAGGTGAAGGGTTGGGATCCATTGGTGCTTGGTTGCGCGGTTGCGGCGCTGGGAGTTTGTGCGCTGGTGGCGAGCGTGGTGCCGGCACGGCGGGCGGCGGGGGTGAATCCGGTGAGGGCTCTCAGGGTGGAGTGAAGGCAGCAGTATTCCGTGCTGATCACATTCGTTCGTAGTAGGAGTCAACTGCCGATTGTCCGGTGAAGTTCGGTCCTGCCTTGTCGTCGGCACCCAAGTAGCGGTACGGAAGCAGGCGATTAGAAAGCTTGCCATCTCGGGTCAGCAGGTGACGACTGGGAAGGTACTTGAAACCTGCCTTGCGGAGGTCTTTTCCAATCTGACCGGCAGGTTGTTTTCTGCCGGCGATTTTCAGGTTTCGATAGTCCACGTGCGCGATCAGTCTGCCATTTTCTTTCATCCATCCCGACGCCCGCTCCAGAGTGCCAAGCTTGTCGCCGACGTAGTGGAGCCCGTGAACGCAGGTGATTAGATCAAATTTCTCATCGGTTTCCCATTGTTCGACGGATGCAGAGAACAAGCGAACATGCCCGCTGGTCCGCGGGATGGAATCAAACATTGGAATCAAATCGAGGCCAACTAACTGGATGATGTTTTTCGGCTTGTCTGAGTCAAATATTGAGGCAGCCTGCAGCAATGCGCGTCCAGAGCCACAGCAGAGATCGAGCCAGGCAACTTGAGTTTGGCTTTGTAGTACTTTCTTCAGAAAATCAACCGGAGAAAAACCCAGATCTTTCTCGTAGCTATTTGCTCCCAGGAGATTTCGTTGGCGATTCATGCATGCGTTCGCCGCGATCTCCGATCGCGCGAGAGCGTCGTTGTCGAGGAGCAGCGGGGTGTGTGGAGTCGCCGAGTTCTCTGTTTTCTGGCTCACGTTCGTCACACCCGTTCTTATTTTAGTGATATATGAAGTCTCTGTTCCTGGAATGAATTGAACGAGGGGAACCTGATAGGCTCATGTCGCTATGAATTACGAGAACATTCGGGTGGAGAAGAGGGGCGTTTTCGCCACGGTTGTGATGGATCGGGCGAAGGCGTTGAATGCGCTGAATGCAGCGATGTTTGCGGAGCTGGATGCGGCGTTCAGAGAGTTGGGCAAGGACGATGAAGTTCGCGTGGTGTTGCTGACCGGCGCGGGGGAGAGGGCCTTTGCGGCCGGGGCGGACATTCGCGAACTGGATGCGGTGAAGCCGGGAGAGGGAGAGAGCTTCTCTCTGCGCGGGCAGGCGGTGTTCCGGAAGATTGAGACGCTGGGGAAGCCGGTGATTGCGTGCGTGCGCGGATTTGCCCTGGGCGGCGGGTGCGAGCTGGCCATGGCGTGCACACTGAGGATCGCGGCTGAGGACGCGAAGTTCGGGCAGCCGGAGGTGAAGCTGGGGGTGATTCCGGGGTATGGGGGAACACAGCGTTTGCCGCGGCTGGTGGGGCGTGGGACGGCGCTGAAGTTATTGATGACGGGCGCCGTCATCGATGCGCGGGAGGCGTTGCGGATCGGGCTGGTGGATGAGGTGGTTCCGGCGGCGGAGTTGATGACGCGGGCGGAGGCACTGGCGGAGGAGATTGCGGCGCAGACTCCGGGGGCGGTGGCGGAGGTGATTCGGGTGGTGGATGAGGGGCTGGATCTGCCGCTGGAGAAGGCGTTGGGGTTGGAGGCGGAGGCGTTTGGGAAGTTGTGCGATACGGGGGACAAGGCGGAGGGGACGAGGGCGTTTCTGGAGAAGAGACGGGCGGAGTGGGGGAAGAAGCGGAGTTAGTGTGCATTATTCCCACGTCTCAGAAGCGAGACGTGAGGGCACCCGGGTACGAGACTTTGTTAGCGCGGATTGAGTGCCGCAGACTGTTCTGAATCTTTTAGCGAGTTAGCGGCGCTTCACACCCCATGGATCAAAGACCGATCCACGGGGACCCCGGCGCGCCAAGCGAGTTAGCAGGTTAGCGGCTTTGAACCGATAGGGCGATATAACCCGTGAACAAGGCAGGACTGTATCCTAGAAGGGTGAGTTTCCCTAAAACAAAGGTGCGGTATTGGGCGGTGGTGGGGCTGGCTGCGGCTGCGCTGGTCGCCTGTCATCAGCAGGAACAGGCGGTTGTAGGAGCGGCGAACCGCGCGGTGACGGCGGAGCAGCAGGCACGGGCTGCCGCGACGGCGCGGGCGACGAAGCGGGATGAGCAGCGGGCGGAGCTGCAGAAGATTTCGCTCCCGACGAAGAGCATGTACCTGGACATTCATGAGCCGTCGGCGTGGGCGAATCCGTTTCTGGCGATCGGGCCGGATGCGATTGCTCTGCGGATTATCAATGCAGATGCGAATACGAGCGATCTGGGGAAGGGCACAATGCTGAGGCCGGAGGGGGCGAGGCGGCAGGAGATCCAGATCAAGCCGAGCGACTTGGCGGAGGCGATGGTTGCCGTGCCGGCGAGCGCGTGGAAGTACGGGCGGGTGGTGGCTGTGGCCGAGATGCCGGGGGGAACGGGGAAGGATCGCGCGAAGATGCGGCGAAATGTGGAGAGCGCGATTCAGCAGTTGAATGATCTTGGGATCGTGGTGGTGGAATGGCCGACGCGGTGAAATCCGGTTCTCATCAGAGCGGCTATCACTCCTGGTCTTGGCACAGAATGCGGCCGGGCATTGGTATTGGTTCGGGTTTCGGCCCCAGTTGAACTCGAACAGGATAGAAGATCACTGAAAAGTCGTCGGGATCCTCCTTGAACTGTTGTCTGCAAACAGGTGCGGTTGGCTGGTTCAACCCGGTACTAGCACGAATTTTGTTCCAGCAATCTAATCCGCCCTTCGGGAGCGGACACTCGGCAAAGTATGCACGAGTGTAGGTGAGGACAGGCGGACCCTCCGGATGTTTTTTAATCTGCAGCCTCTGGCCCTCCCATACAAGCCTGTTCTTCTTGATCAGATACTTTCGTCTCGCGGTGTCTCGAAAAACCTCTCGACCACTCTCTGTTTCAATGACGCTGAAGTTCATGCTGCCGTTCAGTCCGTCCGAGGCATCAAGAAAGACCAAGTTACCGACAGCTCCTGCGAAGTAGCCGCACCAATGCTCCTGATCAACGCGAATCTCCCTGTCGTTTTTCGTCTGCTCGCATCTGGGCCAGTTGCCTCCACCCGTCGGGACGATTGCGTCCCATTCCGCTCCTTTCTGTCCGAAGTCAAGCTGCTTGACCACGAATCGCGGATAGTAAAAGCAGGTTAACGTGTTGCGTACTTTGAATCGCGGTTCATAAAACTCGGAGGGGCCGAGATCAATAACCTCTTTTCGCAGCGGACGATCGAACGGCGAGTCTAGCGGCCTGGCAATCTGTGCCCGAGACTGCAACTCGGAGACCTGCGATCCCACGGTGATGGCTAAGACAGCCATGAGATACCACAGAACAGCTTTCCGTCGCATTCGAGATTCCCCAAGTCAGCAATAGTAACGCTTCTTATCCTATGAGGCGCTAGCATTCAGGCCCGATCACAACGGGAGGTCTCCTCGTTCACAGGAGTGAGGCTGTCGTACATGGGGCACACGGTTCCCACTCATGTCGATGATGAGGCTGTCGACATGAATGGGGCACAGGCGCGCACCTGCTCTGGAAGCCTGCGGAAAGCGCTAACATCACTGCGTGGATGTTTTTGCGATTCTGAATCAACCTCGTTTGGATCATGAGAATTTTGGCGCGCATCGGGAGCTGGCGGCGCGGCTGAAGGCGAAGCTGCGCGGAGATGTGCAGTTTGATGCAGGGTCGCGCGCGCTGTATGCGACGGATGCTTCGAATTACAGGCAACTGCCGATTGGGGTGATTCTGCCGCGCGATGCGGCGGACGTGGAGATGGCGCTGGCGGAGTGTCGCGCGCTGGGGGCGGCGGTGTTGCCACGCGGCGGAGGGACAAGCCTGGCGGGGCAGTGCGCGAACGTTGCGGTTGTGTTTGATTTCTCGAGGTACATGACCGGGCTGGTGTCGATCGATCCGGCGGCCAAGATGGCGGTGGTGCAGCCAGGGATTGTGCTGGACCGGCTGCGCGATGCGGCGGAGAAGTTTGAGCTGACGTATGGGCCTGATCCGGCGACGCACTCGCGATGCACACTGGGCGGGATGATCGGGAACAATAGCTGCGGTGTACACGGGTTGATGGCGGGCAAGGTTGTCGACAACGTGGAGAGCCTGGATGTGGCGCTTTACGACGGCACGCGGATGACGGTGGGAAAGACGAGCGATGCGGAGCTGGAGAGGATCATTCGCGAGGGCGGACGGCGCGGAGAAATCTATTCGGGATTGAGGAGTATTCGCGACCGGTATTCGGATTTAGTGAGGGCGAAGTTTCCGCGAATTCCGCGAAGGGTTTCGGGATACAACCTGGACGAGCTGCTGGCGGAGAACGGCTTCAATGTGGCGCGGGCGCTGGTGGGGACTGAAGGTACGTGCGCGACGGTGCTGGAAGCGAAGCTGAATTTGACTGCGAGCCCGCAGCACCGAGTGTTGACGGTGCTGGCGTTTCCGGACGCGTTTGCGGCGGCGGACGCGGTTCCTGCCGCGCTGGAGCATAAGCCGATTGGGCTCGAAGGGTTCGACCAGATGCTGGTGGACTTCATGCGGCGGAAGGGGCTGGCATCGGCGCAGCTGCAGAAGCTGCCGCCGGGGCAGAACTTTCTACTGGTGGAGATGGGAGCCGCTTCAGAAGAGGAAGCGCAGGAGAAGTCGCGAAAGATCGCGGAGGCATCGCGGCAGTGGCCGGTGAAACCGATTGCGCATATCTGTTCGCCGGAAGAGGCAGAGAGCGTGTGGTATGTGCGGGAGTCGGCGCTGGGAGCTGTGGTTTTTGTGCCGGGCGAGCCGGACAGGCATGAGGGCTGGGAGGACTCGGCCGTGCCACCGGAGAAGCTGGGCGTGTATCTACGCGCGATTAAAAAACTCATGGATGAGTATGGGTACAGCACGCCGCTGTATGGACACTACGGGCAGGGATGCGTGCACATGCGGGTGAATTTCGACTATCGCAGCGTGCAGGGGCTGCGCAAGTTTCGGGAGTTCATGGAGCGGGCGACGGATGTAGTGCTGGAGTTCGGCGGGTCGTTGAGCGGCGAGCATGGCGATGGGCAGTCGAGGGCGGCGCTGCTGCCGAAGATGTTTGGGGCGGAATTGATGGAGGCGTTCCGCGAGTTCAAGCGGCTGTGGGATCCGGACAACCGGATGAATCCGGGAAAGCTGGTGGATGCGGTCCGGGTGTACGACCCGATCGAAAACCTGCGCGACCACCTGCGGCGGAGCCAATCGCCTTCGGCAGGTTCGCGCCAGGAAGAAGGCGCGAAAACTGAAAGTGTTGCTCAATTCACACCGCACTTTGCGTTTGCGAAGGATGGGGGATCGCTGGAACAGGCGACAGAGCGGTGCGTGGGTGTGGGTGCGTGCCGAAAGACTGAGGGCGGAGTGATGTGTCCCAGCTACCGGGCAACGGGTGAAGAAAAGCACTCGACGCGGGGAAGGGCGCATCTGTTGTGGGAGATGCTGGCGGGGTCGCTGCGGCCGGAGGGATTCAAGAGCGAGGCGGTGCACGAGGCGCTGGATCTGTGTTTGAGCTGCAAGGCTTGCAAGACGGAATGTCCGGTGCAGGTGGATATGGCCGCGTACAAGGCGGAGTTTCTGGCGCAGCACTACAAGGGGCGGATACATCCGCTGCAGCATTATGTATTCGGGTTTGCGGACAAGCTGGCGCGGATGGGATCGATTGCGCCGGGATTGACGAATGCGGTGTTGACGGGCGGGTTGACTGGATCGCTGGTGAAGAGGCTAGCGGGGGTGGCGAAGGAGAGGAGGCTGCCGCAACTGGCGGGGACATCGTTCCGAAAGATGCGGACCAAAGGCAACCAATCGGTTGCGGGTGAAAAGGGCGGCGCGTCGGGGCGGTCAATCGTGCTGTGGCCGGATACGTGGAACAACTACTACCATCCGCGGTCTCTTTCGGCGGCGGAGACGGTGCTGGAGGCGGCGGGATTTGAGGTGGAGTGTCCGCGAGAGCATGTGTGCTGCGGGCGGCCGTTGTATGACTTTGGATTTCTCGATCAGGCGCGTGCTTATTTGGAAAATGTGATGGAGAAGGTGGGGCCGCAGATCGATGCGGAGATTCCGTTCATTTTTCTGGAGCCGAGTTGCGCGAGCGTGTTCAAGGATGAGCTGTTGGAATTCTTTCCTAAGAACGAACGGGCCCAGAAGCTGAGCCGGCAGACGTGGCTACTGGCGGACTGGCTGGCGGAAAATGCGCCGGAGTGGAGGCCGTCAGGATTGGATGGAGCGCACGTGCTGGTGCATGGGCATTGCCATCACAAGGCTGTTTTTGGAGGACCGGCGAGCGAGATTGCGTTGTTGAAGAAGGCGGGCGCGAACGTGGAGGCGATCAAGGCGGGATGCTGCGGGATGGCGGGGCCGTTCGGGTTTGAGGCGGAGAAGTATGACGTGTCGATGCGGATTGCGCAGGATGGGCTGATGCCGGCGGTGGATGGTGCTGGTCCGATGACGGTGCTGGTGGCGGACGGGTTCAGTTGCCGGGAACAGATTGAGCAGCTGGGGCACAAGGAGGCAGTGCACTTTGCGGAGGTGCTGGCTAGAGGGTGCGGGTGCGGTGGGTAGGTTTTAAGGATTAGGGGTGCGCGACTAGTCTGCAGCCTGGGAAATGGATCTAAACTTTGTGTATGACAAATCGAGCACTGTATGTGGCGAACACGCGAGGAATAGCTGTGAGCGTTGAGCCGACTTACCTTGAGGCGAAATCGTCCCCGGACAGTTCGGAGTATTTCTGGGCTTATCGAGTGACTATCGAGAATCAGGGACTGGAAACGGTGCACCTGCTGAGCCGGCACTGGATGATCACGAATGCTCGCGGAGAATTGACCGAAGTCAAAGGACCCGGCGTTGTTGGGGAGCAACCGATCCTGAAGCCGGGAGAGAGCTTCGAATACACGAGCGGCGCACCTCTCAACACGCCGACGGGGATGATGGGCGGGGCTTACGAAATGGAGAATGATAGCGGCGAGCGTTTTCACATCGAAATACCGACGTTCTCTCTGGATCGCCCGAATCAACGCGTGTTTCTGAATTAAGAAATAGAGATCGTGACTTTGGGATCGAAGACGAAGGTTTGCGATCACCTGCATTTCACAACCCCGGTCCCCAAGTGCGAGGGACCGGGGCACCCATATCACCCATCTGTTCGATGTATATGGAACTCAGCCTCTCATGTTTCAGAATCGAGAGATGGGTCACCTACTTTGATGCCATCGCAGAGATGGAGGCAGAGGTGAGTACGTCGAGCACGGCGCGTTGAGCGCGGGCCCAGACGGGGTGCGCGGGGCAGGTTGGTTTGCGTTCGCATTCTCTGCTGCCGTTGAGACAGACGTTGAGACAGATGGGGCCGTCGATGACTTCGACTACCTGGAGCATTGTGGCTTCGCGACCCAGCGGCAGGATGGTGAAGCCGCCGAGTTTGCCGCGTCGCGAGGCGATGAGCTGGGCGTGAGCGAGGGACTGGAGAACCTTGGAAAGAAAGCTTTCCGGAGCGTTGGTGGCGTGCGCTAGATCAGGGAGGAGCGCGCGTTTTCCCTCTGGGAGTCTGGCGAGATGGACCATGACGCGGACGGCATAGTCGGCGGCGCGAGTGAGTTGCATGGAGGAACTGCACTTTCCAGATGAGTGGTCTGCCGGGGGATGAGGGTTCATGGGGCTCCTGCGCAGGCCGCGGAGAAACGGACTTGTTGGGTCCAGATTCGGCGGATGGGAGAAGCGTACCCGGTAGGGTCACATGCGCATGTATCCGTGATCACAGACCCTTGGTCGTCCGCCCGGTTAATTCTGGCGTGTCCACAGAAATGGAGAAAAGCGGTCCAGAATTCCAGGCGATCGAACAGCGGTTCGAGGGCGCCGAGGATTGGGCCGGTTATTGTGGGCGATCGAAAGGGGCTTCGTCAGGACATCATGCAATCATTTCCCGCGGTTGATCCGATTCCACTGCCGGCTCCAATATGGCTGATCAAGCTGCTGCATATTGTGACGCTGGCATTGCATTTTGTTGCGGTGGAGATACTGCTGGGCGGGCTGCTGATCGCGGTCGGCCTTAGCCTCTCCCGCAGTCCGGCAGCGCGGGTCACAGCACGAGCATTGGCGCGGCGTCTGACGGTGGTGATGACGTACGTGATCAACCTGGGGGTGCCGCCGCTGCTGTTTGCGCAGGTGCTGTACGGGAGGGCGCTGTACACATCGAGCGTGCTGATCGGGGTGTACTGGATCTCGGTGGTGTTTGTGCTATGCGCAACCTACTGGTTGCTCTATCAGTTCTCGGCACGGCTCGAGGCAGGAAAGTCCGGGTGGTGGGCAGGGTTGAGCGCGTGGGTGCTGGCGGGGTATGTTGCGCGGATGCTTTCGACGAACATGACGCTGATGCTGCGGCCTGAAGTGTGGCGCGATATGTATTCGGCGTCGGCGATGGGCGCGTTTCTGCCGAAGGGGGATCCGACGCTGGAACCGCGGTGGCTGATGATGATGGCCGGCGGATTGTTTATTGGCGGCTTGTGGCTGGTGTATCTGGCGGGGCGGAGCACATTTACGGCTGAAGAGAAGCAGTTCGCTGTGGGATTCGGCGGGAAGCTGGCTGCTTTATTCGGGTTGGTTTATCTCGTGGCTGGTGTGTGGGCAGCGCGGGTGCAGCCGGCAGTGGTCAAGGAAGCGCTTTCTACGGACTCGCTCTATCACTGGTTTGCGTATGCCGGATATGGATGGCTGGCGCTGGTTGCTATTGCGGTGCTCATGGCGGGCTTTGCAGGATTGGCGCGGACGACGGCGACCTGGATTGGGTGGGCAGCTGCGCTGCTGGCATTGCTGGTTGAGTTGACGCTGGTGATTTATCGCGATGCGGTGCGGGATGTGTCTCTGCTGGCGAAGGGATATGACGTCTGGAATCGCGCTGTGGTGACGAACTGGGGCGTAGTGGGCCTGTTCCTGGTGTTGTTTGTGGGTGGGCTAGTCGTGATTGGGTGGCTGATCTCGGTAGTGGCGAGAGCGCAGAAACCGATGGAGGGAGCGGCGTAATGAGTTCGCACATTGTTCTCGAACGGCCGGGAGTGAAGCCGGAACAGGAAGGCGAAAAGGCGACGCGGCGGGCATTCCTGATTGCGGGGACCGCGGCGGGATTGGCGTACACGGCGGCGATGGCGTATCCAATTTATCGCTACCTGGCTTCGCCGGAGGAGATGGCTTCGAGTGCGTCGGCGATCAAGGAAGTTTCGCTGAAGGATGCGCAGAAGCTGCCGGCGGGATCGGTGCTGATGTTCAAGTTCGGCACGAGTCCGGCGATGTTGATTCATCATGCGGACGGGACGTGGGCTTCGCTGTCGGCAGTGTGCACGCACCTGGGGTGCACGGTGCAGTACGAACCGCAGATGGATCGGATTCATTGTGCGTGCCACGGGGGTGTGTACAACCCATATACGGGGGCGAATGTGAGCGGGCCTCCGCCGAAGCCGCTGAAGAAGTTCAACGTGGTGGTGGGCGAGAGTTCAGTGGAAGTTTCGCGCGTATGACGCGGTCGCGGGCGTGACGCGGCTGCGCAGATAGAGGACAGAGAGAATGATCGCGAAGAACACATCATTTTATGACTGGGCGTACGACTGGGTGGATGAGCGCCTGGGCGTTTCAGATCTGGCGGCGTTTGCGCGGAAGAAAACGGTGCCGGTGCATGCGCAGTCGTTCTGGTACTACTGGGGCGGCATTTCGCTGTTCCTGTTTATGGTGCAGTGCTTCACGGGTGTGCTGCTGCTGGTGTATTACCGGCCGGGAGCGGATTCGTTCGAGTCGGTCAGGCAGATCACGTATTCGATGCATTTTGGATGGCTGATCCGGTCGGCGCATTCGTGGTCGGCGAACCTGATGATGTTCTCGATCCTGGTGCACATGTTTTCGGTGTACTTCATGAAGGCGTACCGGAAGCCACGGGAACTGGGATGGCTGAGCGGGATGGCATTGCTGGGGATCGCGTCTGTGTTCGGGTTCTCGGGATACCTGCTGCCGATGGATGAGCTGAGCTACTTCGCAACGAAGGTGGGGCTGGAGATTCCGGTGGCGATTCCGCTGGTTGGACCGGCGATTGCGAACATCCTGCGCGGCGGGCCAGACGTGACGGAGTTTACGGTGCAGCGGTTCTTTGCACTGCACGTGGTGGTGCTGCCGGCGCTGTTTCTGCCGCTGCTGGGTTTTCACCTGTGGCTGGTGCAGAAGCATGGAAACGCGATGCCTCCGAGCGAAGAAGCGAAGCCGGCAATCGAACGGAAGACGATGCCGTTCATGCCGAATTTTCTGCGCAAGGACATTGCGATGTGGCTGATCTCGCTGAATGTGCTGGCGCTGCTGGCTTCGGTGTTTCCGTGGCAACTGGGGAAACAGTATGACGCGCTTGCTCCGGCGCCGGTCGGGATTCACCCGGAGTGGTACTTCATGAGTCCGTTCGAGATGCTGAAGCTGCTGGGGACGGTGCTTCCGGGGGCAGTGGGCGAGATTGCGGGGATATTGCTGTTCACGGTGGGGATTGCGCTGTGGGTGATGATTCCGTTTTATGACAAGGATCGGGAGTCGGGACGGCGTGGCCGCAACGCTCACTATTTTGGGTTGGTGGCGGTGATTCTGCTGCTGGGCACAACGGTGATTGGGTACTGGAGTGTGAAGTGAACAGGGGGCAGGGGACAGGGAACAGGGGACAGTGGAACGGCGGGAAGGTAATCGTGATTGAGCGGGAGAGGACGACCACAGGGGTTGTGAGGTCGTTTCGGGATCTGGTGGTTTGGCGGCGCTCAATGGATCTGAGCGTGTTGGTTTACAAAATTACGCAGAGCTTCCCGCGTGAGGAGACTTATGGTCTTGCGAGTCAGCTGAGGCGTTCCGCGATTTCGATTCCGAGCAATATTGCAGAGGGACATGGACGGCTGAACACGCGGGAATTCAGACAATTTTTGGGCATCGCTCGGGGATCGACCTGTGAACTGCAGACTCAATTGGAACTGGCATTGCGACTTGGATTGGGAGAGCTTCGGCTGATCAAAGAAGCTGAACTTCTTTCCCACGAAATTGGCAGGATGATCTTCACGATCATAGGAAAGCTCAAGCGATGAGCAGCTCTCCGTATCCATGGTCGTCAACCGTTTCTGTCCACTGTGGACTTGGAGCTAAGAGATGAATTATCCGTTTTGGGATATTCCGCGGTTGGGGTCGGGGTGGGTGATTGGGCTGATCGCCATCTTTCACGTGATGATTTCGCAATTCGCAGTGGGTGGAGGTTTCTATCTGCCACTGGCGGAGCGAAAGGCGCAGCGCATGAAAGACCCGAAGCTGCGCGCGGACTGGATGGAGCAACTGGCGAAGCACTCGAAGTTTTTTCTGGTGCTGACGGCGGTGTTCGGGACGGTGTCGGGTGTGGGGATATGGTTTGCCATCGGGTTGACGCATCCGGAGGCGACGAGCACGCTGATTCACAATTTCGTTTTCGGCTGGGCGATGGAGTGGGTGTTCTTCCTCGTGGAACTGACGACGATTGCGGTTTACTACTACACGTGGAATCGCGTAGACGAGAAGCTGCACCTGATGGTGGGCTGGGTATATGCGGGCGCGTCGGTGGCGACGCTGGTGATCATCAATGGGATTCTGGCGTTCATGCTGACGCCGGGCGATACGTGGATCGGCGTTGCGGGAACGGGGCAGGAGGCGAGCAAGTTCTGGAATGCGTTTTTCAATCCTACGTACTGGCCGAGCCTGTTGCTGAGGACGTGCGTATGCGCTTCTCTGGCGGGGATCTGGGCGCTGATCACGGCGAGCAGAATCGATGGCGAGAAGCATCCGGAGCTGAAGACGAGCAAGGTGCAGTGGAGCGTTAAGTGGCTGGTGCCGTCGTTTGTGGCGATGCCATTTTTGATGATCTGGTACTACGCGATGGTTCCTGCATCGCAGAAGGCGCTGCTGACGCTGGGGATCGACACGATCAACTCGGGAACATTTTCGACGGTGACGCGGATGGCGCTGATCATCATTGTGACGTCGGCGACGATTATCGGCGTAGCGTATTTTCTGGCTTATCGCAATCCGACGGAGTTTAACCTGGCGCATGCGATGGCGGTGCTGCTGCTGGCGCTGATGGCGACGGGAGCGGGCGAGTACTCGCGCGAGATGCTGCGGAAGCCGTACGTGATCGGGCGATGGATGTACTCGAATGGCGCGCGGGTGCCGTCTGTGGAACGAATCAACCAGGAGGGATACCTGGCGCATTCACAATGGGTATGGAACGGGGGCGGTTCGAGCGGTGTCTCGAGCTACTCGCGAGGTGAGGCGATTTTCAGGGGTGAATGCGGATCGTGTCACACGCTGCGCGGATACAGGCCGCTAGCGGAGTTGCTGGTGGGACGGGATCGCGAAAATATCCGGAACTTTGTGATGATGCTGCATGAGAACAAGGCGGACTCGCCGTATCGGAAGTTCATGCCTCCCATGGCGGGGACGCAACAGGATGTGGATGATCTGGCAGATTTTTTGAATGCGCAGGTGAATCCGAATTTGCCGTCGGGACAGAAGACGGAGTTGGCGGCGCGAAGGTAGACCCCTGCACTAAAGCCGAGGCCCGCCGCGTGCGGGCCTTTGTTGTTGGCAGAGCAGCTGAGCTAGCGGAGTTAGCGTGCGCTGGCGCGCACGTAAAAACACCCGACAACCAAAATCATTGCTGGGGATTCCCGCTTGCGGAGTTCGCGGTCCGGGTTCTTGGCTTCCCACCCATTTCGCGGTGAAACTGCAAAATGGATGGGGCACCCGATATTTGTTGGGGTCGGTGGTATCCCAGATACCCACGTCAATCAGTCGGTCAGCCTGGCATGGCGTAGGGCGGAGTGACGACGCGTTCGGAGGCTTTGGGGTCGAGTCCCCATTGATTGGGGTATGGTTCGCTGTCGAGGAGAGTGAAGACGAAGAGGATGAGTCCGCCAACGATGGGTATGAAGGCGATGAAGTACCACCAGCCGCTTTTGCCGATGTCGTGAAGGCGGCGGATCGTGACTGCTAATCCGGGCACCATGATGACGAGGGAATAGGCGAATAGAAGGCCCAGCGGAAGCATGGAGGGCTTCTCCTGCGCGCCGAAGGGAACGGCAAACAGGAAGAGGAACAGGAATACGATGCCGTTGAAAAGGTTGAAGTACCAGTATTCTTTGCGGCGGGAGCGGCCGCTGAAGTCGGTGGCGCGCTGCCAGGCGAGTATGAACCAGGACATGTCGTTCGTCTCCTGAGTTGCGGACAGTGTACGCGAAGCAGGGAAAGGTGGCAGGATTTTCTATTTCATTATCGGAGAATTTGCCAAGGTAAGAGTGATCAGGATTTTGATCTACGGACCATTTGCTTCGCGGCTGATGGCCCTGCATCCCAAGCAGGAGCAAAAGTAGAACAAGCGTTCCTGCTGCACAAACTCAAGCTGCATCGGCCTCCCCAGCCACCGCCGCGCATCGGCGTCCCAATCCCACTCGCGGCTGTCGGATGTCTGCCGCTGTAGTGCCGCCCTCTTGAACGCCTCTCTCGTCATGAATGAGATGGATGCGCCTCGTCTTCCGAGATCCATTGCGAACTTTGGTTAGTTCACGATGCCTCCGGCTTCTTTGGTTTTGTCGCAGACGCCGTTGGTTGGCTGGATGGGCAGGAAGGTGGTCCAGTCGGCTCCTCCACCGGTGGAGTTGGGCGGGTTAAGAGCGGCCGGGGTGCTGAAGTCGAAGAAGTCACTCATGTCTCCGTTCTGCAGCCAATAGGCGTCCCTAGCGGTGAGGGGCGGGACATTGAAGGTCTTCTCAATGAAGGCCAGGATCGCGGTGCTGTCCATGGGGACGTGCGAGACGTAATGCGGCTTGACGTAAGGCGAGATGACGAGGATCGGGACCCGCAGGCCAGTGAGATTGAACATGTTATACCCACCGTTTTGCGGGGTGGGAGCGGTGAAGTTGGCGTTCGGGCCGGCGTGGCAATAGCCGTAGGAACCGTTGTTGGGGTCGGGACACTGACCCTGCGCATAGGCATCCGGGGGCGGGACGGTGAGGGGCGGCACGTGATCGTAGAGGCCGCCGGACTCGTCGTAGGTGAGGATGAAGACGGAGTCCTGCCAGGCGTCGCTCTTCATCAGCGCGCCGATGATCGACTGGATGTAGGCGGCTCCTTTCTGGAGATTGTTGTCGGGGTGCTCGTCGAGCCCGCTGGCACCTGAAGCAGATTCGATAAAGACGACCTGCGGCAGAGTTTTGTCGGGATCGCAGGGCAAACCGTTGCAGGTGCCGGCGAGCAGGTTCAACAGATAGCTGGTGGGGTAGGTCTTGTTCTGGACCGTGGGATCAGTGTAGTCCTGGAAATTGGGAAGGAACATGCCGTCCTGGTAGTAGTATTTCCAGCTGACGTTGGCCTCATTCATGGCGCGGTAGATCGTTTCGGCGCTGTATCGCGGATGGGTGTTGTCGGCGTCAGGGTACTCATGACCGAAAGAGCTTGCGGCCTCGATGAACATCCGGTTGGGATAGGTGGCGGCGAGGATGGGTGCGAACCAGCGATCGCTGGTGGCGAAGAAGCTTGCGAGGTCGTAGTAGTAGGGCAGGTCGGTTTGGTCGTAGTAACCCAGTGCGCGAGTGCCTTCGGGGTCGTAGTTGGTTTCATTGGCACCAAGTCCGCCGTTGGGTGTATCGAGGAAATTATTCATGGCGAAGGAGCCGGCGGGATAGGTACTCGTCGTGAGCCACGCTTTATCGCCACCTTTCAGTCCGAGGTCGTGGTGACTCTCATCCCACGAGGGGGTTGGGTTCTGGGTACAGACGGTGGCTTCATGAAACGGTTTGACCTGGGTGCCGTCGTGGTGATTGGTGAGCACCAGGTTGGGGTCGAAGCCATCCACGTCAGTGGAACTGGCGGTGATGCCGAAGGGTTGGAGACGCTGCGCGCGATAGGCTCCGAGGACGCCGAAGTAGTTGTCGAAGGAGCGGTTCTCCTGGAGCATGAAGATAATGTGTTTAATCTTGCCGGCTGCGGGAGAGGCAACGGTGACGGTTATGGTTTGCGTGAGCTGTGTGCCGTCGGTCAGCGTCGCGGTAGCGGTATAGGTGGTGGTGGCAGCCGGCGTAACGGTGACAGAGCCTTTGGGCAGCGGAGTGCAGGGAGCGCAGCCGCCATTGTCAAGGGTGAGCGCAGTGACCGAGGGATCGACCTGCCAGGACAGGGTGACGGGTTGATTGGCCGTGGTATTGGCCGGGGTCGCGGTCAGGTTGATGTTGACGGCGTTGATGGTGACGCTGGCGGGCTGACTCTGGCCGCCTGAGCCGGTAGCAACCATGGTGTAGGTCACGGTAGTGGGTACGGGGATCTGAATTCCGGCAGGCTCGGAGACCGGGAAGGTGCCCCCCTCTCCGGGATCGCTTTGGGGAAGTGCGGGGGTAAACGTGACGGAGGTCGCGTTCGTCGTCTGCCAGCTGAGGGTCGTGGAGGAGCCGGCCACCACGGTGGTTGGACTGGCGGTGAGCTGGTTGATCTGCGGCTGACCGACTGCCACAGCGACAGCTACGGACTGAGGCTGGGTACTGCCGCCGGGGCCTGTGGCGATGGCGGTATAGGTGGTGTTTTCAGTCGGCTGGTCGGTGGCTGGATTGGTGGTTGTGGGGATCTGCCTTGTGACGCCATCGGCGCCCACCGCAGTGATGGCGACAGAGGTGGCGTTGGTGGTCTGCCAGCTCAAGGTGACGGAATCGCCTTTGTTGATGCTGCTGCTCGACGCGCTGAAGACCAGGGTAGGTGCGGACGGAGGCGGCTGAGTCACCGCGACCTGGACTTTCTGCGGTTTGCTGTCGCCACCGGGGCCCGTGGCCGTGGCCTCGTAGGTGGTTGACACGGTTGGCGAATCCTGGTTGGACCCGCTGAGTTGGGCAGTGGGAATATTGCGGACGGTACCGTCGCTGCCGGTGGCGGTAATTGTCAGGCCGGTGGCATTCGTGGTTGTCCAGGTCAGGGTCACGGACTGGCCTGACGTGATGCTGCTGGCACTGACGTTGAAGGTTACTGTCGCCGCCTGAGGGGGAGCCGCAGTTACGGCAACCTTGACCTGCTGCTGGACGCTGGGGCCGCCGCTTGCGCTGGCGGTCGCAGAATAGGTGGTGTCCTGAGTGGGCGTGTCCTGGGTGCTGCCACTGAGTTGAGAGTTGGTGGAGATGGCTCGAGTGGTGCCGTCAGCGCCGGTCGCGGTAATGGAGACCGACGCCGCATTCGTGGATTGCCACGTCAGGGTAACGGCCTGGCCGGAAGTAACGCTGCTGCTGCTTGCCGTAAGGGTGAGAGTGGGCGTGGGCTTCGACGCCGGAGCCTTAGAGCTGGAACCGCAGCCGGTGAGAGAGACGAGAACTGAAACTACGGCTATTCCAAAGAGAGCGTTGAGACGCGCCATGAGCGGGCCACTCCTCCTGAACAAACGCGGTAAAACGTGAGGCTCCTGGCTGCTGTTACGCGTCTTGCTTTCCGTTTTCTCTGTGAGTGCGTAGCGTATCTATAACCAAGAGAATGATCCGGCAGAGATCAAAGTCGAACAGCATTCCATCAAAGGCCTCTCACCAACCATCATCGAAATTGTTCCCGGTTGGGTCGATTGGCCAGATTCCTGCCACTCTAGTTGTGTCCGGATAGTTAGATTGCTCGCGCAGCCGGACGGCTGCCTCTAGTGACAATAATGTCGGGGTAACAAACGTCAATGTCGGGGTAACAAACGTCACAGCGGGGAGGCTCCGGCCCTGCCGGCACCGGGACATAGTGCTGGCCTACGGAGACGAAGAACGCCCGCCCAGCACCTGCTTCGAGACCGGTCCAACATCCTGGTTATCTGAAACCACCTCATTTGAGATTGCGCTGTTCTTGACCGCCCGGCCAGCAGTGAGCTTTTCATGGATGACGGGATCAGCTTTGAGCGGGGAAGCGCTGGCGGAGGTCTCTGAGGCAGGCTGCCGGGTCTTCGAGTGGGTCGGCGGTGCGGTCGAGGAGGAAGTTGGCGGCTTCGACTGCCCGCTGGGCAGGGTCCTTGTCTTGCAGAGCGCTGATGACTTCAAGCACTGAGCGGGGGTCCTTTCTCTTGGCGAGGCCGACCACAGCTTCTTCGCGGACATCTTCGTCTTCGTCGCTGATGTTTTTGAAGAGAGCTTCGCGGATTTTGGGTGAGTCGAAATCGCCGAGGCCACCCAGGCCGAAGGTGGCCCAGTCGCGCACCTCGCTGTCTTTGTCGCTCATGAGCTTGATGAGGGTCGATACGGTGCGCTCATCGTCGGCGAAACACCCGAGCGTGAATGCGAGGCCGTACCTGACGTCATTGTCAGGGTGATAGCTGAAAGGGAGAATCTGCGGAATGATAGACGGATTCTCGAGGTGGCCAAAGGCGGTGAGGATAGCGCTCAGAGCGACAGGGTCGGTTTCGGACTCGAGCATGCCGGCGAGCACAGGGAATGACTCGTCAGCGAAGAGAGTGGTCTGATTGTCGGCGGTATGGCCGAACTGGGCGAGGATGTCGGCGCCGCGAGCGCGCTTGAGGGGTTCGCTGGAACGGCACCATGAGACTGCTTTGTCGAAGACATCGCGCGAGCCTGTGGCGCGCAGGGAGTGGATCGCATCCCATGCCTTGTCGCTGTCGTAGTCACCCTTGAGTGTCTGCGAGAAGAGCTCGTCGATGGTCGCCGTCGGCATGGATGCCAGTGTAGCTCCCGAGAGGGAAGGGTGCGCTACGATGGAGGAGAAATCGGGGGGCGCATGTTCGTTGTGGTGTGGCAGTTCGAAATTGCCGAGGAGAAGACGGCTGCATTTGAAACTGCGTATGGGCCGGAGGGGAACTGGGCGCAGCTTTTCCGGAAGTCGGCTGAGTATCTCGGGACGGAGTTGTTGAGAGATGCGTATGTGGCAGGATCGTATCTGACGATTGACCGATGGAAGAGCGAAGAGGCGTTCCGGGCGTTCCGGAAGGATCATGATGCGGCGTATGAGGAGCTGGACCGGGCGTGCGATGCGCTGACGGAGAAGGAGACGCGGGTGGGGGCGTACCGCGGGGGACAGTGATCAGGGGACGAAGGAACTAGGGAACTAGGGAACTAGGGAACAGGGGACGAGGGAACTAGGGGACGAGGGAACAGGGCACAGGGGACGAGGGGACAGGGGACAGGGGACAGGGGACAGGGGACAGGGAGCAGGGGACAGGGAGTTATTCGAGGACTAGCAGATTGCGGGTGAACTCTGAGCCGGCAAGGTACTTGAGTCCACGATCGAATGTCACAAGCATTCCGTCTTCTTTGATTGCCAGGCCGAGAAGGTAAGCATCCGTAACTTGCTGGTGGCCGAGGATTCGATGCGCGAACGGAATCGTCACATCGACCCAGGAGTCTTTGATCTCCCAATAGACGTGCCGATGGTGACTCTTCATCATCTGGAGAACGGCGATTGCCTGTCCCATGCTGCGGGGACCCGGCCGAAAGGCGGGATTCGTCGTGATACGCAGGAATGCGGTCTCTGTGAGCGGACAGAGTCCCCACGTCCCCCTGGTGAAAGTGCGAAACCATTTCTGGGTTCTTTGAAAGTGCTGGTGACCCGGTTCGACCAGTGCGATGACGACATTCACGTCAAGCAGATGCTTGCGGGTCAAAATTCTTCCTCGTCCAATTTTTTCACCATGTCAGCGGTTATGGTCCCTCCGGTTGGCGGGAACATGGGAAGTCCGTTCGGGCCTTCGAGAATCTCCGGTTCTTCTGGTGGTGCCGCTTGTGCTCTGCGAACGAGTTCGTTGATTGCCGCACTCAGGCTGATGCCTCGAGCGGAGGCGTATGCCGCAGCAAATTCGTGGACGTGATGGTCGAGGCTGATACTGGTTCGCACCCCCATATTTTACACCATTATAGATTGTGGTGCACTTTCGATAAGTGATGCGAGCAGGATTGGGAAGCCGGTGCTGGATAGCCGTTCGTTGCCCAATGCGGGGGTTTGGTACCGGATTTTCCTCTGGATTCGTGATGGTGGATACAGGGGTGCCTTAACATTCACCTTTTCTTCGCTTTTTCGATATCATTGGAATGTTGCAAACTGCTAGAATTCGTTCGAAATCAACTAGCCGACGCGTGTTTTTTGATCTTCCCAGCAAGGCGCGCAGGGCAAGTATTTATAGAGGAGAAACACCATGCCTGTCGCCGATGAGCGCACGAAAGCCGTTGAATTAGCCCTGAGCCAGATCGAGAAGCAGTTTGGGAAGGGATCCATTGTCCGCCTGGGGTCGCGGGAGGCGCTGGTTCCGATTTCGGTGATCTCGACGGGGTCGATCAGCTTTGACGGCGCGCTGGGGGTGGGGGGTGTGCCGCGGGGCCGAGTGATTGAAATCTTCGGGCCGGAGTCGTCGGGCAAGACGACGATCACGCTGCAGATTATCGCCGAGGCGCAGAAGAACGGCGGGCTGGCGGCGTTTGTGGATGCCGAGCATGCATTGGATCCTGCCTATGCCAAGAAACTGGGCGTGGATGTCGACAACCTGCTGGTTTCGCAGCCCGATTCAGGCGAGCAGGCGCTGGAGATCACAGAGGCGCTGGTGCGATCGGGAGCCATTGATGTGCTGGTTGTGGATTCAGTGGCAGCGCTTGTGCCGAAGGCTGAACTCGATGGCGAGATGGGCGAATCGCATATGGGACTTCAGGCACGTTTGATGTCCCAGGCATTGCGGAAGCTGACGGGCACGGTTTCGAAGTCGCGTACGTCCCTGATTTTCATCAACCAGATTCGCGAAAAGATTGGCGTGATGTTTGGGAATCCGGAGACGACGACGGGCGGGCGCGCGCTGAAGTTCTACTCGTCGGTGCGGGTTGATATTCGAAGGATCGCGGCGATCAAAGAAGGCGACGCGGTGGTTGGCAACCGGACCAAGGTGAAGATTGTGAAGAACAAGGTTGCGGCGCCGTTCCGGGAGGCGGAGTTCGACATTCTTTATGGTGAAGGGATCAGCCGCGAGGGAGATGTGCTGGATCTTGCCGTGACGCACAATATCGTGGAGAAGTCGGGCGCGTGGTACAGCTACTCAGGCGAGCGCATTGGGCAGGGACGCGAAAACACGCGGAACTTCCTGAAGGAAAATCGCGACATTTTCGCGAAGATGGATGGCGAAGTCCGGAAGAAGCTGGGGATAGGCGCAGCGGCGGTGAAGGCCGAGGTGCCGGAGGTTCCGGCGACTGGACATGCCGAGGCGAAAGAGGCGGTCAAGGCGCGGCGATAGGAACTGAAACAGAATCCGGCCCGAGGTCAGGGCCGGATTTTTGTATCTTGCATGATGTATGTATTGTATGTAGAATAGGTATCGAAGAGGAGCGAGACATGTCTTTAGCAGAGATGACGAAACGGCATGTGATCACGAAATACGTGAATCCTGCTCGATCTCGCGGAAAAGACAGAGTCGAGGTCAGAGTCGGGAATGTAGTGAAGGAACTTGGATTGAGCAATCGAACACCTTCGGTGTTCTCAACGCTTTCGTCGCAGAATTTCCAGCGAGAAGCCGGCCTGGAGCTAATTGAGAAGCGTGGGGGCCCGGCATCTGGCGGACCGAGTACGACTGTTCAGTTTGTCTATCGAGTGCTGGGGAAAGAGCCGACTCAAGAACATTCGAAGGGTGCTAGCGACCTTATGACTCTCTATGGCATCGGTGCAGAGGTGTTTCGCCAACTGGGCGGGGGAGAGGAGTATCTCAGACGTGAACGCGAGAGTCTCCAGTTCCCGGCGGAGGGACGTCCGCGGAAAGTTGAGCGCTGATGAGTCGGGTGTACTGGGATTCAATGCTGTTCATTTATCTGATCGAAGGCAATCCAGAATATGCACCACGGGTGCGATCGATCTACCGGGCGATGGAGAAGAGAGGAGACGCACTTTGCACCAGCGTGTTTACGCTTGGAGAAGTATTGACGGGACCGCGAAAGCTGGGTGCTTCCGATGTTGTTGGCAAGATCCGGGACTTCTTCCTGCAAGGCAACAAAGTGGATCTTATTCCATTCAGTGTTGCGACAGCGGACCGGTACAGTGAGATTCGGGCGAGTTCGGGAGTGAAGCCTGCTGACGCGATTCATCTGGCATCGGCAGCCGACTCGGGAGTTGAACTGTTCCTTACGCATGACAAGTCTCTTCATAAGCTTGCGATATCGGGAATTCATTTCATTGCGGGCCTGGATGTTAGCTTGTATTGAGCCATTGGGAATGAGTTCAGGAACTGATCCGGTTCAGGACGCGTACATGGTGACAGGTCGGCGGTGAGGGCCGTTTTGTTCCAGCAACAAGGGACGGGCGGTCGACTCGTGCTCTAATTTCATTGATACGCATGCGAATCATTCGACGAGCAGCGGGACAGCTCTTTTTGCGAGCAGTCCTTTGCTCGTTTTTGCTTTCTGGCAGCGCGGATTTTCTGGGCGCGCAGCCGGGGACAGCGAAACCGGGCGGTGCGGCGACGAACCCGGCGGCACCGAGCAACTCGAATGCAGGTGGGGCAGCGGCGGGACTGCATGGCGCTGTGAACCTGGATGGACAGTGGAGGTTTCACAGCGGGGATGATCCGCTGTGGGCCGATCCTTCACTGGATGACTCGAGCTGGCCGGCGGTGAACCTGAGCCAGACGCTGGTGGAGCAGGGGTTCGACACCTACACCGGATATGGGTGGTATCGGATCAAGCTGCAGCCGGGACAAGTGGCCGACATCGGGAAGATGGCGGGCGGGCAGCAGCTTGCGTTGCTGGTGAAGGGCGACCCGCTGGCGCAAATTGATGTGTATGTGAACGGGCTTGAGGCGGGGCATACGCGGGGGATGACGGAGTCGCCGGCGGAGTATCTCTCGCCGCCGGTCGTGGCGCCGATGAATCCGGCGACTGCGGGGCCGACGGTGATTGCGATCCGGACGTGGGTGGGGCCGACGTTGACTGTGAGCAGCGGTCTGCTGAAGAGGGTGGAAGCGGGTGCTGCGGGCGACATGAACGATCGCCTGATCATGGCAGTGAACCGGCAGTGGAATGAGAACGTGATCGCGGGGTCGGTGGTGACGTTCCTGTTTGTGTGCGTGGCAGTGCTGGGAGGGTTCCTGTACCTGGCGCAGAGGCACCATCAGGAATACATGTGGCTATCGCTGTTGTGCCTTGCGGTGGCTGCAACGGGCTCGGCGGAAGTGGCCTATGGGCTGGGCACGATATCGCTCGGTGCGTACCGTGTGTTGACGGTGTTTTCCGGGCACCTGTTCATGGCGGTGACGCTGGAGTTCATTCTTCATTTCACGGCAACGAAGTCGCGACGATTTGTACGGGGTGTGCAGATCGCGGTGATCGTGCTGCCGTTTCTGTATTTCGTTCACCTGCCGCAGCTCTACCAGGTGCTGTCGATTGCAGCGGAGGTACTTTTCTGCGGGCTGGTGACGGTGCTGCTGTACTACGCATGGCGCGGTGGGCGGAAGGAAGCGGGCGTGATGCTGCTTCCGTTTTTCCTGGCGGCGACGGCGGATTCAGTGGATTCAGCGCTGGGCTATGCAGCGTTCAAGCGTTGGCTGCCAGAGGGATTCGCCTGGCACAAGTTTCATCTGGGCCCGGTGGTTTTCGGCACAGGAACGATTGCGTACACGGTGTTCCTGCTGAGCCTGATTGCGGTGATTCTGTACAGGTTCATTCACATCAGCCAGGACGAGCAGAAGTCGGCGGCGGAGATTTCGGCGGCGAAGAGCGTGCAGGCTCTGTTGATTCCGACGCAGCTGCCTTCGAACAGGAACTTCATGCTGGAGAGCGCGTATCTGCCGGTGAACGGCGTGGGAGGGGACTTCTTCCAGGTGTTGCCGTTGAAGGATGATTCGCTGCTGATTGTGGTAGGGGACGTGAGCGGCAAGGGTCTGCAGGCGGCCATGAACTCGAGCACGCTGGTGGGAGCGCTGCGGAACGAGCTGTCGCACGATCCGGCCACGGTGCTGAAGCACTTGAATCATGTGCTGATTGGGGCAGTGGCTTCGCCGGGAACGGCGGTAAAGGAATTGGATTGCGCTCCGTGCTATGCCACGTGTTTGTGCGCGCGGGTTTATCCGGATGGGACGACGTCGATTGCGAATGCGGGTCACTTGAGTCCATATCGCGATGGGCGCGAGTTGGCGGTGATGCCGAGTTTGCCGCTGGGCGTGATTGCCGAGGCGGAGTATGAGGCGACGACGTTTCAACTGAACCGGGGCGACCGGCTGGTGTTCTTGTCGGATGGCGTGGTGGAAGCGCAGAACGATCAGGGCGAGTTGTTCGGATTCGAGCGGACGCAGCAGGTAAGCAACGAATCGGCGCGGTATATTGCCCAGACGGCGAAGCACTTTGGACAGACCGACGATATTACGGTGCTGTCGCTGTACCTTTCGTCGAAGACGGCGCAGCCCAGCCGGGAAGAGTTGGCGTACAGCCGGTGAAGCGAAGGTTCAAAGGCTGAGCAGATTCATCGAGGGGAC
>Ga0068860_100001513_pt1 | contig 25039 bp, 22 predicted proteins | sample KBSSwiS32_FD_66597 | JGI IMG/M metagenome (GOLD analysis project Ga0068860, IMG submission 66597) | Switchgrass rhizosphere microbial communities from Kellogg Biological Station, Michigan, USA - KBS Switchgrass S3-2 | ecosystem: Host-associated > Plants > Roots > Rhizosphere > Soil ...
TACAGGTACCATACTGGCATTCGATAATTTTACCTTTTTATTCATGATCACCTGCCCGGCTGTGTTTACCAGGTCAATATTGTAGTCGCCGGTCAACAAATGATCGAAATTCAGCGATATGCCGGTTACCGCAGGGTTGGGATAAATATCGATGCCGGTGGTTGCCTTATCACCCAAAGAAATTTTCTGAATGCTGGAATATCCGGGTTTGTTATTAGTACCGGTCTGTTTGATTCGGAAATACAGGTAGCCACTGGCATTGTTATTCAGCGCATAATTGTACTGGTAACTGCCGGTGGCAGCGTGATCACCTTCGATTCTTGCAACCGCTGTAAAATCCTTACCGTTGGTGCTGTACTCAATTTCATACTGATCAATGGTTTCTGCGTTCCGGGCATCCCATTTCAGCAGAACCGTCTTGTCTTTTTTAAACGCAGAGAAATTCTGCAGGCTGGTAGACAGCAATGCCATCGGGCAGTAATAATAAGTCAGCTTCATGGTTCCTCCAATGGTAGTAGTTACGCCGGATTTATAGTTTGAACCACCGTCCAGGGTAATCATACCCCCGTTGATAGAAAAGGTAAAAGGTACTGTTCCTGTTCCAACATAGGCTGCATTGCCACCGGTAGATCCGGTGCCTGTTGGGTTGGTAATGATATTTTCCGGGCCATAGGTAATGGTATCGCCGGCCATGCCATAGCTTGCCAGTGTATCGTAACCGTATTGCTTTGAAAAAGGGTGACTAATCAAAATGCCAGGACCGGCTATCTTGGTAGACAAGGTAAGCGAAAAAAGAAAAGCTGTAGAATCCGGGCCGGTATTGCGCGCACCGGTAACAGACATGCCGGTTACTGTATCTGCAAACGACACACAGCTCAGGGTACCAATCGTTGGATCAAACTGCTGAAAATTAAAAACCAGTGTACTGATAGTAGTTGGTGGAATGGTAATCGTTTGTTGAATCGGTGTGGCGGGTACTGCTGCGGCACATAAACATTGTGCATTCAGTGTAACAGGAAGATATAGTTGTAAAACAAATAAAGTAAAGAGAAGGATCTTAATGTAAATGTTTTTCATAGAGTAGTATTTGGATTATCGGATAACTGGATTACTATATCAAAAGTATTGCAAACATTATGCCCGCGCAAAGGGTTAGTACCTGTTTTCTATCCACCGTAAAATCCGCATTTTACGGCCAATATTTGTGTAACGTGCTTGCAATCATTGCCCCGCAACTCGGTTAGAAGAACGTATTTTTGTTTTTCGTCGGTATGAAAATAGCTATCAATTTAATAAATACGTATAATAACGATCCTGCGTTAAGTGTATTTACCAGCGAATGCTGGCAGGATATTGCAGCATTAAAGCCAGATCACAGGTTCGTTTTCCTGAAGGGACATAAAGATCCTTTTTTTTCAGCTGGCAAAAACGTAGATCTACGGGTGATCCGGCAGGTGGGCCCAGGCTGGTATGATCGCTGGAAGCTGCATCAGACGCTGCGGCGGTTACAGGTCAGCCGGGTTATAAACATTTTGCAAACGGGTTTCCGCATCCGTCATTTACTGCACAATAAAAATGAAAAAGCTGCAGGAAAAACAGATCAACTTGTATTGTTTGAAAATAACGGTGTAGAATACCTGCAGAAAAATAAAATTGCACCGGTGATTACCCTGGTTAAACCTGCCTGTCGCAGCGGTGCGGCCGAACTGTCATGGGCAGCGGCAGAAAGCATCAAAACACAATTTACCGGGGGGCGATCATTTTTTTTATTTGCGGGCAATATTGCTGCACAGCATCAACTGGTAGAGCTTTTAAAGGCATTCTCCATTTTCAAAAAATGGCAGCAATCCAATATGCAACTGGTTGTTGCCGGTTATAGTACGGACTGGACAGAAACCCTGGAAGAAAAACTGCGGCAATATAAATTCCGGGCAGACATTATACTGTTAAAAAACCCCTCTGCCGAAACAGCTGAACAATTGATGGCCGCCTGCTATGCCGTAGTGTTACCGTTGACGGCCAATGTATTTTGTCCTTCATTACCGCTGGCAGTGCAATCGGGGAAGGCATTGATTGTTTCCGATCAGGCAGTTAACCGTGCGATCATTGCATCTGCCGAATGGGTAGATAAAAATAATACAGCAGAAGGTTTTGCCAAAGCCATGATATTGTTGTACAAGAATGAAAAACACCTGCAATGGCTGCAACAGCAATCCAGGGAGGCGGCCATGCAATTGAGCCGCAGGCAGATGCTTTCAGCGGTTTGGGATTGTATAGAAAAATGACCCGGCAAATGCGCTACCTTTACCATTTATATTTACAGTATGCAATCAACAATAACAATAGACGTAGAACTGGACAAAGACAAAGTGCCCAAGCATATCAGCTGGAAAGCCAGTGATAGTACGGCCGATATGGAGCAGCAATCGAAAGCAATGATGCTTTCCTTCTGGGATGGTGCAGACAAGGCCGCCATGCGCATTGATCTCTGGACGAAGGAGATGATGGTGGATGAAATGGCGGATTTTTATTACCAGACCATAATGACAATGGCCGATACATTTAACCGCGCTACCAAAAATGCGGAATTGGTAAAAGACATGAAGGATTTTGCCGGTAATTTTTATAAAAAATTCCGTGAACAGCAACAAAAGGAAAATAAACTGTAAACAAATCATTAAATCTTTTTTGAAATGAGCCTTGAACAAAAGATAATGGCAGAAATGAAAGACGCCATGAAAGCAAAAGATGAAGCAGGTTTACGGGGACTAAGGGCCATTAAAGCTGCTATTATTATTGCAAAGACTGCCGAGGGTGCGGGCGGTGAGCTGAAGGAAGAAGATGAACCAAAATTATTACAGAAACTGGTGAAACAGCGAAAAGACTCACTGCAAATTTACCAGCAACAGAACCGCCCGGATCTGGCAAAAAAAGAGGAGGAAGAAATAGCGGTGATAGAAAAATTTTTACCCAAGCAACTGGACGGTCAGGCATTAAAAGAAGTGTTGTCAAAAATAATTGCTGACACCGGTGCCAGCTCGGTGGCCGATATGGGGAAAATAATGGGTATTGCCAGCAAGCAACTCGCCGGCCAGGCAGATGGCAAAACTATCGGCATTGTAGTGAAAGAACTGCTTGCAAAATAATACAGATGGTAATTGATATCATATTCATTGTTCTGCTGATAGCGGCCATATTTAAAGGATATACCAGGGGGTTAATCATTGCTGTTTTTTCTGTATTGGCCCTGGTGATTGGCCTGGCTGCGGCCCTGAAGCTTTCTGTTGTTACTGCTTCCTGGCTAAAAAACGCGGTACACATCGCCGCAAAATGGTTGCCGGTACTCGCCTTTGCGCTGGTTTTTATTGTTGTGGTTTTATTGGTAAAACTGGGCGCGAAGGCCCTGGAAAAAACGGCAGAATTTGCTTTTTTGGGATGGGCAAACAAGTTAGGCGGGATACTGTTATACATAGTATTGTATTTTATTATATACAGTGTGTTGTTGTTTTATGCAGAAAAATTAGACATTCTTAAACAGGCAACTATTGCGTCTTCAAGAACATATGGTTTTATTAAACCATGGGGACCTAAAACAGTTGATTTTATTGGAACGCTCATACCTTTTTTCAAGGACATGTTTCAGCAGTTAGAAGTTTTTTTTGCAGGCATCGGGGATAAAATAAAGGCTGCCTGAGATATACATGCAATTGTGTACTGATAGATTAAACCGGTGACCGCATTGGGCATGATTGAATGCACCGCCCGCCGCTATTACTTTTAAAAATGGTTTTATAACTTTGTTTTGCAGGCATATTTGTTACAAATCAATTATTTTAGCAGCCAATTACCGGCGGGTTGTAATTTTTGACAATGAATTACGAAATTAAACAGGTAGATAAATTCAGGTTTGTTGAAGAAGGCGAGGGTGAACCATTGGTTTTACTGCATGGTTTATTTGGCGCGCTCAGCAATTTTGAACACCTTATCGAATATTTCCGCCGCTTTAACAAGGTGGTGGTACCAATGCTTCCCCTGTTTGATCTCGACATTCTGCATACAAGCGTTGGCGGCCTGCAGAAATTTGTTCATAAATTTATAGAAGCACGCAACTACCAGCAGATACACCTGTTGGGTAATTCGTTGGGCGGGCATGTGGGACTGGTGCATGCGCTTAAGCACCCGGAACGTATTAAATCGCTTATTCTCTCCGGTAGTTCAGGCCTTTTTGAAAACGGTATGGGCGATACCTATCCAAAAAGAGGTGATTATGAATACATAAAAAAGAAAACAGAGCTGACGTTTTACGATCCTGCCATGGCCAGTAAAGAGTTGGTAGATGAGGTGTATGATATTGTAAACAGCCGCATTAAAGTAATTAAAATTATTGCACTGGCAAAAAGTGCTATACGCAATAACCTGGGAGAAGAATTGAACCAGATAAAAATACCCACTTTGCTAATCTGGGGTAATAATGACACCATTACACCGCCCTTTGTTGGCAAAGAATTTAATAAGTTGCTGCCGAACAGCGAACTGCATTTTATTGATAAATGCGGTCATGCACCCATGATGGAAACACCGGCAGAGTTCAATATTATCCTGCATAAATTTTTGACAAAGCTGAACCAGCCGGCAGCGGTTAGCCGTTAATTGCAGTCTATTGTAATAATGTACAGCGGCGAATTTGTATTCTTTATTGCGTTTACCAGGCAATTGCCCGCCGGATCAATCACCAAAACACCGGATTAAAGTGTTAAACAGACAACTTATATCATCTTCTTTACCTGTTTTATCGTTAAGCGATACCGCGTATCATGCACAGCAATTAATGGCTGATTACCACGTAATGCACCTGCCGGTGGTCAGCCACGACCAGTATATGGGAATGATCAGCGAAGACGATGTATTAAATATAGCAGACGAGAGCCAATCCCTGGAGCAGCTGGAATCGCAATTACTGCGGCTTTCTGTTAAGGCAGATTCGCATTTTGTAGAAGCAGTGCAGCTTTGCAATAGCTATGGGTTGAGTGTTATCCCGGTAATTGAAAAAGAAATGGAATGGGTGGGTGCCATATCTGCGGCTGACCTGTTAAAATACCTGGGCAGAATGACGGGTACAGATGAACCGGGTGGCATCATTGTGCTGGAGCTGCCGAAAGCAGATTTTTCATTTTCTGAAATCTGTAAACTGGTAGAGACCAACGACGCGCAAATAACACAATTGAACACTTTTTACGATAACCAGGTACAACAACTGTATGTTACCGTTAAGCTTAACCGTTTTGAAATCTCTGATGTAGTGGCTACTTTTCAACGCTACGAATACACGGTTAAATATTATTTCGGTGAAGAATTATATGAAAACGAACTGCGTGTTAATTATGATCATCTCATGAATTACCTCAACATGTAATTATTACAATCCTTCTCTGTGCCATTAAACAACCAACCGGGAAAGATTGCAATGACTGCTGCAGCCCGGTATTTTATCGCTCCTCTTCTTTTTTTATACTGGCCTTTTGTAGCCTCATCGCAGGACTCAATAAATTACAATAAACCCGCAACCGGTATTTCAACAAAAGCCCCTTCGGGCGATACGGTTACCAGGGGGCATTTTCTTATTATCAACAACATTTTTATTTCGGGCAATAAAAAAACAAAGAGTTTTATCATCACACGCGAACTGCCTTTCCGCAAAGGAGATACGGTGTATCTTCCCGACCTGGTGGCTGGTTTTCAGCGGTCAAAAGAATTGCTCATCAACACAAGACTGTTTAATGAAGTAATTGTATCGCTTAAAAACTTTCAGGGTTACCTGGCCGATATACAAATAGACGTAAAAGAAAGATGGTATCTTTTCCCGGTTCCTTATTTCAGGCCCGTAGACAGGAATCTCTCCGCATGGGCAGAAAAGGACTACAGTCTTTCGCGTGTTAATTATGGCATTAAGTTGTTGCATAACAATTTTACGGGCAGGAACGACCGGTTGCGCATGTGGCTGATCACAGGCTATGCCCGCCAACTGCAATTGAATTATGATCAGCCGGCGGCAGATAAGTCACTTAAACATGGGTTTGGATTCGGACTTTTGTATACGGCCCTCAAAGAAATCAATATTAGTACAGACAATAACCTGCAGACTTTTGTTAATACTGATAAGCTTACCAATACCGGGAAGTATTTATTTAAACAATCCGGCATTACCCTGAATTATTTTTACCGGCCTGCTTTAACAACCAGGCACCTGGTAAAACTTGGATTTACTTATATCCAGGCAGACAGTGCAGTTGCGGTCATCAATCCAAAATATCTTGACAATGCGGCAAGAAAAATTTTCTATCCTGAATTTTCTTACACGCTGGAATATCAGAAAGTAGATTATATAGGGTATGTACTGAAAGGCTTTATGGGAGACCTGGCTTTCACCCGGCGCGGCATCGGTGGCAGCATGAACCTGTCGCAATTCACAGGCAAGTTTACCAGCGGTTGGCCGCTCGGCCATCAACTGTATGCAGGCCTGCAGGGATACGGCGTTATTAAACTGCCTTTTGACCAACCGTACTATAACGAGCGCATGTTTGGTTACGGCGATATCTATTTAAGGGGGCTTGAAAAATACGTAGTGGATGGTGTGGCCGGAATGATGACGCGTGCTACATTGCGCAGGCACCTGTATAGTTTTAATATAGATGGTGGCCGTTTGCCAACGCTGCAAAGAATCCCATTTGCTATTTATGCCAAAGTATTTGGAGACATGGGGTACGCTTACAACAAAACGTTTAAACAAAATTCACTGGTCAACCAGCTATTGTACACCGCTGGCGCAGGAATTGATGTAGTAAGCGCGTATGATTTTATATTCCGTTGCGAATATAGTTTTAACCAATTGGGGCAATCGGGCTTCTTCTTTCATATCAGAAATGATTTCTGATACAGCCCCGCAGCTGCGCATATTGATATGGCCTGCCGGGAATTGCGGGCAACAGGGAAATCCGCATGATTGGCTTAATTCGTTCAATTCGCACCATTAGTGTTCAAATTTCACGTAATTTAATTTAATGAAAGTAGCGATATACAGCCGGGTAATGGATTGGGAGCACAAAACCGAGGTGCAGGAGCTGTTTAATGAACTGGCCATGCAGAAAATAACGCCTGTCATTTATCAGCCATATTTTGACCAGATAAGCTCCGGCATACAACTCTCTGCAGCCATTACCACTTTCAATGATGTTTCCGAACTGGATAAAAGCATCGAGTTCCTGATAAGCCTGGGTGGTGATGGCACTTTGCTGGATACCGTGTCCATGGTACGCAATAAAAATATACCGGTACTTGGCATAAATTTTGGCCGATTAGGATTCCTGGCCAGCATAGGAAAGGAAAATGCTGCAACTGCCATACGGGCATTGGTAAAGCGGGGCTTCGTGATAGACCGTCGCTCTCTGATACACCTGGATGCCAGTGAAGAGTTGTTTGGAGAGGTTCCCTATGCGCTCAATGAGTTTGCAATTCATAAGAAGGATACATCTCCTATGATTAAAATTCATACCTATTTAAACGGAGAATTTTTGAATACATATTGGTCGGATGGGTTGATTGTATCAACGCCCACGGGTTCTACCGGTTATTCTTTGAGCTGTAATGGCCCTATTGTTTTCCCGGAGAGCGGCAGTTTTGTAATAACGCCCGTGGCACCACACAACCTGAATGTAAGATCAATCGTAGTACCTGATAACAATGTTATTTCATTTGAAGTAGAAGGAAGGGCGGAAGACTTTATATGTGCGCTGGATGCCAGGCGGCATGTAGTAAACAAAAATGTTCAACTGGCGGTAAAGCGGGAGGCGTTTACCATGGGCCTGGTGAGGCTGAATGAAAATAATTTTTTGCAAACCCTGCGAACAAAACTGATGTGGGGCCTGGACAGCCGCAATTAATAGCCGGATTTGTTAAATTTTGGCATAGAACGGCGGAAATAAAAGAAAAAATACATTATTGCGTTAAACGGAAATAATAATTTTTATTTTGCACTCATGAGAAAAAATTGGGTAGTTCTCGTAGCGGTATTTTCTGTGTTTGCAGCCGTGGCACAGCCACAAAGCACTGTTCATGAGGGCGAATTTGGCATTACCGCCGGCGCGGCTCATTATTTTGGCGATTTGAACACCAGTGCACGCGTAAATCGTCCTAAACTTGCGTTGGGCGCTTTTTTCCGCAAACAATTTGGCAACTATGTAGCATTACGTGTGAGCGGGCATTTTGCTCAACTGGGGTATTCAGATGTATACAACACAAAAAACGAATACCAGCAGCGCCGTAACCTCAGTTTCAATACTAATATCTGGGAACTTGCACTACAGGGCGATTTTAATTTCCTCCGTTTTGAACCGGGCACACTGGACTATGCCTTTACCCCCTATATAACATTTGGCGTAGGGGCTTTCAGCTATGATCCTTATGCTTATTACCAGGGTCAGAAAGTATACCTGCGGCCCTTGGGCACAGAAGGCCAGGGCTATGCGGCCTACCCCGACAGGAAACCGTATGGCAGTATGGCGCTTTGCGTTCCACTGGGCGTGGGCGTTAAATACAATGTCACCGAAAAAGTAAATATCGGCTTCGAAGTGGTGTACCGGTTTACCAATACCGACTACCTTGACGATGTAAGCAAAACATATGTTGATCCTTCCATTTTCCCCAAATTGCCCGATGGATCTTCATCGCTGGCAGAAATATTAAATGACCGGAGCGGGGAAACCGGCGATAGCAAGATTGGGTTTGTTAACGGCACGGGCAGGCAGCGTGGCTTTCCCAAACAGAAAGACGCTTATGTAATGGCCGAGTTTACATTCTCCTTTAACCTTTCTTCTTACCATTGTCCGAAGGCGGATTAGGGTTAGTCGTTAGCCCTTAGTTGCTAGTCGATGGGCCACTCGACCAGTGGCCGGATTTTATGTGTCATTGAAAGAATATAAGGCAGGTTTATAGGGATTATGGCCAATGACTGCAGACTCACGACTAATGACTCACGACTCATAATATAATCACTCCATCCAATTGTTTTTTGTAGATTTGCCGCCTTCAAACAGACTTTATGGAATCGCTGAAAGCCAGTATAGACCTGCATAACCTGCCAAAGCATATTGCCATTATTATGGATGGCAACGGACGCTGGGCACAGGAGCAGGGGCATGACCGGCTGTATGGCCATTTTCACGGGGTCGAAAGCGTTAGAAACATAGTGGAGGGATGCGCAGAGCTGGGCATCGGCTATCTTACCCTGTATGCATTCAGTACCGAAAATTGGGATAGGCCGGAATATGAGGTAAACGGTTTAATGGAATTGCTGGTGGATACCATTCGCAAAGAGGTGGATACCCTGAACAAAAATAATATCCGGCTGCACGTGATTGGCGATATGAAAATGCTGCCCGATTATGCGCAGCAGGAGCTGAAGGAAGCCCTGGATCTAACTTCGGCAAACACCGGGTTGAACCTGATTATGGCACTGAGCTATAGTAGCCGTTGGGAACTCGTAAACGCCGTAAAACAAATTGCCCTGGATGTAAAAAACGGCAAAATAGACCCTGCAGCCATCACCCAGGATGTTTTGCAGCAATACCTGGCCACCAGCAATTTCCCCGATCCGGAGCTGATGATACGCACCAGCGGCGAATACAGGATCAGCAATTTTCTACTATACCAGCTGGCATATACTGAACTGTATTTTACGGATACCCGCTGGCCCGATTTCAGGAAAGAAAAACTTTACGAAGCCATCGTGGATTTTCAAAAACGAGAACGCCGTTTTGGCAAAACCAGCCAGCAGGTTAAACAGGAAATATAAGCCGGATGATGTTTTTAACAAAGACTTTTAATTAATCCCTTTAATTTGCCGATCTCTTAAAATGGACTGGATGCCAAAATCATTACGCTTAGTACACTGCTTATTTTTTTGTGTTTTTTCTTCGGTTTCCGTACTGGCGCAGCAGCCTGATACATCCAAGCCCACATCGGTTGATCCAGCCCTTTTAGCCATACCCCAATCAAAAACGCCCGTTGAATACGTATTGGCCGGTATTACATTCACCGGAACCAAAGCATATGATCAATCCCTTTTGACATCCATTTCAGGGTTAAACATCGGCGACAAGGTAGTATACCCCGGCGGCGATAATTTCAGTCATGCCATCCAAAACCTGTGGAAGCAAAGGCTGTTCGCCAACGTGCAGATTTTTTTTACAAAGATCGATGGTAAAGATATTTATGTAGAAATTCATGTGGTAGAGCGCCCAAGGCTTGGCACATTTGCATTTAAGGGTATCAAAAAAGGGCAGGAAGATGATCTCAAAACAAAGTCGGGCCTGGTAAAAGGAAGGGTGGTAACGGAAGACACCAAGCTGACAGCCATCGAAAACATCCAGAAATATTTTACCGAGAAAGGCTACCAGAGCGCTACGGTAAAAATTGATGAAAGAATGGACCCCAATGTTTCCAACTCTGTAAACCTCACACTCTATATTACCAAGGGAAATAAAGTAAGGATAAACCAGGTAAATATTTTTGGCAACGACAATGTAAAAGAGGGAAAATTAAAGGGGCAGATGAAGGGAACCAAGGAAGCCATGCGGTTAAGCATTTATCCTAATGAAGACAGCACGGTATATGGAACCAACAAACGCTTTACACTCAGTGAATATGTAAAGGAATGGGGTTTTCTTTCTCCTTCCAAAACAATAGAATTTATTGATCCCTATTTCCGCTTCCGGTTTTCTTCAGCCAAGTTCAATGAAAAAAAGTATGATGAGGACAAGGCAAAACTGATGGAATATTATAATTCGCTTGGTTACCGCGATGCCGTCATTGAAAAAGACACTATTTACTACAATAAGAAAGGAAACCTGAATGTTGATATCAAAGTGCAGGAAGGACATAAATATTATTTTGGAAACATTACCTGGAAGGGAAATACAAAGTATCCTGATTCTATTCTCAATTTAATATTGGGTATAAGGAAAGGAGATGTATACAACCTGGAAACACTGAACAAACGTGTGGGCAAACAGGTAACCCCGGAAGGTGGCGATGTATTGAGCCTATACCAGGATGATGGATACCTTTTTTTTCATGCCGACCCTATTGAAACGGCGGTATACAATGATACTATCGATCACGAAATAAGAATTGTAGAAGGGCCACAGGCTACCATAAAGAATGTTACTATTAGCGGCAATGACAAAACAAAGGAGTATGTTATCCGCCGTGAATTGCGCACGGTACCGGGAGAAAAATTCAGTCGCAGCGAAGTAATACGCACCAACCGCGAAATTGCCCAACTGGGTTATTTTAACCAGGAAAAAATCACACCCAATATCGTTCCCAACCAGGAAGATGGAACCGTTGATATTAACTGGTCGGTAGAAGAAAAATCAAGTGATCAATTGGAACTGAGCGCCGGCTGGGGCGGTGGTATTGGTTTAACCGGAACACTGGGTGTTTCTTTTAACAATTTTTCTATCCGCAATATATTTAAGAAATCTTCCTGGGATCCCTTGCCTACCGGCGATGGACAGAAATTAAGTGTTCGTGTGCAGAGTAACGGACGCGCCTTCCGTTCTTACAACGGTTCATTTACAGAACCCTGGTTTGGCGGTAAAAAAAGAAATTCGTTAACGCTGAGCGCCGCCAGCACCAAGTACTCCAACTCGTACGATTACAGGACGGGCACTTACAGCAAGGCAGCTGGCGATACATCGTTCCTGAAATCACTCAGCTTTTCGGTGGCCTTGGGCAAACAATTGAAATGGCCGGATGATTATTTTACATTGGTGTACCAGCTGAACTATACCCAATACAATTTAAAAAACTACCCCGGCTTTTTCCGCCTGAGCGATGGCACCAATCTCAGCAATGGTAAGTCGAATAATATCAGCATTAAAGTTTCACTATCGCGCAACTCGGTGGATCAGCCCTTGTTTCCGCGCAGTGGATCTAATTTCGTAGTGAGCGGCCAGTTTACACCTCCTTATTCGCTTTTTGATAAAAGCCTGGCCACCTCTGCCAACCCTTACAAATTTGTTGAATTCCATAAATGGCGCTTTAACGGCGAATTCTATGTTCCATTAACAAGGGGTACCGGCGAAGACAGGAACAAGCAATTTATTTTGAAGCTGGCAGCCAAGTATGGCTTTATGGGCCGCTACAATGCCAAACTTGATTACTCGCCCTTTGAACGTTTCCAGTTGGGTGATGCGGGTTTGTCGAATAACTATGGTATCCTGGGTTATGATATCATTTCTCAGCGCGGTTATCCTATTTATACCAGTTCCGACCCTAAAATCAATCCCGATCAGAATAGTACCAGCACCTTTTTTACCCTGTTCAATAAATATACAGCAGAGTTGAGGTATCCTTTCAGCACCAATCCCAGCAGCACTATTTACGGCCTGGCATTTTTTGAAGCGGCCAATGGCTGGTATAATTACAAAGACTATAATCCTTTCAGGCTGCGCAGAAGCGTTGGTTTGGGTATGCGCTTCTTTTTGCCCATGTTTGGTCTGCTGGGCTTCGACTATGGAGTGGGGCTCGACAGGCTTCAACCCGGAACAGGCCTAAAAGGTGCGGCTAAATTTACCTTCCTGCTGGGCTTTGAACCGGAATAACAGGAAAGCACAAAAAAATTGAATATAACAGCCGTTCCTGTATTACTTCCCCTGTATATTTGGATGGACAGTTAGCATTGAATCCTCTTAAAATTAAATGGTATGAAAAAAATATTTTTTTTAACCTGCAGCCTGTTTGTTTTTGCCCTGGCAGCCACAGCCCAACGGTATGCCATTGTAGACACCAAGTACATTCTTGATAAAATGCCCGATTACAAGGATGCTCAAAAAAAACTTGACCAGCAAAGCGAGTTGTGGCAGAAGGAAATTGAAGCCAAACAGGCAGAACTGGATAAGATGTATAAAGATTTTGAGGCTGAGCAAGTAATGCTGAGCGATGTTTTGAAGAAGAAAAGAGAGGACGAAATTTTTGTGAAAGAAAAAGAAACCCGCGAGCTGCAGCGCAAAAGGTTTGGTTTTGAAGGCGATCTGTTTAAAAAACGACAGGAGCTGGTAAAACCGGTACAGGACAAGGTATACAACGCCATCCAGAAAATAGCGGTGGCCAGGCAATACGATTTTATTTTGGATAAAAGTGAAGGAATTACTGTTATATTTGCCGACCCAAAACTAGACAAAAGCGAGGATGTACTGAAGGAACTGGGCATAAAGTAGCCAGTTGCCGGCTGCTTCACTGCAAGTGTTAAATAATAGCAAAAGCAGCTTTTTGTACGCAACGGGGTCTTTAATAAACACAACTAATAAAAAGTAAAACCCTTTATGTAGCCGGGTTTTATCTATCTAAAAAAACAAAAACAACAATGAAAAAGGCTTTTACTTTGATGCTCCTGGCAACCGTTTTATTAACAGCAGGAATCCGTGCGCATGCGCAAAACAAGATTGGGCATATCTCGTTAAGTGATATTATTCTGGCAATGCCTGAAGCTAAAAAAGCCGATACAGCTTTACAGCAATTCCGTGAAGCTTTATACCAGAGCGCACAGGACAAACAGGCTGCATTTGATGATGCCGTGGCTAAATTCTACAAGGATTCAGCTACCCTTAGCGTATCGGTAAAGGAAGTTAAAAGAAAGGCATTGCAACAGCAGGTGCAGGATATGCAGGGAGAAGAGCAGCGCATTCAGCAGGAGTTGCAGAAAAAACAGGAAGAATATTCTACACCCATACAGAAAAAAGCATTGGATGCTGTGCAGGCAGTAGCTAAAGAAAATGGCTATACCTATGTATTCGTGAAAGAAGCTTTGCTGGTGTCTCCGCCATCTGATGATTTGGCGCCATTGGTAAAAAAGAAATTGGGATTGAAATAAGTCGGTAAATTTTCAGTTTACAAAAACGTCAGGTTCATTCACCTGGCGTTTTTATTTTTGCTTATGCAGCAGGCACAACCCATAGGTATTTTTGATTCTGGCTACGGTGGACTCACTGTTTTAAAAGATATCGTGGCCCAATTACCCAACTACGATTACCTGTACCTCGGTGATAATGCCCGTGCGCCCTATGGCAGCCGGTCGTTTGAAACAGTATACCGCTACACGCTGGAATGTGTAGAATGGTTTTTTAAACAGGGCTGTCCATTGGTGGTTTTGGCTTGTAATACCGCATCAGCAAAAGCCTTGCGTACCATACAGCAGCATGATTTACCCAAGCTGGCCCCTGGCAAAAGAGTGTTGGGCGTAATACGACCCACCACCGAGATAATAGGCAGGTTCAGCAAAACAAAAGAAGTGGGGATACTGGCTACCACGGGCACTGTGCTCTCGGGTTCTTACCCTATCGAAATTGAAAAATTTTTTCCCGAATTACGGGTTTATCAGGAAGCCTGCCCTATGTGGGTGCCGCTGGTAGAAGCGGGTGAATATGATAAACCGGGGGCAGATTATTTTGTAGAGCAGCATATCAGGAATATATTCTCTGCATCGGGTAACATTGATACTTTGTTGCTGGCCTGTACGCATTACCCGCTCTTGAAAAACAAGATAGAACAATTGCTACCGGAGGGCGTAACCCTGCTTACCCAGGGACAAATAGTGGCGGATAGTTTGGCGGATTATTTACAAAGGCATCCTGAGCTGGAAAGCTTATGCAGCAAGAACGGGCAACGGGCTTTTTATACTACTGACTCTACTGAAGACTTTGACAACCATGCCAGTATTTTTTTCGGGCAGGTTATCCATTCCCAACATGCGGGCTTTGAGGAGAGGGACTGGGGGTGATTGGATCGATCGAAGCGACAAGCGCTTAAAAAATTCCTGCATGGGGCTTCATTCTTATGAAGCAAACCCTTACCTTTGCCGTCCTTTCATCCCGCCTGAAGCGGGACGGGTGTGGTGACCTGTCCGTTCAGGCGAAATAATGGAATCCGGCCTGCTTCTCAAGGCTTTTTGTAAAAGGTGAAAAAATTAAACAATGAAACAGACATTCCAACCGCATAAGCGTCGTCGCAAAACCGTACATGGTTTCCGTAAACGCATGCAGACTGCCAACGGCCGCAAAGTATTGGCCAGCCGTCGCGCCAAAGGACGTCATAAACTGACCGTTTCTGACGAGAAAGGATTAAAATAATAACAGCGCGTTCCACGCGGAATGCCCGCAAATAGTTATAGCTCCGGAATTTTTTCGGGGCTATTTTTGTTTTAAACCTGTGAACCCGGCGACAGGGAGCAAAAGGGCTTACACAGCGATTTATTATCATCGAAAAAATAATAATACCCTGTATTTCTTTGTGCACCCTGACTTCATGGTTCAAAAAAAATGGCAAAACAATTCACACTGGGCAAACAGGAACGCTTAAAAAGCCGGAAACTAATTGAAGAACTCTTTGGTAAAGGCCGGCGTGTTTCGGTATTCCCTTACCGCGTATTTTACCTGTTTCAGCAAACGGACGGTGCACAGAAAAAAAATAACCTGCAGTTTGGTGTTGGCGCGGGTACCCGGCATTTCAAAAAAGCGATTGACCGCAACCGTATTAAAAGATTGACCCGGGAATGCTGGCGCCTGCAAAAAAATGAACTGCAAAAGAAGCTGGGCCAGCAAACGCATACCATGGCCGTCTTTTTCATTTACACCGGCAAAGAACTTCCTGCTTTTGATTTTGTTAAAGAAAAAATGGCGCTCATTATAGAAAAGCTGTTAATTGTTGCAGATGAAAACCGTGCTTCGCATACTTAGCTTTCCTTTTATTGCACTGATAAAAATATACCAGTGGATACTTTCGCCTTTACTGGGGCCGAAATGCCGGTTTACGCCCAGCTGTTCTCATTATGCGCTGGAAGCGTTTAGAAAATATGGGGTATTGAAAGGTTGCTGGCTTAGTATAAAACGAATTAGCCGATGCCATCCCTGGGGCGGACACGGGTATGATCCCTTGCCTTGACGGTCAGTCATATCTTCATTGCTGATTTTGAGATTTTGAAATTTTGGGATTTGCGTTTGCTTGGCAAGAGAAACTTCAAAATTCCGCAGCCCCAAATCAGCAATCCATTTTGATTTTGAAATTTTGGGATTTGCGTTTGCCTAGATAGAGAAATCTCGAAATCGCGCAATCCCCAAATCAGCAATTCCTTTATATTTTGATCTTCTGGCTATCCAGTTCCTTCAGCGTTTGCCTTTTTTCCCTGTTGGTAGAAAACTTTATTACGTCCGGTACAGTGCCCGTTTCATCAGGTGAATTGCTATAGGGAATACCTTTAAATGAACCGATGATTTTGGTATTTGTTTTTGTACTTACTTTCTTAATGGTGAAAGGAGGCAGGAAATAAGTTCCATTTGCATCGCTGGCATTGTTGCCGAGCAGCAATTGTTCTGTACTGTCGATGATCTTATCGCGTTGTTCGGCCGTAATGCTGCCTGCCCTGCCGGTAGCGCCATAGTTAACCCTGCCACCGGTCAGTGTGTCTGCCTGCAGGTTGAGCACGTACACACCATTGTCTGTAAGATCAAATGTTTTACTGGTGCCGTTCGTGCTCTTTACCGTAAGCGTTAGCTTATCATCTTTGAAAACAAGGTCCTGTTCGTTATGACTCATGGTGGGATCCAGCTCAATAGTTTTATCCGTTACCGTTAGTTTACCGCTGGCCATTACCACCACCCTTTTCTCATTGCTGTTACCGCCGCCGGAGCAGGCCATAAAAAAAATTGATAGGCTGCACACCGCAATCGCAAATATGTTTTTCATATATTGTGTTTTTGAATAAAAAAATCCCGGTAAATATACCGGGATTGGGATAAAAAATAAGTTTTACTTATTTGGCCGCCGCAAAACGTTCAGCAGCTTTTTTCCAGTTTACTATGTTCCAGAAAGCAGCCAGGTAGTCAGGACGTTTATTCTGGTATTTCAGGTAATAGGCATGTTCCCATACATCTGCACCTATAATGGGCGTTCCTTTTACCTCGGCTACATCCATCAGTGGATTATCCTGGTTTGGCGTAGAGCTAACTTCCAGCTTGCCGTCTTTTACGAGTAGCCAGGCCCAGCCGCTTCCAAAACGGGTAGTACCTGCGGTATTAAATTTTTCTTTAAATGCATCAAAAGAGCCAAAGGCACTGTTGATAGCGTCTGCCAGGGGGCCGGTAGGCTGACCGCCTGCATTGGGTGCCAGCGTTTCCCAGAAAAAACTATGGTTCCAGTGTCCGCCGCCATTGTTGCGCACAGCGGGACTGATAGTGCCTGCTGCTTTTACAAGTTCTTCCAGCGATTTATTTTCATTGGGAGTGCCGGCAATGGCTTTATTAAGATTGTCAACATAGGCCTGGTGGTGTTTGCCATGATGTATCTGCATGGTCAGCGTGTCGATATGCGGTTCCAGTGCATTGTGTGCATAGGGAAGCGCAGGTAATGTAAATGCCATAATGATAGATTTTTATTTAAGAGTATCCGTTTAAAAAAGAAAACAAATTTACAGGGCAAAAGTTGATTACTCAAAACAAATGCCTGTGAAGCATCAGGCAATTGCATCCAAAGTAAAAGAGCATAGCAGGCTGTCTGCAGCTCCTGGCTGATTGTTTTTTAGTAACTTCCTTTTTTATCGGCCCGAAAAAACAATATACCGCATGAGCAAACAGGTTCCTATAAAACCATCGCGCAGAAATTTTATTTCAAAAATGGCAGGGGGCATAGCCGCTTTTGCCATTGCACCTTCCGTGGTTTCAGCAAACGCTCAACGCCAGTTTCTTTTAAAAAGAAAGCCTTATACCGCCAATGATAATATTCAAATTGCCCTGATTGGCGCGGGCGGTATGGGCAATGCAGATACCAGCACAGCAGTAACAGTACCCGGTATAAAATTAGTGGCCGCCTGTGATCTGTACGATGGCCGGCTGGATGATATCAAAAAGAAATATGGTAACGATATCTATGTAACCAAAGAATTTAAGGAAATATTATCCCGCAAAGACATTGATGCGGTGATCATCGCTACACCTGATCACTGGCACCAGGAAATTTCCATTGCCGCTATGAACGCAGGCAAAGCCGTGTATTGTGAAAAACCCATGGTGCACGATATTACTGAAGGCAATGCGGTTATTGAAGCGCAAACAAAAAACAAATCCATTTTCCAAGTGGGCAGCCAGGGTATGAGTTCACTGGGAAATGAAAAAGCAAAAGAATTGCTGGAGGCCGGCGCTATTGGCCAGTTAAATTATGCAGAAGGCTTCTGGGCAAGGAATACGCCGGGCGGTGCATGGCAATACGATATACCCGCTGACGCATCAGCGAAAACCGTGGACTGGAAAAAATTTCTAAAAAATTATGCCGATCGGCCTTTTGATCCCAAACGCTTTTTCCGCTGGCGCTGCTACAAAGATTATGGTACTGGCGTATCGGGCGATTTGTTTGTGCATCTTTTTTCAAGCCTGCATTATATTACCAGTTCCATGGGTCCCAATAAAATCATGGCCACGGGCGGATTGCGTTACTGGAAAGACGGACGTGAAGCACCCGATATTTTATTGGGTATGTTCGACTATCCGCAAACACCTGCACATCCCGCGTTTAATCTTTCATTGCGGGTAAATTTTGTAGACGGTACCTCCGATACAACAGCTTTGCGCCTGGTAGGTAATGAGGGCTCATTACTGGTAGAATGGGACAAGGTAACATTGACCAAAAATTTTTCTTATCCGCCGGAAAATTATAAAGACATACTGAAATCAAAACAATATTCGCCCGACTACGATCGTAAAAAAATGAAAGCGCCCGAAATCACGGTGTTCAAAGCAGAAGATGGATACAAAGGTGCACACTATGACCATTTTTATCATTGGGCACAGGGCATCCGCAACGGTAAACCCATTGTTGAAGATGCGTTGTTCGGTTACCGCGCTGCCGCACCGGCATTATTGTGCAATGATAGTTATTACCAGGAAAAAGCCATTAAATGGGATCCTGCCAAACTAAAATTAATCAGCTAAATAGAAACCAATGGGTAAGAAAAACATGATTGCAATCGCATTTACCTCAGCAGCTATAACGATGCTTTCTTTTTATGTGCCAATAACTAACAATAATGCACAACTGCCGGATAATACATTAACCGCCGCCGAAAAAAAGACAGGCTGGCAATTGCTCTTTGATGGTAAAACAACCAATGGCTGGCGTTCGTATAAGAATGTTGCATCCGATGGGTGGGAAATTGTAAATGGAGAAATTCATTGTAAAGAAAATGGCGTGCAACACCGTGCTGACCTGATCACCAAAGAACAGTATGGTGATTTTGAACTGGCCTTCGATTGGAAAATTAGCAAAGCTGCCAACAGCGGATTGGTATATCGTTTTGATGAAACCCAGGGCGCTGCGCATGAATCAGGTTCCGAATACCAGCTGATAGATGATGCCGGCTACCCGGAAAAATTGCAAAACTGGCAAAACAGCGGCGCGGATTATGATATGCATCCGCCTGCAAAAATTGCTTCCAAACCCGCAGGTGAATACAATCATAGTCTCATTAAAGCCAAAGGCAAACATATTGAGCACTGGCTGAATGGCATTAAAGTAACCGATTATGAAATTGGCACACCGGAATGGGTTGCATTAAAAGACAAAAGTAAATGGAAGGCGATCAAAGGCTGGGGCGAGAACAGCCAGGGTTATATCGGCCTGCAGGATCATGGCGGCGGTATCTGGTTCAAGAATATTAAGATTAAGAAATTGTAAAATAAAAACTTGAATTGTCGCGAGCCTGGATCTTCCGGGCTTTTTTGTGTAGTAGTATCTTCATAACCTTAAGAAAATCAAAATACACAACCGATTGCAATTTGATGGCGGGAAAAAAAGCGTGCGCCCATAGGGTAGCTATTGCATCAGAAATAAAAAATGACAATGCTGAAATTTATATTGAAATAATTTTTTTGAATGAAAAGCTCTAATTTAGTTATCGTCATTTCCAGGATTCCAAACTAATTGCTTGCGGGACTATTCAACATACAATCTGTCATTATTGCTTTTGAAAGTGTCTGAAGGTGATCAAAATGCCTTTGCGCATCTTTTTAAAACATATAGCAACCAGTTAAGCCATTTTATCTTACGTCTCACAGAATCAGAGCAGTTAACACAGGAAATTGTGCAGGATGTATTTTTAAAGATATGGGTTAACCGTAGCACTTTACCAGCCATTGCTTGTTTTGATGCCTATCTTTTTACCGTTGCCAGGAATCATGCGTTTAATTGTTTAAAACAAATTGCGCGCGAAAAAAACAGGAAGCGGGAATGGGTGAATAACATACTCAATCTTGCTGTAAATAATAATGAAGAAAATGCTATTGCCGATCATGGCAAACTGATTGACGAGGCGATTGAATTACTTCCTCCCCGGCAAAAAAATGTATACCTGATGAGCCGGAAGGAAGGTCTCAGGCAGGAAGAAATAGCCAGGCAATTGAATATCTCTCTTGAAACGGTAAAAAAACACATGGTGCTTGCACTAAGGTTCCTTAAAAATCATCTCCGTAGCAATTCCAGTTTCTTTCTCCTTGTTTTAGCCGGTCTTTTCCAGGAATAATTTTTTTATTTCCGATTACCTCTTTTTACGATCGTTGTTGTCTTATGCTTTATGCGTACAGTGAACCTGTTTTAGTTAAGCGCTGTGAATTTATTTTATGAGCGAATCAAGGCTGGCATTTTTGTTCAGGGCATATTTTGATAAAACCGCTACGCCGGACGAGCGTGACGAATTGATGATATTGCTGGAACGTGCTGAAAACGACGAGCAGCTACGGGATCTGTTAGCGGAAACATGGGAACGGCAAGATATCAGTGCCCGGGTATTCAGCGATGCAAAGACGGAAGCCATGCTTTCCGGGATATTGGAGCAGGGAAAAAATGCCGAACCCGCACCGGTAATAAAGTCCAGCAAAAAAATGGTTGCCTGGTGGCGTGTTGCTGCGGCAGCCGTTGTTTTTTGTGCAATAGCAGGCGCTTATTTCTTGTGGGCTATAAAAAGACAGGAAGCCGAAACAACTATCGCAAAAACAACAGGCAAAACCGGGCCGGCAGCCATTCTTCCGGGTAGTAACAAGGCCGTGCTCACCTTATCAGACGGATCAGCGATTGCGCTAGACTCAACACGGCAGGGTATGCTGACCAGCCAGGGCAACGCACAGGTGGTAAATGTAAACGGAGCCACATTATTGTATCACGCGGGCAATGAAAATGATCTGCAAATGGTGTATAACACCCTTTCCACGCCTGGTGGCGGCCAGTACCAACTATTGCTGTCGGATGGCACAAAGGTTTGGCTGAATGCATCTTCTTCTATTCATTTTCCCTCCACGTTCAAAGGCAAAGAAAGAAATGTAACCATTACCGGCGAAGCCTATTTTGAAGTAGTAAAGAATGCTGCCATGCCTTTTACGGTAACCACCGGTGATATGACCGTGCAGGTATTGGGGACACATTTTGATGTGATGGCTTACAATGATGAAAATTCCATCAATACAACTTTACTGGAAGGTTCAGTGAAAATAACCAGGGGCACGGCGCATAAAATGCTGGTGCCCGGCCAGCAATCCAGGGTTGGCAAAGACGCTGAAATAAAAATTACAACAGCAGATGTTGAGGAAGTAATGGCCTGGAAAAACGGTTGGTTCCAGTTCAATGCATGTGATATAGAAACAATCATGCGCCAGATTTCAAGATGGTACGATGTGGAGGTGGCCTATACAGGAGAAATGCCAACCGGGCATTTTTCGGGGATGGTAAGCCGGTCCAATAACATTTCACAGGTATTAAAAATTATGGAGGCAGGTGGAGTTGGTTTTAGGATTGAAGGAAGAAAAATAACCGTGTTTACAGATCACCATTGATTGATAGTTGTGGAGAAAACGAATAGTTAGAGGAATAAAATAAAGGAATGATTGTTCAACGTTTAACCAAACTGCTTAAAGTATGAAAAGATCAAGTTCATTTCCATTCGTAAGCACAGCGTCTCACACAGCCCCCGCGAAATGGCTGCTGCTAGCTGTTTTATTGGTGTTGGTATGCCTGCAGGTAAGTGCCGGAGGAATTGCACAGACCATCTCTATTTCGCAACGCAATACTTCACTGGAAAAGGTTTTTAAAGAAATACATAAAAAAGCAGGCTACCAGTTTTTTTACCAGGATGAATTAATGCGGGAGGCAAAAAAATTCAGCATAAATGTAAAAGATGCATCCATTGAGCAGGTACTTGAAATATGTTTCAGGGATCAGCCATTAAATTTTACCATCACTGAGAAAACGATCATTGTTAAACGGAAAGAAGCGATCAGTACGCCGAAAACCAGTTTGCCGCCACCGGTTATCGTAAGGGGGAAAGTGAAAGATGAGAAAGGAAAGCCATTGTCTGGCGTATCGGTTTCTGTTACCGGCCAGAAGACAGGTGTTACAACGGATGCGGAAGGCAACTATGCCGTTACGGTGCGTGATGATGGTGAATTGAGTTTTAGCTACGTAGGTTTCAGAACGGTTACCATGCCGGTTAAAGGACTGGCTACTATTGATATTACCATGGTAGCAGAGGTGGCTTCGCTAAATGATGTAGTAGTGGTGGGTTATGGCACGCAAAAGAAAATATCTGTTGTGGGCGCTATTACATCTATCGGCACTGCTGAACTAAGGCAGAGCCCTACTACCAACCTCTCGAATGCCGTGGCAGGCCGGGTGGCCGGTTTAATGGCAAATCAGTTTTTGGGCGGTGAGCCCGGTGTTGACCAGAGTGATTTATTTGTACGGGGCATCGCTACTTATAATACCGCCAACAATGCACAGAAGCCGATTGTTATGGTAGATGGTATTGAAAGGGATTTTCAATACCTGAACCCTGAAGAAGTAGAAACCTTTACCATTTTAAAAGATGCTTCTGCTACGGCAGTATACGGAGTGCGTGGTGCCAATGGCGTTATACTGGTAACTACACGCCGCGGCAAGGTGATGGATAAAGCCAGTGTAACCCTGAAAGCAGCAACCGGCGTTTCTTCCGCTATTAAATATCCCAAATACCTGGGCTCTGCTGATTATGCATCTCTTTACAATGAGGCCAGGTTAAACGACAATCCCAATACTTCCTCCACGCTTTTTACAGCTGCCCAGATAGAAAATTACCGGAAGGCAAAAGGCGATAATTCAGACGGGCTGGGTTACAACCTCAATCTTTTTGATTATGCTTTTAAACCCAGTATGCAGCAGGATTACAGCCTCAACATACAGGGCGGCACCAAGACAGTACGGTATTTTGTACTGGCCGGTTATATGAACCAGAATGGAAACTATAGGCACACAAATGAAAGCATCAACAACACCAACGCGGTTTTTAAAAGATATAATTTCAGATCAAACATCGATATCAATATTACCGACAATTTTTATGCGAAGCTGAATTTAGACGGCCGTATACAAAACAGGATAGCGCCGGGTACCACGGCTTCGCGGATACTTACCATTGCAAATACGCAGCCTTCTATTTACCCCGTTGTGCTGGAAAACAATGACAATCCGGCCAATAAATTATATATATCCAAACATCCGGAGGGATTATTATTTGGCAGCCAGTTGTACCGCTATAATATGCTGGGAGAACTGGCCTATTCCGGTTTTATCAATGAATACAAAACGTTTATGGACGGAAGCTTTGCACTTGGCCATAAACTGGATTTTATCACAAAGGGGTTAACGGCCGACATGCAGTTTTCTTACGATGTTCAATCGGGTAATACGGTAGACAGAACCATTCCGCATGAAACAGAAGGTTACCGCGAATACGGTGGTTATGCAACATTCTATCCCAAGGACGGGGTAGATATATTCATGAATGGTGGTCATTACGCGGGCGCATACGTATCGCCCCGCCGCACTGAGAATAATACCATGAACAACGGTATCAATTTTGCCACGCCGCCGCCGCAACGAAAAAATAATATACAGGCATCCCTCAACTATTCGCGTTCTTTCGGCCTTCATAACGTTACCGGTTTATTGCTGGCCCAGCAAACCAAACGTACTTACCAGAACGATGTGCCTTATGCCAGCCAGGGTCTCGCTTTTCGTGCAACCTATAATTATGCAGACCGGTATCTTTTTGAAGTGAACGCAGGATATAATGGATCGGAAAGTTTTGCCAAAGGTCGCCGGTACGGATTGTTTCCCGCAGTTGCCGCCGGCTGGGTGATCAGCAATGAATCTTTTATGAAAGCAAAATCGTTTATCGACTACCTGAAAATAAGAGGTTCTTATGGGTTGGTTGGAAACGATCAATTACCGGGCGCGCGGTTCGGGTATCTGCAGTTTTTTAACGTGAACGGTGATACCTATAATTTTGGTACCGATCTTAATTCCGGTGTGCAGGCAAATGTATTTGAGGGGCCGCTGGCCAATCCCTTGCTTACCTGGGAGAAAGCCAGGAAAACCAATATCGGTATCGAACTAAGAACGTTTAAAAGCAGGCTTAGTCTTACAGCGGATGTATTTTTTGAACATCGTTATGATATTCTTACCCAGCCTGATGGCGTTACCATCAGGAGCCTCTCCGCGGTAGTGGGACAAACGGCCCCCCAAATAAATCTTGGAATAGTAGATAACCACGGAATTGATTTGGAAATTGGATGGACAGATAATATTGGCAAAAACTTTAGCTATTACATTCGCCCGAATTTCTCTTTTGCCCGCAATAAGATTGTGTACATGAACGAGGTTGATCGCGTTGCACCCAATGGTAAATCTGTTTCCTATGCAGCCAGAACGGGCAGACGCATCAACGACCATTTCGATTACCAGGTAGATCATTTTGTGGCCAACCAGGCAGAAGCTGACCAGTTAAACGCAGGTGCTTATCAAAAATGGGGCAAGCTGGTGCCCGGCGATGCGGTATATAAAGATCAAAACGGCGATGGTCAGATCACCGACCAGGAAGACCGTGTGCTGATCGGAAACCCGCGCAATCCCGAAA
>Ga0068860_100001514_pt1 | contig 25021 bp, 20 predicted proteins | sample KBSSwiS32_FD_66597 | JGI IMG/M metagenome (GOLD analysis project Ga0068860, IMG submission 66597) | Switchgrass rhizosphere microbial communities from Kellogg Biological Station, Michigan, USA - KBS Switchgrass S3-2 | ecosystem: Host-associated > Plants > Roots > Rhizosphere > Soil ...
CGAATATGATCCGTTCGCGGCCGCGCGCATCAATCTGGCGCAGATCGTCGCCGGCGCCGACACCACCACGTCGATCCCCGCGCCGTTCAGCGCGCGTGCCAACAGTCCGGGCGGCCTCGGTGCGTTCAACGAGAACGGCGAAGAGACCGGCGATCCGTTCGGCACCGCCGCCTTGTTCCCGCTGATCCACGACGGTGCCGACAGCGTGAAATCGTCGAGCCTCCGGATCGTCGCCGGCGCGGATACGAGATTGTCGGCGGACCCGCTGCATGTCGATCGCGCGCAGGCGGCCGACGTCGTCGTGACCGGCGAACGGAGCTATCAGGTTGCGAGCCCGCGCGGTGTCGCGCAATATGTGACGACCGGCGGCTTCGACCCCAACACCGGCGAATATCTCGGCGATTATAATCTGCAGATCCGCATCACGCCGAACGTCGGCACCAGCGACGTGACCTATGGCTATGTCAATGCCGGGCGCGGCCTGATCGATTACGCCGCGACCAACTCGGACATCAGCCTGGATCCCGCGACGGGCACCGAAATATACACCGTGCTCAACTGGGGCGGTGGCGACGGCGCGCTGCAGGCCTATGTCCGCGAAAAGGCCGACGCCTATTTCCGCTTCATCGATCCCGCCAGCTATGACTTCTCGAACTACGAGAATCTGAGCACCGCGCGTCGCGACGCGCTACGGCTGGGCATCGTCCAGGGTGGCGCCGCGCGCACCGGCGTCGCGGCGCGGTTGAACGATGTGCTCGGCTTCCTCGCGACGATCGGGCCGGAATTCGCGCAGCAGGTGATCGACGGCAGCTTCACCGTGCCGGCCCCGGTCAGCGAGCGGCCGATCACCTATGCCCGCGCCGGCACCGCCTATTACGGCACCGTCGTTCGGACCGGCGACGGCACGATCGACCTCGCTGCGTCCCGCGACGTGACCCTGCTGCGCTCGGCCGAGGTGACCTATCGCAACGGCATCAACCTGCCCGGCACGCCCGACGAGTCGCGCCAGGTCGGCGGCACGGCGGTTTACACCGCCGGCCACCTGCTGGCGCGCGCGCCGGTCACTGCGGCAACGGCCAACGGTCTTACCCGCGTCACCCTGAGCTGGAGCGACGCGCCTTTGTTTGCCGCCAGCCTGGCGGACAGCGACTATATCCCGTCGCCCAAGGGCCAGTTCTTCGAAACGCCGGCCTTGTTGTCGGGCGGTGGCGCGATCTCGATCAACGCCGGCGGCGACGTCGTCGGCCGGCGCGATGCCTGGGCGGAGGCGTTCCTAACCACCGGCACCGATTTCACCCGGCCGACGCTCGGCCGCTTCGGCAGCAGCGTCCCGTTGCAGTACAATAGCTTCGGCCGGATCGCCGACCGCGATCCGGCGCTGCTGAACCAGATCGGCTCGAGCGATCAGCTCTGGCGGACCGGAACGATCGGCCAGAACACACTGATCGCCGAAGTGCCGCATTACTTCACCGCAGGCGTCGGTACGCTCGGCGGCGGCGACGTCAGCATCGTCGCCGGCGATCGCGTGCAGGATCTGACGGTCGCACTCAACACCAGCGCGATCACCGCCAACCCGCTGACCGGCACATCTCCGCTGTCGGCGGCCGACTCGCGGACCGGGATCGACACCGCGCCATTGCTCGCCAGCTTCAATCGCGGCGATCTGGCGGTCGCGACCGGGAATGACCTGATCGGTGGCCGCTTCGACATCGCCTCCGGAGCAGGCACGATCGCCGTTGGTGGCAATGTCGGCAATGCGCCGCCGATCGACCGGCCGCAGACGTTGCTCAATCCGGTGCAGTTGCGCGTGTCCGACGCCACCGTGGCGCTGGTCGCCAAGGGGGCGGTCGCGCTATCCACCGTTTCGGCGCTCGGTGCGTCGGGCAGCAACCAGACCGATGGCCGCTATGCCAGCGCCGGCAATTTCACTGCGATCGCAACGGCCGACATATCGGCGAGCGGACCGATCATTTTGCGCGGTGACATTGCCACCCAGGCGATCGCGTTCGACAACGCCGGCGCGATCGCGCCCGGCTTCGTGCTGCCGCCCTCGTTCCTCGCGACGTCGCTGACCGGCGACATCGCACTGACCGACACGCAGGACGGTCTGACCGATGCCACCTATCTGCTCTATCCGTCGCTGGTCGGCCAGCTCAGCCTGCTCAGCGGTGGGACAATCGACTCGATCTCGGTCGCGATGAGCGACGCCGATCCCTCATTCCTGGCCGGTCAGTTCTCGGTGTTCCGCGGCAGCGTCCAGCTCGGTGGCGGTGCGAACGTGCAGCAGGGCCTGGCATTCGGCTTTCCGGCGGTGCTGCCGACCTCGAGCGAGGCGGACCTGCGGCTGCAGCACAATGAGCGGATCACGCATCTCGGCGATGCCACCCCGGCGCGGATCTACGCCGACGGCTCGATCCTCAACTCGACCATCTCGCTCGCCAAGCAGGCGCGGATCGGGGCGGGGGTCGACATCATCGACATGTTCTTCGTCGGCCAGAACGTCACCGCGTCGGACGTGACGCGGATCACCGCCGGTCGCGACATCATCGCCTCGACCGGCCTGTCGAGCGCGCAGCTGCCCTATTTCATCAGCAACAGTCTCACGCTCGGCGGGCCGGGCTCGTTCTATGTCCAGGCCGGCCGCAATCTCGGACCGTTCATCACCTCGGCGACGATCGAGGGCGTCGACTTTGCCGGCGGCATCCGGACTGTCGGCAACGACTATAATCCCTGGCTCAAGCCCGCCGGTGCCGACATTTTCGCTTTCTTCGGCGTCGCCAATGGCGCGAACTATGACGGCCTACGAGAGACCTATCTGAACCCGGCCAATTTCGCGATGCTCGACGGCGACCTGTTCGCGCAGATCGTCGACGTCAACGGCAACGCGTCGCCCGATCGCACGCGCCCGGTCTATGCACCGAAACTGGCGACTTGGCTGCGCGACAACGAACCAGGCCTGTTCGCCGGCATCTTCGGCACCACCAGCTATCCGGACACCGATGCCGGTGCGGCGGCGCTCGCGCAGGCGGCCTATGGCAAGACGGAGCAACTCTACGCGGCGTTCGCGACGCTGGGGGGACTGCGCCAGCAGCAATTCCTGATCAAGCAGCTCTACTTCAACGAACTGTCGCAGCCGTCCTTCCCCGACAGCCCGTCGTTCCAGCAGTTCATCCGCGGCTATCGCGCGGTCCAGACGCTATTCCCGGCGACCCTCGGCTATACCGACAATCTCGCCGCCTACACCGCCGATCCATCGACGGTGAATGAGGATCATCCGCTCGGCGTGCCGACGCGGGCGCTGGTCGACGGCCAGCCGGTGCAGGCGACGCAGGTCGTCACCGGCAATGTCGACCTGCGGCTGTCGACGATCCAGACCGCGCGCGGCGGCGACATCACCATCCTCGGGCCCGGCGGCGACTTCATCGCCGGTTCGGTGGTGCGGACCTCCGATCAGCCCAACCGGCGCGCGACCGCGGCCGGCGACCATGAGCGCGGCGGCGTCGCGATCGACGGCCGCCTGACCGGCCGCGCGTTCACCGCCGTGCCGCTCGGCTTCGAGGGCATCCTCACCCTGCGCGGCGGCGCGATCAACAGCTTCACCGATGGCGATTTCCGGCTCAACCAGAGCCGGCTGTTCACGCAGTCGGGCGGCGATATCAGGATGTGGTCGTCGAACGGCGATCTCAATGCCGGCCAGGGGCCGAAGAGCGCGTCGAATTTCCCGCCGGTCGTGGTGCGCTTCGACGCCAATGGCGCGAGCGAAGTCGATACCGCCGGCAGTGTCTCGGGCGCGGGCATCGGTGCGTTCCGGCAATCGCCGACCGATCCGGCATCGAGCGTGATCCTGATCGCGCCGGTCGGCGAGGTCGATGCCGGCGACGCCGGCGTCCGCGCTTCGGGCAATGTCTTCGTCGCCGCGGCGCGCGTGGCCAACGCCGACAATTTCAAGGCCGAGGGCAATGTCAGCGGCGTGCCTTCGGGCGGCGTCTCCGCCGGACCGGCGGTGCCGGCCGACGCCACGTCGGCCACGGTGGCGCAGGCGACCAAGGGCAATGACGCGCTGGGCAATGCGGACAAGCGGTCGATCATCACGGTCGACGTGCTGGGTGCGGTCGATGGCGGCGCCGGCGGCAAGTGCAAGGATCCGGAGAACAGGGATCCAGAGTGCAGGTGACATGTGCGAAGATTGAGAGCGGATGCGATTGACCGCAACGGCGGCTATGGCGAGGCAAGGCGATGGGTTCGATTGTCGGCAGGCGACCCTCGGGGCGCCGCGTCGATGCGCGGATTGTCGGAGCGATGAGCGCCGAGCAGGCGGACCTGTCGATTCTGCGTCCGTTCACGCTCGATCAGGTCAGTCGCTATCTCGAATTCCTGCGCCGGAACGACGCGAACGACGTGGCCGACGCGGTCGAGGATGCGCTTCGCCTCGAGCTGGACGCGGTCGTCGCGGGGTGGGGCAGTTTGCATTATGATCCGCACCAGCTTCGTCTTATATATACCGCCACACAAGGGCGGCAGATGCACGATCCGGTTTCACAGGCATATCTTCTGCAACGCGCACAGCAAGTGCGGGAGCGCGCGGAATCGATCGGCAGCGACGAAGTCCGCAAAGCGCTTCTGGACCTCGCCCAGACGTTCGATGTGAGGGCTGCAGCCGCAGCGCTTCATTGGGATCATTCCGGCGAGGGGCGCGTCGGATAGCGGGGCTTCCTCGCCGGCTGCGCCTGGATAAGGGTGATGGCGACGAAGATGCCGTTGATCGGGCGGGGCCGACCGCCGGATCGCGCTGAAGTCAGTCCGCCGCTTCGAGCTTGTCCTGCGTGCGCGTCAGGAAATCGCCGGCGTCGTGCCGCTCGTGGAGCTGGCTGGCAGGCTCGCCCATCACCCGGTTGACCATCCGGCCGCGCTGGACCGCGGGCCGCTGGGCGATCCGGTCGGTCCAGCGCTGCAGGTGGACATAGTCCTGGACCTGGAGGAATTCGCCCGCCTCGTACAGCAGGCCCCTGGCCATGCCGCCATACCAGGGCCAGACCGCGATATCGGCGATCGAATAGTCGCTGCCGGCAAGATAGTCATGATCGGCCAGCCGCCGGTCGAGCACGTCGAGCTGCCGCTTCACCTCCATCGCGAAGCGGTCGATCGCATATTCGATCTTCATCGGCGCATAGGCGTAGAAATGGCCGAAGCCGCCGCCGAGATAGGGCGCGCTGCCCATCTGCCAGAATAGCCATGACAGGCATTCGGCGCGCGTGGCGGTGTCGGTCGGCAGGAAGGCGCCGAATTTCTCGGCGAGATAGAGCAGGATCGCGCCCGATTCGAATATGCGGATCGGCGCCGGACCGCCATAATCCATCAGCGCGGGGATCTTCGAGTTGGGATTGACGCCGACGAAACCGCTGCCGAACTGGTCGCCTTCGCTGATGCGGATCAGCCATGCGTCATATTCGGCGCCGGCGTGGCCGAGCGCGAGCAGTTCCTCGAGCATCACCGTGACCTTCACGCCATTCGGCGTGGCCAGCGAATAAAGCTGCAGCGGATGGCGGCCGACCGGGAGCGCCTTCTCGTGCGTCGCCCCCGAGATCGGGCGATTGATGTTGGCGAACCGGCCACCATTGTCCTTGCTCCAGGTCCAGACCGTCGGCGGGGTATATTCGGGTGTTTCGCTCATGTGGGGTTCCGCGCATCCAATGGTGTGAAGTTCCGATGGGCAGCAGATAGGTGGCGAGACGCGATCCGGCTACCGCTGCTCGACGGCAAAAAGGCTTCGTCTCGTCCGCGCGCTAGCGGCCGACCGCGACGCCGCCGGTCTTCACCACCGTCCCGCCCTTCATCACGAAGCCGACGCTTTCCAGCACGCGGACGTTCGCCGCCGGATCGCCGTCCACCGCGATGATGTCGGCAAAGCGGCCGGCCTGGATCGATCCCACGTCGCCGCTGGCGCCAAGCAGGTCGGCGGCATTGCCGGTCGCGGTGCGGATCGCGTCCATCGGCGTCATGCCGGCCTTGACCAGCAGCGCGAACTCCTGCGCATTCTCGCCATGCGCCGAAAGGCCGAACGTGTCGGTACCGAATGCGATCTTGACGCCGGCGGCATAGGCATCGTGCAGGTTGCGCTGGAGCAGCGGCGCGATCACCAGCGCCTTGGCGGCAGTCGACGGGTTGAGCTGTTCGGGATGATCGCGAGCCCGCTCATAGACCTTCTCACCGACGAGCATGGTCGGGACGAGATAGGTGCCATGTTCGCGGAACAATTTATAGCTGCCGGCATCGGCATAGGAGCCATGCTCGATCGAATCGACGCCGAGCGCGATCGTGTGATCGATCGCGATCTTGCCATGGGCGTGCGCGGCCACTTTCATGCCCAGCGCGTGCGCGGTCTCGATCACCGCCTTGATCTCGTCATCGGTCATCAGCTGCAGCTTCGGATCGTCGCCGATCGACATCACCCCGCCCGAGGGCATGATCTTGATGAAGTCGGCGCCCGCACGCTTCAATGCGCGCACCGCGGTTCGCGCCTGCTCCGGGCTGTCGATCAGCGAATCGCGCCAGTGCGGCAGTTCGGCGAACTCGTCGCGCAGCCCGTTGGCCGGATCGCCATGGCCGCCGGTTGGTCCCAGCGGATTGCCCGCCACCCACATCCGCGGTCCCGGCACCACGCCGGCCTCGATCGCATGTTTGAGCGCCACGATCACGGCGGTGTTCGCGCCCGCGTCGCGTACCGAGGTGAAGCCGGCGAGCAAAGTGGCGCGGGTGAAGTTGGTCGCTTCGATCGCATCGTCGAATTCGCTGCGCGTGACGGCGTTGCGGATCGGATCGCCCGGGTGCCAGCCGGCGGTGATATGGACATGACAGTCGATCAGCCCGGGCAATACGGTCTTGCCCGACAGATCGATCACCTCGGCGCCCGCGGGCGTCGTGAATCCGGGTTCGATCGCGACGATGCGATCGTCGTGGATCCGGATCGAGACGTTGCTGCGCGCCGCCGCGCCGGTGCCGTCGATCACCCGCCCGGCATGGATCACGATGTCGCGCGCCTGCGCGACGGCGGCGAGCGCGAGCGACATCAATGCACCGAAGATGAGCCTGGCGATCTTCATGATTTCCCCTTTTCCAGGACCGCGAGGCTCGGACGGTGGCGCAGGCAAGTCAATGGGTTATGCGCGACCACCGCGGGTCGTCTCATTTCAATATGGCGTCCGTATCGACCAGCTTCACCTCGTGTATCGCTGTCATCAACATAGTCATTCCCCCCGCAATTGTGCCCGGTGCCTGTCGGCAATCAGATATGACGGCGGATCGGCGCCGTGACCATATCGGCCGGCATGGCTCTTGGGCCAGACCGGCACATCGCGACCGGCGGTCGTCTTTCCCTCTTCAGTCCGCGCGACAATCCTGTACACTAGCGTATCGGTTCGTCGAAGAGACCAGTCGAACGGGAGAGTGGCCGCGTGAAGATCGCCGTCTACGACATCAAGGGCTATGCCGGTTATGGCGACCGGGTCGCCGCGCAGGACGCCGCCGGCTACGACACGATCGTTACCGACGAAGCGAAGACCGATCCGTTCGTGCGCTCCGCGGTGGCGGCGAGCCGCACCAGCCGGGCCGAGATCATGACCGGCATCGCGGTGGCGTTCGCGCGCACGCCGATGCTCCTCGCTTATTCGGCGCACGACATGAACGTGATTTCCGGTGGCCGTTTCCATCTCGGGCTGGGATCGCAGGTCAAGGCGCACATCACGCGCCGCTATGCGATGCCCTGGACGCACCCGGCGCCGCGGATGAAGGAGATGATCCAGGCGATTCACGCGATCTGGGACTGCTGGTATGAGGGTAAGTCCCTCGATTTCCAGGGCGAATATTATCGGCACACGCTGATGACGCCGATGTTCACGCCGCTGGAGCTCGATCTGCCGCGGCCGAAGATTCATCTCGGCGCGGTCGGACCCTATATGACCCGGGCTGCGGCGGACGTGGCCGACGGCATGATCACGCATTCGCTCACCACGCCCGCTTATATTCGCGACGTGACGATCCCGATGCTGGAGGAAGGGCTCGGCGCGCGCGGGCTGGCGATGAAGGATTTCGAGCTGAGCGGCGTGCCGTTCGTCGCCACCGGCGAGACCGAGGAGATGCTGGAGAGCGAGAAACTGCGCATCCGCAAGCAAATCGCCTTCTATTGCTCCACGCCCTCCTATCGCGCCGTGCTCGACCATCAGGGCTGGGGGGCGTTGCATGAGGCGGCGCTGCCGATGTCGAAGGCAGGCCAGTGGGACGCGATGACCGACCTGATCGACGACGAGGTGCTTGCGGCGTTCGCCGTGGTCGGCACCGGCCGCGAAGTGGTTGCGCAATTGCGTGAGCGGTTCAAGGGCCTGTACGACCGGATCTCGGTGCGGTTCAATGCCGAGGCGGAGGAGATTCCGGATCTCGTCGCGGCGCTCAAGGCGGATTGAGGCGGGGCGGGCGCTGGCGCTCATTGCTCCGGGCATCTGCACCGCACTTTTCGGCACGCGGCAACCGCTCTATGGAAGCGGTCTGGTGTGCTGTGATCCGTCCGAAGGGCCCATTGAGGCCTGTAGCGACCGGCGCGCGTTCGGCTTCCTCGATGCCGGGCGACTTGCGCATGTCGGCGGCGTGATCGCGCCGTCCGTGCCGATCGCATCATCATGAACGACGTGCACCCGGTCATCGCAGGCATCGAACTGGGCGGCACTAAGAGCGTCGCGCTGATCGCGCAGGACGACGCGATCATCGATATGCTGCGAATCCCCACCGGCATGCCCGAGGTGACGTTGCGCGTGCTCTCCGATCAGGTCGCGCGCTGGGCGCAGCGGCATCCGGTCGTGGCGCTCGGCATCGGCAGCTTCGGCCCGCTCGGGCTCGATCGCCGTGCGAGCGATTTCGGCCGCATCACCACGACGCCCAAGCCACACTGGTCGAACGTCGACGTGCGCGGCCATTTCGCCGCGGCGTTCGCGCTGCCGATCGGTTTCGATACCGACGTCGCCGGTGCCGCGCTCGCCGAAGAGCGGTGGGGCGCTGCGGGCGGCTGCCGCGTCCACGTCTATCTGACGATCGGAACCGGCATCGGCGGCGGCATCGTCGTCGATGGCCGCCCGGTGCACGGCCTCGTTCATCCCGAATTCGGTCATATCCGCATTCGTCGATCGGCCGGCGACTCTTTTGCCGGCGTCTGCCCGTTCCACGGAGATTGCCTCGAGGGACTCGCATCCGGTCCGGCGATCGCGGCACGCGCCGGTGCGCCGGCGGAGACGCTCGCGCTCGATCATCCGGTCTGGCGGCAGGTTGCCGACGAACTGGCCGAACTGATGGCGATGCTGATCCTGACCGTTTCGCCCGAACGCATCCTGATCGGCGGGGGCGTCGGCCAGAACCACGCGGCACTGCTGGGCAGGACCCGCGGCACCACCGCGCGCCTGCTCGGCGGCTATGTCGCCGGACTGACGCCCGCGATGCTCGACGGCATCATCCGCAATCCCGCGCTCGGCGATCGCGCCGGCCCGCTCGGCGCGATCGCGCTCGGCCGGCAGGCGCTGGAGGATGTGGGCCGATAGCGCGCGACAGTGGCGAGCGCGACTGCCGTCATTGTGAGCGATGCTCCACCGAACCACGTCCGGGTTGCCAGCTTCCGCCTTCCGCTCAGCCAAAGCGCTCCTTGATGTAACGTGCCGTTTCGCTGGGCGATAATTCCTGCGAAGAGTTGCCGCTGCGCACGAAAAATCGTTCGGCCATCTGCCCGGCTTTGTCGTCGAGTGTGACGAACATCGCCGAACTGGCCGGCTTCACGTCTACTTTGCAGATCTGTGCAGGCCCGGCGAATGGGAATGAGACGTTGATTCTGGAAGCGCGGAAGGCTTGGCCGAAATGCTTGCCAAATTGATTGGTCAGGTGGAGTTCGATTTTATCGACGTTTCCGCCAAGACACTTGAAATCGCAATCGAGGCCGGTCACGATGCCGTCGTCATTGACACCAATCAGCAGAGTTCCGCCCACACCGTTCGTAAACGCGGCAACGGTCTTGATGACGACATCTTCGAGCTTCTTGTTTCGCTGGTTGAGAACGATATCCCAACACAAGGTTTGCTTGAATTCGAGCCGCTCATGCTCGCCTTCCGCGATCAGGCGTTCCATTTCGGCATGGCCGGGCCGCACGATCGGTGCCGGCTGGGCGGCTGGTCCGATGACGAGCACGCCATGCTGCTCGATCAGTTCGTGCTCGGCGAGTGCCTGAAAAATGATCGGCCGGATAACACCCCTCAACAGTCCTTTCGTGGAGCGAAAGCCCAGTGCCCGCGACACGGCCTGCAGGATCTGATCGGCCGTCGCGCCCATGTTGAGTCGCACGATTTCGATGATCGCCTTGCGGATTTCCGCCGGCGGCAAGGTCTCGGGTCGGCGCAGTGAGAGACATTTCACGTTGGTTCGATCGCGAACCGCGACCGCCGCACCGGGAACTGCCAGAAAATCACCATCCTTCCGCAGCCGCGAAGCAAGAACCGCGACGTTGATGGCTGCCTCGACGCTTTCCTGAATTCTGCCGCCTGCGCGTTTGAGTCCCCAGGCCTCGCGGATACGATTGACGACTTCATCGACATGGACGGGTCCCTCTACCGCCACGACCTGCTCCGCCATCGCCGTCAGTAGACCCAAGGGCGCTGCATGGAGTTCGGCCGTCTGATAGGGAGGCTTGACCGGAACCGCTTCCACATAAGCAGATGAGATCGACTGAAGATGGTCGATCTCGACGAGTCCGATCTCTGTAACGTCCTCGCGTTCGATGGTGACGATCTCGATCGGCACGGCGCGCGTTCGGACGGCCATGGCTTCGTCGCGGACGGCCAGTTCGGCCTTTGCGGTTTCGATCGCCCTCGCGACCTTTTCGAGCTGTTCGAGCGGCCGTTGAAACCAGTCGGTGCTCCAGATGCGGTGGATTGCCCAGCCATGATCTTCGAGCACCGACTGCCGTAGCCTGTCCCGGTCGCGCGCGGATCGTGATTCATGGTACGGCGCACCATCGCATTCGATTCCAAGGACATAGCGGTCGGGGTAATCCGGATCCGCGATCGCGAGGTCGATAAAGAAGCCGGCAATTCCCACTTGGCGCTTCACTTGATACCCACGCGCGTGAAGGGCGCGGGCGACCTGTTCTTCGAAGACGCTGTCGTGATCCCGGCCGGTACTTGCCGACATCGCGAGGCGGCCGGTCCGGGCAAAGTGCAGAAAGAGCTTGAATGCGAACACGCCCTTGCGGCTGCTGGCGAAATCGGGGTCGATCTGTTCGTCGGTAATCGAAGAAAAAACCTCGCAGCGGCGCTTGGCGCGACTGATCAGCACGTTGAGGCGCCGTTCACCACCTTCCGTTCCCAAAGGACCAAAGCGCATCGCAGGCGCGCCGCCCGCCACGCTCGGTCCGTATCCGACCGAAATGAAGATCACATCGCGTTCGTCACCCTGTACGTTTTCGAGATTTTTGATGAAGAATGGTTCGCTGTAGTGCGCCTGGAAAAATGCTTCGTCTTCCAGAGCGAGGCCGCGACGCAATAGCTCGACCTGATCGAAGATCGCACGACGCTGTGCGGCGGAGAACGTCGCGACACCGAGCGAGAGTTCCGGCGAGTTCCGCGCGTGGGTGATGATGGCCTGGGCGATGATCTTCGCCTCGATCGGATTGGTGCGGGTCGTCCCGGTCTCGAAGATGCCGTCTGCGACATGATGAAAGCGGAGCCCCATGCCCGCTTCAGTCGTGTGCGGACTGGGTACGATGAACAATTTGTCCTCGTAAAATTGCCGATTCGAAACCGCGATCAGTGACTGATGGCGACTGCGATAATGCCAGCGCAGCATTCGGGTCGGGAGACCGCGCGCGCTGAACAGTCCCAATATGCTCTCGATATCGGCAACCTTGGCGCCGTCATCCTCACCATCGTCGTCCGGCGCGTTGCCTGTCACTTTTGCAAAAAACGCTGTCGGCGGAAGCTGCTTGGGATCGCCGACCACGACCACCTGACGGCAACGCGCGACGGCTCCGAGGGCATCCACCGGTTGAATCTGGCTCGCTTCGTCCATCACCAGCAGATCGAAAGTCAGCGCGCCGGGCGGCAGGAACTGGGCGATGGAGAGCGGACTCATCATGAAGACGGGTTTCAGCGCCTGAATGGCGGGCGCCGCGCGCTGCATCAACTGGCGGATCGGCAGGTGGCCTCGCTTCCTCTCCATCTCCGCGCGGAGCGTGCCGAGCGGGCCGATGGTTCCGCCGCTTCGAGGTGGGATCTGGCGATGGTGGGCACGGACGACTTCCAGACTCGAAGCCTCGATGCGCTGCTGGTCGAAGGCGGCGAATTCGCTCACCCGCCGGCTGTGCAGGTCGCCGTCGAACGTCGCCAATTCAGGTTCTCGCGCGACCTGATCGGCAAAAATCGCCTCATAATAGCTCATTTCGAACGCGGCGATCGCCTCAGTTGGAGCGAGACGCCCGTCGTGCAGCCGATCGACCAACGCGTCGAGACCCGCGGCGTTCGCTTCCACGGCGCGCCCGCTATAGGCGACCCATCGTGACAATGTTTCAGTTCGTCCAGTCCAGCCGTGCAGCTTCCCGGACATTGCCTGGATCGGCGTCGATTCAAATGGATCGGACCCCAGGAGCGTCGCGATGTCGGCACGCAGATCGTTCAGCAGCGAACCGAACTTCTGCAGAAAGTCAGATTGTTCGCGCCGGATCGCGGCGGCCTTTCCGGCCGGAGCGCCGCGATCGTCGAATCCGCTTGCCAGCGTGCGAATATCGGAATTGGCGAAGACCCAATCGGTTGCGGTGCGCAAGCTTTGCCAAATTGACGCCTTGCCCAGCCATTCCGGGCCGAAGGCGGCAGTGCCCAGCGCGTCGGCATTCGCAAGCCGTTCCGCGGCAATCCGGGCGGTGCTCAGGTCTGCAAGCTGCCGGCAGCATTCAAGGAGAGATTCCGGAACGTCGCGCAAGACGGCGACAGCCATAGATCTTGCCTGGCCAATCTTGACCAAGCCATCGGTGATCGCACCAAGCGACGAGAGTTCGCCGCTGGCATCATTATCGAACACGAGCGCACTCTTCACGGCGAGCAGTTCGAAGAGTGCCTGAGCCATGGCACGGACGTCGCCGGCGATTGGTTTCGCCCTGCTTGCGAGCGCGCCGACCTCCGACCGATTGGGCAGGTTTCCCGCGATCAACCGCGGTTCCGCGCCGAGGCCGCGCAAACTGTGCATCCATTCGACCAACGCTCTCAGCGGGGCGGCGTCTGTGCGTTCGCCGCGCCAATCGAGATCGAATGCCGCGCGTCCGAATGCGTCGTCATCGCGGATCACGCGCAAAGCTGCCTGTCCGCGCGCCAACGCATCGAGAACGGCGAGTGTTTCGGCCAGCGGCAAATTGCCATTGGTCAGCATCGACCGCACGAGCCGGTTTGCGTTTCGCCACGTGCCATTGAGCCAGCGGAACATTCCCGTGCCATGCGCGGCAAGCGTGATCCGCGCCTGTGCGAAATCCTGCGACCACGCTGCATCATTCAGTTGCGAACCCACGGTCTGGCGTGCCGATGCCAATGCCTCGACAGCATCCACGAGATCGCTCGCCTGCTGGACACCGCGATCCCAGACGCTCGCAACGAACGCATCGGGACTTGCATCGGGTGCTGCGGCCACACGTTCCCCAACGATGATTGCTCGCTCGATTTCCGCCAGTGTCGTCGATGACGATTGCCCCATCGCACGTGTCAGGCGCACCGCGGTTTCGATAAGGCCGGGCAGGGCGGCGTCGAGACGACCGGCGATTTCGAAGCCGCCAGTGGGAAAATCCATCGGTAGCGCTTCCAGCGTCGATCGCGCCGTAGAAATCTCGGCTTCCCAAGCCCCGTCATTCAATAATGAGGTGAGCTTTTGCGCCAATTCACCATAAAGCTCGCCCGTTTCGACGAGGCTCGCGATGTCGTCGCGCTGGCGTTCCCAAACGGAGGCACCGAGCGCGATGCCTGACAGCGGCGAATCCGCAATGCGTTGAGTGAGATTTTCGATCGGCCCCAACGCCGCGAATGTCGAAGGCTTGGGCAATTGCACCATGGCTGCCAGGTCGGACTGCTCGGCATCGATCGTTTCGATCTGTAATGCCAGTTCGGCAATCCGTCGGGCGAAACGATCGACCTCGGCCGGCAATACAGTCTTGAGGCCGATACCGTGCCATTCGTGATCGATCGGACGGCCAATGTCCGCCACGCGCTCGGCGAGTTCGGAGACGGCTTCGTGCGCCTTGCTGAAATCCACGCGCGACCATGCGGTCGGCGCGCCGAGCACGATATCGTTCGGGGCGTGACCGTCCTGCTTCAATCTGGTGAGTTGACCGATGACGGCATAGGGCGTGAGTCCAGCCTTGCCGTTCGCCCGGTGCAGACGTTCGGCATGGGCGTTCAAGCGATCACGTGCCTCGACGAGGCGCGCATTCAATGTATCGGGCCAATCGCCTTTCGGCGTTCCGAGTTGCCAAGTCCGGCGCAACTCTTCGAGCAGCGCACGCTTGTTGGCCTTGTTGCTGTGCAATTCCAGACACGCATCGCCGACCCCCTTGGTGTCGAGCCGGCGCTTCACGACCTCCAGCGCCGCCATCTTCTCGGCAAGGAACAGCACGGTTTTTCCGTCGGCGATGGCGGACGCGATGATATTGGCGATGGTTTGTGATTTTCCGGTGCCGGGCGGTCCCTGGATCACGAGATTCCGGCCGCGCCGTACCTCGTGCACGGCCAGCGTTTGCGAACTGTCGCTATCGACGATGTGCAGCATGTCGGCCGGCGCAATGTAGGGGTCGATCGCGACGTCGTCGGGCACGAGTTCGTCCGGCGCCTCGAAGCCGTCGGCCAGCAACGCGCGGATCAGTGGCTGATCGCTGATCCTGCCTTTCGTCGGCCAGACGCTGGCATCGAGATCGCGGTACATCAGGAATTTCGCAAACGAGAAGAAGCCGAGGACGATGTGGTTCGGCTGGACGCTCCAGCCGGCCTTCGCCGTTATCGCCTCGGCCACTGCCGCGAGGTACGAAGCCGGGTCGAAATCCTCGCTCGTATCGAAGGGCGGCAGCTTCAGGCCGTGAACCCGATCGAGAAAGGCTTCCAGCGAGAGATTGGCAGCCGGTTCCTCCTGACGCCAGCGCAGCTTGAACTTCTCCGCCGCGTTGCCGCGTTCGAGCGCGACGGGTATCAGGATCAGCGGTGCGAAACGGATATTCGCGGCGTTGATCGGATCGATCCATTTCAACGTCCCCAGCGCAAGGAACAGGATATTTACACCCTGCTCTTCCTCCAGTGTGCGGGCGTCATCGTTGAGATCGAGCAAGCGCTTCTGAAGGCCTGAAGGCGTCATCCTCGTTTGAAGCCGGGTGTCGGCATGGCGGCTGAGGATGCCGCGATCATCGACGCTTTCATCATCGGGTTGGGCGAGATCGACGATTTCTTCGGCATCGGGCGATTCATCGTTCACGCCGCTGCGATCCGGGCGACCAGCCAGAAATGTGAAAGCCCGGCTTTCGCGAACCATCAGCCGGAAAATTTCGTCGGAACGTTCGTCCACGATCTCAAGACTTCTGGCTGCCTTCGCCGACTGTGGGATGTTGAGCAGCCGGTTGCGTGCAGATAAATCGAGCAGTTCCGTCCGCGCCCGCTCCAATTTTTCCTCAACAGTGAGCGTGCCCTGAAAAATCGAGGCTGGGTCGGCGCCATCGGTTGGCTTTGCTTGCTGCATGTTCGTTCCCAACCCGTCCCATCGCGACGATGCATCGCTCTATCGTCATCTTATAGAGCATAATGAGAACAATGCGTCGAAGCGGAAATTGATGTGAGCAATCGACCGGCTGGGTGTGGCTTGGTCGCAATCGCAGAGGGTCGGATCCGTCATTTGATCAGCGCGACATCGAGGGACTTCAACGCTGGAACAAGTCCTGCAAGCGTGACGAGATCGACCACGGGGGTTGCCGTGAGATTTGCCCCCACTGCGCGATCGTAGACAGCCGCGCAGTTCGTTTTCAGCAGCCTCGAATGATAGAGAATCCCGTCGAGGTCGGTCTGGTCATAGACGTCCTGGCTGAAGGCACGCGCCTCATCCTGAGCTTTTGCGCCATTGATATCGGTTGAGACGCCGAGCAGGAAGCAGCCATTGCCGCGCAGATCGAGCATCCGGAGCGGCCGCGTCGCGGCGACGCGCGTTGCGCCCCAGGCAAGAATCTCTGTCAGCATCACTTCGCGAGCGCTCACGCCTTCGTATCGGTCGCGCAGGATGGTCTCCGCTATACCGGTCGCAAGATTCTCTGCCGCATAGATCAGGGCAAAGCTCCTGCCTGGACTGGCGAAGCGCGTCTCGCCATAGCCCATGCCGAGCGGCGTGGCGCGAAACGTCAAGGGCGTGACGCGGACATAGTCGATGGGTTCGAAGCGACCGATCAGGCGCGCGATGGTCGCGGGATCGAGCCGCATGCGGTCAGCCGAAGTCGCGCTCGGCTGCCTTCACGACCCGGTCGCAATGCCCGCCCTTGAGCATCGCCAGCGGCGTCTGCATGTCGAGGCTGAAATGTGGCTGACGCAACCACAGCCACGCCGCGCGCGCGTCCGGGGCGACGCGCACGACGTCGGCAAGACCTGCTACCGGCCGCGCGTCGACGAACTGCTCGAGCGGATAGTCGCGTTTGCGCTCGCCGCGCAGGAGTCCGATCACGGCGCCGCGCCGATGCCATTCGTTGAGCGTCGAGCGCGGGATGCCGAGCCGGGCTTCGATCTCCCCCGCGCCAGCGACCAGGCCGGCCCAGCTTTCGACCGGGCGCGAAATTGCGTAGTCGGTCAGCCGCGCGATCCCGTCGTCACGGCTGATCCGCTCGCCGAGTCCCGCACCTTCGCTACGCTCTACCGGCCCGTCTGCCTCATAGGCCACGCGCACCGGAACGTCCGCAGCCTGATGCCGTCCGGCGTCGAGCAGTATCTCCCGAAGACGATCCTCGGCGAGCGGAATCCGGCCGCGTTCGGCAGCCGAGAGCGCGCTGATCGTGCGCGAGATTGCGTCGAGCAATTGTGCCATCTCGAAAATGGCGTCCCGCGGCGCGCCCGGGTTATGCCGGGCAAGTGCCGACCTCATTTCGGTTTCCGGTAGGCTCCGGAACTTCGGCGTGGCGGCGGACACAAGCATTGCAGCTTCTGCCATGATCGACTCCTTCGTCAATCGATATAGGCCAGTTTGTCCCGATTGTCCAGATTGGCCAATCGAGGCGAAATGCGCCGGTTCGCCACCCTGCTCAGGCGAAATTGCCGTCGAACGGTTCTCCGCGTTCTTCGATTTCGTGCGCGGTGTCGGTGCCCTCGTCAGGCGTATCGGGTTCGGGGTGCGGCGGGGTGGGGTCGGGCGGTTCGGGCGGGTTTGCTGGCTTTCCGGTCATCAGCGACATCCTCATGCTGTTGTCGAGGGACAACGCCTCCGGGCCGCGCATGTTCATTCGCGCGACAGGTTCGGGGCGAATGAGGGCCGATATCGGGTTCGAGCGTTGATGCGCGGAACGGGCCGCGGCAATTTTGCGCGCCGAATCCCGCCGTTCGGCACGGACCACGCGCCGCGCGATTTGACCTGCACCCGCGCAGCGGCAACAAGCCGCATCATGCTCCTGCCACCCGACGATTCCGAGCCGCGTCGTCCGCACGCGGCCATCCGCGCCGGCTGGCTGGCGCTTGGCGGAGTCTTCGTGCTGCTCGGCGTGATCGGCGCCTTCCTGCCGCTGATGCCGACCACGATCTTCCTGATCCTCGCCGCCGCTTGCTTCGGCCGCTCCTCGCCGCGACTGGAGGCCTGGCTGCTCGATCATCCGCGTTTCGGGTCGACCTTGCGCGCCTGGCGGTCGGAAGGCGCGATCCCGCGCCGTGCCAAGGCCTTCGCGTGCGTCGGCATGACGATCGGCTTTGTGCTGTTCCTGATCACCGCGCATCCGCATCGCCTGCTGGCGGTCGCGGTCGCGCTGACGTTCATTGCCGTCGCCGCGTGGATCGTGTCGCGTCCGGTGCCCGGCGGGCATCGCTGACCCGACACATTCACGCCTGCCGGGATTTGGGTCTGCGCGCCACCCCTGATAAGGGGCTGCGCATCGGCGGCCCGATTCGGGAGAATCGCGCCGCAGCATTCAGGAGCTTACGCCACTATGGCATCGTACAAGGACCCGAGTTTTCAAGAGCGTGCCGAGCTCGCCAGACAGGCCAAGCAGAAGGCGCTCGACAAGCTGCGGGCCAAGCCGGCCGTCGATCCCGCCATTCTCGCCGAACGCGCCGCCGCGCGAGCAGAGCGCGAAAAGGCGGAGGCGGAAGCGCGCGCCGTGCGCAATGCCGAGCGCGAGCGCGCCCGCGAACAGGCCAAGGCCGAGAAGCAGGCCGCCGCCGAAGCCGCCGCGCTCGCGGCGCAGGCCGAGAAGCCGCCGGAGATGACCGAGGCCGAGCGCAAGGCCGCGCGCGACGCCCGCTATGCGGCGCGCAAGAACCGCAAGAAATAGCGGGGAACCGCCGGCCGGCCGGTCAGGCGAACAACTGGCCGCCCTTGATCATCTGCAGCATGCGACCCTGGACCGGCAACCCGTCGAACGGCGTGTTGCCGGCGGTCGCGGCGAGGCGCGCGACGTCGATGCGCCACGGCGCGTGGGGATCGAACAGGATCAGGTCGGCCGGCGCGCCCGGCGCCATCACGCCGCCCTCGACGCCGAGCAGCCGCGCGGGGTTGGTCGAGAGCAGGCGGAACAGGCCTTCGGTCGAGATCTGCCCGTCGCGGACCAGCGCGAGGCCCATCGGCAGCAACGTCTCCGCGCCCGCCATGCCGGGCGCCGAATCGGCGAACGGGAGGCGCTTGTCCTCAGGGCCGCGCGGGTCGTGCGCCGAGCACAGCACGTCGATCGTGCCGTCGGCGATCGCCTCCAGCGCCGCGCGCCGGTCCGACTCGTCGCGCAGCGGCGGCGACAGATGGGCGAAGGTGCGGAAGTCCGAGACCGCGATATCGGACAGATGGAGATGCGCCGGGCTGATGCCGCAGGTGACGGCCTGGCCGGCGGCCTTGGCGGCGCGGATCAGATCGAAACCGGCGGCGGTCGTGACCTGCCGGAAATGGATCGGCGCGCCGGCCTCGCGCGCCAGGCAGAGGTCGCGCATGATCGCGATCGGTTCGGCGATCGCGGGCGCGGAAGGAAGTCCGAGGCGGGTCGCAGTCTCGCCCGCGGTCGCGACCGCGTCGCCCGCAAGCCCGCCATCCTCGGCATGCGCGATGAACACAAGATCGTGCGCGTTGGCATATTTGAGCGCGCGCAGCATGACGCTCGAATCGGGAATCCAGCGCCGGCCGCACGACACCGCCTTCGCCCCCGATGCGTGCATCAGCCCATATTCGGCGAGCTCGCGGCCTTCGAGGCCACGTGTCGCGGCGGCGATCGGATGGATCCACAGATCGGGCTTGCCGGCGGCGGCGGCGCGCTGGATCAGACCGGGATCGTCGAGCGGCGGTGACTGATCGGGCATCAGCCCGGCGCGGGTGATGCCGCCGGCGCGCATCGCCGGCAGGTCGATCGCAAAGATGCCGAGATCGACGATCCCCGGCGCGATCATCGCGCCCGCCGCATCGAGTATGTCGGCGTCGGCGGGTGCATCGAAATACCCGACCGCGGCAATGCGCCCGTCGCGGATCAGCACGCCGCCGGGCGCGGTGCCGCCGGCCGGGTTGACGATCAGCCCGTTGAGGATGGCACGGTCCTTCATGCCCACCCGTCCACACCACGCCGCTTCCGCGTCAGCACGTCGAGACAGGCCATGCGGACGGCGACGCCCATCTCGACCTGTTCGGTGATCGCCGAACGTCGCTTGTCGTCGGCCACGCTGCTGGTGATCTCGACGCCGCGGTTCATCGGGCCGGGGTGCATCACCAGCGCGTCGGGCTTCGCGCGTTCGAGCCGCTCGGGGGTCAGCCCCCAGAAGGCGTGGAATTCGCGCGGCGAGGGGATGAAGCCGCCCGCCATGCGTTCGTTCTGCAGGCGCAGCATCATCACCACGTCGACATCGGCGATGCCGCGATCGAAATCGGTGAAGGCGGTGACGCCCATCCGCTCGATCGCCGGCGGCAGCAGGGTCGGCGGACCGACGACATGGACCTCGGCGGCGAGCGCGGTCAGCGCGAGGATGTTCGAGCGCGCGACCCGGCTGTGCATGATGTCGCCGCAGATCGCGACCTTGAGTCCGGCGATCGCGCCCTTGCGGCGGCGGATCGTCAGCGCGTCGAGCAACGCCTGGGTCGGATGCTCGTGCCAGCCGTCGCCGGCGTTGAGCACCGGGCAGTCGACCTTGTCGGCGATCAGCCGCACCGCGCCCGAACTCTGGTGGCGGATGACGATGCAGTCGGCGCGCATCGCGTTGAGCGTCATCGCCGTATCGATCAGCGTCTCGCCCTTCTTCACGCTCGACTGCGCGGCGTGCATGTTGACGACGTCGGCGCCCAGCCTCTTGCCGGCGATCTCGAACGACAGCAAAGTCCGCGTGCTGTTTTCGAAGAAGGCATTGATCAGCGTCATGCCCGACAGCCGGTCGTCATGCTTCGAGGCGCTGCGGTTCAGATCGACCCACTGCTCGGCCTCGTCGAGCAGGAACATGATCTCGTGTGGCTGCAGACCGGAAATGCCGGTCAGATGGCGATGGGGGAATGCCTGGGCACCGTGGAGCCCGAAGGCTGACGAGGAAGGGGCGGCCGGCATCGGTTCGGGGCGTTAGCGCCGCGACGGAGCAAGCTCAAGTAGGTCGCATCATGGTGCGGCGTATCGGCGATTTCCCTGGCTCGATCCACCATAACAGGTCGGTTTTCGCGATCTGGCCCGTTTATCAGGGATACGCGAAGGGTGAAACGGCGCCTCGTCGGAAAAATATATCATGATTACATGGTCTTGGTCCGAGAAAGCCCGACGCACCTGTTATCGTGCAGAACAGGGGATGCGATTGTGCAGAACAGGTCGGATTCGATGTCGTAACAGGTCGAATGGCTTGCATAACAGGACGGCTGCCGGAGGCGAGCGCACCGCGGTCCGAAACCGTTGACCTCGTCCCGGACCAACCGGCGCTTGAAGCCACCGGGGCGGGATGCTAGCCGCGCGGCCATGTCCGTAGACACCAAAACCGTCCGCAAGATCGCCAGCCTGGCCCGCATCGCCGTCACCGACGCCGAGGCGGAAGCGTTGGTGCCCGAACTCAACAACATCCTCGGCTGGATCGAGCAGCTTCGCGAGGTCGACACGTCGCAGGTCGAGCCGATGACCGCGGTGATCGCCAATACGCTGCGGCTGCGCGACGATGTCGTCACCGATGGCGGGATCCGCGACAAGGTGCTGGCGAACGCACCGCAGGCCGAGCATGGATTTTTCGCGGTGCCGAAGGTGATCGAGTGACGATGGCACATCGGCATTCGATCATCCCCGCGCCGGCGGCTTTAAAGCCCCTCCCCTTCAGGGGAGGGGTTGGGGTGGGGGACTCCGACAGTCGGTTTCGATGCCGGAAACGGCGCTTGATCTCGTCCAATGTAGCTCGCTTCGCTCGCCCCCACCCCAACCCCTCCCCTGAAGGGGAGGGGCTTGCACAGTGCACTTCGACAGCCCCCACGGAATTGACCCTATGACCGTCCTCACCGACCTCGGCGTCGCCGCGATCCGCGACGGCGTCCGCGACGGCGCCTTTTCGGCGCGCGAAGTCGCCGGCGCCTTCGTCGACGCGGTCGCCGCCGCCAAGCCGTTGAACGCTTTCCTCGTCGAGACGCCCGAGCATGCGTTCGCCGCTGCCGACGCGGCCGATGCGGCGCGTGTCGCCGGCACGCTCAAGCCCTTGTCGGGCGTGCCGATCGGCATGAAGGACCTGTTCTGCACCGAAGGCGTCGAGACGACGGCGGCCAGCCTGATCCTCGGCGGCTTCAAGCCGCGCTATGAATCGACCGTCTCTGGCAATTTGTGGGCCGCCGGCGCCGGCATGCTCGGCAAGCTCAACATGGACCAGTTCGCGATGGGATCGTCGAACGAGACCAGCGCGTTCGGCACTGTGATCTCGCCGTGGCGGCGCAAGGACGGCGGCAATGCGCCGCTGGCGCCCGGCGGCTCGTCGGGCGGCAGCGCGGCGGCGATCTCGGCGCGATTGTGCCCGGCGGCGACCGGCACCGATACCGGCGGCTCGATCCGCCAGCCCGCCGCCTTCACCGGCATCGCCGGCATCAAGCCCACCTATGGCCGCTGCTCGCGCTGGGGCGTCATCGCCTTCGCGTCCTCGCTCGACCAGGCCGGGCCGATGGCGCGCGACGTCCGCGACTGTGCGATCATGCTCGAGGCGATGGCGGGATTCGATGCCAAGGACAGCACCTCGCTGCCGCTCGACGTGCCGCGCTGGGAAGCCGGATTGTCGAGCAGTCTCGCGGGCAAGAGGGTCGGCATTCCGAAGGAATATCGGGTAGACGGCATGCCCGCCGAGATCGAGGCGCTGTGGGAACAGGGCATCGCCTGGCTGAAGGATGCCGGCGCCGAGATCGTCGAGGTCTCGCTGCCGCACACCCGCTACGCGCTGCCGACCTATTACATCATTGCGCCGGCCGAAGCGTCGTCCAATCTCGCGCGCTATGACGGCGTCCGCTATGGCCTGCGCGATCTGCCCGATGGCGCCGGCCTGCAGGACATGTATGCCGCGACACGCGCCGCCGGCTTCGGCCCCGAGGTCAAGCGGCGGATCATGATCGGCACCTATGTGCTATCGGCCGGCTTCTACGACGCCTATTACAACCAGGCACAGAAGGTCCGCACCCTGATCGCGCGCGACTTCGACGCGGCCTGGGAAAGCTGCGACCTGCTATTGACGCCGACCGCACCGTCCGCCGCCTTCGCGCTCGGCGAGAAATTGGCCGATCCGATCGCGATGTATCTCAACGACGTGTTCACTGTGCCGTCGTCGCTGGCGGGGCTGCCGGCGATGTCGGTGCCGGGCGGACTCGACGGGCACGGGCTGCCGCTGGGACTGCAGATCATCGGCAGGGCGCTCGACGAGCAGGGCGTGCTGAATGCATCGCTGGCGATCGAGGAGCGGGCGGGTTTCGTCGCGCGGCCGGGGAAATGGTGGTAGCGGTGGTTGCGGGGGACGATGGCGATGACGGACAAGGTCGAGGCGGAAGAGCCGTTCGACGAGGAGTCCTACGTTCCCGAAGGCACGCAATATTTCGGCGCCGGCCTGGGCAGCGAGGCCCGCGCCGCCAGCTTCATGGGCGGCCTCTTCGCGCTGTATGGCTTGGCGCGATACGTCTTCGGATGGTAGTGAGCGCATTCGGCGATTGCTCTTTTGAGGCGAAAGTGTTACCTGTGTAACACTTGGAGCGCGCAGTGAATTTCAAAGCCAGGATTGCTGAGGACATCGTCGTCAACATGACGAGCAAGGGGCAGGTCCTGATCCCGAAAGCGATGCGCGAGCGTGCCGGCTTGATCCCCGGCCAGCCGGTTTGCGTTCGCACGAATGAGCAAGGGGAGATTTCCGTTTCCCGCGCGGACGTTCGCGCGGGAGAGACTCCCGCCCAACGCAAGACAAGAATTCGAGCTGCGCTCGAGGCGCTGGCGGGCAAATATGCAACCGGCCAGTCCACCGACGAGATCATGCGTGAGTTACGCGGTGACTATGAGCCGTGATATTCGTCGATTCGAATGTCATAATCGATGTGATCGTGTCGGATCCCGAGTGGAAGACCTGGTCGGTGGGTCAGATCGCGGAACTCTCCGGCGGTCACAGGCTGGTCGTCAATCAGGTCGTCGTCGCCGAAGTCGCTCCGCGGTTGGGCTCGCTCGAGACATTTTATCGGGAGATCGCAGCAATCGGCCTGGAACTGGAAAACCTCAACGACGAGGCGGCCTATGACGCTGGTGTCGCGTTCCAAGCCTATCGCAGGAATCGCGGCGAGGCGAAAATGGTCATGCCGGACTTCCTGATCGGCGGCCATGCGTGCACCGCCAATGCCGCCATTTTAACGCGCGATCCACGCTTCTACGCCCGATATTTCCCGACGATTCCCCTCATCTGCCCTTCCCAAGGGGCGCCGGCGGTGGACGTATAATGCTCCGAATGGTAACACTTCCTCATGGGCAAGCTGAACAATCTTACCGTCAAGGGGCAGGTCACGATCCCGAAGGACGTGCGCGAGGCGCTCGGTCTCAAGCCCGGCGAACCGGTGGAGATCGAGTGGCGCGGTGGCGACGAGGCGGTGATACGCAAGCCGCGTATCGATCGCGAAGCCGAGATCGCGAGGATTCGCGCGGAGATCGAGGCCGCGGTTCAAGGCTTCGCGTCGCTGCGCACCGGGCGGACGACCGATGAGATCATGCGCGAGATTCGAGGCGACGAACCCTTGCCATGATCATGGTCGACACCAATGTCGTCGTCGATCTGCTGGAATACGACCCGATCTGGTACGACTGGTCCTTGCAGGCGGTTTCGAATGCGCGAACCCAAGGCGATATCGTCGCGAGTTCGATCGTCGTCGCGGAATTGGCCTATCATCTCAGTAGGCGTGGGGATCCTCTCGTCGTTCTCCATGGGTTTGGGATCACCACGCTCCATCTGGGAGACCGAGCCGCTTGTCTGGCCGGGCTTGCGCATCATGCCTATCGCAAGGCGGGTGGCCAGCGCGACAAGATCCTCGCTGATTTTCTCATCGGCGCGCACGCAGTAGGTCAGGCGCAGGCCTTGATCACCCGCGATCCGCGCCCGTATCGCAGTTATTTTCCATCGCTTGTGCTCATCAGCCCTTCGAAAGACGATCATGACTGAATCCACTTACCGCATCCAGGGCGCCACCGGCGATTGGGAGATCGTGATCGGCCTCGAGGTCCACGCCCAGATCACGTCGAACGCCAAGCTGTTCTCCGGCGCGGCGACCGAATTCGGCGCCGAACCCAATTCGCAGGTCAGCCTGATCGACGCGGCGATGC
>Ga0068860_100001518_pt1 | contig 24985 bp, 31 predicted proteins | sample KBSSwiS32_FD_66597 | JGI IMG/M metagenome (GOLD analysis project Ga0068860, IMG submission 66597) | Switchgrass rhizosphere microbial communities from Kellogg Biological Station, Michigan, USA - KBS Switchgrass S3-2 | ecosystem: Host-associated > Plants > Roots > Rhizosphere > Soil ...
GCTGATCGTCGATGAGCTCGGCTACGTGCCGCTGTCGCAAACCGGCGCCGAGCTCCTGTTCGAGGTGTTCTCCCAGCGCTACGAGACGGCCTCCACCATCGTCACCAGCAACCTGCCCTTCGACGAATGGACAAGTGTGTTCGGCGCCGAGCGCCTGACCGGCGCCTTCCTCGACCGGCTCACCCACCACGTCCACATCATCGAGATGAACGGCGACAGCTACCGGCTCACCCACTCCAAGCGCCGATCACGCCGACCGCGGCCAGACGCCCCCTACGCGGCCGCATCTGCGGATTGAATTGCGCAACCAAGAAGGCCCCCGATATCGGGGGCCTTCTTGACGTCGTCGTGATGGAGTTTTGCTCCGGCCCGCCGATGCATTTTCTCTCCGGCGTTGACACTCGCCTCCATCCAGCGGCAGGTCGCGGGCACCTTGCTCTGACGCCGCAAGCAAGCGAGGCGGTTTGGCAATCGCGGAAAAGGCACGGAATGAATTCGCCAATTCCGGAAAACTCCGGAGATGGCCGCGAAAGCAGTGTGCGCACTACGGTCTGTGCATGAGATCGCCGCCAAGCAGAACGCGCGCGTGGCGAGGAAGAGGACAAGCGCATGAATAAATATCACGCCATTGCTGCGGACTTGGCGGCACGCATGACCGCCGAGGACGGCCCCGGTAAGTGCCCTCGGCTACTGACGCGCGTATCCGAATCGATCGAAACCTGCACCGACTACTACGCGGCATCAGCCATGTACGAGGAGCTGTCACGTCGCTCCGACGCCGAGCTTCGGCGCCGGGGCCTCACGCGCGAGAGCCTGGCGCGGGACATCTGCGTCGCCGCCGATAGAACGAGCCTTCGGGCTGACAAGCACGCGCATGCGCCTAACGTTGCGACCGCCCGACCCGGTGCCCCCAGTTGATCTCATCCTGATGGAGGATGCTGTGAGACACGCGATTGTCCAGACAAAATGCGATGGCAAGGGCATCTCAAATAGGGCGCTCTTGTTGGTAGGTCCCAGTGCCTGCTCGTTTTCATGCACGATCTGGTCGATGGCCCGGCACCGGTCACCCATCCTTCCGAGCCCTTGAGCGTCGTGGGATCACAGATCATGGAGCACCATATCGCGGCCCTTTGAGCCCAATCGATGCGCGCCGGCCAGTCGGCCCCCGGCAGAGTAGCCCCTATTCCCGACATTCAAGCAGGCGTGCACGGATGGCACGCAAGGAGACTTCATGTTCTCACGATGCACGAAAATCGCTTTGTGGTCGTCGTTCTTCCTCGCCGCCAACGGTGCGGCGGTGGGCGCACAGCAGGCGGACTCCGACACGGGCCAAGCCGAACAATTGTGCGGGCGGGACCAATTGTGTGGACAGTATGAATGCGTCACCTCGACTCCCTTGAGTGAGGAAGAGGTGCAGGTGAGCCTCATCTATCTCGGAGTGATTGGGCCTCCCGCAGTCGACATATCGATACCGAGGAGTATCGCTGCTCAACGGGAAACGCCGTGATACCGATGGGGCTATGCTGCGGCTGATCAAAGCTGTGGTTGAAGGCATCGATCGAGGAACGGGATGCCGATGGGACCCGACGCATGAGTGGCGGCAAGACCAATACGCCCGCCGCCCCTTGGTTGACCTTCACACGCTTGAAGGCCTCCCACACCTCCTGTTTGGGGATCGGAAACGGCTTTGCCTTGTCCACGGGCTCCTGCTTCCCTGCGTTGGACAGCGCCATGGCGCTGCCGCGGTTCGGCGTATGGCCAAAGACACGCCGCAGCGAGTCGGTGAGGGAGATGACCAGCGGCTTGCGCCATCTCGTCACAGCGGCGGCGACACCACGATCAGCCACCTCCGCCTTCAGAATCCATGGCGCAGACCACCAGATACCAGCCCGGTGCGATCAGCAAGCCCAGCTCAGGCAGAGCAGCATCGGGAGCTTGCACCTCTACCTCGCCCCCTATTCCTTTTCTGAAGCTTAGCAAGCCTTGTTCGGCTTTGATGCTCACCAGCGGCGCGCCATCGGCTGTTTGCCAATGTCGCTGTACGCGCCAGTAGCCCCCTACCTCCATGTCCATCATGCAGTTCGCGACGTAGGCCATCATCTCCCTGAGGAGATCGTCGTCGGAGCCCTTCTCAACCAGCGCCTTCAGGGTCATTCTGTCGATCGTCATGGTCCGCTCTCTTGGTTGCGTTTGATCGTTCGCAACCCGAGCCAAGCTCGATTCGGACCATGACAGCTTCCCCGCGCTGGCATCGCTGTGGACACCCTGGGGAAAAAGCTTCAAGCGGCGTCGCTCTCCGGTCGGCCTACGGCCGCCCTCCGTGCAACGCCCCATCCTCGTCTCCTACACCACCTCCAGGGTCGCCAACCTCCGTTGTTTCCGCCAGTCCCCGGCGGGCCCCCAACCAAAGCGTCCTCTCGTAGCGCATGTGCGCCTGGATTTCCTGGCCGCAGCGCAGTTCGAACGTCCTCTTGAAGAGCCCCCCTTGGGCCCCGCCAGTACAGCCGCCTCCCGGCGAAATCACGAATGGCCTTTTCGGGAGCGCTATCCGGCGTCGCCCGGCGGTAGATCAGCGTCGCGTTCGTTCGCCGCATGGAGTGCGTCGCGTACTTGAGCGGGTCAAGGCCGATGCCGCTGCCCCACTCCGAGACGAGCCGGGACGTATTGCCGTGTGGTGAGATGCTCATCAGGCCACGGCGTCCAAGGAACAGGCATTGGCTCGGTCTTTGCCCGCTCAGGCGGAGATAGTCGTCGAGCGACTGCCGGGCGATCTCCGTCAACTCGAACCGGACAGGGCGGCCCGTTTTGCTCTGGCGCACGCTGGCGCGATCAACCGCGTAGCCGTTCAGCGCCACGTCGCCCTCACCACCGCGCGAGTACATAATCGGAGGCATCCCGACCCTTGAAGTATTGCGGCTCCTGGTGGCCGTTGAGCGCCTTGGCCATCTCATCGACGCGCTTGACCACATAGTCCGCCAGCTCCCTGGTCGAGATCTGTCGTCTGGCTCCAAGCCCCGCACTGCCGTCCAGACCCTCGGCCACCGCGTAGGTGAAGAGGCCGTGCCCGAGCTTGGGGTCCTCCATCGCCTCCTGGTCAAAGCGGGCTGCGGTGTAGGCGATGATGTTGGCGTGATAGGCGGCGTTGCCGAGGCGTTGGTTGTAGGCGTTTCCCGCGTGGCAAGTGTCGACGAATAGGATGCGGCGGCCCTTTGCGGTCTCGATGGCCTCCTGCAGGACCTGCCAAGACACGACGGTGGAGCCGCGCAGCACAGGCCCGTCCCACTCGACGTTGGTGGCCAGGAAGCGATAGTAGGGCCCGTCGTTTATTCCGTGGCCGGCGATCGAGACGACAACCGTGTCGTTCTCGGCGGCTTGTCGTAGCCACCCAAAAGCGTCGAGGATATTAGCCGCGGTCGGTAGATCCTTGCTGTCGTCGGCGCCGTTCACCAGGACGCGCTTCACCACCCTAGTGTGCCCGGGCACCAGCCGGCTTTCGATGGCTTGCGCTAGTCGGCGGGCGTCGGCGCTGGCGTAGTTGAGGTCGCACGGTTCCTGACCGCTCTTGCCGCAACTATTGCCGAGGCCCGGATACTTCTCGACGCCGACCGCCAGTATGTAGAGCGTGCCGCGCTTGTCGAGGTCGCCCTCCCCCTTGTGGATCAGGGTCAGGGCCTCGGCCTTCTCGCCGACGGCGTTGGTCAGGATGATGCGCACATCGTTGTGGCCTCCGGCCAGCGGCACATCGAGACTGCGCTCGCCGGGGCCGAAGCCACCCGAGCCGATATCGGGCGTGACCTCCTCAATCTGACGGCCGTTGACCTGCACGCGGATCGACTTGATGGGATCGGGGGTCGTTTCGATGGTGATCTTCACAGTCCTACGCCCGCCGCGTTCGGTCGCGTCGGGCTCGGGCACGAGAAGACGGAACCGTGGCACCGGGCGGGCGAGCAGATCGGTCAGCGCAAAGGTGGTACCTGGCGCCTCACGCACGGCCTGCCTGGCGGAGCCCAGTATGATGGCGCGCTCAACAATGTCGGGGCGGTTCAGATGTTGGCGCAACTGTTCGGCTCCGATGTACTCGGCGGCCTGGTTCGGCCCCTTGTTGATCTGCCAGCCAACGATCTTGTCGGCGCCCGGCGACCCAGTGTAGTACCCCTGCGGCGTCCAGAGTACCCATTCACCATCCGTCCCGTGGAAAAGGCTAACAATCAGCTCACGTGTCGCCAGGTTCCAGAGGCGCAGCGTCTGATCTTGCGCGCCTGAAACCAGCAGGCGACCATCGGGCGATGCGGCAAGAGCCCAGACGTCACCCTCATGTCCGATGTAGGAGCCGCGGGCGCGGCCCTGGATATCATAGGCCGCCAGGTAGCCGTTGCTGCCCCCCGATATGATGGTTTGTCCGTCAGGGGAGAAACCGTAGGAGCGATGGCTGTAGCCGTCGGCAAGGCCGCGTTCGATGTCGACGACCGTCTTACCCGACTTGGCGACTCTCAAGATGGCATCGAGGCCGTAATTCCCGCCCCTGCCATGCGCGAGCGTATGGAGCCCATGACGGGCAGGAGCGCGCAGGTATGCTTCGCCCTCTCCCGCCCCCAGCCGCTCCGGCCGGCCCAGCAACTGACCGGTACGAGGAAGGCGGAGCTGCCACTGCAGCGGGCCATAGCCCGCCGCCGGATCATGTTTGATCCAGGTATGCCCCCAAGCGAGGCTGGAACCGGTCGCGGCAAAGCCTGCAGACCAGACGGGGGCGCCGGTGCCGCGCAGGACCTGCCTGGTTTCGCCGGTCTGCGCGTGCCAGATGTGGATCTCATTGTCGTCGCCGCCGGCCGTAGCGACGAGGCGTCCGTCGGGGGACACCGCGCCGGCCAGCACGACGTTGTCGTGCTTTACATAGGTCTGAATTGTCCGGCCGGTGGCAACATCCCAGATGAACTGGGGACGCCCAGAGCAGGAATGGCCCCCGCCGCAGCTCGATAGTAGCCAGCGCCCGTCGGGGCTGAAACTGAGGCTGCCGACCAGCGCACCCCTTTGATTGGCGAGCGGACGCAACAAGCGGCCCGTCCGGCCGTCCCAGAGCCGGATCTCGCCGTCGAAGCTGCCCGATGCCACGCTTCCGTCCCGGGGGGAGACGGCGAGAGCATAGATCTTCTCCCCGTGTCCCTTCATCTCGGCGATCTGTCTGCCATCGGCCACCCGCCAGAGCCGCAGCGTGCGGTCAAAGCTGCCGGTGACAGCGCGGTCGCCGTCCGGCGTGAAGCCCACTGCGTAGACCTCGGCCTTGTGGCGGTCGAGGCGATGCAGAAGCCGCGCCTCCGTTACGTCCCAAAGGAGGGCGGTCCGGTCCTGGCTCCCGGATAGGAGGCGCTTGCCGTCAGGCGAAAAAGCGAGGGCAACAATCTTGCCCGTGTGACCCGCGAGCAGTTGGAGGAGTTCGCCCGTGGCCAGATCGTAGATGCGGATGCGTTGCTCCGGCTGCCCGCCTATCGTCATCTGACCGGCGACCGCCACCCGGCGGCCGTCGGGCGAGAGCACCATGGCGAATATCTTACCCTCGTCGCCCGCCCCGACCTGTCCGCGCAGCGTGCGGACCGTCTGGCCCGCCTGCCAGTCCCACACGCGGACGACCTTGTCGTGCCCGGCCGAGACCAGATGCCTACCGTCCGGTGTGAAAGCGATGTCGGTCACCGAGCTCATGTGCCCGCCAGTGTCGAGCATGAGCGCCGGCGGCTCTTGCGCGCTGGCGATGCTGGTCTGAGCCACCACTATTATTACGCCCCAGAGAAGAACACGCATGGCCCGGAACCCTGCAATCATCCGTGAGAACCCAAATCGACCGAGGTTCGTTCTTGTCGGTGGCGAGCCATTCGCTGCTCATCGCCGCTTCGCGCCGCCTGTAGTGGGGACGGTCTTTTGGCCCGACGACGCTGGTGGCCCGAAGACCGGGGAGGTGCCGGTCTTTGGACCCGCCGACGCCGGCGGCCCGAACACGGGGGAGGTACCCGTCTTTTGGCCCGACGGGCCCGATATCGAGCCCTTTCCAGCGGTCGAAGGCTCAAACCGTTGCACGTCCTTCGACGGGGGTGCACACGGGTAAGTTGCGCCGCGGTCGTGTCGGTGCCACTCCTCCTTCGACTTCCCATGCTTGCCGTATCGGCACTTGAGATGCGAGCCGTGGGTCCTTAGGACAAGACCGCCCGCCTCTGATATCGCCCTTTCCATCGAGGCCCGAAGATGTCCTGCCGGCGATCCCGCGGCCATCGACGTAGTCGCCGCAGCAAACGCGATGGCGAGCGCAGTTTTCCAACGTACGCGCAACATGACTCGACTCCGTCGTATCTTCGGTCGCCTTGCGAAGTGCCCTTTCGGAGGGCGGCCCGCGCCGATGCTCCCAACGGGATGCGATGCATACCCGCCACCTCCAACGTCCACCGCGGCGATGGCATCTCGTGTCTGTCTGTTGACGCCCCAGGGTGCGGCGAGCAACGACTTCTGCCGCCCTTCGTGCGGCCGTTGAGGTCCGACCTCCCGAGCGATGTACCCGCACGGTCATGCTACGCAATAACCCGGCAAGAGTGTAGCTGATTCTGCAGGTGAGGCAGCTGGATCGGGTGCTCCCGGCGTGGCAGGCCTGCCAGCTACTTCTCCACACTTCCTTGAGCAGCGCCGCCGTCTGGCCGGGAGCACGTGCAGCTGCCACCAATCGGCTGGGGCGGGTCAATTGCGCAAACACCTTGCGCCGTCTTACATTTCGCCCCCTTTACTCCTCGTTTCTTTGGTGGTGGCCCGCCGAACGGACTCTCCTCGGTGGTGGCCTGCGGTGGGGGAGGTACCCGAGAAGAATCCAGGTTGGGCTGATCTGCGGCCTTTCCAACCGCCACGCCAAGGACGATGATTGCCGCAAGGGCTGCAATGTGGCGGCTTCTACGCATCGTCACTCCTCAAGTATGCAGTAAGGCCCCCGCAAGCCATACCTTCGCTCGACAATCACGTTCAGTGGTTCCCCCAAATGCACATCGAAGACACCGACCGCCAGAAGATCGTCCAAGCCGTGCGCACCTACATCGCCAAGGAGCGGATATCCCGAGAGGAGTTCGCTTCGCGAGCGAAGTTGGGCAAATCGACCGTCGACAAGCTCGTTGTAGGCATCTTCTCGGCGAAGACTATTCTTCAGGTCGAGTCACAGCTGAACATCAATCTGCGGCAAGCTGGTGGCGGCGTTGAGTTCGCCGACGAAGAGCTCGGAAAGTACACGCGCGACGACACGAAGAACTACGCTGGCCACTACATCTTTGCGCGGCCATCGTTCAACGAGGAGGGGGTGATTCACGCCTTCCACATGGAAATCGAGTGGGATGGCGCCGCTAGGGGACTGTTGCTGAAGGAAAGGGCGCGCGACAAGAAGGTCTTGCAATTCGGCAAGATCTACATTCCGAGAGCCTCGATGCACATTTTCATTCTCTCTAGCGAAGGTGGATGGTTGAAGAGCGCGGTATTGTCCCAGCTTGACATCTACAAGCGAATGAAGGGACTGATGCTGACGATGGGACGCGCGTTTGCGAACGTTTACGCCCCAATGGCCATGCCGGTGGTCATGAACAAGCACGACAGGATCGAGGATCGCATGGTCGGCCGGATCGCCCGCAGCTCGCCGATGTACGAGGAGTACAACCAGGAGTTGTCAGCGGTAGAGCGGGATCAGTTCGCGAAATGGATTCATATCAAGCCAACCTGAGGCTTCTGGATTCACCTCGTTATGAGCCAGGTGCTACCGAGGGCCGTGCCTCCTTCCGCCAGGCCGCCGAGCTCTCTGAGCCGCATGCCTGAGGAGGAGCGGAGCGATCTTGACACCCGCCTTGTTCCGAGGACCTCCTGTGGCTAGCCCATCTCAAGCTGAGACGAGGAGGCTGACGGCGCAAGCCTCGGCCCTGGCCAGGAACGTTGAGGCCATGGCCCAATCGGTTCCATTCAACTGTTTTCGCAGTGAGTTCGCCATCTGCGTGATATCAGGAACCGTCATTGTCATCCCTGTCGTCAGCTTGCATGGACCGCAGCGACGAGTAGAGCGATGGACCAGGAGAAGCCCATTGTCTGGCTTCTCGGCGTGTGCCGGCGGCCTTTCCTCTCCTTTCCAGGCGCCTGAAGAGCTGGAAGACCGTGGGTGCGGCCAATGCCAGGAAATGCTGGGCCGCTGGCCCGTCTCGCGCTTCTGCTTCTCAGTCAAGTACTATCCAAGCGTAGGCGAAGCACGGTTGCCCCAAGTCGATTCCGGAAGACCTCCGGAATGAAACGGCGAATCCCGGAAAACTCCGATGATGGTCGAGAAAGCCGGGCACGCCCTATTTTGCGACTTATGAAGTAGACATCGGGCGAGCATGGACGCCAGCCGCGCTTGGACGCTATTAAGCGGTGCCCAAGTCGGATCTAGCTCATCTCTTCAAGCTGATGCAGTCCTTTGCGTGTACCCGAAGGCGCGCGGAAGGATAGCTCGCGCCGGCGCCGATGCAATGCGAACGGGCAACACGATGACAGCAGACAACGCCACGAGCGAGACCGCCACGACACCCCCCAGAGGCCGGCTCCGCTTGGTAGGTAGGTGGGTTGCCGGCCTTCTCAGAACGGCTGCAGGCTACCATGCGGCTGCCGCTACGTACGAACAGCTGTCGCATTTGTCGGATGCCGAACTCCAGCGTCGCGGGCTCAATCGCACAACATTGGCACGCGACGTCTGCCGTGACAGTGAGCGGAGGTCCGAGCGCTAAACCGAGTTAGGGGCGTGCATTTGTTCCGCGTCAGACATCGATCTCAATCTACGAGTCACATGGCGTCCAGCCATGGTTCAGAGATAGCGCTGGCGCTTGCTCGGCGTCCTCGGATGGTGGTGTCGGCCCTGTCGGGACGGGCGCCGCCACACCTCCTCCGCTGGCCGCCGCCGTGGTGCTCACCCATCAGGCCCGCGTGCGCTTTCGAGTGGGAGCAGCCCGCTTGCGCCTCCCCTTCACCCTTCAACCCTGCGCCACCTGGCGCTTGAACTCGACCGGATAGCTGCGGTGCTTGCGCATGGGCTTTCTCCTCGAAAGCCCGGTCCAGATAGTCCGATTCTCAGCTCTCACCCTGTCCACCCGCAGGGGTGCACTCCAGATCCTGGTCAATCCTTCGGCGCCGTTGGACACGGAGCAGTGGGGTCTCGCGGCGTGAGGGAATCTGGGCCATGATCCCGGGCGCGCGCAGTTGGCGACGGCGCAAGCAGGACCGAAATCGCGGCGCCTCGCGTTTCGTGCAGGTGCAGCACGAAATCCCCAAAAACGGCCCCCGCCCCGATGCGCTCGGCTGCGCCTTCATCGACACCATCGAGCAGGGGGCGCTTAATGCGTCCCCCACGCCGATATAGGAGCCACCACCCGGCCGGGCTTGGAAGGAATTGCTGCGGCTGGCCCCATCTTGCGGCATACCTTCAGTAGCCCCCGTGAGCCCGGCCGGCGGCGTCCAGCTCTCGCCGAGGAACGGCGCGTCCTTGGGCACAGATGTATTCCCAGTCCGCGATGCGACGCCTCCGCACCGGGCCATGCTGGCGGTCGTGCTGGCTGGTGCGATGATCACCTACGGCGGGGTCAGCCTGTTCGTCGCGTTTTTCGTGCTGGCGCCGATGGCCCAATCACTGTTTCAAGCCGCCGATATCCCCCACCAGCTGATGCCGGCCGCCATCGTCCTCGGCACTTCGACCTTCACCGTGTCGGCAATTGCCGGGAACGCCGGCCATTCAGAACGCGATTCCCATGCCGTTCTTCGGGACTACGCCGTTCGCGGCGCCAGGCCTTGGCATCATCGCGTCGCTTGTCATGCTGACCTTCGCGTGGCGCCTCTGGGTCTGATCGGCGTCGTGGCGGCACTGCTCCTGTCCGGGCGTCCCCTGGGCTTCGTCGCCATCTTAGGGATTCTCGCGCTGTTCGGCCTGATCACCAAGAACGCCGTGATCCTGATTGGACAGATCGAGGCCGAGCGTGAGCACGGGAAGACCGTTCTGGCAGGCGGCCATAGACGCCAGCAGCTCTCGCTTCCGTCCCATCATGCTGACGGCGGTGTCGACGGTGCTCGGCATGATCCCGATCGCCACGACCGTGTTCTGGGGGCCCATGGCATTCGCGATCATGGGAGGGCTCCTGGTCGGCACGGTTCTCACGTTGGTGTTCCTGCCGACGCTCTGTGTGGCCTGGTTCGGCGGTAGGCAACTGCGCCGGAGAAACAATCCAACGAGGAGCCGCGCCTTGGATCAAAGGCGAACCCGACGTGACTCTCCGTTAGCTGCGGGTGTCGTCAAGGCCACGGCACGCATGGCGCGCCCTTGATGGCGAGGGCTGCGGAGGAATATCGGTTTTCAGGGTCGCGTCCGGACGATCGTGGGCCCGCACGCTGCGACTGAGTTGTGCGATGCACCTTTTGCGGTGCTGCGCACGGAGCCGCGGCAATTAGCGTTCGCTCACTTGCAAAAGCGGATACGGTCTTAACGGGGCCGGGCAGCCGCCTCCGAAGTCTTTGCGTCGCCGCGAGCAAAGTATGCTGATGGAGTTCATGGCAGAATAGCAGGGCAGGTAGGGGCGACATCCTCCAGCCGACCTTCGTGCGCGCCAGGCACTCCACGGCAGCGGGTGTGTGTGCCGCGCGAAGGAAGCGTAACGATCGGCAGCGTGAATTGCACCGCCGTCAACGCGCCCTTGTGCTATAGGAAGGTCCGTCGCCAACGCGAGAAGGCGCAGTGCCGCCATGCCAGAACCCCGAACGGGTTGCCCGCGCCCTCTGCCGCCTGCAGGGCCATCCCTGCGACATCCGCTTCGAGGGCAAGTCAATGTGGCAATCGTTCCTGCCCGAAGCAGATGCTGCCCTCGCGGCCGCCGACATCGACCCTCTGATCGCTCTCCTCCGCCAGATCGAAGCGGACGCCGCCGTACCTGAGGCACTCCGCGATCAAGCGGTAGCTCTCTTGCGGGAATACGCTGCCGGACGGCGGCCCTCCGTCCGCAAGGCCAAGACGCCCCGTCCCCAGACGAACGCTCCGGGCACAAACCCATGATGATCGCTGCAGGCCTCCAATCGTCAGCCACCCTTCTCGTGCGGTACTTCGAAATTACCCCCGGAACCTGCTGTCCACCGGACGAGGGATTGCCGGCGGAAGTGTGCCTGGAGCAGGCATTCGAAAGGATCTATCGGCGCTTAGCGCCTGACCTGGTCGTGCAAGTGGCCTTTCATCTCACACGTCGCAGACAACGGGAACTGGGCGCGCCGGATAACGTTCTTCTACAAAATCCAAGCCTCGCGCTTCGACCTCAGGCCATGATGCAATCCGGACTGATTGGCGCCGTGCTCTACGCGAGGGACCTTCCGCGGCTCGCGGAATTCTACTCCGCCGTAACAGGTCTCCAGGTGCGGACTATGCGGGAGGGGTTTGCCGTCCTGGGCCAAGAGCCATCCCAATTGGTGATCGTCCGAATTCCAAGACGCATCGCAGAATCGATAAGCATCGAGACGCCGCCGGTTCGCCGCGAAGACACGCCTATCAAGCTAGTCTTCTCGGTCCCGGACATCAACGCTGCACGCAAGAGCGCGGCGGAGCGGAGTGGTACTGTCAACCCGGTTGGCCGGGAATGGGAATTCGAAGGTGCCAAGGTCTGCGACGGCCACGATCCTGAGGGCAACGTGTTTCAACTCAGATGCACAGGTTGAGCTTCAATTGCAGGGCTGGACCTGAACCGGCAAGAGCCATGAAGGTCGCTTCGGGTCATGGGCGGGCATGGCATCGACGCGCTCGGCTCGTCTCTTGTGCCCCCGGATAGCTGCCGAAGCTGTTGCGTTCCAAAGTTTTCTGCCCTGTGCCAGAAGACATACTTCGATCAATCGAATCGTCTGCGCAGTTCGCCGGGGCTGATACCTAGGCGATTGCGAAATGTTGTCGTCATGTGTGCGTGGGACGCAAAACCCGACGTGTGCGAGATAGCCGTCAAATCAAGGTCAGTGCTCTCCACAAGCGTCCTCGCCCGTGAGATGCGGCGATCGACGATGTAATCATGCGGCGCTTTGCCCACCGCCGCCCTGAACGCTCGGGAGAAGAACCCGGCGGACAGCCCAAGGGCACCCGCCAGCTCTTGAACCGTCAGCTTGGCATCGAGCCTTGCCTCGATGAGATCATCGACGAGCTTCAGGCGGCGCGGCGTCATCCAGCGACCTGCAGCGGGCGCTACGACGGCTACGCACGAGACCCAAGCAACTTGTTCCTCGAGCGCTTGAACGCAGCGTTCACACTCCAGTGGATCAATGCAGGCCGTCGCCAGAAGTTGGCGACGCAGCCTCTGTGCAGCGACAATTGCGACCGGGTCGATCGCATCGCTGAAGCGGCGTTTGCATCCCGGTGGCTCGCTGGGCTCGCGGGCCAAACTGATCTTTAGATATTCGCCGCCGTGGTCCGACCTTGAGTAGACATCGCAACCGGCCGGCACATACGCCAGACCGTTGGGCTTGGCCCGGAAATCGGCCCTGCGGTCGCTTCCAAATGCGTGCACGCCGACCTGGCTTTCGAAGGCGAAGCCGATGATCGGCGCCTCGGGTGTGTAGGCAGTCTGGTAGGGGTTGCGCGGCAGCAGCTCAGCGCACCAGGACCCGCCCATGGCGAAGCGCCGCGGCGCGGACGCGGCTCTGGTCGCGGCTTGGCGTGCGAGGCTTTGCATGCCTCATCATACCGTTAATGTCGGCGGAGGCCACGGGGGCCGCGGCCGCACAGGATATCTTCGGGTCAGAATCCTGAAAGCGGCAAAGCCCCGAACCCGTTATGCATCGGAGGAGATCAAGGAGTCTCACGTGCCGCTCTTCACACTGGACGAACTAGAAGCCGCCGCTGCCGTGGTTCGCACCTGCGTACCTCTGACCCCGGTCTACGCGTGGCCGCTGCTCGCCAGGAGAACTGGAGCCGAGGTCGTCGTAAAGCATGAGAACCACACCCCGACCGGGTCGTTTAAGGCGCGTGGCGCTCTGACGTACGTGGACGCGTTGCGCCTCGCCGGCCGTATGCCAAGGGGGCTTGTGACGGCCACACGCGGAAATCATGGCCAGTCGGTTGCCATCGCGGCTGCGCACAGCGGCATCCCCGCCGTGATCGTGGTTCCAGAGGGGAACTCGGCCGAGAAGAACGCGGCCATGCAGGCGCTCGGTGGCAAACTGGTGACGGCAGGCAAGGACTTCGATGAGAGCCGCGCCATTGCTGCCGAGATGCAGCACGAGCGTGGCTATCATTTCGTGCCGTCCTTTCACCGCGAGCTGGTGAAAGGCGTTGCCACCTACGCGCATGAGTTTTTTGCAAGTCGCGCCGATCTTGATGCTGTCTTCGCTCCGATCGGAATGGGGTCCGGGATTTGCGGTCTGATCACGGTGCGCGACCTTCTCGGGCTGAAGACGGAGATCGTCGGAGTTGTGGCAGAGAACGCGCCGGCGTTCGTCCTGTCACTCGAAGCCGGTCGACCCTTTCAAACCAATGCGGCGCGGACGTTCGCCGACGGACTGGCCTGCCGCGACCCGCAGGCCGAAGCGTTCGAGATCATCAAGAATGGTGCTGCCCGCGTCGTTCTCGTTAGCGAGGAGGAAATCGCGGAGGCTATCCGTATCTACTATACGACGACACACAATCTGGCCGAGGGCGCTGGTGCTGCACCGCTCGCGGCTCTGCTCAAGGAGAAACATTGATATGCCGGCAAGCGTGTGGGCCTCATCCTCTCGGGCGGCAACATCGACATGCCAGCGTTTGCACAAATCCTACGCGGCCTGACGCCGGCTGTCTGACGAGCGGCGGATGCGCGAGCTGGGGGCCTCGTTCGTTACTGCCTCGATCATTCCGATGTGGCAATTGGCGAAGTGGCCGGGTCAAAGAGAGAGGATTTCGCACTAAGCACAACGCGGCAGGAATCCGCCCCGAAGCTTCTGTCTCTCGCGATGGCCCAACACGGCAGCCCGTGCCAAAAGAGCGCCGACATTTGTCGGAACGCCTTGCTGGTCGTGATGGCTTCGAGGCTATGCGCGACAGGCCGGGCCACGCCTAGTCGACCGCCCAGCATCCGCTTGACACATAGCATTACTAGGCATAGTCTCACGATGTATAAGGTCACATCGGAGAAGGGGCGCACACATGCGGAATCGGCGTAACGTGCTTGCTCTCGGGACTCTAAGCGCAATGGCGCTCGCTGCATCCCGGCATACTGCTTTCGCGGCCGAAGACTGTCCGCCAGCGGTCAATTCCCAGGCCATCGGGAACTCGCTTCTCGACAGGTACGTGGCGGCGGTGAATGCGCATGACACCGCGCCCTTCCCGGAACTGTTCACCGAGACCTACATTCAGCATTCAGGGCGAAGCCCATCCGGCCTCGCCGCGCAGATTGAGAATTTTCGTCGGATTCTGACGTCCATGCCGGACCTCCGGCTCCGGGTCGAGGACCGCATCATTGCCGGCGACAAGGTGGTCGCACGCAACACGTATTCGGCAACTCACACGCAAACGATACGAGACATCCCCCCAACGGGCAAAGCCTTCACATTCAGGACAATTGATATTTGGCGCATCGAAAACGGCAAGTTCGCCGAGCACTGGGATCTCACCGACATCGCGGAGGTGCTGAGCAAACTGCGCGGCGGGTAGGCGGGCAGCCTGTCGTGCAATGGACGGATGTCCACCTTGATTGGGTAGGCGCCCTTTCCCAAGCTTGACTGCTCGAGGGGTAAGGCATAGCGTTGCAAGGTATGGAAGGAGAAATGCTCAAAGGCCACCTCGACTTGATCGTACTGGCAGCTCTGGCGGCGGGCCCAGCCCATGGCTACGCCATCATCGAGACGATCAAGCGCAAGAGCGGGCAAGCCTTCGATCTGCCGGAGGGAACAATCTACCCGGCGCTGCATCGTCTCGAGCAAGCGGGCCTCCTTTCCAGTCGCTGGACGACCGCCGAATCCGGACGAAAGCGGAGGGTCTATGCTTTGACCCGCCCCGGCCATCGCGCGCTCGCCGAACGGCGCGCGGTCTGGGAGCGATTTTCCGATGCAATCGGCGGGCTTCTGGGAGGAACGGCCCCATGCAAGAGTCCCGCATGATTGCGGCCTACGCGGAATCGCTTGCGCGCAAGCTCGATTTTAACCCCTCCCTGTCGCGACGTGTGCGGCAGGAGGTCCAAGATCACCTGTGGGAGGCTACAGCGGCTGGTCCCCCGGGCAATAGACATGAAGCGGTGCAACGCGCCATTGTCAATTTCGGAGATCCTCACGTTATCGCCGCGCAGTTTGCGACTGCGTGGCTTGCCAGACAGACGTGGAAGGTTGGCGTCACCGGCATTCTGGTCATCGGCGGCGTCTTTGTGGCCATGAAAGCCCGCGTCACCTGGTATGCCGCGGCGCAATGGGGATTGAGCGAAGATATGAGGGACGTCGCCAACGCGGTCGGTTGGATCGATGTCTGCGCTTTCTGGCTGTCGGTCATTATGGGGATCGCGGGGTGCGCCTATCTGGTCGTCCGCCGTGCGCCTCTAACCGCTCTGTGCGCCGCGCATTGCAACAGGCTTCGTCATCTCCTCTTCCTGAGCGCCGTGTCGGCGGTCGCGCTCAGCGTTTCGGTGGTCGGTGATGGAGTGCTAACCGCACTGCGGCTGGTTGGAAGAGAATTCTCCGTCGAGTTCCTGATCCCAATCTCCTTGATGGTCATCGAAATTGCGTGCGCCGGTATTCTCATCTTTAGCATTCGAAGTATCGTTGTGCGGATGGTGCACACAACAGCCTTGCTCAAGACGTAACATCGACCTCTCCTGTTGACGGCTGACGGCAGCTCAGGGTCAGGATTTCGCGTGAGAGCCTGGCCTCGTCGGCGGAGGAACTACATCCGAAAGCTGCAAGTCTGGGAACGGAGGTGGAACACGTCAGATCTCCACCCGACTTGCTCCAGGCAGTGCTCCGTATACATCCGGTGTCAAACAGCGTCGAACCCGTGACCAGGATCGGCTTCGAAGAGTTGACCACCCTCTATGCTGTGATGCCTCAGCGCCAAGGCTGGAGGCGCGCAGCGCAGCGTAGCGCCGGAAGGCTTGGCGCTGGTGCGCGTGCTTTTGGTGGTTCGGGTTGGACGCCGATCGACATCGTAGGGCCTCGATCAATCCGTCGATCGTGTTGACGAGGGTCATGGCGCCCCCCTCTCCTGTTAACCCACATGCAATGCACTGCAGTGCGTTACAGTGACAGGGCCACGGCGCGATTGCAAGGTCTGGCTGTGGCAAAGACGGCGCAGATCACCATCCGGGTTACGTCGGACCTGAAAGACCAGCTGCAGCGTGCAGCGACGGCCGAGGATCGCAGCGTCGCCTACATCATCGAGCGCATCCTACGCGCCCATTTCGAGCGCGAGGCCTACCAGGCGGAGGCCGAGCAGACGGGGCGGGGCGGCAGGAAGAGATAGGGCCACCGGCAGCCTTCAGGAGACGGCGCCAAGCGTGTGATCTGCGACTGGGTGCAAGCCGTGGTTGTTATGTCAGTCGGTGCTTGAACCGATACGCATCCACTGCCGCGGCTCTGAGACTATCGCGCTCAACGTGCCCCGCCTTCGCGAGGCTGAGCACGATAGTAGCGAGGCTCAGCCGCGCCGCTTCTATTGCGCTCGCCCTGGCGCTCACGTCTGGCGTGACCTCGGCCCAGGCGTCATCGAACGCCTTATAGATGACGTTCAATTCGTCCGGCGGAAACGCAGCGCCGCGGATCAACTGGCGCGGCTTCATGACAGCCCCCCAAGCAACACAGTCAAGCTTGAGCTTTACCCCTTGGGCTGTCAACAAGCTTCCGGCGTGAAGGGGAACCAAGCCAGAGCTGTGGCGTTTTTCTGGTGCGCGCCGGGCCAGTGTTCCCGTTCGGCAGTCCCCCAGGGCTCGGCGTGTCGCGGGAACGTCCCTTCCTTCCGGGACGTACTATCGGGCGCCCCACCTGCCCAGGTGGGCGCCCGATCTCCCATCTTGCCCGTGGATACGCACAGTTTGCAAGGGGCCGAATCTGATAATCAGCGGTGTGATTGACATCCCGGAGGGAGCGTCACGATGCAAAAGGAATGGGCCCTGCTAAGCAATGAAGAGAAGCTTGATCGCCTTCATGATCTGACATCGAAGCTAACCGTCGAAGTCCTACGTATGAAAATGACGATCGACGAACTTCGGTACAACGCTGGGGCAGCCGTCGGGGATGTCGAACTGCAGGTGACCATGCTGCGTAAGGCAGTCGAGCAAATTGAGCGCAAGGACGCTGCTTAGCAAACTCACGGTCCCTTACGCGATCGGGATCAAGCCGGTACTGGCCAACCACGCCTGTAGGAGACGGGGCTGGCGGTCCTACACTTGTCGCAGGTGTCCGCGCGAAACGTGACCATAGCGCATCAGGCCTTCGAGGCCTTTGACTCTGGGCGCGGTGGTTCCTCGCTCCAAGTCTCGAACATTATGCCGCCGCACTGCCAGCATGGTATTGGGCAAGGGATCGGTTCGGGACTTATCGCCGTCTCCCCGCAGGTGAAGCAGATCCGACGCGGCCCTAGCTGGCGCGGCACCGGGAAGTCGCCTGCTGTGACCCAGTTATAGATTGTGCCTTTCGACACACTCACCAGCTGGCACACGGCCGGCATGCTGATCAGTTGTTCGACCGCAACCTGGCTGGCTGCGGCCACCTCACTTGCTCTCATCGTCGAAGTCCTCGTGCTGATAGTCCGATCCGGCCCGGGGCTCGTGGCCGCCAGGTCGGGTCGGACAGATCGTCTGTTGGTCTTTGGGTTCAGAGGCACCAGTGGCGAAACATGCCTGTTAGGCCGAAGTTCCTCGGCCCAATAGCGGGGAGCGATCGCTAAAGCCTCGATGTTACAGGGACTTGGGCGGTTCGGAGGCGCGTTGGTGGCTTTGCGTGTGCCCATGTATGCGACGCGGCGACTCAGGTCGGCGGGTGCGCGAATCGGGCATACCGCGCCCATGTACATTGACATCGTCCCCAATCGGGGCTCACCGCCCGCCATCCTGCTGCGCGAGAGCATTCGCGACGGCAAGCGCGTCAGGAAGCGCACGATTGCCAACCTCTCGGCATTGCCGATCGAGCAGGCGGAGATGATCCGCCGCGTGCTGAAGGGCGAGAAGCTCGGGCCGCTGGAGAGCGCGCTCGAGGTGGTGGGCTCATCTGCGCACGGCCACGTCGCGGCGGTGCTGACGGCCATGCGGCGTGTGGGGTTCGACAAACTGGTCGATGCCAAACCTTCGCGCGAGCGCGACCTGGTGGCGGCCATGGTGGCCGGGCGCATCATTGCGCCCGAGGCGAGCAAGCTCGGGCTGACGCGGGCGTGGGCCGATACCACGCTGCCCGACGAGCTGGGCATCGCCGATGCGGACGAGGATGAGCTCTACGCGGCCATGGACTGGCTGCAAGAGCGCCAGGGGGCAATCGAGAAGCGGCTGGCGAGGCGCCACCTGAAGGCCGGCGGACTGGTGCTGTTCGATCTCACGTCGAGCTACTTCGAGGGCGTCACCTGTCCGCTGGCCAAGCTCGGCTACAGCCGCGACGGCAAGCCCGGCACGCTGCAGGTGAACTGGGGCCTCCTGACGGATGCGCGCGGCTGCCCGGTGGCGGTGTCGGTATTCGAGGGCTCAACCGGCGATCCCAAGACGCTGCTTGCGCAGGTGGAGAAGATGCGCGCCTCCTTCGGCATCGACCGGCTCGTCATGGCGGGCGACCGCGGCATGATCTCCAACGTGCAGATCGACGCCATGCGCACCCTCGGCGGCGTCGATTGGATCACAGCGCTGAAGAGCGGGGCGATCCGCAAGCTGGCCGACGGCGGCGCCTTGCAGCTCGGCCTGTTCGACGAGAGGAACTTGATCGCCTTCACGCATGAGGACTTCCCCGACGAGCGACTGATCGCCTGCCGCAACCCCGATCTGGCGAGGCTCAGGGCGGCCAAGCGCAACGACCTGATCGCCGCCACCACTGTCGAGCTCGACAAGGTTGCAGCGATGGTGACGAGCGGCCGCTTGCAGGGCCGCGCCAAGATCGGCGTGCGGGTTGGCAGCGTGATCAACAAATACAAGGTCGCCAAGCACTTCGACTTGACGATCGAGGACGCCTCGTTCCGCTACAGCCTCAAGGCCGAGCAGATCGCGGCGGAAGCGGCCCTCGACGGCCTCTACGTGATCCGCACGTCCGTCCCTGAAAGCGACATGAGCGCGCAAGCCGCCGTGCTCAACTACAAGCGCCTGGCCGAGATCGAGCGGGGCTTCCGGACATTGAAGGGCATTGACTTGAGCGTGCGCCCGATACGCCATCGTCTCGAAGACAGGGTGAAGGCGCACATCCTCCTCAGCATGCTGGCCTATTACGTGCAGTGGCACATGATCGAGGCCTGGGCGCCGCTCACGTTCATGGATGAGGCCGGTCCCGATGCGGCGCGGATGCGCGATCCGGTTGCGCCGGCCAGGCGTTCGGACGCGGCGCTCGCCAAGGTGCACACCCGCCGGCTGGCGGATGGCACGCCGGCCATGAGCTTCACCCGCCTGCTCGCCCACATGGCCACCATCGTGCGCAACACCATGCGCGCTGCGAGCGCCAGAATCGGCGAGGCCACGTTCACGCTCACCACGCGCCCAAATCCCAAGCAGCAGCAGGCCCTCGATCTTCTGGCCAACATCGCCGTGTAGACAGGACCGACGCTACCGCTTCAATCTCAACATATTGAAACAACGACAAAATCCTGCTCAGCTCAGAGGGAACTTCGGGTTAGGCACCTTAAGCAATGAATATATACCCCCTGGGGGTATCTGTCAAGTCCGTAAAGCGACAATCAGTAATAAATATTTCGCGGCGTTGGGCTGCTACAGCTTGTGTCGCCTCCATCCGACTACTGGCGGCCGTTGCTTTCGGCGATGGCGAACGATGGCCTTTGGCTCGCCCCCAACTGCCTCCGTGTGGCGAACCCATCCAACAGACGGCGCCAACAGACTAACGAACAGACTGAGGAACAGACGATCAGCCACGCTCTCAAGGTCCATCCCCCGCTCCCGACGCACCCGGCGATGGCCCTGGAGACGCGCCCCAGGTAGTGTATCTCCGCTCCCGCTCGAACCTCACGCCGCGGACCTTGTAACCGGACACCGCTCATGGGTCCCCTGGATCGCAAAGGCTGGATCGTCTTCGGCGGCACCGTCGCCATGGTGCTCGTCTTCGGCGTCGGCGTGTCGGCTATCATGTTCCCCATGACGGGGGTGACGTACTGCACGGCGGGCTTCGAGACCTGCATCACCCAAAGCCGCGGCAGCCCATGGCGCGTTCTTGAGAAGCCCTGTCCTGCGGGTCAGTCGTTGCGGTTCACCCGCCCCGTGGTCTTGGTCGGAGTCAGCCGTTGTCACTCGATCGTGGTCCCAGGCTTTTCGGCACCCCTGGACGTGTGTCCCGCGGCCTGCACGACTGGGCGCCCCTCGTAGCTGCGTGTGGGCGTGTGTCGGCCGCCGTCTGTGACCTTCACAATAGGGTCAACAATCGCTCGATACATTTTGCGTTCCGACCGGGAGTCAGCGTCATGACAAAGGCGAAGCTGCTTCTCTGGCTGTCCTTGCTCTTACTGGCGATCAGCTTGCTGGCGACGGGCTTCCTTGCCTTGGTTGCCAATCTGAAAGCCGAACGGGCTTTGGTGGCCTTTCTTGCGGGGTCGATAGTTCACCTCGGTGTCGTTCTCGTGCTCATGCTGGCTCTGAAGGAATGGTGGCGTCTCCGCGACAGGTCATGGGGGACTGCCGTGAGAGAAATTCCGCGATGGACTTTGGCGTTGGGCGTGCCCGTGATTGTCGCGGCGATGGCAGGCTGGCCCACCCTCACGCCTTTGCAGCGCACGACAGACACCGGCGTACCGGTTACGCAGTTTGAGATCTCTACCAAGAAGGACCGGTACTTTCTCCAGCAGAACTTCGGCACCCCGCAGGAAATATCGAAGGCAGAGTATGAGGAGCTGTGGCGGCAGGTTAGTCTGGGCTTTGCCGTGGGATGGATCGTGCTCTCCTACGCCGGTATCTGCTTCTGGCGGATCGTCGTTCGGTTGGAGAACGATCAGGCGGCCGGAGTCGGGTAGGTGTTCCGCGATGCTCTCCATGGCATCCGAACGATGCCGGCCGCCGTGGCATGGGGCGATGCTGTAAGGATGCTGCGGTTCTGGTTTATCCCAGACGAAGTTGACACGATGCCTGGCCAGTGTCCCGATACGGGCGTGTTCGCCGACCGGGATTACGTTGGGGAGGAGCATTCAATGATTGCTCAGACTATGCGCCGCGGGTGGCATGCGGCTCTACTGCTCGCCGTCCTGCTCGTCAGCACACCAGCACACGCCTGGTGCATCTGGGGCTTCGGTCAGTGCGCCCCCTCGATCGTTGGCGAGTACGCGCTCGATGGCAATTCCATCGCCAGGCTGACCATCACGGCGGACAAGATCACATCGTCGATTGGCCCGGTGTCGTTTACCGCGGATTACGTGGTCAAGTCGTTCGACGGTAATCGCGTCACGATCGAGGTGGGCTTGCCGCCCGACGCGAAGGTGCCGTTGGACGTCCAGGTCGAGAAGGACCAGCTCAGGATCGGGACGAAGCATGTCCTCGCTGGGGTTTGGAAGAGGCGGGCGGCCGTGTCGTCGCGGTGAGCTGGTCTGCGATCCCAATCCTAGCCGCAGGCGCAAGATGCGATCCGAAAGGCGACCTCGCAGCCCGAAGGCTCCGAGGTCGCGCATTCCCGAGCTAGGGGCTACTAGTTCTTGGAATCCTCGAAGAATCCCTTCGTGCACGCAGCATCAAACTCGGTTTTGCTGATGTTCCCGTCATTGTTCAGGTCGACGGTCTTCATCTTATCGGCGCTGAGCTTCATGCGACCATTGGGAGCCGAAGCTTCATAGCCCTTCGCGCACGGTCCCTGGGCTGGAGGGACGTTCCCACCCGGTTTGGTTTGAGCAATTGCCGTGGTTCCGATAGCAGCAACCAACGCAACCACTGCCAACGTGTGAATGTTCTTCATCGAGCATACTCCTCTGTAGTGTGATCCCAACTAGCTACCAGTACCGGCGATGGTGGTGATGCCGGTCGTAGTGGTGGCGATGACCGCGACCGTAGTAGTAGTGGCGATGACCGTAACCGTAGTAATGGTGGTGCCGGCGGTAGCCGTACCGATAGTCACGGCTGTCTATCCCTTCAACGGCCCCGGTCTCACCCGACGCATTCCTGATGTCGCTCGCGGCGCCGCTCACCGGCGCAGCTTGTGCGGACACTGCCGAGAAGCCCAACGCGAGGGCACCCGCCGCGGCGATAAGCCAGTTCTTGGGTGTCATCGTTCGTTCCTCATCTCTTGGCGTCGTCCGGAGCGTTGCTCGCAATCATTCGCTGCTGCCGCCGATCCGACGCCGGTTGACCCGGCATGGTTAATGGCCAACGCGTGGTGATCGACGCAGTTCCGTGCTGCCGACTGACGCATGGAGGAGTTATTCGCTGGGCCGACCAGGATCCAGCCGCGATCGAGCGACCCCGTCCGAGCCAATGGCTGGTCGAGGCAAGCCCTTGAGCAAAAAACGGCGCTCGGGGGGAGAGATCCCGAGCGCCGGAGTAGAGTGATCATGAGCTGGCGGTCGTGGGGCCTGTTGGGGACTCGGCCGCCGAAGCACGCCTGGTGCGGGCGTGCATGTGATCAACGCGGACGATCACGATTGGTTCCAAGCCCGCCGCAGTCAGCCGACGAGGAGGATTGCGAGCGTGACGAGGATGGCGTGGCCAAGCAGGAAGATCAGCGCCGGCCTGGCGAACATGCCCAGCATGTGTGGTGATCCGAGTACGTTGGGTGCGACGATGCATCATCAATTCGGATCAAGGCTGACTTGTTCCTTGGTTATCCCCCGCCGGGAAGCTGACAGCTGTTGAAAACTCCGCGGTTGGGGAAAAAAAACGGGACCCGCTGCGATCGTTCGGGTCCCATCGGAGCCATGGCTGGCTCACGGCCGGGTGGCGCTGCCAAGAGCAGAGACGCATACGGAGCAATAGGTGACATCGAGTTCGGTCGGGGCGAAATCCTGGGAATCGAACCCGTGTACACCGCCGTTCCCTTGTAACAGGGAAGCCGAAGCGTTGGGGACCGACACCCTCCTTCGTCCATTCCAACAGACGACTTTTTGCCCCACGATATTGGGGCACAGCATCGGAGAACGATGGCTTCGTCTGTTGCTGGTCTGTTGTGCTTGCTTGTCGGCTGTTGCGGTCAGCTCACGTGATCAGTACGGCCGGCCACGATGCTGGCGATCGGCCCGGTTTGGCATGTCCCGTTCCCGCTCCAGCCGCTCGATAAGAGCGTTCACGTCTCGAACCAGATGTCGGCGTGCCCTTGGTCCGGTTCGCAGGGGCTTGGGCAGCCGGCCATCGCTTTCCATGCGCTGAACCGTGCTGATACTCGCCCTCAGTCTGCGGGCAACGTCGGCCCGAGTCATTGTGTCGAGGTCGTCGAATTGCGGCTCTGCCTCTGAAGGTCGAGTGGTAGGTGCGTTCTGGCCAGCGGAGTCACTCGGCGGCAAGCAACCGAATAGCTCGCACCACCGTTCGATCAGCGCCGCGGTCTCGAACCTGGTTAGCGCCTTGCCCTTCTCGTTCACGCCGGTTTCCCAGAGGCGCACCACGTCGCTGACATCCAGGTGCCGGTAGTATGCTGCGACACGATTATCCATGAGTTGGGATCGGCTTGCTCTCGCCATTCGTCTTGTTGGCGTTCCCAACGCGCCGCGATCTCTCGGGCCCCCTCCAGCGTCAGCTCCCGGCCCGGGCGTCTGTTGGTCATCGCGTGCCCCCTCGTCCTAATGCGGAGTATCTGAGATTCGGCCGCGTGGTCACAAGTCGCCAAAACCAGGGGGGTCACACAGCTGGATTCACCACGAATATGCCACAGATGGTGCTTTGCCAGATTTTTCGAGGGCGTGGCATCGAGACCAAACCGCCCAGAAGTGCCTGATTTTATTGGGCTTCTAGGTGGTTTCGGGGGCTCGATTTGTTCAAGCTCGTACCAGCTGCGAGCTGCGAAGAGTCGTGTAACGGCAACCCAACGACTCGCATTTCGAACACTGGGGACTGCGGGTCGCGAGTTCACATCTCGCCGCTCCGACCAATCTTTTCAATATGTTAGACAATTTCGGCGGCTCGGTTTTCCTCCGCCTATCCTCTCAATCCGAATTGTAGGCGGTATCGGACGTCCAAACAGTTTGGGGTGGTTCTGTACGCGCCGGCACGATTGCAGACCTCCGCGGGCAGCGACGCCGTGCGGCTCAGCGCGGCACCGCGGAGTGGCGAGCGCAATGCGCTCGCCACCTAGTGTTTTGTGGACGCCCTGGAACGTGTCCCGGCAGAAGACCGGGGCGTTCGCTACATCCCGCCCATCCCGCCCATGCCACCGTGACCATGGTCTGTGTGACCGGACTCTCTCTTCGGTACGTCGGCGACGCCGGCTTCCGTCGTGATCATCAGGCCGGCGATCGAGGCGGCGTCCTGCAGTGCAATGCGCACCACCTTGGCCGGATCGATGATGCCCTTCTCGATCATGTCGCCATACTCATCGTCCTGGGCGTCGTAGCCGAACGAGCCTGATCGCTCATCCATGACCTTGCCGACGACGATGGAGCCCTCAACGCCGGCATTCTCCGCGATCTGGCGGATCGGCGCTTGCAGGGCCTTGCGGATGATGTTGATGCCGGCATCCTGATCGTCGTTCTCGCCCTTGACGGTGATCGCCTTGGTGGCTCGCAGCAGCATCACGCCGCCACCGGGAACGATGCCTTCTTCAACGGCTGCACGGGTTGCATTGAGCGCGTCGTCGACGCGGTCCTTGCGCTCCTTCACCTCGACCTCGGTGGCTCCGCCGACCTTGATCACCGCAACTCCGCCGGCAAGTTTCGCCAGGCGCTCCT
>Ga0068860_100001519_pt1 | contig 24980 bp, 17 predicted proteins | sample KBSSwiS32_FD_66597 | JGI IMG/M metagenome (GOLD analysis project Ga0068860, IMG submission 66597) | Switchgrass rhizosphere microbial communities from Kellogg Biological Station, Michigan, USA - KBS Switchgrass S3-2 | ecosystem: Host-associated > Plants > Roots > Rhizosphere > Soil ...
GTGGATTTTCTGGTTGGCCTTGCGATAGCTCCAGACATCTTCGGCCAGATCCTTCACGCCACTGTCGTTCCACGCCTTGTTGATCCTGTGAAACACCATGCAGCGCCCGCCTTTTTCGTCGAGATAATGAATGACCTCATCCAGCAAAATCACGCCATCGTCACCATCCTTCTGCACTGGTTGCGCGTGCAGGACTTCGTCCAGTGGCGTGAGGAGCGGCGCGAGTTTTTCCTGGTAAACCGGCGGCGGCTGGAGGGAAACCTCTTCACCGGAGACCATCGCCAGTGGGATAAAAATGGCCAGGAACGCGATTACTTTGCACATATTCTTCGAGGGCATGAGAGTGTGTCCGCCAATTGGTAGTAAAATCCTCCCCGTAGTAAAAGTGAAATCCGGACAAGCGCACCCGGGCGGTCATATCCGTTTCATGATTACCAATGGAACCCGCTTGCTTTTACAGGGGCCGGCTGGCATTCTTGAGGGTGCAACAATTTTAAAGGAGAATCACTATTATGCCGAACGAAACAATCCCCGGTCAGACTGCTTCCAATAAATTTGAAAGCGGCAAAACCCATGCCATGCACGCCGCCGAAGATTTGAAGGCCGCAGCGGAAGCCAAGGCTCACGAATTGCGGGCCGTTGCCGAGGCAAAGGCGCAGGAATTTCGCGGCAAGGCCGAACATGCCTTCGACGAAGCCAGGGTGAAGGCGCGCACCTTCCGCGAGGACGGTGAGCAATATGTGCGCGAGAACCCAACGCGCGCCGTGCTGACGGCGCTGGGCGTCGGGTTTGTGCTTGGCATCATTTTCAGGCGCTAGGCTCTGCCCCGGTTTACTGATATTTCATTAATGGCTTTGCCGACCACTTCGGGTGAACGCCCGCCGGGAGACGAGGGGTTGATTGAAAATCTGCGCTCACTCGCCGCATGGTTTTCCGCCTACATCGGGGCCCGCTTGCAGCTTGCGGGACTGGAATCGAAGGAAGCCTCGTGGCACTACCTGAAGATTCTGCTCTGGTTGTTCGCGGGGCTTTTCGGGGTTACGTTCGGTTACATCTTCCTGTGCATCGCATGCGTCTTTATAATCAGCGTCCTGCTCAACGTTTCCTGGATGTGGATTTCACTCGGAGCAGCGATCTTGCACCTCGTATTGGCGGCAATTGCCATTCTCGTCGCGCGCTCACAACTCACGAAGCCGATGTTCGGCGCCACGATCGCGGAATTTAAAAAGGATCAAACATGGTTGAACACACCGGACCAGACCACAAGGCAGCACTGATCGCCGAGATCGCGACAGCGCGTGCGGGCATCTCGCGAAGCTTCGGCGGCCTGCGGCGCGACGCGGACATCAGTGCACATATCAAGAGCTCATTCAGCAACCACAAGACCGCATGGCTGGGTGGCGCAGGCATCGCAGGTTGGGTGTTGTCGCGACTTCCCGCTCGAAAAAAGAAGGTGAAGGTGTTTGTGGACAAAAACGAAGGTCACAAAGTCCGCGATGTAGCCGAGGCGGGCATGCAGGCGGGTTTGGTCTTCGGCATCCTGAAATTTCTCTTCTCCCTTTTCAGGCCTGTGATCATGGCTTTTGCCACGAAAAAAATAACCGAGCTCGCCGCAAGGCATAATGTTGCGGAACGATAATTAATGATCCCGGCATTTTTCGATTGATTGTTGTTGCAACGTCGTATTGGTTTCCCCTGATACACAATGGCTGATCTCCCAAACCCCAGTCTCCCCACCTCAGAAGGTGCCACTCATACGCTTGCGCACGTTGATCAGTATCTGCTCATCGGCCAGGAATCAGGTGCGTCCGACATCCACCTCGGCGTAAATGCCCAGCCGATCTGGCGGCGCTTCGGCAATCTTGAGCCTATCTGGCTGCAAGCCCCGAAACTGAGCGTCGCCGACACGGAGCACCTGGCGATGAACTTCCTCACCGATCCACAAAAGGAACTGCTCCGGGAGCGCGGAGACGTGGACTTCGCCTATTCCACTTCCTTCGGTCGCTTCCGCACCAGCGTGGTACGCCATCGTCTCGGCATTGATCTCGTGTTCCGTATCATCAATACCAAGCTGCGGACGATGGATGAAATCGGCCTGCCTCCCGGCTTGAAACTGCTCACGCAGTATCACAACGGCCTCGTGCTTGTAACAGGCTCCGTGGGTAGCGGCAAATCGACCACGCTCGCGGCGCTCGTGGAAGAAGTAAACCGCACGCGGCACGACCACATCATCACGCTCGAGGATCCCATCGAATACGTCTTTGAATCCAAGGGCTGCCACGTCACCCAGCGCGAAGTGCACACGCATACGCGTTCATTCGGCGCTGCGCTTCGCGGTTCGTTGCGTGAAGATCCGGACGTGATCATGGTGGGTGAAATGCGTGACCTTGAAACAATCCAGCTCGCCATCACCGCGTCGGAAACGGGCCATCTTGTGATGGGCACCCTGCACACCGGCAACGCGGCAAGAACCCTCGACCGTGTGCTCGACGTATTTCCCACGGACCAGCGCGAGCAGATCCGCGTCATGGTCAGCGAATCGCTCCGCGGCATCATCAGCCAGCAGCTTGTGCCCCGCATGGATGGCAAGGGGCGCGCACTCGCAGTCGAAATCCTGATGAATACACCCGCCGTTGCAAACACCATCCGCGAGGCGAAGACATTCATGCTGCCCGGCATCATCCAGACCGGCAAAAAGCTCGGCATGAAACTCATGGATGATTCGCTCATGGAGCTTTACGACAAGCAGATCATCTCGCAGGAGGAAGCCTACGCGCGCGCCGAACAAAAGGCGCTGATGCGGCAACATTTCGCTCACTGACATGGCATACATCGACCAGTTTTTTGAATATTTGATCAACGCAGGCGCGTCCGATTTCCACATGGCTCAGGGCGAGCCGCCTAAAATCCGCCGTCATGGCGAAGTGATGCCGATCCGCAATGAACCGATCACGGCGGAGGAGGCCGCTTACATGCTCAGCGAGATCAGCGGCCCGGAACGCTGGCAGCGTTTCGAGGAAACCGGCGATCTCGACTTCGCGTATGAGATGAATGAGGCATCCCGTTTCCGGTGCAATTACCTGAAACAAACGCACGGCTACGGCGCTGTGTTCCGTCTCATTCCGACCAAAATTCTCACGCTCGAGCAACTTGGCATCCCGGCGGTTGTGAAGGACTTTGGTAATCTTCGCGGCGGTCTGGTTCTTGTCACGGGCCCTACCGGATCGGGAAAAAGCACCACGCTCGCGGCGCTTATCGATTATATCAACACCAACTTCCACCGGCACATCATCACCATTGAGGAGCCGATTGAATTTGTTCACAACAACAAGAAAAGCGTCATCACGCAGCGCGAAGTCCCCGAACATACCCCCTCGTTTCCTGTCGGCCTGAAAGCGGCTTTGCGCGAGGATGCGGATATCGTGCTCGTGGGTGAAATGCGCGACCTGGAAACAATCCAGCTCGCACTCACCGCCGCCGAGACGGGTCTGCTCGTGTTCGGCACGCTGCATACCAATAATGCGCGCAAAACCGTGGACCGCATGATCGACGTTTTCCCATCCGACCAGCAATCGCAGGTCCGCACCATGCTGTCATCATCCCTGCGCGGTGTCGTTGCCCAGTTGCTTTTGAAAAAAACTCCCGAGGCCGGTGGTGGCCGTATTGCGGTGAACGAAATTCTCATCGTAAACAGTGCCGTCTCAGCGATCATCCGTGAAGGCGCGACCCAGAAATTGCAGGACGTCATCGTCGGCGGCAAGGGCCAGGGCATGCAATTCATGGACGACGCAATCTGGAAGGAAATGCAACAGGGCGTTGTCTCACCGCACGAGGCCTACATGAAAGCGATCGACAAGAACCGCTTCAAAATCTTCCTGCCGCCCGAGGAACAGGAACTCGGTAATTCCGCCGGTGGGCCGGCAGAGTAAGAGGAGAACTTCGAAGTTCTCTTCCTGGTATTCCCTATCCCGCCTGGCGAATCGGTTTGGGCCGGCGTTTGCTGAGCTCGATGATCTTTGATTCGCCGTCGTCCAGCGGCAGGAGATCGGCCTGCGCCACTTCCTTTTGCCCGATGAATAGTTCGCCCTGGAAAATTCCGCCCTGCTCGATATTGATCGACTTTGCGTAAACTGTTCCTTCAAGCCAGCCGGTTTTTCCAACTGTCACTACTCCCTCGGCCATGATTCGCGCGGAGAAACGCCCATTGATCTGGGCGCTCATCACTTTCACCGGGCGGGCAAGCTCGGTATCCGCGCCTTTTTCCACGATCAACTGCTGGGCCTCGACCCCGCAAAAAAGCATCCCCTTGTATTTCATCCGCACCGTGTCGCAAACGACCAGGCCGTGGATCTGCCCCTCGATGATCGCTTCGCTGCAAATGACTTTCTGGCAGTTCAACTCCCCTTTTGCCGTGACCTCGACGAAGCCCTGCGTGTGGATGTTGCAGCTATGTAGCGCGGAGATTTTGAAATCCCGCAGATCCATGTGCGTGCCGCATTCGGCGCAGATGATCGACTTGGAATGCCCGTCGACCTGCTGCGTCGCCTCGCACTTGTAGCAGCGGACGATCTTGGTCGTCTCGTGCCCTAGGAAAGACTCGATCTTCTGGATGAAGAAGTTGCGCTTCGATTCCGGCGGGCCGGCGGCCTGCGTTTTCTCGAGGTCGATATGCCGGCTGCATTTGCGGCAATAGGTGGACTTCGCGCTGGCAGGCTCCATCTGTGGAGTGCCGCAGTGCGGGCACTCCACGCTGATCTTTCCTTTGTTTGCTTTAGGGGGTGTGCGTTTTGACACTTGGCTAGTGCCCGCCGGACGCCTGCTGCTTGCCTTCGGAACGGACAACTTCTGGTTGCTTCATCTGGATCTTGTTCGGGGTCACCTCGGACTTGCCGACGAAGGTCGCGCCTTCCTCAATCATGAGGCGTGCGGCCTTCAAGTCGCCGATGAGCTGTGCGCGGGTCTTCAATTCGCAACGCTCCTCGACGGTGATGTTGCCATGCACCTTGCCGAGCACAGTCACGGACTTGGTTTTGATCTCGCCGCGGATCTCGGCGTTCTCGCCCACGGTCAGGATACCGCTGGAGATGATCTCGCCTTCGATTTTGCCGTCAATGACGAGTTCGTTTTGAAATTTGATCGATCCTTTGATTTCGACGTCGCTGGAAAGGATGTTTTTGGTGTTCGTGTTTTCAGCCATAAGTTTGGTTTGGGTTTCGTGTCTGGTTGGTTTCGCCTGTATTTCGTCCATCAGACGATCAACGCCTGCAGAACGTGGTGAATTAAACACCATCACAGCGGGTTTGCAAGGCAGAGATGTCAAGGAAATAGCATAAATTCAGGGCTCAAGCGAGATCCTCGGCGGGATATGTCCATATTTCGCTCAATGTTGGGTGATAATGCGGCACCCGGGCGAGGTCGCCTGCCGTTGCATGGAAATACATGGCCACGGCGATCTCATGGATCAAGTCCGAGGCTTGAGGGCCAACCACCGCTGCACCGAGGATTTCCCTGTTTTTTTCAGCCACAATCAATTTTACGAAACCTTCGGTCTCCCCGAGAACCATCGATTTTCCGTGGTCGTCGAAATGATACTTCGCCGTGATGTATGGAATGTGGCCGCGTTCCAGTTCCTTTGCGGTCGCCCCGACAGACGCGACTTGGGGCTCCGAAAAAATCACGGAGAGCTTTATGCGATAATCGGCCTCCTCCAGCGGTTCGGCGCTCAAACGTAATAGCTTCGCCACGTTCCTTCCGGCAATTTCACCCTGCTGGATTCCGAGATGCACGATGTCGTGCGGCCCCACGGCATCCCCCGCCGCGAAGATATGTGGCACATTGGTCTGCTGCCGGTGGCTGCACGGCAACCGGCCATGCTCCATCTCGACGCCTGCGCGGTCGAGATTTAGCGGTTTCAAGTTCGGCTTTCTCCCAAGCGCGCAGATGATCTCATCAGCCTCGACGAATTTCTCCACCCCCTCATGCTCAAAGAAGACGCGCTTCCTGTCGCCATACTTTTCCACGCGCAACGTCTTGGTCTTCAGGAAGACTTTCATCCCGCGTTTTCTGTAAGCTGCCACGACCGCATCTGCCACGTCCACGTCCATTTCCTTCATCACCTGTTCGCTGCGCTGCAACACAGTGACCTCTGACCCGACGCCCTCGTAGAAATGCGCAAACTCGATGGCAATCGCTCCGCCACCCAGTACAATGACCGACCCGGGAATCGTGGGGGAATCCAGGACGGCATCGCTGTCGAGAAAGCCGGTTTCGGCAAGCCCCGGGATCGGAACCACCTGCTCCACGGAGCCGGTTGCGATCAGAAAAGCGCACCCGCTGATTTGCGTGCGTTCATTTTGCAACGAGGTGATTTCTATCGTATGCGAATCCACAAACGCGGCCATGCCGCGGATGAAGTCAAATTTACCATTCTCAAGCTGTTCCGTCCGATGCTTGGAAAAATCCGAAACCATGTGCTTCTTGCGCGCGAGGATTTCGTTTCCATGCACCGAAATATTGTCCGCGCGCAGGCCGAACTCCTTCGCCCGCCGTAGCGTGATGAAACGGTTTGCGGATTCAATAAACGTCTTGCTCGGCATGCATCCATGCAGGATGCAGAGCCCTCCTATTTCCTTGCCTCCCTCGACAACAGCCACCTTCAATCCGAGTCCCGTCGCCGTCCTCGCCGCCGCGTAACCGGCGCTGCCGCCGCCGATGACAATAAAGTCATAATTCTTGTCCATGTTTTGCAATCTACCCCTCAATCCTCAACGGTAAAAATTTTAAATGCCGATCGCCTCGGATGTGAGTATACGAATTTCAGGAAATCCGGGGCGGAATGCGGGCTCTCGTAAAGAATGGCCGCCATCGAGGATTCGCTTGCCGGCTGGTCGATCAATACGGTGGATGTTTGAAAAATACGCTGCGGATCGTAGGCGATGACCCGCTTCACGCCATGTGCGCGCAGAATTTTCAACGCTGCATCCGGATCCGTCGCCAGATAAAAGCGCGCGGAATCAACAATGCCCTGCAGGCTCTCATGCGAACTGCCGCCGACCGCAGGCTGCCGTGACCAGTAAGCCAGCGCGGGCGAGAACCACCATGGCGCCAGCACGGGAAGCGTCTCCGCGCTTTTCAAATGATCCGCCGCATCCCGCAGCAGGGCGGCATCAAGCTTTTGTTCAAAAAGCTGCGCCTTTCTCTCATCGCCGGGGAAAAGGCGCGCATCCCATTCCTGCAGAATTGTCCAAAAGCCAATGGCAAAAACCGTCCACGCGATCCAGGGTTTGCGGAAAACGACGAATTGAAACGGGAGGCTCATCGCAAAAATGAGCGCGAAAAAGTAGCCCCAGCGAATTTCCCATAGCGTCAATCCCCAGACAAGCAGCAACAGGAGCAACATCGGGATCACCCGTTTGGTTTCGCGACACCGCATGAAGAGCAGGACAGGCGAGGCAATCAGGGTCAATCCCACCCACCGGTACAGCAATGACGAGAACGGGCTCACGGAAGCCAGCTCTCCCACCGTTTGTTCCCATTTGGGGAAATAGCGAAGGAATGTTACATCCGGGACGGAAACGGGCCAGCCCTGAATGAGCAACGCAAGAACGATGATACCCGCAAAGACAATGCCGCCATCCCGCCGCTCCCGGGCCCACAATTTCCGGCGATCGAAGATCAGATACAGGATCAATACCGCACCGAGTAGTACGAGCGGCTCATATAGGGAAGTCCAGAGCGCAAGGCCCCAGGCCGCGCCGCTTGCAACGCCCCACCCTCGCGATGGCTTTTGCGCGAAACACCATTCCGCACCGAACGCGACTGCCATGCACAACATCTCGAGCGATTGATGATCGGGACGGCCCAGGATGGTTCCATGCACGAGAATCGGGCTGACAGCGAATAACAGCAGCAGCATCCCGCGATACGGCAACTGCAAACGTTCCGACCACATCCACAGAAAAACCAGCATCATCCCGGCAAGCAGCGGCGAAACAATTGCACCCGCGAGATCGAGATAATCCGCAGTGAAGGGTTCCAACAAAACGGCAAGCGCCGCGATCAGGTAATCAAATGGAGCCGTTGCGTGCGACGTCACCCCTTGCGGATAATTTTCAAAATCCTGATGCCGGATGATTGTGAACGGATGTTCCACTACCATCCGCACACGGGTCATCCGCGAATAACAATCGGCATCAATAAAATAGACCTGTCCACCGACAAAAACGTCGTTGAAATTATGGCACCTGACCAACAGGGTCAGAACCAGAAAAAAGAAGAGCGAAAGGGTCGATTTCACCGGGATTCATTATTTCAAATCCTTTTTACGTTGTCCAACAACATATTGTGGTCGGCCCGGAAGAGACGCCCAACCCCTTGGGGTCTCCAGCATAATTTTTGAATAAAAAACATTGTGTAAAGTGTCCAATAACGCTACTTTTTCGGAACAGTTTTTTCCATCCCATTTATGTCAGATACCGAAGATCTCCTCACCGCTCCGAAAAGCGAGACCGCGTCCAAAAAAACCGACTATAACGCCGATGATTTGAGTTCACTAAAAGGACTCGAAGCCGTTCGAAAAAAACCGGGCATGTACATCGGCGGTACGGACGAACGCGCGCTGCATCATTGCGTTTCCGAGGTGCTGGACAACTCGGTGGACGAATTTCTTGCGGGTCACTGTTCGCACATCGACGTGACCATCCATAGCGATGGGTCGATCTCCATTCGTGACAATGGGCGCGGTATTCCCGTGGACATCAACAAGGAAGAAAATATGCCCGGCGTGGAGCTCGTGCTCACCCGCCTGCACTCCGGCGGCAAATACGGCCAGGGCAATTACGAGTACTCCGGAGGCACGCACGGCGTCGGCGCGAAATGCGTCAATGCCGTCTCCGAGTGGTTCAAGGTGGAAGTGACACGCGATGGGCAGATTCACGCAATGTCATTCGAGCGCGGCGTCACGAAGCAGAAGCTGCACGTCATCGCCGAGGTGAAGTCCAAGAAGCAGACCGGCACACTGATCACCTTCAAGCCCGATCCCGAGATTTTCAAGGAGACGACCGAGTTCAAGGACGAACGTCTCATCAGCCGCTTGAACGATCTCGCTTACATCAATGCGCCTCTCAGCTTCACATTTCTTGACGAACGCACTGAAAGCGCCCATCCGATCCAGATCGTGCACCCTAAGGGCATCGAGGATTTCGTCTCCAAGCTGGTGGAGAATAAATCGCTGGTGCATCCCAAGCCCATTTTGATCAAGGGGACCCGCGAACGCGTGATCGTCGAGATCGGCCTGCATTATACCGATACCTACAACGAGCAGCTTCTTTGTTACACGAACGCGGTGCCCAACCCGGACGGCGGCACACATTCCAGTGGCTTCCGTAGTTCACTCACGCGCGCGATCAATCAATACGCGAAGAACAACAATCTGATCAAAGACAAGGAACCCGCGATCACCGGCAACGATGTTCTGGAAGGCCTGGCCGCAGTGGTTAGCGTGAAGCATCCCGATCCCCGGTTCGAGTCCCAGACCAAGGTGAAGTTGATCAGCCCCGAGGTAGAAAGCATCGTCGGATCGGTCAGCTACGAGGGGTTGATGCTCCATTTCGACCAGAATCCGACTGTCGGAAAACGTCTCATTGAAAAATGCCTCATGGCCGCCCGCGCCCGCGAAGCCGCCCGCAAGGCCCGCGAGACCGTGCGCAAAGGCGCGCTCACCGGCGGTGGCCTGCCCGGCAAACTTGCGGATTGCTCCGAGCGCGATCCCACCCTTACCGAACTCTATATTGTCGAGGGCGACTCCGCAGGCGGCTCCGCCAAGCAGGGACGCGACCGCCGTTTCCAGGCGATCCTTCCCATCAAGGGCAAGATCATCAACGTCGAAAAAGCGCGTCTCGACAAGGTGCTCGCAAACGACGAAATCCGCACCATGATCACCGCCGCTGGCACAGGCATCGGCGCGGGTGGCGAAGGCGCGTTCGACATTACGAAGCTCCGCTACGGCCGCATTATCATCATGACGGATGCCGACGTGGACGGCTCGCACATCCGCACCCTGCTACTCACGTTCTTCTACCGCCAGATGCCCGAGTTGCTCAAGCAGGGCAAAATCTACATCGCACAGCCGCCGCTCTATCTCGTGAAGCGCAAGAAGCGCGAGGAATATGTGGATGATGACGACCAATTGAACAAAATGCTCATCCAGTTCGGTTCCGATGAGGTGAAACTGAAGAACCTTGCCGACGGCAAGAGTTTCTCGCCCGTGCAGTTCAAGGACATGCTGGACCTGCTGAAAAAATTGGATCGTTACAGCAATTCAATCCGGCGTCACGGCGGTGATTTTGAAAAATATCTCGGAGAACGCAACCCCAAGACTGATGCGCTTCCAAAATTCCTGGTGCGCGTGCGCGAAGGGAATACGGAATGGGTCACCTACTTCCCCACCGATGTCGAGGTGCGCCAGTTTCACGAGGAAAATCCTGACTTGAATTTATTCGGGGTTACAGCCGCCGAGACAAACGGTGAAACCGACCTGGTATTGGAAGTCCAAAAGGAAAAACCCGCCAAAAAGGCTGAAGGGGTGCAGCGGCGCGCCAAGCTGGTGGAGTTGTACGAAAGCGATCAGGTTGAAAAACTGATCGCCGAGTTGGGCAAGAAAGGCCTCAAAGTCGACCACTATTCCAGCAGCGATAAGCCCATCTTTGAACTTACCGAGGGAGAGGGCGACAAAGCTGTTGTGCATCCCGTTTTCTCGATCCCGGAGATTCTTCAAAGTGTGATCGAGATTGGAAAAAAAGGTCTCTCCATCCAACGATTCAAGGGTCTTGGAGAAATGAATCCCAAGCAGTTGTTTGAAACAACGATGAATCCCGAGAAACGGAAAATGCTCAAGGTTGAGTTGGGGGATGCCGTGGAAGCGGACAATATGTTCGTAAGGCTGATGGGGGACATCGTTGAGCCGCGGCGGCAATACATTGAAGACAACGCACTGAATGCGCGCCTCGATGTGTAATGGAAACAGTTCGTTCCGTTAAAGCCCACCCTCTAGTTCGAAGATAAATAGTTTTAGCCATGTATTCCCAAAACGAAAAAGTCCACCCCGTAAATGTCGCAGAGGAGATGTCGAAGTCGTTCCTCGACTACTCGATGTCCGTCATCATTTCGCGTGCACTCCCTGATGCACGCGATGGACTCAAGCCATCGCAACGCCGCATCCTCGTCACGATGAACGATCTGGGCGTGATGCCGAATCGCAAACATATCAAGTGCGCGAAAATCGTGGGTGACACGATGGGTAATTATCACCCGCACGGTGATCAGGCCATTTATCCCACTCTCGTCCACATGGCTCAACCGTGGGCGATGCGTGAGATGCTTGTGGATGGCCAGGGAAATTTCGGTTCCGTGGAAGGTGACCCACCGGCATCCATGCGTTACACCGAGGCGCGTTTGCAGCATCTCGGCGCCGCGCTCATGGATGACATGGACAAGGACACCGTGAACTTTGTCCCGAGTTACGATGAACGTCTCATGGAGCCGACCGTGCTCCCCGCCGCGTTCCCTAATCTGCTCGTCAACGGCGGCACAGGCATCGCCGTTGGCATGGCGACGAACATCCCGCCGCACAATCTCAGCGAATGCATCGACGGTATTTGCGCACAGATCGCGGATCCTAATATCACGATCGAAGGCCTGATGACTTTCATCAAGGGTCCCGATTTCCCCACGGGTTGCGTGATCCAGGGCAACGCGGGCATCAAGCAATATTTTGAGACAGGGCGCGGTTCCGTGCGCGTGCGTGGACGCATGCATACCACCGAGGTTAAAGGCGGGCGCGAGCAGATCATCATCACCGAGATTCCGTACAATGTGAACCGTGCGGAGCTGGTGAAACGCATCGCCGAGCTCGTGAATGAAAAAGTCCTTACAGGCATCAGTGATGTGCGCGACGAAAGTGCCGAGGACACCCGCGTGGTCATCGATCTCAAGCGGGACGGCAATCCGAAGATCATCATCAACAGCCTGTTCAAGCACACCGCGCTGGAATCCTCCTTCAGTTCCAACATGCTTGCCATTGATCACGGCAGGCCAAAGCTCCTTTCGCTCAAGGATGCCATCACGGCTTACATCGAGCACCGTCGGGAGATCGTGCTGCGCCGCACGCGCTTTTTGCTGAACCAGGCGGAAGTGGAAGCCGAAAAACTCGAAGGCTTCCTCATCGCCCTGGCTAATCTCGACGACTTCATCAGGATCATCCGCGATTCGCGCGACCGTGATGACGCGAAGGCCAAACTCATCGCACTTTCATGGAAACGCGAGACCGTGGAGCAACTTGGCATCCTCATCCGCAGCGAAGCGCGCCTTGTCGACGGTAACTACAAATTCACGGAAAAACAGGTCACCAGCATTCTCGATCTGCGCCTTTACCAGTTGACCGGCCTTGAGCGTGAAAGCGTAAAGAAGGAATACGACGCGCTCGTGGAAACCATCAAGGACCTGCTCGATATCATCGCAAAGGAGTCCCGCGTGTTGAGTATCATCACCGCCGAACTGCGCGAATTGCAAAAGAAACATGGCAGCCCGCGCCGCTCGGAAATCGGACTTGCGGAAGGCGAAATCAGCATCGAGGACATGATAGCCAACGAGGGTTGCATCATCACAATCACACACAATGGTTTCATCAAGCGCACCGCCGTGAGCGCATTCCGTGCGCAACGGCGCGGCGGCAAGGGCGTGATCGGCATGACCACCCGCGAAGGCGCAAACGAGGAGGATTCAGACGATTTCGTGGAATATCTCTTCACCGCCACGACGCACGATTACCTCATGTTCTTCACGCAGTCGGGACGCTGTTACGTGGAAAAGGTGTACGAGATTCCCGAGATGAGCCGAGCCAGCAAGGGCCGCTCCATCGCAAACATCCTCGAGCTTCGCGCCGAGGAAAAAATCGCCGCGACGATTCGTATTCAATCGAAGGTCACCGGCACTGGGCCGAACGCAGTCGACAATACGTGGGATGAAAATCTCCACGTCATTTTCACCGCCCGCTCCGGCATCGTGAAAAAATCCAATCTTTCGGATTTCAAGAACATCCGCAAAGGCGGCATCATCGCCGTCCAGATCGAGGAGGGAGACAAGCTCATCGACGCGAAGCTGACCACCGGCCAGAACGAAATCCTGCTGATTACAAAGGACGGCATGAGTATCCGCTTCAACGAGGACGAACTCCGTGATCAGGGCCGCAACACCGTGGGCGTTTGGGGCATTCGCCCTGACAAGGACGATCACGTAGTAGCCACGGCTTTGGTAAGTTCCGACGCTACTTTGCTGGTTGCCGGCGAGAATGGCGTGGGCAAGCGCACCCCATTCGACGATGAAAACGGCCCGGTTTACCGCGTTCAATCCCGCGGCGGAAAAGGCGTGATCACTATGAAAACCGGTGACAAAACCGGTGACGTCGTGGGCGCCCTCACTGTTCGCGATACCGATGAGATCATGCTCATAACCACGAAAGGCCAGATGGTTCGCACACGCGTGAAAGAAATCCGTGAGACGGGCCGCAATACCATGGGCGTCATCCTCATCCGGCTTAAGGAGGGCGAGAAGTTGCAATCCATCGCACCTGTCGTCAGTGACCAGGACGATGACGAGGCACCCGGCGAAGCCGAGGTTGTTGAGTAGCCTGTTGTTTGACTGAAATTAAGAAGCTCTTATTCCGACCTCAGACCGGGAATACGCGCGTAGCCTACGAAGGCTGCGCGCGTTTGCTTTTTGGGATCGGCAAGGGCGGCGGCTGGTGACTGCGCGTTTGCCTTGAAATCGAAAACGCTCACACCCCAGCGTGATTTGCCGTCGTAGGTCCGTCCATCCGTAGAGCCGACCATCACGCTTTTGTGCGTCTTCTTTTCGGTTCCGAGATAGATCATGGCATGCGTGATCGGCGGATCTTTTTGCGAATTGTAAGTACCGGTCCAGAATAGCAGATCGCCCGGCCGCAGATCATCCAGTTCAAAGCTGTCCTTATGGGTGCTCAGCACCGCCTGAAACATCTTCGCCTTGCGCACCCATACATACTGGCCGCTCGCATCCCGGGGCACATCGTTGAATCCATTTTCACGCAGCACGTAATAAACAAAACCGGAGCAATCCATGCCGCCGTTCGCCGGGTCTGCGGAGCCGTAGATGTAAGTGAGATTCTGGCGTGTCAATTCCAGGGCCGACTCGAGCAGCTTTTGCACCTTGTCCGGTTGTTTGCCAAACTCCGCGATCTCGTCACTGGTGAGCGTGGCGTTGGGAGCGCTGTTGGCACTTGACTGCTGCGCTGTAGATGCCGGCGACGGTGTGACTGTCGATTTCGGCGTTGGCTCCGGAATTGCTTCAGCATCCGCATCATTGTCATCCGCCTTTTTATGAACCTTCTTTTTCGATGGAGTCGACGTGGGAGTTGCCTTGCCGGCATCCTCATCGTCATCAGATGTAAGTTTGGAGATTTTTTTCCTTGAAGGTGCGGGAGTCGGTGTCGATTGGTCTGCAGCCGCGTTCTCATCCGTTTTTTTTACGGTTTTCTTTGCGGGCGTGGAACGGCGTTTTGCTTTCGGCGCATCATCATCGGAATTGGTATTTTTATGCACGGTCGATTTGCTTTTATAACCGTAACGATGCGATGCGGGCGTGGGAGTTGGCTTCACGGCAGCCACTTCCGCTGGCGCATACGACACAAACAAAATCATCACCGCCAGAATGAGTGGGAATCTCTTCATAAACCCTGAATCGTGCATCGTCATGGTTTGACGCTTGAAAATCCGAAAAATCCCCGCAGACATGTCAGCCAACGTGGCCTAATTCCTCCAGCAGCACCTGGTTAAGGCGGATGCCTGCGCGGAAATTCTCGATCGGGAAATTTTCATTCGGTGCATGTGCGCGGCAATCGGGGAGCGCGAGGCCGAGCAGCAGCGTTTCCGCGCCGAGGGTGTTCTTGAAGTTCTGCACAATCGGGATGCTGCCACCCTCGCGGATCAACGCCACGTCGCGCCCGAATGTTTTCTGTAGCGCCAGTTGCGCCGCCTTGCCGAAGCCAGAGTGGGGATTCGTCAGGTACGGCTCGCCATTGTGCCCTCCCGTGATTTCCAGCCGCACGGCTGGCGATACATGCTTTTGAAGATGTGTCTTCACTTTTTCAATGACCGCATGCGACCGCTGGTCCGGCACGAGCCGGAAGGTCAATTTTGCAAATGCCTCGCTCGGCAGCACCGTCTTCGTTCCAAGCCCTTGGTATCCCCCGCCTATGCCGTTGATCTCCGCTGTGGGCCGCGCCCATGTTCTCTCAAACGAAGTGTATCCTGCCTCGCCGAAAAGCCGCGGCGCGCCTGTAAGCCTGATCAACTCTTCGTCATGCAAAGGCAGGCTCGCCCATGCTTTTCTCTCCCAGTCCTCGATTGGCTTCACGTCATCGTAAAATCCCTCGACCGTCACATGGCCGGAATCATCATGCAGCGTAGCTAGCAGCCGCGTGAGCATCGTCACCGGATTCGCCACCGCTCCGCCATAGATGCCGGAATGCAGATCCGTGGTCGGCCCGGTGACCTTCAGTTCCAGCGCGGCGATCCCGCGCAGTCCGTAAGTCAGCGTCGGAATCCCCCGCCCCACCATGCCGGTGTCGGAAACAGCCACTATGTCGCAGCGCAATTCCTCGCGATGCGTAACGAGAAACTCCTCGAGATGCGTGCTCCCGCATTCCTCCTCGCCCTCGATAAGAAAAATGAGGTTCACGGGCAGCGCCCCGCGCGTGAGCGCCTCCTGTACGCCAAGGATGTGCGCCATGATCTGCCCCTTGTTGTCAGTCGCGCCGCGTGCAAAGATCGTGTCATTCTCAATATGCGGTTCAAACGGGGGGTGCGTCCAGAGGGAAAGCGGATCCACCGGCTGCACATCGTAATGCCCGTAGATAAGCACGGTGCGTCGTCCGGCCTTATGCTCGTTTTTCGCGGTCACAATGGGGTGCCCGGGCGTGGAGTGAAGCTGCGCCTCCAGCCCTATGCCCTGCAATTGCCGCGTGAGCCATTGGGCGCAATGTTTTACATCGTCCGCATAGGCGCTGTCCGTCGAAATACTGGGAAAACGCAGGAACTCGAGGAGCTTGGAGAGTTGTGAATCCATGGGAAATTCATACAGCATGAAATTAATTCTGGCACGAAGAACTGCTCAAAAAGTCGTCTTGCTGGGTGGGATAAAGTTGCGGGGATTTGTAATAGACCAACCCCATCTTGTGAACATAATGTCCGCTTCATGAAAATTGCGGCCACCGTCATCATTACCTTGATTTTATCAGGCTTTGTCCTTGTCTATGATGGTTTCATCGCCCTGAAAATCTCCCGGAAGGTCGCATCCCTCCATTACCCGGTCACCACGGGCAAAATCACAAGCAGCGAGGTCAGGCTGCTAACCGGCGGGCGAAATCAAAAGACATACATTCCGGTGATCGACTATAGCTTCGAGGTTGATGGATACACATTTACTGGCGCGAAGGAATTCTCCACCCTTGCGCCATGGGATCCGACCGCGGCACAATTGATTGCAAAAGAACATCCCGCAGGCGCCGCACTACAGGTCTTTTACAATCCCGCCCGCCCCGGGGAATCGATGCTGTCGTGCGGTGCCCAAGGTTCGGACCTGATGGAAGTTCTGTTCATGACACCGTTTAACATGGCGATGCTCGGTTGCTGGATGTGGGCCTACAGCCTCTTGCGCGACCGTTTTTTCAGGCCACCGGCTGCTGGCGTGAAGATCATTACGGATAGGATGCTCACGCGTGTGCGGCTGCCGGAGATCGGACCAGCCGTCTGGGGGTTGGCGACTACGGCCGGAATGGCCTTTATTTTTCAGTTCATGATGTCATTCATCACTTCAAGCCCGTCCGTCACATACGCGCTTGCGGTCAATTGCCTGGTTTACCTGGGGGGTTTATACACTTTTGCATGGCATTGGTTCAAAGTCCGGTCGGGCGTAAATGACATCGTCATCGATGAGCCCTCCCGCACCATCACCTTGCCGCAAAAATTCGGTCGCAAACAGCGCATAACGGCAAATATAGCCGATATCGAAAGCCTCTCGGTGAAAATGCTCAAGCACAGCAACAAGGGAAGCCGCACATGGTATACGTACGCCCCCACCATAACTTTGCACGGAACCCCGCCCCGGGCTCACAAGCTGGCCCACTGGCAGGACAAAGTGAAAGCGAACGATTTCACCGTTTGGATGCGTGGCCAGCTTGGCCTTGGTCCAAATTGAAAAACCGGCATACCTGATGCAACATAAGGCCTCAACAGTGTAGTCAGAAGCGCAAAAGCACTTCATTCACTAGGTTTTTTTCAAAACCACTATATAGTGTGGTATATAGGATTTTCTGGCGCATATTCACCCTACTGATGGTATGTATTTGAATTCGTGGATGTTAACGCATTTTTAAATACATTTTGACAGACGAAGAAATAAGGCGCATCCACAATATCTAGTGGTTGCAAGTAGAAAAACCACTGCCAATAGTGCATTTTTACTTGCCTGACTTATAGAAAAGGCCCACGATTCACCCGAATTTTAACCGAGGTAAAACCCCTATGTATCTACAATCGCTGGAACTGATCGGCTTCAAATCTTTCGCGCAAAAAACCGTGCTCAATTTCCACCGTGGCGTCACTGCAGTGGTCGGCCCGAATGGGTGTGGGAAGTCGAACGTCTTGGATGCCATGCGCTGGGTGCTCGGCGAGCAATCCGCGAAGGCGCTTCGCGGAGGCGAAATGGCCGACGTCATTTTCAGCGGCACGGACTCTCGACAGGCGCTCGGCATGGCCGAAGTCTCCTTGAATTTCGCGGAATGCGAGAAGGAACTCGGCGTGGACTGGAACGAAGTGCGCATCACCCGCCGCGTCTTCCGCGACGGACAGTCGGAATACCTCCTCAACAAGACCCCCTGCCGGCTCAAGGACATCCACCAGCTATTCATGGACACGGGCATCGGCCGCAGCGCCTACTCGATCATGGAGCAGGGCAAGATCGACCTGATCCTGAGCTCGAAGCCGGAAGACCGCCGCGCGATCTTCGAGGAAGCCGCCGGCATCACGAAATACAAGTCTCAGAAAAAAGAGGCGCTCCGCAAGCTGGACGCCACCGAGGCGAATCTCCTGCGCGTCACCGACATCATCAAGGAAGTGAAACGCCAGATCGGCTCCCTTCAGCGGCAGGCCGGCAAGGCGCGCCGCTACCAGGCATTGATCGCGGATCTGCGGACGTTCGATACGCACCTGAGCCACCGCCAGTTCAAAACGCTGGATGAGTCTCTCGCCACGACCATCTCCGAGATCGACCGCCTGCGCCTGCTCCAGGAAAATAGCGAACGCGACCTCGAAACCCAGGAGGCGGAACTTGCCGGCCAGCGCCACGCACTGGACGAAATGGAGCAGCAGCTCACCGCCGCCCGCCAGATCGTGCAGGATTTGAAGAGCCACATCGGCAACGCCGAAAACCGCATCGGTTTCAACCGCGAACGCGTGAATGAATTCGGCTTGCTGGTGGAGCGCTACCAGCAGGACATCTCCTCCGCCGAGGAAAAGCTCCTCGTGCAGGAAACCCAGATCCAGAACACCGACCTCGAACTCGAGCAGATCGTAAGTATGCTTTCCTTCGAGCAGCAGCGGCTGGAGGAAAAAATGGCGGCCCTGAATTCCGTGAGCAGCCAGCGTGTCGAGGCGGAGAGCACAATGCAGGGCGTCTTCAATTCGATCAACAAGATCGAAAACAGGCTCAGCTCGCTCCGCGGCGAAATTGCAAATGTGATCAACGTGCGCGACGGCAGCGAAACCCGCATGGGCATTCTTCAGGAGGAGATCACCCAGCTTGCCGTCATGCTGGAGGAACTCAACCGCCAGCACACCGACACCCTCGCCCAAGTGGAGCACAATACAGCCGCACTCGCTGCGCAGCAGGACAACATCCAGCAGGCCGAGGAGACACTCCGCAACGTGAAGTCCAACCTGGACCAGATGGAACGCCATCTTTCCGGCGAGCAGCGCACACTCGCGGAAAAGCAATCAAAACTCGAGGTTCTCCGTCAACTGAATGAGGAAGGCGAAGGCTTCGCCGCAGGCACACAAACGGTGCTGCGCGGCTTGGACAACCCGGAGTTTTTCAAGCCATCAATCCTCGGCGCGCTCGCGACACAGATCGAGGTTGAGCCACAGTTCATCCCCGCAATCGAAGCTGCGCTCGGCCAGAATTTGCAGGCGATCATCATGAAGGATGCCATGGTCGCCGAGTCGGTGATCCAGACCCTCTCCACCAAGAAACTCGGTCGTGCCTCCCTGGCATTGCGCGAAGTTTTCCAGCGCGGAGGATTTGACATGCAGGGCGATCATACCGCCATGTTGCCGGAAGGCGGAATCGCATGGGCGTTGGAAAAGGTGAAGGCCCCGGATGAAATACTCCCCCTTGTCCGCACACTTCTGCACGGCTTTGTAATCGTGGAAAACCTGGCAACCGCGCTCCACATCGCTCCGAATTCTCCGCACTCCTTCGTCACATTGAATGGCGAAGTGCTCACGGCGGACGGAATCCTCCAGGGTGGACAGACCGGCGAAGCGGTAAATTCCGTGCTGCATCGCAAAAACCAGATCGCGCAGCTTGAAATGGAGGAAGCCGCTTCCCTCGCCCGCATACAGGAGATCACGGCCCAGCGTGACGAGATCTCCAGCCATCTCGAGCAAGCCCAGTCTCATCTCGCCGATTCGCGCGAGGAAGTCCAGCGCATCAACCTTTCCGTCTCGACCTTGCGCGGGCAGGCCTCAGTGCACGAACGCGAGTTGCGCGAAGCCACCAAAAAATCGGAGAGCCTCCAGTGGGAACGCAACAGCATCGAGACGCGCCACACGGACGCTGTGGAAAAACTCCACAGCCTCGAAACGGAACTCGCGAGTTCCGGCACGAACCTCGGCGAACTGCAATCACGCCTCACGGAACTGCAAACGGAACTTGAAGTCCTCCGCAGCAATGAGGCTGAGGCTGGCAGCGAGTTGAACGAACTGCGCATCAAGGTCGCCACCGAAAAACAGCGCCAGAACAGCCTGAGCAACCAGCGCCAGCCCATGGCCGCCCGCCTGCTCGAGCTTCGCGAGTTGATAGATCAGCGCCAGCATGACATCGAGGGCTATCGAGTCAAATCCCAGAACCTCATCGAGGAATCCGACCGCATCCAGGGTGAGATCGAGGCCACGCGCGGCAAGGTAGGCGAGGCCGATCAGCAGGTGATGAGCCTCGTCGAGGAACGCTCCGCAATGAGCGCCTCGGTGGAATCCCAGGAATCCACCCTGCGAATCATGCGCCGCCAAGTGAACGATTGCCACGAGCAGCGCGGCCAGCAGGAGGTGAAGCAGACGCAGATCCAGCTCCGAGTCGAAAACCTCGCTGAGCATGTGATGCGCCGCTACCAGATCGATATCCGCGAGTTCCAGCCGGACAGCTACGCACTCCTCTGCACGCTCCGCGAACAGGGCAAAAAGCCAAAGAAAGCTTTTGATAACAGCGACGAAGCCTACGCTGCGGAAGCAAGTGCAACCGCCGCCGGGCCGTCACAAGACGAGGAAACTCCCGTCGCCGCAGTCACGGAGAACGATCAAGCCATTGACTGGGAGCGCATAGAATCCCTCGTGAAGGAAATGGACCAGCGCATCGATTCCATGGGCCCGATCAACCTCGAGGCGATCCAGGAATACGACGAACTCGAGCAACGCCACACCTTCCTCGAGCAGCAAAACAACGACCTCATCAATTCGAAGACGGAATTGCTTGATGTGATCACGAAGATCAACCTCACGACACGCAAATTATTCGCGGAAACCTTCGAGCAGATCCGCATCAACTTCGCGGAAATGTTCGTGGAGCTCTTCGGCGGTGGCAAGGCTAACCTCGTGCTGCAGGACGAATCCGATCCGCTCGAAAGCGGCATCGAAATCATCGCCAAGCCCCCGGGCAAGCAACTCCAGTCCATCACCCTGCTCTCGGGCGGTGAGAAAACCATGACCGCCGTCGCGCTCCTCTTCTCCATCTACATGGTGAAGCCTTCGCCCTTCTGCGTGCTGGACGAAATGGACGCCCCGCTCGACGAATCGAACATCAACCGCTTCATCAAAATCCTCGACCGCTTCGTGGCGCAGAGCCAGTTCGTGGTGATCACGCACAACAAGCGCACCATCGCGAAGGCCGACCTCCTCTACGGCGTTACCATGGAAGAGCACGGCGTCAGCAAACTCGTGGGCGTGAAATTCTCCAAGCGCGAGGATTCAAACCAGGGCTCCGACATCATCGGCACATCCAACGCGACTCCGGTACCCAGCGTGGCCGAGAGCTTCGGCAAGAGCGGCGACCTGCACAGCGAGACATTGCAACAAGCCGGATAGCATCTGGAATTTTAAAGAGGGGGCACGCTTAACGGCGTGTCCCCTTTTTTTCGACTGCTGTCTGCCTCAGGCCTGTTCCTTCTTGGCTTCCTCGCGAAACGAAGCGATGACAAACAACGCCGCCGCCACGCAAATACAACTGTCCGCCACATTGAAGGCGGGCCAGGGATTTGCAAACTTCACGTGGAAATCGAACAGCAGAAAATCGATCACATGTTTGTGTATGATACGGTCGGTAAGATTGCCCAGTATCCCCGATACAAGCAGCGCGAGTCCCATTCGCAACGTCACGCTATGGAACGCACCACGGCAGTAAAAAAATCCAAGCGCAATCAGCACGATGGATGAAAGTATGATGAAGAAAGTATTGTTATTGCTGAACGCACTGAACGCAGCGCCGGTGTTGGTAAGGTAAACCAGGTCGAAAAACCCGGGAATCACAGGCCGCCCGGAACCCGCCTCTATGTTTGCAACGACCAGCGATTTTGTAATCTGGTCCAGTGCGTAGAACGGCACCGTAATGAACAGGAGCAATTTCATCAAAGAGCGCCTACCACTTTTTCACAGCGGTCGCAAAGATCGGGGTGCACCTCGCTTGTTCCCACCGCCGCGCGATGCCGCCAGCAGCGCGCGCATTTCTTATATTCGGTGCGGACGAGATTTGATTTCGTCTCCGGTCCTGCAACCAGCTTGAGGTCACTGAGAATCAAAAATTCCTCAAGCTCGGACTCGCGGCCCTGCAACGACTCCAGTTGCTTTGCATCGCTGATCTCCAGCGTGACCGCCGCTTCGAGCGCATTGCCGATCAGCTTCTGCTGCCGGGCGGGCTCCACCGATTGCGCGATGACGCCGCGCAGCTTCAGCCACTCGGCGATTTCAGTTTCGAGCGCCGTATCGCGCAAAGTCGGATCAGGCACCGGGAATGTTTTGAGATGAATCGATCCCGTTTTCCCGGAAAATTCCCATGCCTCATCCGCGGTGAAAGCAAGGATCGGCGCGAGCAAACGGGCCAGCGCATCGAATACACTATGCATTACTGTTTGCGTCGCACGCCGGCGCGGGCTGTCCACCGCGTCGCAGTACATGCGGTCCTTGGTGATGTCCACGTAAAGCGCGCTGATATCGACCGTGACAAACTGGTTCAGCGACTGGAATACCTTGCGGAAATCATAAGCGGCATAAGCTTCACGGGACGTGGCAATCACCTCCTGCAAGCGGCTCAACATCCAGCGGTCAACAGTCGTCGCACCATTCAGTGATGCGGTCGCCGGATCAAAATCATGAAGATTCGCGAGCAGGATGCGCAGGATGTTCCGGAACGAACGGTAGGCATCCGTGAGCACCGCAAATGACTCCTCGGAGAATGGAACTTCACTCGTGAACTCCACGCTCGATGCCCAGAGTCGTACGATATCCGCGCCGTATTTATCGACAAAATGCGCCGCGTCCATCGGCTTCACGTAAGTCCCCTGCGCGGATTTTGAGACCTTTTTTCGCGTGTCCTTGTCTACAACGAAACCATGCGTGATGACCGTGCGATATGGCGCGACATCATTTATGGCAACGCTGGTCATGAGCGACGATTGGAACCAGCCGCGATGCTGGTCGGTCGCCTCAAGGTAAACATCGGCGGGAAAACGTAGCTCAGGATTTTTGCGAAGCACCGCCTCGTGCGAAACGCCGGAATCAATCCAGACATCGAGCGTGTCATTGCGGCGACTGGAGCCCGCAGGCAGGCAGAGGGCGTCAGCCCACCACGCGTCATCTTTTTCAAACCAGAAGTTCGTCCCGTCGATCTCGACGATGTCGGCGATTTTTCTGATCAGGAAAGCATCCAGGATCGGTTTCCCCTCCGCATCGTAAAACACGGGAAGCGGCACACCCCACGAACGCTGGCGTGAAATACACCAGTCCGGGCGCGATTCCACCGTTCCGTAAATACGGTTACGCCCCCAGTGCGGCACCCATGTCACGCCATCGATGGCGTTAAGGGCATCCTTGCGGATCGCATCGATCTTGATGAAAAATTGCTCCACAGCGCGAAACACAATCGGTGTCTTCGAACGCCAGCAATGCGGATACGAATGCTGGTAAACTTGCTCACCAATCAGCATCCCCTTCTCACGCAGATGTTCGATCACGTCCTTGTTTGCGTCGAAAACGTATTTGCCCGCCCAGACCGGCACACCCACCTCCTCAGTGAAGCGTCCACGTTCGTCCACAGGTGAGAGGATCGGCAGGCCGTTCTCAACGCCTGCGGCATAGTCGTCCGCACCATGGCCGGGTGCGATATGCACCTGGCCCGTACCGCTGTCCATGGTTACAAATTCCGCAACGATCACACGCGACGTACGGTCCAGAAAAGGATGCTGCGCCTCGATGCCCTCCAGCGCGCTCCCGCGAAAACTCCTCCCCTGCACTTCAAATGTATATCCTGTAGCCTCGGTAAAAACCTGCACCAGCGCGGATGCGATTACGAATTGCTCCGCCCTCTCAGCACCCGGCGCGCGGAACTGTCCCACCACGTAATCATGCCTCGGATGCAGCGCGATTCCCACATTCGCCGGTAGCGTCCAGGGCGTTGTCGTCCAGATCACCATGCTCGCCTGGCCTGCAAGTTCGCCCGAGACAATCGGGAATTTTACAAAAATTGCCGCGTCTTCGCGATCCGCATATTCCACCTCGGCCTCGGCCAAAGCGGTCTGCGCACCCGTGCTCCAATACACGGGCTTCTTCGATTGGTAAACGAGCCCCTTCTCTACAAACTTTGCGAAGGAACGGATGATATCCGCCTCGTATCCGGGATCGAGTGTGAGATACGGATGTTCCCAGTCGCCCAGCACGCCGAGGCGTTTGAATTGCTTCCGCTGGATATCGATGAACTTCCGTGCATACTCCTCGCTCTTCCGTCTCACCTCGACCGGTGACAGCCCACGCGATTCCTTCACCACTTTGAATTCGATGGGCAGGCCGTGGCAATCCCATCCCGGGACGTACGGCGCACGAAAGCCAGCCATCGATTTCGATTTCACCACCACATCCTTGAGCACTTTGTTGAGCGCGGTGCCCATATGCACATCGCCATTGGCAAACGGCGGCCCGTCGTGCAGCACAAAAAGATCGGCGTCCTTGCGCGTGTCCAGAATCTGGCGGTACAGATCCGCAGCCTCCCATTTGGCAAGCCGTTCCGGCTCGCGTTTCACGAGATCAGCCTTCATCGGAAAATCCGTTTTAGGCAGGCGAAGTGTGTCTTTGTAATTCTGGCTCATCGGAAAAGAGGGAAAGCCTATCACCCGCTCGAAAGCGGGTCAATTGGCAAGCCGGGAACGGAACCGGAGTGCTATTTCAAGCAGTCATCCAGCCAGCCGAGCAATTGCGTGATCGTCTCGTCTGTCTCGTCGCCCATGTTTGAGATACGGAAGGTCTTTCCCTTGATCTTCCCGTAGCCGCCATCGATGACGCAGTGGTATTTCTCCTTCAATTTTGAAATGACCGCCGCGACGTCTATATCGCGGTTGTTGCGGACACATGTGA
>Ga0068860_100001520_pt1 | contig 24976 bp, 20 predicted proteins | sample KBSSwiS32_FD_66597 | JGI IMG/M metagenome (GOLD analysis project Ga0068860, IMG submission 66597) | Switchgrass rhizosphere microbial communities from Kellogg Biological Station, Michigan, USA - KBS Switchgrass S3-2 | ecosystem: Host-associated > Plants > Roots > Rhizosphere > Soil ...
CGCTCGAGGTCGATGTCGATGATCTTGACCATGACGTCGTCGTTGACCTGGACGACCTGCTCGGGGATCTCGACGTGACGCTCGGCGAGCTCGGAGATGTGCACCAGACCCTCGATGCCCTCCTCGACCCGGACGAACGAGCCGAACGGCACCAGCTTGGTGACCTTGCCGGGCACGATCTGGCCGATCTGGTGGGTCCGGGCGAAGTGCTGCCAGGGGTCCTCCTGCGTCGCCTTGAGCGACAGCGAGACCCGCTCGCGGTCCATGTCGACGTCGAGCACCTCGACGGTGACCTCGTCACCGACGGTGACCACCTCGGAGGGATGGTCGATGTGCTTCCAGGACAGCTCGGAGACGTGCACCAGGCCGTCGACACCGCCGAGGTCGACGAACGCGCCGAAGTTGACGATCGAGGAGACGACGCCCTTGCGGATCTGGCCCTTCTGGAGCTGGGTCAGGAAGCCGTGGCGCACCTCGGACTGGGTCTGCTCCAGCCAGGCACGGCGCGAGAGGACGACGTTGTTGCGGTTCTTGTCCAGCTCGATGATCTTCGCCTCGAGGACCTGGCCGACGTAGGGCAGCAGATCGCGCACGCGGCGCATCTCGACCAGCGACGCGGGCAGGAAGCCGCGCAGGCCGATGTCGAGGATGAGGCCGCCCTTGACGACCTCGATGACGGTGCCCTCGACGACGCCGTCCTCCTCCTTGACCTGCTCGATCGTGCCCCAGGCGCGCTCGTACTGGGCGCGCTTCTTGGAGAGGATCAGCCGGCCTTCCTTGTCCTCCTTCTGGAGAACCAGGGCCTCGACCTTGTCACCGACCTCGACGACATCGTTGGGGTCGACGTCGTGCTTGATCGACAGCTCGCGGGAGGGGATGACGCCCTCGGTCTTGTAACCGATGTCGAGCAGCACCTCGTCCCGGTCGACCTTGACGATGGTGCCTTCGACGATGTCACCGTCGTTGAAGTACTTGATGGTCGCGTCGATCGCGGCGAGGAAGTCCTCTTCCGAACCGATGTCGTTGACCGCCACCTGGGGCGCGTCGTAGTCCGGCTGGACAGTCGAAAGAGGGCTGGAAAGCGTTGTCATAAGGGAAAGGGATCCTCGGGGTGGGCAGATGTCGTGGGCGCGCGCAGAGGTCCGTTTCACTACCGACGTGGTGCGCGCCGGGCCCGATGGCGGGCCGGCATCAATAGCGAGCCGTGGAGTCCGCTCCGTCTGGGACGCAGGCAGACTTCTACGCAGTAGGACAGCCTACGCCGCCGCGCGCGGGCGAGCCAACTCGCGAACCTGCTGTTCAGCGGCTGTTCAGGCCGGCGGGTCGACGCCGGGATCGCGGGTCCGGCCGATGGCTCGCAGCAACCGGTCGGCACGGGCGGCGACCGGGTTGGCGCCGCGCCGGGTTGCGAGGTCGACCAACGCCCAGAGGTCGGCCGCCCTGGCCAGCGGCAGGGCCCGCTCGGGTGGGGTGCCGCGCCGCGCGGCGTACGCCGTCAGCACGGCCTCCTCGAACGCCGGCTGCCGCTCGAAGCGCAGCAGGTTGCCCAGGTCGGTGAACGGGTGCCCGGCGTGCGCGAACTCCCAGTCCAAGACTGCGGTCAGCGCCAGGCTGTCCGGGTCGAGGAGCAGGTTCTTGGGGTTCAGGTCGCCGTGCACGAGGCAGGCCCGAGGCACGGTGTCCAGCAGGGTCTGCGCGTCGGTCGTCACCTCGCGGAGCCCGTCGACCTCGCTCGGGGAGAGGTGACCCAGGAGCGGCAGCCGCTCCTCGAGGAAGTCGGGCAGGCCGTCGACCCCGAAGTCACCGACGCTCAGCGCGGCGTCCACGAACGGCCCGGGCCGTAGCATCGGCATCCCGCCGAGGTCGGCGACCAGCCCGCCCAGCACCGCGCCGACGCGAGCCAGACCCGCGGCGTCCAGGGTCGGCAGCACCTCGTCGCCGCGAGCTCCGGCCACGAACGAGGTGACCAGCAGCCCCGGCTGCTCGACCTCGGGCCGGGCGGGGCGCACCTCCAGCACCGCCGGCACCGGCACCAGCCCACGGACCAGCCGGAGCACCGCCGCGTCGATCTCGGCGGCGTCGCCCGCACCGGCGACGGGTGGGTAGACGCGGACCACGCTGCGCTCCCCCACCGCCTCCGCGAGGAAGGTCCGCCCCGACCACCCGCCCTCCAGGGGCGTCAGCGACGAGAGGTCCACCCCCAGAGTCTCCCCCGCGGGATGGTCCTCGACGTTCCCAACCCGACCACAAACCCGGCCACCGAGGGAGGCTGGTGCGAAACGTCTGGGACTATCGGGCCGTGGGTACGCCGTACGACCGCCCGGTCCGAGTCGAGCGCCGGGAGGTCGACGAGCGCGAGTCGCGCACGGCCAACGGCCCCGACTGGGACCGTTACGCCGACGAGTACCAGGCAACCCACGGCAGCTATCTGGGTGACGCCGGCTTCCTGTGGGGACCGGAGGGGCTCACCGAGGACGAGGCCGGCATGCTCGGCGACGTCGCCGGGAGGGACGTCCTGGAGGTCGGCTGCGGAGCCGGGCAGTGCTCGCGGTGGGTGCGGGTCCACGGGGGGCGCAGCTTCGGCATCGACCTGTCCCACCGGCAGCTGCAGCACTCGCGCCGGCTCGACGACGAGACCGGTGTCGCCGTCCCGGCGGTGCTGGGCACGGCGACCGCGCTGCCCTTCGCGGATGACAGCTTCGACGTGGTGTTCTGCTCGTTCGGCGCGCTGCAGTTCGTCAGCGACATCGACGTCGCCGTCGCGGAGACCGCGCGCGTCCTGCGGCCCGGTGGTCGCTACGCCTTCTCGATCACCCATCCGACCCGCTGGATGTTCCCCGACGACCCGGGGCCTGAGGGGCTGACCGCGAGCCAGTCCTACTGGGACCGCACCCCCTACGTCGAGGTCGAGGACCGCACCGGGCGGGTGGCCTACGTCGAGCACCACCGCACGCTGGGCGACTGGGTCGCGCTCCTGGCGCGGCACCGCTTCCGAATCACCGACCTGCTGGAGCCGGAGTGGCCCGAGGGCAACGAACGGATCTGGGGCGGCTGGTCGGCGACCCGCGGCAGGCTGACGCCGGGCACGGCCGTGTTCGGAGCGGACGCCGCGCCGACCAAGGCCGAGCCCGGCCTGAGCCCGGGCTAGGCCAGGACCTTCTCCGGGTCGCGGCGACGGACCCCGGTGGTCTCCGGCGAGCCGCCTCCGCCGAGGAGGAGCAGCAGCAGCCCGAGCACGATCAGCAGCCCGCCGCCGACGTAGCCGATGATCGGCACGGTCACGGTCAGCATGTGGAGCATGTCGGCGGCGTCAACGGCGTCGCCAAGACTCTCGTTGACCTCGTCAGGGGTGTAGGCCAGCTTGAGGTTCAGCACCGGCCGGTCGTCGGCGGTGACCTGGGCGACCTTGCGCACGTCCCTGACGATCGCTCCCGTGCGGGGCTCGACCGAGACCTCTTCGCTGTTGCTGTAGAACCCCGGGACGCCCTCGGCGATATCGACCGGCGCCCGGTCGATCTCGACGCTGTAGACGTAGACCTCGGTCCCGTCGATCTCGTCGGTCCTGCTGAACTCGGCCGGCACGGCCTTGTCGATCGTGTCGTCCCAGTAGGGGTAGGTCTTCTTCTGCGCGTCGAACGGCCACTTGTTGTTGAGTCCCGCATGGGGCACGAAGCCGGCCGGGAGGTACTTCGCGTTGTTGACGGCCAGACCGGTCTTGCGGTCCGCCGCGAAGGTGTCGGTCGAAGCGGTGATCAGCCGCTGCTGCGGGTCGTCGTTGGACACACAGCCGTCGATGCCGCCCTCGTCGCGGACGACGCAGCTCGAGGTCTGGAACACGACGACGTCGCCGTCGGACTTCTTCGAGTCGGAGTGGTCCGTCCTGAACGCGAGGACCGGGAACTCCTCGAACCCGGTGGGCCCGTTGAGGATGGCGCTTCCCGACAGGTCGGTCACCGTGTCGGCGTCGATGGGCGTCTTCTTCAGGTGCGACGGTGCGTAGGTCTGCGCGAGCAGCGCAACGACAATCAGGAAGACCCCGAGGCCTGTGACCAAATAGGCAAGCTTCGTTCGCACCGTGGTTACCTCCCAGTCACATGGTGTCGCCCGAAGGGTAGCAGTTGCTGGCCCCGCGTCGATCCCACCAGCGCGCCGTCCTTCTGCGACCTGCTGGCCGCCCCGTCACGCCGCTCGCCGCCGGTGCCGCGACCGCGTCCGCCAGCGCTGGCCGAGGCCGCTCAGCACGTCCTCGAGGCCCACGCACAGCCGCACGATGACGGCGATCAGAGCCAGCGTGACGACGGCGGCGAGGTAGCGGTTCTCGCCGTAGGAGCGGCGCCCGATCGTCACCACCACCGGATACGACCAGGCCAGGACGTACGGCCACGCCGCCGACCACCGTTGCCAGAGCGCTGAGGACAGGCCTCGAACCACGAGGGCGTCGTCCGACGGAGCGTGGTCGGCGCAGACACAGAGTGCCCCGACGAGCAGCGCAAGCACCGCTAGGGCCTGGACCTGCGTCTGCTGGGACCACCACGACGTCGCGAACATCCAGGCGAGCAGGGCCAGCGCAAGCGCGCCGAAGGCGAACGTGGCCACCGCCCGCGAGATGCGCACCCGGGGAGCGAGCAGGGCCGCGGCGAAGCCGACCAGGAACAGGTCGGCGTAGTAGACCGTCGACAACGACTCCACGAGCCAGGTCTCGGGATCGTAGGTCGCTGCGCGCTGCGCGGCCGCGACCACGGCGACCGCGAGGGCCAGCCAGCCCAGCGCCGCCGGCCAGCGGCCGAGCAGCACGACCGCCACCGTGGCGACGCCGACCAGCTGGGCCGCCACGCTGAAGATGTAGAGAGCAGAGAGGTCACCGCGCGCGAGGAGCAGATGAGTGGTGAGCCAGTGGTTCCAGGTCAGTGACAGCACCCGTCGCACCGAGACGACCGTGGCGTGCGTGCTCGCGGGGTCGGTCGGGTCGAGGCGGTTGTCCAGGAGCGCCGCCGCCGAGACGAGGCTCAGCAGCGCCAGCAGCGGCACACCCCAACCAACGGTGACCCAGACCGGCGCGAGCCAGCCGCGGCGCCGGGCCGCGAGCAGCCGGCGGCCGCACGTGTGACCGAGCAGGCCGAGAATCATCGCGATCGCGAGCCCGGTCGAGGACAGCAGGACATCCAGAGGAGCGACCAGCTGCCGGCCCGCGTCAGGCAGCAGCAGCGCGACCTGGCCCAGCAGGTAGAGCGCTGCCGCGACGCCGGTGAGTCCAAGGAGCGCAGGTCGGTCCCGCTCTCGCCACATCATGGCGCTCCCCGGAGCATCATGGCGCTCCCCGGAGCAGCGACGGAGCGCTCCTCGTCGTCACGACCTCGCCCACGTTCAGACGGAGATCGACTGTTTCGAGATCCGGTGCTCGCCGGCGGCGCGGGTCGGCGTACGACGGCCGAGCACCAGGAGCAGGACACAGACCAGGAGCAGAACGCCGCCGGCGACGTAGCCGGCGAGCGGAACCACCACGTGCACGAGGTGCAGCCTGCGGGCATCGGTCCGGGCCTGGGCCACGTCGCTCGCCACCTGGGCGGGCGTCGCGGCGTAGTGGATCTCTGCGACGGAGCTCCCCTGGGCGTCGGTGCGGGACTGGTCGACCGTGCGGTCCACGATCTGACCCGTGGCGGGTGCGACATAGAGGTCGGTGACGCTGCTGTAGCTCGCCGTCTGGTCCGTCGAGAGCGACATCGGCTGCCCCGAGACCCGCACCCGGTAGTGCAGGGTCGCCAGTCCACTGGTGTGCCCGGCGCCGACATAGTGGGCCTCGAAGGCCTGGCCGACGAAGGGGTCCCAGAACTCGTGGCTCGCCTTGCGGGCTCCGGGCGGGAACCGGTTGACGAGCCCCTGGTGAGGCAGGGCGTCAGCCGGCAACAGGGTCGGGTCGTTGGCCGCCTCGGCCGTGCTCCGATCGGTCGCGAAGTGATCGACCTCAGCCCAGATCAAGGCCCCGCTCGCGTCGTCGTCGGAGACGCAGTCGGGCACCCCTTGCCGGGCGCGCACCACGCAGGTGAGCCTGCTCCACACGACGGTCTCGCCGGTCGACCTGGTCGGGTCCGCATGGTCGATCTCGGTGACCCTCACCGGCACGCTCTCCCGGGGGAACCGTGCGCTCCCAGCCATCAGGATCGTCGCGTCTGAGTCGACCATGGTGCCCAGCAGGCGGCTGGTGGCGTAGGTCTGGGACAGCAGCGCGACCACGACGAGGAACGACCCGGCGAACGCCAGCGCGACACCGCGCCTGAACATGACCGACCTCCCGGCACCAGGGCTGGCTGCGGACAGTAGCAGCAAGCGCGACGTCCGACCCGCAACCGCGAGCGGCCCTGCGTCGTACAGTTCGCGCGTGACGTTGCCTGTGCCGGAGCTCGCCGCCGGGAGAGCGCAACCCAGAGCCCGGGTCACGGTGTTCGACGGCGTGCGCGGGGTGGCGACCGTGCTCGTGGTGATCTCGCACGGGTGGACCCTGTGGCCGACCGACGAGATCAATGCGCACCAGGGGCTTCGTCAGCTCTTCGCGAGTGGCGACGCGGCGGTCTCCGTCTTCTTCGTCATCGGCGCCTTCCTGACCACGTCGGGACTCCTCGGGCTCGCCGACAGCCATCGGTTGCGACCCCTGGTCGCGGTGACCCGGCGCTGGGTCCGGCTCAGTGCACAGACCTACCTGCTCCTGGCCGTCGTGCTCGTGGTGCTGATCGTCGAGCCGTCGAGCACCTATCCCGACACCGACACCGGCGCATCGGTCCTGCACGTGGCTACCTACACCTGGAACTGGTTCCTGCACAGCCACCCGGTCCAGGCGCGCCCGGACCTCGGTCACCTGTGGTACCTCTCGGTCGACTTCCAGGTCTTCCTGATGACCCTGGTCCTGGTCTACGCGTTCCGGGGGCGTCGCCTGGCGCTCGTGGTGACCCTGGGTGGTCTGCTGCTGCTCTGTCTGTGGTGGCGCGCGCACATGTACGACGTCGACCCCCTGGGCGTGACGCTTCGTACCTGGACCCGAGCCGACTCCCCCCTGGTGGGCGCCCTGGCGGCTGCGGCACTGCCGTGGCTACGCCGACTGACGCCCTGGGCCTGGCTGCTCTCGGTCGGCGGTGTCGTCCTGCTCGTGCCGTCGTTCTGGTTCGCCGCGGACGTGTCGGCCTACTTCGGCTGGGCCGGGTTCGCGGTCGACCTGGCCGCCGCCGCGGTCGTGGTCGGATGTTCGCTGGCCGAGCCGCCTCGCCTCCTGAGTCGCTCGCTGGGCTCGGCGCCGCTCACCTTCGTGGGGCGGCAGTCGCTGGGCATCTACCTGTGGCACTACCCCGTCTTCTGGTTCCTCGCGCGGCACACCTTCGACTGGAGCTGGCCCAGCAAGACCCTGCTCGCGGCGGGGATCATCGGCGTCGCGGTCTACCTCGGGCACCGGTTCAGCGATGTCCCGGCGCAACGGTTGCTCGCCCAGGACTGGTGGCGATCGATGGAGGGCGGGCGTCGTCGGGCGACGACGCCGACGGTCACTTCCGGGGACGCAGCCGGTCGATCCGAGTCAGCAGAGCGTTGACCTTGTCGTCGCTCACCCCGAGCCGGCGTTTGACACGGTCGTAGACGTCGAGGACCTTGCGATCGGCCGCGATGGCGGCCCTGCGCGTCGTGCTCTCGCCCGGCCGGGGCCGGTAGTTCGTGGCGCGCCGGCGTACCTCGGCCTCCTCGGTGAAGTAGTAGAGCGCCAGCGACCGGCGCGCGACGTCGGGCGGGCACGTCAGCCCTTCGGGGTGGCCGTGGAAGGTGTCCTCGCCCGTGGAGAAGACCAACATCCGGTTGCCCGCAGGGGTCACCCGGGCCTTGACCTCGGTCATGTCCGAGTCCCAGAGCTCCAGCAGCCCACCCCACTGCTCCTGCCACTCGGCTTCGTTGAGGTAGAGCAGGATGTTGACCCGTCGCGCCCAGTGCATGTGCGTGTGGTGGGTGGTGAAGTCCGCGTGGATGTTGAGATAGCCCCCGCGCAGGGTCTGGTGGAGTCCGCCCCCATCCATCGACCAGTCCGACTTGAGGCCCTCGATGCCGGTCAGCCGCTCCAGGTAGGACACGAACCGGGGTCCGCAGAGCTCGCGGGCCACAGCGTGCAGGGTGGGTCCCCAGGTGTCGGGCTCTGTGTTGGAGTACTTGGTCTGGTTGACGTGTAGGAAGCCCTTCCAGAACTCATCGCCGATCGCCGGGAACTCCGAGGCCGCCTCGTGGAAGGCGCTCGCGGTGAGGACACCGTCGAGCACGGCGTGCGGGAAGGGCTCCGCCGCCCGATATGCCTCGGCACGGGCGTCGAGATCCTCCTCGAGCCGGTCGAAGTCGATCAAGGTCGGTGCTCCCATGCGGCGCAGTGTGGCAGATGGCACGAAGCGTCCGGCCGCCAACTAGCATCTACGCGGAGTGCGCCTGGGTGCGCGCACCGCGCCTGCGGTGCCGAACTGGTGTCGAGGAGTTCCGTGCTGGTTAACCGTGGGCGACGGCGCCGGCAGGTTGCGACGGCATCCGGTCTCGCAGTGGGCGCCTCGGCCTTCCTGCTCACGCTGATGGACTACAGCACCAGGCTGGGGCGCACGGCCAACAGCCTGGGCTTCGCGTCGAACTTCTTCGACCTCCAGGGCCGGGCGCTGCTCAACGGCGACCTCGCCGTGCCCCGTGGAAGCCTCGGGATCGAGGGGTTCGTCGAACGCGGTCACGAGTACATGTACTTCGGCCCGTTCCCGGCCCTGCTGAGGATGCCGCTGCTCTCGACGACGATCGAGTACGACGGCCGGCTCACTGTCTTGTCCATGGCGATCGGCTTCGGGGTCTTCGCGGTCATGACGACCCGTCTCACGTGGCTCGTGCGCGACTCGCTGCGGCCGGACGACCAGGAGGAGACGACCCGCTTCGAGGCCGTGGCGATGGCGGTCTTCCTCGCGCTGGCGACCGGGGGAACCACCTTGACCTTCGTGGCCGCCCTCCCGTGGGTCTACCACGAGGTCTACGTCTGGGCGGTCGCTCTCGGCGTCGGGTCGATGTACTGGCTCGCGCGCGTCCTCCAGGCTCCGAGCGCGCCGACCATCACCTGGCTGGCGGTCTTCAACCTCGCGCTGGTGCTCACCCGCACGACCGGAGGGTTCGCGATGTGCCTGGTCGCCATGGCCGCCGGCGCATGGCTGTGGACCGGCCGCCTCCACCCGCGGGCGCCGTACAGCCGGCTTCGGGCGGTGGCGACGGCCGCCGCCGGCCTGGTGCCGCTGCTCGTCGCGGTCGGCGTCAACTGGGCGAAGTTCCGCAACCCCTACCTGTTCCCGTTGGAGGACCAGGTCTTCAGCGGTCTGAACCCCCACCGAACCGTCGCGCTGGCCGCCAACGGAGGGACGATCACCGGGCCGGTGTACTTCCCGAGCACGTTCATGGCCTACTTCCGCCTCGACGGCATGCGGATCGTGGGCCACTTCCCGTGGCTCACGCTCCCGGCCACCCCGGCTCGCGCCTACGACGGGGCCGTGCTCGACCAGACCTACCGCACGGGCAGCGTGCCGGCGTTCATGCCCTATCTGCTGCTCATGACGATCGTGGCTCTGCCGGTGCTCTTCCGCAGGGGGCTCGACCGGCGGGTCCGCGCGCTGCGAGCGCCGCTGATCGGCGGGGTCCTGGTGACCGGCGGGGTGATGGGCTACGGCTACATCGCGATGCGCTACACCGCCGAGTTCGTCCCGGCGCTGGTCGTGGGCGGGGCCGTCGGCCATGTCGCTCTGGTGCGCTGGCTCGAGCGACGGGGCAACGCCGTCAGGACCGCCGCCCTCTTCGCCGCCGGAGCAACGACGGTCTTCTCGATCACAGCCGGGATGCTGACGGGATACACCGCGATCGCCACCACCACCCGCGGTCCGTCGCTCGACCACTACCTGCTGCTGCAGGAGCGTCTCTCGGGTGGCGAGCAGGCGGCGTTGACGACGGTGTCGAGTGCCGACCCCGCCCCTGGGGACGGCTCGGTCGACGACCTGTGGATCACCGGCGACTGCGACAAGCTCTGGCTCAACACCGGCGACCTCTATGCGCCGTGGATCCTCGTGGAGAGACGGGCTCTCCTCGCGACCGTGGAGGTCGAGCCGGACCATCTCATCGGCCGCTTCAAGCTGTTCCAGTCCCGGAGCGAGGCCAAGGACAGCGTGTGGATCGAGTTCAACTCCAGCGACCAGGCCCGCATCTACGTCCGCAACCAGCGCGGCGACTATCCGGGCCAGTGGTTCGACATCCTCGACCCCCGGCGGGTCAGGGTCGGCGTGCGCGACGTGCCGGAGTACGGCTACGCCGAGGTGAGCTCCAGCCCCGGCAGCTTCGTCGGCTACATCCGCAGCGACAAGCACGATGAGAACTTCACCCCTGAGCCGGTCGACATCAAGAACGTCTCTCACAACGAGCTCCGGCTTGCGCACCGCGGCTATCGGGTCACCTACGAGCCGGGGATCCGCCCGCCGGTCTGCAGCCGGCTGCTGGACAGCGTCCAGGGCCGGGCATGAAGGCACCGGCCGGCACCCGCCTGCGGATCGCCTTCCTGACCTGGCGGGACACCACCCACCCGGACGGGGGTGGGTCCGAGCTGTTCGTCGAGTCGATCTCGCGCGAGCTCGTCCGGCGCGGCCACGACGTGACGATCTTCTGCGCGCGGCACCCGGGGGCACCGGCTCGGGAGACCATCGACGGCGTCGACTTCGTGCGCGCAGGTGCGCGGCTCAGTGTCTACCCGCGTGGCCTCCTGTGGCTGCTGCGCCGGCGCCGAACCCTCGACGTCGTCGTCGACGTGATCAACGGACTTCCCTTCGCGGTGCCACTGGTACGCCGGCGCGCCGCGGTCGCGCTGGTCCACCACCTGCACGAGGAGCAGTGGCGGATCATCTACCCGGGGCTGCGGGGCCGGGTCGGCTGGTTCATCGAGTCGCGCGTGGTGCCCCGGCTCTATGCGCGGATGCCGATGCTCACGGTCTCGGATGCCTCCCGCCGCGACCTGGTTCGGATCGGCTTCGCCGCCGACGCGGTCCGCGTCGTCCACAACGGTGTCGACCGCGCGGCGGTCACCGCGCAGCGATCACCCACCCCGCGCCTGGTCGTCGTCACCCGACTGGTGCCGCACAAGCGCATCGAGCACGCCTTCGACCTGGTCGCCCGGCTGGCCGACCGCCATCCGGCCCTCCAGCTCGATGTCATCGGGGAGGGCTGGTGGCGTCCGGAGCTGGAGAGGATCCTGGCCCGCTCGGGGGTCAGCAGCCGGGTGACCCTGCACGGCCGGCTCGGCGACGACGAGCGCGACGCGCTACTGGCTCAGGCCTGGGCGCTGGTGCTCCCGTCAGTGCGCGAGGGCTGGGGCATCGTGGTGCTCGAGGCGGCGGCTCAGGGAACCCCCGCCGTCGTGTACCGCGGTGCGGGCGGGGTGGAGGAAGCCGTTGTCGACGGCCGCACCGGGCTGGTCGTCGACGGGTTCGACGACATGGTCCGGCAGGTCGACGTCCTGCTGAACGACGAACGTCTGCGCAGCGCGCTCGGCCGGGCCGCCCGCGAGCGCGCGCGGGAGTTCACCTGGGTCGCGGCGGCCGACCGGGTCGAAGCACTCTTCGGTGAGGTCGCAGCCGACGAAGGGTCCTACTTGTCTCCGTAGGAGATGACCGGCTGGCTGGCGGGGTTCTGGTCGGGCGCGGAGGTCTGCGAGTAGACCAGGCCGAACATGGTTGCGGACGCCGCAAACCCCCCGGCCACAGCCGAGATCACGACCTTCAGCAAGATAGACAAAGCAGGACTCCCCTCCCTAGAGCATGCGTACCGTACCACCTCCGGCGCGCGCGTCACGCCGGCGACGACGCGCCCCAGATCTGGCCATCCCACCGGTCATTGCACTGGTCATTGCGATGGCCGCGGCGACGACCAGCGCGAGGGCCACGGCCAGGTCCGTCCCCGCGACCAGGACCCGCCGCCAGGTTGCAACGGGAGGTGGCGGCGAGGCACCCGGCACGCGGTAGAGCTCGACCTCGCCACCGACCACGACCGGCTCCAGACCGGCCAGGGACAGCTCTCCCGCCTGGGGGTCGTCGGGATAGACGACCGCCCAGCTCACGTCGTACTGACGCAACGCCACCGCGACGGGCTCCGTGCCCAGAGCGACGCCCACCTCATGTGCGCGTGCGCTCTCGCCGCGGACCAGCGTCGACCCCACCTGCAGGTCGTCGGACACGAGCACCGTGCGATCGAACCAGCGCACCGCTGGATCCGAGCTGGTGAGGTCGCGGTGTGCCCACCCGAACGAGCGGTAGCCACGCCACGGCAACGTGGCCACGTCGCCGGGCTGGCCGTCGAGCGCGTCCTCGATCTGGTTGAAGGCGTCCGGGTAGGGCACCGGATCCAGCGTGCGCCACGGCTGCGAGGCGCCGTCGGGCAGGAGCACGATCGGTGTCAGCGCGGCCAGGATGGCTGCGCCGACGGCCGCCGCTGGGAGCCGACGGCCGACCAGACGGACAGCGCGGTCGACGGCCACCCCCAGGGCGAGGCAGACCACCAGCGCGAACGGCGCGAGGAACTTCTGGCCGTCACGCAGCAGTCCCGCACCTGGCACGGCGTCCATCGCGTGCCGCAGTGCGATGTCGCCCGCGGGCAGGTGCGGCAGGAGGGCGATGGCGAACCCCAGTCCGCCGACCACGGTCAACCGAGACCTCAGGCCGCCGGTCGCGGCGTCGAGCCGACGCCACGCGACGACCAGGACGAGCACCACGACGCAGGCGGAGAGCGGCGTCCACCACGACTCCCGCGTCGCCGGGACGCTGTGGGCGTCCCACACGCCTCCCAGGCCCAGCAGTGAGATCACCAGGCCGCCGGGCCCGTCGGGGTCGGCGGAGAAGGCGTCCACGCCGCTCGGGTCGGACTTCGCACCCGCCGCGCCCAGGACCGAGGGCACGAGCCAGGGCAGCTGAACCACCAGACAGATGCCGGCCAACCACCAGCTGCGCGCCCGGCGGCGGGCGCCGCACGACAGGACCATCAACGTGCCCAGAAGACCCCCGGTCGCCGTGAGCGAGGCCAGGCCGAGCCAGGCGGGCAGCGGCCGGAGGGCCCCTCGCTCACCGTCGCGCCATCGGCGGGCGAACAGAGCGAGCCAGGGCAGGGCGGCGTACGCCGCGAGCAGCGCCCACTGCCCCAGGGCGAGTCGCTCGACGACGAACGGGTTCCACACCGCGAAGCCGGCCGCGGTCAGGCGACCCGCAAAACCGGTCGAGGCCAGCAGGCGGTGGGCACCCCAGCCCGCGGCGGCCAGGATCAGCGGCAGCACGATCCGGGCGAGCACGGCCCCGTCGACCACGTGCTCCAGGACGCCCACGGCGGCATCAAGGGGTACGGCGCGGGGGGCGCTCCCACCGAGCCCGATCGAGCTGTCGGTCAGCGGCTCATGCGGGACGAAGACGAGGTCACGGGCGAGCGGGTAGCCGCCCTGGACGAACAGCGGACCGCACAGGAACGCGGCCAGGGCGAGGGGCCACACGTCGAGCCCGACTCGCCGCCAGCCGCTGGGTGCGGTCAGACCCATGCCATCCGCCTCCCGGGTGCTCCCTACGCTGCCGGAGTGCACTCTAGGGAGTTCGAGGCGGCGCTAGCGATCTCCTCGCAGATACCGGGCTGGCTGACGCCCGCGCAGGCGCGGGTGCTCTTCGACGCGGCCCGGACGGTGCCCGCGGAGGGCCGCGTTATCGAGGTCGGGAGCCATCTGGGGCGCTCGACCGTGGTCCTCGGCAGCGCCGTCGCCGAGGGCGCGCGGGTCGTGGCCATCGACCCGTTCGGTGCCACCTGGAGGTACGGCGGCTCGGACACCGAGCGGTCGATGCGCGCGAACCTCGAGCGGGCCGGCGTCTCCCAGGTCGTGGAGGTCCGGGTGGCCACGAGCGCGGACGTGCTGGCCACCTGGCGCACCCCGGTGCAGCTGGTCTACGTCGACGGGAAGCACGACGTGCTCAGCGTCGTCCGTGACCTGGGCTGGGCGCGGTGGGTGGAGCCGGGCGGAGAGGTGCTCGTGCACGACGCCTTCTCGTCGGTGGGCGTCACCCTTGGCCTGCTGTGGGTGCTCCTGTCCGGGCGGCGACTGGTCTACCGGGACCGGACCGGGTCGCTGGCGCGCCTCGAGGTCGCGTCGCCGCGGCTGTCCGACCGGATCCGACCACTGGGGGAGCTGCCGTGGTGGTTGCGCAACGTGGTGGTCAAGGTGCTGTTGCGGGCCCGGCTGCGACGGGTGGCGGCCCGGCTCGGTCACACCGACGAGGCCGACCCCTACTGACCACGGAGGCCGGGCGGTGGCAACGAGCCGCCCCCGGGGGGAAAGACGTCTAGATCCCGACCCTCAGAGCGGTAGCCGCCGGAACACGGATCGGGGCACGTGGCGCAGCCCGGACATCACCACCCGCATGGCCGAGGGCACCCAGACCAGCTCCTTGCGGGCGGCCACTCCGGCCACGATCGCGTCGGCGACCTGCTCGGGGCGCACCGAGAGCGGCGCGGCCTCCCGGCCCTCGGTCATCTTGGTGTGCACGAAACCGGGCCGGACGACGAGCACGTGCCCACCGTGCTCCCGCAGCGCCTCCCCCAGGCCGAGGTAGAAGCCGTCGGCGCCCGCCTTGCTCGCGCCGTAGGCGAAGTTGGAGCGGCGCACCCGCTCGCCCGCGACCGAGGAGAGGAACACAACCACCCCGTGGCCCTGGCGGCGCACCTGCGCCGCGAGCGCGGTGCCGACGCTGACGGGGCCGACGTAGTTGACCTCGGCGAGCCGGACGGCGGCGTCGTGGTCCTGCCAGGCCTCCTCCTCGTCGCCGAGCACCCCGAACGCGACCACCGTGACATCGAGGTCGCCGCCGGCGGCGGCTCGCTCGACCAGGCCCGGGTGGCTGTCGGTGTCGGTCGCCTCGAAGTCGAGCTCCTCGACCGTGCACCCGAGGGCGGTCAGCCGGGCGGCCGCCTCGGTGCGCCGCGGGCCCGGCCGGGCGGCGAGCACGACGCGGAGACCTGCCCGGGCGGCGTACCTCTCGGCGACGGCCAGGGCGATGTCGCTGGTGCCGCCGAGCAGCAGCAGCGACTGGGGCTGACCGAGCGCGTTGAGCATGATCTCCCTTTGGTTGGGGGCGAGCGGTGGGTGGGGCGTGGTCACAGGTGCAGGCGCCGGGCGAGGTCGGACCGCAGCACTCCGTCGGGGTCGATGACCCGGCGGAGCTTGCGGAACTCCTCGGCACGCTCGTACATCAGGTCGAAGGTCTCCGGGGAGAGCCGGGAGTCCTTGGCCAGGTAGAGCCGCCCGCCGGCCTCGAGCACGAGCCGGTCGAGGGTGCTGAACAGCGGGATCAGCGCTGGGCTGGTGGGCAGGTCCAACGCGAGGGTCCAGCCGGGCATCGGGAAGGAGAGCAGCCCGGGGTTGGCTGCCCCGAACCGCTTGAGCACCGCAAGGAACGACGGCTGCCCCGCCTCCGAGAGCAGCCGCAGGGCCTCGCCGAGCGCGGCGTCCGACGCGTCCGGGACGACGAGCTGGTACTGCACCATCCCGGCGCGGCCGTAGAGGCGGTTCCAGCCGTCGATGAGGTCGAGCGGGTGGAAGAAGGCCGCGATGGACTGGAGGTCCACGCGATCGCGGGGCGCCTTGCGGAACCACAGCTCGTTGAACGCGCGGACGCCGGGCCGCGACACCAGGCCGAACGGCGGGGTCAGCGGCACCGCGAGCCGCGGAGACCCCGGGGTGCGCCAAGGATCCCGTGCCGCCGCGCCGGTGAGCCCGTCGGCCGGGGTGTGGTCGCCACGGGTCAGCACCGACCGGCCCAGGGCCTTGCCGCGCGCGAGCGTGTCGATCCAGGCGACCGAGTAGCGGTGGTCGCCGTCGTGATCTCGCATGGACCGCATCAGCGCCTCGAGGCCGCCGATGCGCTCGGTGTGGACGGTGACGTAGGCGGACTCGACCGGGATCGCCCGGAACGTCACGGACGTGACGACGCCGGTGAGCCCCATGCCGCCGACCGTCGCCCAGAACAGCTCGGGGTCGGCGTTCGGGCCGATGGTGCGCAGCGTGCCGTCGGGGGTGACGAGGTCGAGCTCGACGACGTGCTGGCCGAACGTGCCCTCGCGGTGGTGGTTCTTCCCGTGGACGTCGGCGGCCACCGCTCCCCCGACGCTGACGTAGCGCGTGCCGGGGGTCACCGGGACGAAGAGGTGGTGGTCCAGCAAGGTCCGCATCAGATCGTGCAGGCTGGTGCCGGCGGCGGCGGTGACCAGGGCATCGTCGCCGTCGCGGGTGACTGAGGTCGGGCCGTGGATCGGCAGGATCACGGTGCCGCCGGCGTTCTGCGCCGCATCGCCGTAGGACCGGCCGAGCCCCCGGGCGATGAGCCCCCTCGCCGGATGTTCGCGCAGCAGCGCCGGGAGATCGGCGACGCTGGCCTCGACGAGCGTGGCGGCCGTCGGAGCCGTGCGGCCCCACCCGGTCAGCAGCGGCGTCACGTCGTGAGCACCCCGAGACAGACCGTGACCAGCCAGACCGCGCCGATCAGCTGTAGCACCCGGTCGCGGAAGACGATGTCCTCCGGTTCGGAGGCGGTGCCCGCGTCGACGTCGACGGCGTAGCGGAGCAGCCCCATCACGAAGGGCGCGATCGAGATCGTGTGCCACGGGACGCCGGTGCTCGGGGCCTGCTCGAAGGCCCAGAGGCTGTAGGAGATCACAGTGGCGCCGGCCGCCGTGCTCCAGACGAACCGGAGGTAGCTGTCGGTGTAGCGGACCAGGCTCCGCCGAGTGCCGGCGTCACCGCCGAGCGTGTGCAGCTCGGAGTAGCGCTTGCCGGCGACGATGAACATGGACCCGAAGCCGGAGACGAGGAGGAACCACTGCGAGAGCGGCAGGTCCGCCGCCAGGCCGCCGGCCACCGCGCGCATCAGGAACCCGGCCGCGACGACCGAGAGGTCGAGCACGGGCTCGTGCTTGAGCCAGACGGTGTACATCAGCTGGACGGCGAGGTAGGCCGCCACGAGGACCGCGAGCTGGGGGTCGGCGACCCAGCCGACCAGGACGGCCGAAGCGGCCAGCACCAGGGCCGAGCCGAGCGCCACCGGAACCGGCAGCGCACCGGAGGCGATCGGGCGCAGCCGCTTGGTGGGGTGCAGCCGGTCGACCTCGCGGTCGGCGGTGTCGTTGACCAGGTAGACCGCGCTCGCGGCCAGGCAGAAGCTGAGCAGCGCCAGCAGCGTCGCGACGATCACGTCGCGGTCGCCGACCTTGCCGGCGGCTAGCGGGGCCGCCACGACGAGCAGGTTCTTGACCCACTGCCGGGGGCGTACGGCGCGCACCAGCGCCCCGGCCACGCCGCGCTGAGCGGTGACCGGTGCGCTGACTGTCCCTTCGCTCGACATCGAACAGAATCCTTCCACGTCGGGACGCTGCGCACCCCGAGGATGCGCCGATCCCGGCCTGCCGACTTCGGTCAGCCGCGGCGCTCCCCGTAGGCTCCGCACTCGTGAGCAGGACGGCGACCGAGACCAGCCAGAGGCTGCGAAGCGGCGCCGTGATCGCGGTCGCGATCGGCATCATGAACCTGTCGACCTACGGCTACACCGTGCTCGCCGCGCACGTGATCGGCAAGGAGGCCTACGGCGCGTTCTCCGCGCTGATGGGGGCCCTGCTGGTCATCAGCGTGCTGTCACTCGGTCTGCAGGCCACCGGCGCCCGGCGGATCTCCGCGCACCCCGACCAGGTCGTCGCCATCGAGCGAGTCGTGCTGGGCGTCGGTCTGCGCAGCGCCCTGGTGCTCGGTGCGGTCTGCCTGGCCATGGCGCCCGTGCTCAACGCCGTCCTGCACCTGCACAGCCTGCCGACCGCGCTGCTGGTCGGCATCGCGGCGTTCCCGCTGACCTACATGGGCGCCCAGGCCGGCGTACTCCAGGGCGAGCGGCGCTGGGCGCTGCTGGCCCTGGTCTACCTGGCGCAGGGGCTCGGCCGGCTGTTCTTCGGCCTCGGGCTGATCATCTTCTGGCCCACCGAGTTCGCGGCGATGTCCGGTGTCGCGCTGGGCTGCTGGCTGCCCGTGCTGATCGGCGCGCTGGCGCTCGCCCGGCCGCGCACCGACGTACCCCACAGCGAGGGTCACCCGGGACTCGACCTGATCCGCGAGGTCGGGCACAGCAGCCAGGCGCTGCTGGCCTTCTTCGCGCTCTCGAACGCCGACATCCTGGTCGCCCGGGCGACGATGTCGAACTCCCAGGCCGGCCTCTACGCCGCCGGCCTGATCATGGCCAAGGCGATCCTCTTCCTCCCCCAGTTCGTGGTGGTCTACGCCTTCCCCTCGATGTCGAAGGCGGAGACCAGCCGCCGCACGCTGCTCCTGGCCATGGGGATGTCCGCGACGCTGGGCGCGATGGGCGTGCTCGCCGTGCTCGTGCTGCCGCAGTTAGCGTTGCTGTTCGTCGGCGGCAAGGACTTCGAGCCGGTGAAGAACGACCTCTACCTCTTCGCGATCGTCGGCACCCTGCTGTCCATGGTGCAGCTGCTCGTCTACTCGGCCCTGGCCCGCCGCCAGGGGCGCGCGGTGATCATGATCTGGACCGCGCTCGCCGTCCTGGTCGTCTCGGCACTCGCGGTGAACACCCAGTCCGCCCTGGTCCTGGTCGTGGTCGCCATCGACGGCGCCCTGTTCCTGGCCCTGCTCGGCGTGGCGCTCAGCACCACGCGCCCCGCCGTCGCCGTACCGGCCCCACCGAGCGCGACCCCCTAACTCGCCGTCGACCCGCCCGTTCAGTACCGGCGGCTCACCCACCACACCAACGCCGACCCGCCCGTTCAGTACCGGCGGGTCACCCTGGTCATTCAGCTAGTGAGCAGCTTCATGCCAGCTCCGACCGGTCCCGACCGAGACGTCGAGCGGCACCAGCAGGTCGGCGGCGGAGCCCATCTGCTCACGGACCAGGGCGTCGAGGGCGTCCGTCTCCCCCGGTGCCACCTCGAAGACCAGCTCGTCGTGCACCTGGAGCAGCATCCGCGAGCCCAGGCCGGCGTCCTTGACCGCGCGGTCGACGTTGAGCATGGCGATCTTGATCAGGTCGGCAGCCGAGCCCTGGATGGGTGCGTTGAGCGCCATCCGCTCGGCCATCTCGCGGCGCTGACGGTTGTCGGAGGTCAGGTCGGGCAGGTAGCGGCGCCGGCCCATGATCGTCTCGGTGTAGCCGCTGCGCCGCGCGACCTCGACGATCCCGCTGAGGTAGTCGCGGATGCCACCGAAGGTCTCGAAGTACTCGTCCATCAGGGTGCGCGCCTCGCTCGGGTCGATGCCGAGCTGACCGCCCAGCCCGAACGCCGACAGGCCGTAGGCGAGCCCGTAGTTCATCGCCTTGATCTTGGCCCGCATCTCGACGGTGACCTCGTCGGCCGGCACGTCGAAGACCCGGGAGGCGGTGATCGAGTGGAAGTCGCGGCCCGACTTGAACGCCTCGATGAGCAGCGAGTCCTCCGACAGGTGGGCCATGATCCGCATCTCGATCTGGCTGTAGTCGGCGGTCAGCAGGCACTCGTAGCCGGGCCCGACGACGAACCCCTCCCGGATCCGACGGCCCTCCTCGGTGCGGATCGGGATGTTCTGCAGGTTGGGGTCGGTGCTCGAGAGCCGCCCCGTCGCGGCGATCAGCTGGTTGAAGGTCGTGCGGATCCGGCCGTCGGGCGAGACGGTCTTGAGCAGCCCCTCGATGGTCTGCCGGAGCCGCGAGACGTCGCGGTGCCGGAGCAGGTGCAGCAGGAACGGATGCTCGGTCTTGACGTAAAGCGCCTGCAGGGCGTCGGCGTCGGTCGTGTAGCCGGTCTTGGTGCGCTTGGTCTTCGGCATCTGCAGCTCGTCGAAGAGCACCGTCTGCAGCTGCTTGGGCGAGCCGAGGTTGATCTCCTTGCCGATGACCGCGAAGGCCTCCTCGGCAGCGAGCTTCACCTCCGCGGCGAAGTGGTCCTCGAGGGCGCCGAGGTGGTCGCCGTCGACCGCGATGCCGGTGCGCTCCATCTGGACCAGCAGGCTCACCAGCGGCAGCTCGATCTCGCTCAGCAGCCGGGTGCCGCCCCGCTCCTCGAGCTCGTCGTCGAGGGCGGCCGCCAGGTCGAGGACGGCGCGGGCGTGCAGCATCTCGGTCTCGCCCGGCCCCGGGCCTCCCGCCCCGAGGTCACCGTCGAGCCCCAGGCTCAGCTGGCCGTCGTCGGCCGGGCCCTGACGCAGCTCGCGCTTGAGGTAGCGGACGGTGAGGTCGGCGAGGTCGTAGGAGCGCTGGTCGGGCCGGGCGAGGTACGCCGAGAGCGCCGTGTCGCGCTCGAGCCCGGCCAGCGGCATGCCGCGGGCCGCCAGCGCCAGCATCGGGCCGTTGGCGTCGTGGAGCACCTTGGGTCGCGACGGGTCCTTGAGCCAGTCGGCGAGGGCCTCCTCGTCGGCGACGTCGAGCTTGTCGGTCGAGACGTAGGCGGCGCCCTCCTCCGTCGCGAACGCCAGGGCGAGCAGGTCACCGCTGCCGGCCCGCCAGTGGCCGACCGGGTGGATGCCGACCCGCTCGCTGCCGGCGGCGTGCTCGGCGAGCCAGCCGGCCAGCTCGCCGGTGTCGAGGATGCGCATCGAGACGTCGAACCCGGAGTCGTCGATCGCCGCCTCCTCCTCGGTGGGCAGCGCCTCGAGCAGCCGGGTGCGGAGCACGGCGAACTCGAGCCCGTCGAAGAGGGTGTGCACGGCCTGCCGGTCGTAGCTCGGCCACACCAGGTCGGTCGGCCGGGCGTCGAGCTCGAGATCGGTCACCAGCGCGTTGAGCCGGCGGTTGCGGATCACGTCGGCGAGGTGCTCACGGAGCGCCTCGCCCTTCTTGCCGGTGATCTCGTCGGCGTGCGTGATGACGTTGTCGAGGCCGTCGTAGAGGTTGAGCCACTTGGCGGCGTAGCCCTGGCCCACGCCGGGCACGCCCGGCAGGTTGTCGGAGGTCTCGCCGACCAGGGCCGCCAGCTCCGGGTAGCGCTCGGGCGGGACGCCGTAGCGCTCGACGACGTACGGCGGGGTCATCCGGGCGAGGTCGGACACCCCGCGCATGGGGTAGAGCACCGTGGACCGCTCGGTGACCAGCTGGATCGAGTCGCGGTCGCCGGTGAGGATCAGCACGTCGTCGATGCCGGAGCCCTCGGCGAGGGCCTGGGTGACCAGCGTGGCGATGATGTCGTCGGCCTCGTAGCCCTCCTTCTTGAGGAACGGGATCCGCATCGCCGTCAGCACCTCCTCGATGAGGGGCAGCTGGCTGGAGAACTCACCCGGCGTCTTGTTGCGTCCGGCCTTGTATTCGGCGTACTCCTCGAGGCGGAAGGTCTGCCGCGACACGTCGAAGGCGACGCCGATGTGGGTGGGCCGCTCGTCTCGCAGCACGTTGATCAGCATCGAGGTGAAGCCGAAGACCGCGTTGGTCGGCTGACCGGTCGTGGTCGAGAAGTTCTCCAGCGGCAGCGCGAAGAACGCGCGGTAGGCCAGGGAATGGCCGTCGAGGAGCAGCAGCCTGGTGGGACCTTCCGTCACGCGGCCACTCTATGACCGCCCGCCGACAGCCCCGTCGACGCCCGCTCCGGTCAGGACGTGCCGGTGTCGTCGCTCGTACGCCGGCTCAGCTGGCGGCGTGCGGCGAGCACCTGCCCGAGGTGCCGGCGCCCGGCCATCCGATCGGTCGCCCGCGCGCTGGTCGGCTGGAGGCTGGCCAGCTTGGCGCGCACCAGCGCGGTGGTGGACGCGCGGAACGTGGCCTGCGGGCCGAGCGAGAGCCGGGCCATGAACCGGTTGCCGCTGCGCGAGGACGACGGCGCGGCGGTGGTGATGTGAGCGATCCCGAGGTCCTCGGCCCAGAGGACCGCGGCCTCCATCAGCGCGCTCCCGATGCCCTTGCCGCGGTAGCTGGGGGTGACGTGGGGGGCCAGGATCTGGACGGTCGGCTCCAGGTTGAGCGGTGTCATGGGGATCACCCGCAGGAACACCGCGCCGGCCGGCTCACCGTCGTACTCCGCGACCAGCAGCCGCCGCTCGGGCGACTCGGCGGCCTCCTTGACGATGAGCTCGAGATCGCTCACCTGCTCCTGCCGGTCGGCGCGACGGAGCATGTCGCCCCAGACCTCGACGAGGAACGCCACGTCGGCGACCGTCGCCTGACGCATCGAGACCGGCTGCCGGCTCATCGGGGACCCCTGTCGTCGTGCGGGCAGGGAAGACCCGATGCGCGAGACTGAGCCCGCCCTCCCTCACCACAGGAGCCTCCCTTGTTACCCGGTGTCGCCTCACTCGTCAACGTCACGACCGTGCTGGTCGGCGCCACCATCGGCGTACTGCTCGGAAACCGACTGCCGGTACGGACCAGGGACGTGGTCACCGACGCCCTCGGCCTGGTGACCCTGCTGATCGCGGCCACGTCGGCGATGGAGGTCCTCTCCCCCGACCTGTCCGACCGCGTCGGCGAGAGCGCCCCCATGCTGATCGTGCTCGGCTCCCTGCTCGTCGGGGGGATCATCGGCTCGCTGCTGCGGCTGGAGAGCCGGGTCGAGCACCTCGGCGCGTGGCTCCAGGTGCGGCTGTCCGCGCCACGTGGCGGCACCGTGGAGTCCGCCGCGCGGGAGCGGTTCGTCGAGGGCTTCGTGATCAGCTCGCTGGTCTTCTGCACCGGCCCGCTGACCATCCTGGGCTCCCTCAACGACGGCCTGGGCAACGGCGCCGACCAGATCCTGCTCAAGTCGGTCCTCGACGGGTTCGCCGCGATCGCCTTCGCGGCGTCGTTCGGCTGGGGGGTCGCGGCCAGCGCGCTCACCATCGTGGTCATCCAGGGTGGCTTGACGCTCGCGGGTCTCGCGCTGGGCGACGTGCTCCCGGACGCCCAGCTGGCGGCGATCACCGCCGCCGGGGGGCTGCTGCTGGTCGGCGTCGGGCTGCGGCTGCTCCGGATCCGCGAGATTCCGGTCGCCGACCTGCTGCCGGCGTTGCTTGTCGCGCCGCTGCTGGTCGAGGTCGCGGCCGCCGTACATGGCTGAGCGCTCCGTGTGAATAGTCCTGGACTAGCCCGAACACACCATGTTCTGGCCCGCACGGCGCATTGACGTAACGGTTCGCTAACGAGAGTGTTCCCGGAGGCGCGGCCACCTCTGCTGACATTACGGTTGCCCTGCTACGCCCGGCTGCGGGGGACCGGGCCGCGGTGAAGTGCACTCACGAGAAGAAAGGTTCACAACGTGAATCGATCCACCACCGCCACCCGGCGGTACAGGCGGCTTTCGGCCACCGTCGCTCTGGGCGCTGCCCTGGGGCTGTCCTTGGCCGCTTGCGGCGACGATGCCAGCTCAGGAGGGGATGCCACCGACACGGAGAGCACTTCCTCGGCGAGCACGTCGACGTCCGCCTCAGCATCGGCATCGGAGTCGGCTGCTGCGTTCACGAACGACAAGTGCGCGTCCGGGGCGACCAGCGCCGACTCGTTCAAGGTGGGCGGCATCCTGCCGCTGACCGGCAACCTCGCCTTCCTCGGGCCCCCGGCCGTCGCCGGTGTGGGACTCGCGGTCTCCGACATCAACGCCGCAGGCGGTGTCAACGGTGCCAAGGCCTGCCACGACATCCTCGACTCGGGCGACTCGACGGACATGTCGATCTCGACCGCTTCCGCCGGCCAGATGGTCGCCGGCAAGCCATCGGTGGTCATCGGGGCGGAGTCGTCCTCGGTTTCGCTGAACTTCGTCGACACCCTGACCGCCGCGAAGATCACCCAGGTCTCTCCGGCCAACACCGCGATCGACCTGTCCGGCTACTCGCCGTACTACTTCCGTACCGCCCCGCCGGACACGGTCCAGGGCAACGCGCTCGGCACGCTGATCAGCCAGGACGGCTACACCAACGTCGGCTTCCTGGTGTTCAACGACACCTACGGCACCGGCCTTCGCAACTCGGTCCAGGCGACCATCGAGGCCGCCGGTGGCAAGTGCACCTACGGCTGCCAGGGTGACGGCGACGAGTTCCCCGCCGGTCAGACGACGTTCTCCGCCGAGGTGCAGGCCGTGACCGCGGCCAAGCCCGACGCGATCGTCATCATCGCCTTCGACGAGACCAAGTCGATCGTGCCCGCGCTGGCCGACTCCGGCTGGGACATGTCGAAGACCTACTTCGTCGACGGCAACCTGTCCGACTACAGCGCGGACTTCGACAAGGGCACCCTCAAGGGCGCCCAGGGCACGCTGCCCGGCCAGGACCCCGACCAGACCTTCAAGGACAAGCTGACCGGCTGGTACAAGGCGGCCGAGGGCCAGGACATGAAGGACTTCTCCTACGGCGCCGAGTCCTACGACGCCACCATCCTCGCCGCGCTGGCTGCGGTGAAGGGCGGCTCGAACGAGTCGCAGTCGGTGGACGACAACTTCGCCGCCGTCTCGGGTGCGACCGATGGTGAGAAGTGCACCACCTACGCCGACTGCGTGACGCTGCTCCAGGCCGGCAAGGACATCCACTACACCGGTCCGTCGGGTATCGGCCCGATCGACAAGGAGAACGACCCGTCCTCGGCGTTCATCGGGATCTACCAGTACGGCGACGACAACACCTACGCCCTGGAGACGACGGTCGAGGGCTCCAAGCCCAAGTGACCGCCTGATCAGCTGATCCACGCAGGGTTCTGAAGGAGGGCCCCGGACCGTCAGGTCCGGGGCCCTTTTCTCTACCCCGGCGAGCTTCGGCCTGGATGTCCCCGACGACGCTCGCTTCGCTCGCAAACGCCCCGGTCGCTCGCTGGCGCTCGCTCCGGGGCTGTCGTCGGGGCCAGCAGGCCGATCGCCGGGCGCGCGGGCTTCGCCCGCGAAAGACGGCTCTTCTGACACATCCGTGGGTGGTCCGCGCGGCTGAGATGTGAGCACGCCGTTCCCCTTCTAGGTTTCTGAGCTGTCG
>Ga0068860_100001522_pt1 | contig 24969 bp, 16 predicted proteins | sample KBSSwiS32_FD_66597 | JGI IMG/M metagenome (GOLD analysis project Ga0068860, IMG submission 66597) | Switchgrass rhizosphere microbial communities from Kellogg Biological Station, Michigan, USA - KBS Switchgrass S3-2 | ecosystem: Host-associated > Plants > Roots > Rhizosphere > Soil ...
AATCCTATGACTGCGTAACGATTTTCGCGCCCGACCTCGCGCTTGCGAACCGGGCGATGAGCGGGATGGCGGCCGGTGCGAGAGCCCGTGACTGGCCTTCGGATGTCCGGTTGGCGGCGCCGCCCGCTCCCGTCGTTGCGGTGCCCAACGAGCTGCCCGAGCTGGACCGGGAGTGGCGGGCCGCGTTCGACGCCGCCGTCGGGCGACTGACCGAGGCGGGCGCGCGCACCGTCACGGTCGACATCGCACCATTCCTTGCCGCGGCCAAGCTGCTGTACGACGGCGCGTTGGTGAGCGAACGGTACGCCGCCGTAGGCGAATTCATCGACACGCAGCCAAACGCCGCGCTGGATCCGACAGTGCGGCGCATCATCAGCGCGGCGCGCGATATCCCTGCGTACCGGCTGGTGCACCACCGCCGCGAGGTCGACCGGTTGCGTGCCGTCGCGATGGCCGAACTGGACGGCGTCGACGCGCTGGTGGTGCCCACTGCTCCGATGCACCCGCGCATCGACGAGGTGGCCGCCGACCCTGTCGGCACCAACTCCCGGATGGGCACGTACACGAACTTCTGCAATCTGTTCGATCTGTGCGCGGTGGCTGTGCCTGCAGGCACGGCGGGCCAGGCGCAGTTCGGGATCACCGTGCTGGCGCGAGCGTTTGAGGATGCCGTCGCCTTCGACATCGCCGCGCTGGTATCGGAAGAGCAAGCGCCGGTAGATGTTTGGCCGATCGCCGTCGCGAATTCTGTCGAGCTGGTGGTGTTCGGCGCGCACCTGCTTGGCGGACCGCTCGTGCACCAGCTCACCGACGTGGGCGCCAGGTGGGCCGGCGAGGTCACCACTGCGCCGCGCTACCGGATGTCGGTGTTGCCGACCGTGCCCGCCAAGCCTGCCGTCACCCGCGTGACCGACGATGCTACGGGCGCACCGTTACTCGGGCATCGGTGGCTGTTGTCCCCGGCGGCGCTCGGCCGGTTCCTTGCTGCCTTGCCGGCGCCGATGCAACTCGGCAAGGTCGAATTCGACGACGGCACTTGGCGAACCGCATTCGGCTGCGACGGGGCCGCTGCCACAGGGCCGGACATCAGCGGGTACGGCAGCTGGCCGGCGGCCATCGCGGCCGGCGCAGTCTAGCCCGACCGGCTGTCCCGCTTCGCCAGCTCCGCCAGCATCGCGTTATAGGCGTCCAACTGCGCGTCGTCGTCGCGGTCCGCCGCCCGGTCGAGCCGTTTGGCGGTGCGCTGATCGCTGCGCCGCCATTGGATCAGCAGGGCGATCATCACCACCACAAGCGGGACTTCGCCTGCCGCCCAGGCGATTCCACCGCCCAGCCGCTGGTCCCCCAGCAGGTCGGTGTGCCAGCTGAGCCCCAGCGACCGGTAGAACGTCTCGCCCAGAACGGTTTGCATGCCCATCAGTACGACACCGAAGAAGGCGTGCAGCGGCAACGACGCGAAGACCATCGCGACCTTACCGAGTTGCGGTATCGGCCGCGGTGTCGGGTCGATGCCGATCACCACCCAGTAGAAGAGATAGCCGCTGACCAGGAAGTGCAGGTTCATCAGCATGTGCGCGGCGTGATTGCTCACCGCTGCGTCGAAGAGCCCGCCGAAATAGAGGCCGTAGAAGCCCGCAACGAACACCACGGTCGCCACGATCGGGTGGGTGAGGAACCGCGACACCCGCGAATGCAGGGCCGCCAGCAGCCATTCCCGCGGACCGGGCGGCTCCCCCCGCCCCGCGGCAGGCAGCGCGCGAAGGGCAAGCGTCACGGGCGCGCCCAAGACCAGCAGAACCGGCACCAGCATCGACAGCAGCATGTGCGCCACCATGTGCATCGAGAACATCGCAGGCATATAGCGACCCAGTCCCGATGAAGTCGTGAACAGCAGCGCCGCGCAGCCACACATCCACGCAGCGGTGCGGCCGATCGGCCATGCGTCCCCGCGACGGCGCAACCGGCGCACCCCGAACAGGTACAGCACCGCCATGACGATCGCCGCCGTACCGAAGATGAGGTCGAACCGCCAATCGAACAACACCCGCGCCACGGTCGGCGGCCCCTCGAAGTCGTATCCGATCGCGACCTCGACGGGACTCGGCTCCGTCAGCGGCGGCGGTGGCGGCGTACGGCCCAGCCCGACCGCGATGCCGAAAGTCGCCCCGAACACGGCGGCCTCCACCAGTGCGAGCCGGACCAGCGGACCGCGAGCCTCCGGATCGGCTCGAAGCGCCGCCAGCCCGCTGCGACGCTGGCGCCATCCGATGAAACCGAGCGCGCACAGCGCGACGAACTTGGCGATCACCAGCCACCCGTATTCGAAGCGAACGAGATCGGGCAGCGGGATCCGTACCAGCGCGTTGATCACACCGCTGGCGGCCATCGCCACGAAGCACCACAGTGCCAGCGCCGAGAACCGCCGCGCCGCGAGGTCGGCATGCTCCCCCGAGCGCATCGCGTGAGCCAGCAAGGCCAGCAGGCCACCCGCCCACAGCGCGCCCGCGATCAGGTGGATGAGCAAGCTGTTGGTGGCCAAATCGTGTGCGCCGCCCGCCGACGAGTGCCCCGTCAGGGCCAGCGGCACCAGGGTGATCAACGCACCGGCCAGCAGCACCGGCGTCCACCCCCAGCGCAGCACCGGAAGGCTCGCGAGCGTGACGGCCACGGCGATGAATGCGCTCCAGCGCCAGGCGGTGGCGGTGTCGACGAGGCTGGCCGCCGACCAGATGCTGACCGGATTGAGGTTTTCGCGCAGCGGGTGCCCCGAGACGTCGGACACAGTCAGCGGCACGAGCAGCGCCGCGCACACCGTCCACACGGCGGATGCGGCTGTGCCGAGCCGCAGTGCGCGGTAGCCGGCCGCGTCGAGCACGCCGTTGGTCTGCGGGGGCACCAGAAAGGCCGCGAACAGGAACGATCCCACCGCCAGCACCGCTGCGATCTCGCCGGCCGCCCGCACGAACGGCAGGCCGTACGTGGTCGCGGGGCCTGGATTGGGCAGTCCGGTGGCGGTGAGCGCGTCGGCCAGCGACAGCGCACCGATGCCCGCGGCGATCGCGCCTGCCAGCACCCCGACGCCGAACAGCACAGGCCACACTGCGCTGGTGCGTACGCTGGGGGCGGCGGTGGTCATGTGCCCAGCGTATGGCGTCGCGAACCGCGGGGCCGCAGGCCGTCCTAGGCAGGCTTGCTGCGCAGCGCGCGTCGCTGCATCTCACGCGCGTAGAACTGTTTACGGGCGATCTGTTCGACCGCGTCCATGTCGGCCAGAACTCCGCGAAGCTCGTCCCGGAACGCCGTGCGCCGCTCGGCAAGATCGGCGGCGGGTTCGAGCAGGTGCTGATCGGCGATTACCTGCCGCGCAGTCGTGAACAGCAGCGCCGACACCGACTCGTTGCTGCGCACCCGGTTCTGCGCGACGTATTGGCGGCCGACACCCAACGCCCTCTTGGTCAGTTCCTTCTCGCCGATCTCGGCGGGCGCGTCACGCAACACGTCCGCCACGATCTCGTAGGCGTCGAAGAACGGCCGCAGCATGGCGCTGGCGATCAGCGGCTTCCTGGCGCGCAGCAGCATGTCGATCTCGCCGGCTGCGACATGGCGCTCCCACTCCTCATACCACGACATTTCCTCGGCGATGTGCTCGCGGAACGCAGCTGAGTCGGCGAAGTAGAAGTCGAACTTCAGCAGATCCCGCAGCCGCATCGCCTGCGACCAAAACGCCTCCAGCCGATCGGATTCCGCCCGCTGCGCATACGCAAGCGCCAACTCGACGATCGACGTTTCCAGGAACGCGTCGATGACCGTGTTGCGGTAGAACGCCGCCTCATGCTCGTCTTCAGGCGCGATGCGCCAGACCGGCTCCCTGCCACCGTCGACGCACGTCACGGGATGGCCGTTGGACAACGCGTCCAGCGCCGCGCGGACGCCGTCGGCCGTGCGCAGCCGCAAGGCGCTGTTGGTCATCGGAGTCTGCTTGCGTTCCAGATAATCCAGCGAGTCCTGCAGGGTGTGGTGAAGCTGGTCGAGCGTCAGCGCGACACCGCGCGTGGTGAGCAGCAGCGCCGACACCAGCCCCGTCGCGTTGACCGGCGTGGCGCGCAGGATGCGCCGGGCCACCTCGAACGCCATCTTCTGCAGCGCAAGGCGTTTGGCGGCATTGTCGGTCGTCATCGGGCCGTGGGGCTCGCCGAGGTACTCGCGCATCGACACCGCTTCCGGGAAGCGGACATAGATCTTGCCGTAGTGGCGCTCGCCCTGCGCCCTTATGTAGTTGACGAGCCATGACAGCCCCTCGGGCGTCTTCTCGCCGCCGCGGGCGTAGGCGGCGTATTCGGCGGTCTCGTGCAGTTGGTCGAAGCTGATCGACACCGGCTGGAGAAGGATGTCGTCGCTGCGGCCGTCGAGGTAGGCGTCGGCGACGTAGGCGAGCAGACCGAGCTTGGGCGGCAACATCTTTCCGGTGCGCGACCGGGTGCCCTCGATCGACCAGCTGAGGTTGAACCGCTTCTCGACGATGTAGCCGACGAACTGCCGCAGCACGTACTTGTACAGCGGATCGTCGAGTTTGCGTCGCAGGAAGATGACGCCGGAGTGACGCATCAACGGCCCCATGAAGCCGAACGACAGGTTGATCCCCGCGAATGTGTGAACCGGCGGTAAGCGGTTCTCCTGCATCGCGACTGGCACGATCACACCGTCGAGATAGGACCGGTGCGAAAACAGCAGCACCGCGGGATGGTTTTCCAACGCGCGTCGCATCGATTCGACTTCGGCGCGGTCGTAGTCGATGTTCGGATCGAAGCCGCGGCTGAAGATGGCGCGCCCCAGCGAGGGAATCAGATCGACCGAGAACCGACTCCAGCCGGTGGAGAGTTCGTCCAGCATCTCCCCGGCCTTTTCGACGGTCGCGCCCGGAATCTTTTCCAGGCCTTCGCGAAAACGGGCCGACGCCAGCAGTTCCGGTTTTATCAGTCGTGGCGACTTGTACTCCGGACCCAGCAGGCGCAGCTCGACGCGTTCGATTGCCAGGCTCGCGCGGCGGATGACGAATCGCGCGAATTCCCTTGGGTTTTCGGCGACCGTCGTCTCGTTCCATTGCTGGCGCAGTTCGGACACCTTCGCGGGGTCACCGGCCACTACCCGGGCCCGCGACGGATCCTTCTTCAGAATCCGCTTCTGCAGGATCTCCGGAGGCCGGTAGGTATCGCGTCCGGAGAGAAGCGCGACGATCTTGGAGCGCGTGGGCAGGCCACCGGGCACCCAGAACACGCGCACCGGAACGACCGACCGGTCGTCGTCGGCCTCCAGCTCCTCGACGAGTCGCGCCAGGGTTCTGGGCGGCGGGTCGTCGTCGGCCGGTAGCCGCAGCACGTCCACCTTTGAATCGGGATGCTCGCGCCGCTGGCGTTCCAGCCAGTCGTTCAGCAGCTCCTCTTCGGCGGGTGACGACACCGATGCCAGCACCAGCGCGTCGTCAGTCGCCGTGAATGGCGCGAAATGGTCGGCGGAGACTTTCACGGCCGACCCTTTGTGGCGGCCTTTTTCGTCGCTTTCTTGGCGGGCGCTTTCTTCGCAGGCTTCTTCTCGGCGGCCTTCGTCGCGGCCTTGGCGGCCGCCTTGGCCGGCGCCTTCTTCGCCGGCGCTTTCTTCCGCTTGTACAGCTCCGGCGTCGGCACCTCGTCGTGCGGCCAGTCGCTGAGCGTGTCCAGATACAGCTGACGGACCTCGGCGATGCGGTCGGGAAGGTTGTCGTGGGTCCAGTCGTCGACGGGTATCGGTGGGTACACCACGACGTCGACGGTGCCGGGGTTGAACGTGCTGGAGTCGCGGGCGGCGATGACCTCGGCGTTGCGAATCACGATTGGCACGATCGGGATTCCAGCCGACATCGCGATACGGAACGGCCCCTTCTTGAACGGACCGACCTCCGTGGTGTCCAGGCGCGTGCCCTCCGGCGCGATGAGGATCGACAGCCCCTTGCGTGCAAGCTCCTCGACCTTCTTCAGTCCTTCGATGGCCTTCTGGGGGTCGTCACGGTCGATGAAGGCGGCGTCCATGATCTTGCCCATGGTGCCGACGATCGGATCATTCTCGAGCTCCTTCTTACCGACCGACGTGAAGTTGTCGCTGACCAACCTGCCGGCGATCATCGGGTCAACTTGGTTGCGGTGGTTGAAGATAAAGACGGCAGGTCGCTGCGCGGTCAGGTTCTCCTTGCCCAGCACGTTGAGGTTGACCCCCGTGGCGGTCAACAGTGCCCGGCCAAAAGTCGACGTGAAGAAGTTGACGCCGGTGCGCCTGTTGCGGGTCAACAGGCCCAGCCCGATGGCGCCGGCGGCGATCGGCACCATCGACGCCACGCCCGCAACCGTCCGCAATTGCGAGACGGGATTGCTTCCACTGCGGCTAGAGAATCGCAGCACCGGCCAGCCGCGTTTGGCGGCCACGGCGGCCAGCTTGCCCGCGGGATTGGTCGGCCGCGGATTGCCGACGAGGTACATCAACGCGACGTCTTCGTCGCCGTCGGCGTAGAAGTAGCTCTTCGACAGGTCGACACCGTTCTTGGCGGCGAATGCCTGTACCGCCCTGGCCTTTCCGGGCCCCCAGATGATCGGCGTGAGCACCTCGCCGGTGAGCACGCCGTGCTCATCGGTCTCGAACTTGTTGCTCAACACGTTCTTGATGCCGAGGAACCGCGCGACGGGCTCCACCTGAACCGTCAGTGCCGACGAGCTGAGCACGACGGTGTGGCCGCGGGCCATGTGAGCGCGGACGAGTTCGCGCATCTCGGGATAGATGCGTCCGACGATCTTCTGTTCGAAGAGCCGCTCGGCCAGTTCGTCGATGTCCTCCAGGGAGTTGCCGCGAAGCATGCGGGCGCCCTTACCGATGAGGTCCTCGAACTCGGAGCGGCCGAGCTGATGGTTGAGCCCGGCCTGCACCATGCCGATGAACTCGGCGACGGACATCTGACGCCTGCGCAGCCGATCCTGGGTCATGACGACGCCGGTGAACCCGGCGACCAGCGTGCCGTCGAGATCGAAGAAGGCACCGATCTCGGGGCCGGACGGGCTGCCCTCGATCTCGGCGACCGATCCAGGCAGCCGCATCGTCCGTGGATTCTGCTGACCGTTGGCCGAAGTCATTGCGCTGCACTTCCGTTGGGTGACACTGGGGTGGGTTCTGGGACGTCGATCGTGAACGTTGCCGGTGTTGCCCGACCCTCGCCGCCGAGGGCGAGCACCTCGTCAAAGCCGGCCAGCAGGCAGCGGGCCCACAGGTCGGCGTCGACGATCGACGCGCGGTCGTAGCGCGTGCTGATGGTGCAATAGCCGGCGCGGGAGATCAGCACTACCATCATCGCCACGCCCGGCAGCGGGCCAATGCCATACTGCCGCAAGATTTTTGCTCCGGAGATGAAGGTATCGCCCGCGTAGACCGGCACGTTGCTGGCCTGGACGTCGGAGTTGACGATGGAACCGGCCATCGACTCGAGCACGCTGTCGGGCATCAGCGTGAGCACCGGGGCGATGGCGCCGACCATGTCGATCGCACGCTCCTCGCGCTTGCGCGTCATCTGCGATCGGATGTTCTTGATGCGCACTTCCGGATCGTGCAGGCCGATCGGCGCGGCAAGATTGACACCGGCGAATCGGTTGCCGCCGGCCGGATCCGCCTCGGACCGCAGGTTGACCGGCACCGCCATCGGCAGGGCCTCGATCGGTACGCCCTTGGCCTGGTGGTAGAGGCGCAGGGCGCCGCACAGGCCGGCCAGGTAGGCGTCGTTGATCGAACCGCCCGCCGCCTTGGCCGCCTTGTGCAGAACGCCGAACTCGATGTCGATGGCCTCGCTGCGCGACGAGAGGCTGCGCCGCCGCAGCACCGGCGACGGTGGGGCGACTGGGCCGACCACACGGGCACCCGACATCGCGTACTCGACGAGGTCGCCCATTCGCGATATCGGGTCGCGCACCAATTCGCCGACGACGTGCGCTGCCCCGAACAGCACGCCGCGTACCCGGCCGGCGATCGTGCTGGGCAACCGGTTAAGTCCTTGCCGCATCAGATCGTTGGGCGACAGGTCCTGCGGGATGGGCAGCGGCGGCGGGGCCTGTTGCGGAGGGTCGCGCTCCAGGTCGTAGAGGTTGGCGAACATCTCGACGCCGCCGACCCCGTCGGTCACGGCGTGGCTGATGTGCACCAGCTGGGCGGCGCGGCCGCCCTCGAGGCCCTCGACGAGGGTCGCCGTCCACAATGGCCTGGAGATGTCCAGCGGTGACTGTGCCGCGAGCTCGGCCAGGTCGAAGACTTCGCGCAGCCTGCCGGGCTCTGGGACCCGCATCCGGCGCACGTGGAAGTCGAGGTTGAAGTCGGGATCGACGACCCACCGCGGCGCCACCGTCGGAAGGGTGGGGATGACGACCTTCTGCCGGAACCGGAGCACCTTGCGAGAGGCGGCGTCGAACCTGGCTCGGTAGCTCTCCCAGTCCGGGGTGGTGTCGAGCAGCTCCACGGTCATGATGCCCGAACGGGTACGCGGATTGGCTTCGCCGCGATGCAGTATCTGGTCGAACGCGCTGAGTTCCTGGGGAAGTCCGTCCGCATCGAGTTCCGGCACGTCGCTCATGCTCGTCGCTCCCCTCCCTAACACCGATGTGCTGACACCACGCTAGTCCGCTGCCTGGCGGCACGTAGCCTTATATCCACGTGGCTTTGGATAGCCGTTGCGGGCGTGGGAGCGCCCTTGGAAGGGCCGCGTTTCATGCCAAAGTTCGGAAGGACTCACCGGATTGTTCAAGAGCCCATTTCACGGAATGCGTCAGCGTCCAACACTCCTCCCTTCTGGCCATTCCTGCTGGGCGCAATCCGGAGAGTGACCCACGCGCCATGTGCGTCCTGTCGCGGTCCGCCTACACAGACCGGAACTTCACGGTGACGGCACCCGCGCGTGCGGACCGGTACTTCACCTGAAGGCGATGGAACTCTCCAGCCGCATATGCGACAAGATCGATCGGCGCGTGTTCCGTCACCGGAACAAGACCGTGAAACCCTTGCTTCGCAGATCGGCACGGACTTTGGCGACGCCCAGATCGCCCTTGTACCCATCCATCGGTTCGCAGCAATTCGGCTAGGGTTGGTGCGCTGCCCCCGTAGCTCAGCGGACAGAGCAGCCGCCTTCTAAGCGGTAGGTCGCAGGTTCAAGTCCTGCCGGGGGTGCCATCTGACCAGCGCAGATGCTACCTCGCACAAGATTTGCACAACAGAGGACGTCGGCGTGGCTCCGAAAGGAAAAAGGAGCCCATCGCCATGACCACAACCACCACCAGCACCGACGACCTTGCCAACATCCCGCACCCGCCGGGTGCCACCCGTGTGCATGAGTGGTTCAACGACGACCAGCCCCGGGCGCCGTAGTCAATCACGTCAACGCCGAGACCCGCCGCTGTTTTCTCGGTACATCGCGGCGAGTCAGTTGCCCCGACGTCCCCAACATCACGGTGTCGATCGACGGTTACCAGCACGCGGACGGGCACGCGGTCCGCTACATCGTGGTCGACACCGTCCACACCGACAACCCGCTCCCCCGGACCTGGCCCGCAGCCTCATCGCAGCGTGGACCGCGGCGGCCGACGAAGTCGACAAGATGGCCAGCCGCGACGTCACCATAGCCTGACAACACAGCGAATCGGCCCGTCATCCAAACGGATGGCGGGCTGATTTCATGAAACGTCTTGTGCACCAACAGAATTCGTCATAGTCTCACGGCATAACTAAACGGAGTCGGCGCGGCCGGGATGGATACCCAGACTGCAACGCTCACCGGAAACGGACTGAGCCTGACCCGAACCAAGGCCCCGGGCACGAAGACTTGGCCAACCCCGCCGGCGCCGACCCTCGAACACAAAATGTACTCCGGACTTACTCCCGCGCAATTTTTATGATCCGATCTGCTGCGCTCGCACGGAGGAATACCGTTCATCCATCTGTGGCATTACTAGGCTTTTTATTGGTCGGTACCCTCGTTGTCTTCATTGCTGATGCCCTCGGTTCTGTTTATTTGGTTGCCCGCCTAGCGTTGTTGCACCTGCTGCAGCGAGCGAGGCCGCCGTTTCTCCAGTGCAGACCAAACCGGTGGTCAACAAACTCGTTGAACGGGTCACCACCACGGTCAACGCAGTGAAAGCCCGGACCAGCGCTGCCCCGATCCCGCGGACCGTTCGGCCGAAACCACTGAGCTCCGCAGTGAAGGGCGGCCCCGTGGTGGGCAAACCCCAAGTCTCTCGCCATGCACCATCCGGCCACTCTGGTCTGCTCCGAACAGCGGTTAGGTCGAGGACGAGCAATCTGTCTAACGCGGTCAAGCACGCCATCGGCACCACAAGGAAGAAGGTGCAAAACTCACTGAGCCGGATCGCGCGGTAAACATCCCGCGTGGTCTTTCACGGCCACGATCTTCCGTTATAACTGCTATCCTAAAAGTCTTGTGCGCCAACAGAATTCGTCATACTCTCATCCTTCGCTCACCCGGGAGGATTGACCCTGGAGACGCACCGAAGGCTCCTGAACCGGAAGATCTTCCCGAGCAAGCCCGCAAATGGCCTTCGCGACGCCTACTGCGGGACTCACTGCGGACGGAATCAACGTCGGCGACGGCTTCCAGAGAAGGCGGCGATCAACCCATAGCCCAAGCCCACTGCGATCCATGCGACGCCAGGGTTACGCGAACCCCAAATAGCCTCCACGAGGAGGCCGAGCATAAGAGGCGCGGTGAGGATGAACGGGATCCACCACACGGTCCACCACATGGGAAGAAAGTACCTTCCCACCAAACTCAGAGGTAGATCATCGGTTCGGGTACGGCACTCAGTTCGCATGGGCGTGAGCCATCACGACCTAGGCTCAGGTTGTGCTTGGCGATCTGGTGCAGACGACTGACGGCAGGTTGGATCACCCGACCAGCTAGCCGGTGTCCCAAACGGGCACCCGCTCGGAGTCTCCGGACATCCCGGGTCGGTACATCAAGCCGTGTTGGCCGTCATTGGTGACGGTTTATCGACTTCGCAGGTGGCGTCGAAGGTCGAGGTGTATGCGGCGACCACGAAGAACTGGTTATCGCGCGGACTGCTTTCCCGCGCTTAAGCTTCCATGCTTTGCAACCACATCTCCAGAACGGCGAGTTGCCATAACGTGTTCGCGCCCAGCACGGTGCGCGTGTCGTTCGGTGCCGCCAACAATGCCGCGAGCGTTTCGGGACGGTACAGGCCGCGGTTCCGTGCGGCGTCGTTGGTCAGCGAATCGCGCACCATCTCGAGTACCGGACCATTCAGGTGTCGGATGCCCGGTACCGGGAAGTAGCCCTTGGTGCGGTCGATGACATCGGCGGGCAGAAGTGACCGGCATGCTTCTTTGAGCACGCCCTTGCCGCCGGAAGCGAGTTTCAGGTCGGTCGGGCACATTGCCGCGAGTTCGACGAAGTCGTGGTCGAGGAACGGCACCCGCGCCTCCAGACCCCAGGCCATCGTCATGGTGTCGACGCGCTTGACGGGGTCGTCGACCAGCATCACGGTGGTGTCCAGCCGCAGCGCCGCGTCGACAGCGGTGTCGGCTCCTGGCGCTGCCTGATGGGCACTGACGAACTGGCGGCTCGGATCTTCGCCAACGATCCCGTATTCGGGCGACAGCAAGGCCAGCACGTCGTCGTGGCCGCGGTCGAAGAACACCTTCGCGTAGGCGTCGGTGGTCTGATCGCGGGCGACGTCGGTAAGCGGCGGGTACCAGTCGTAGCCCGCCAGGATCTCGTCGGCACCCTGCCCGGACTGCACCACCTTGATCGATTTGCTGACTTCCTCACTCAGCAGATAGAAGGCTACGCAGTCGTGGCTCACCATCGGTTCGCTCATGGCCGCAATGGTTTTCGGCACCGCGGGCAGTAGTCGAGACGAGTCGATGTGGATGCGGTGGTGGTTGGTGTCGAAGGTCTTGGCGATCAGGTCGGAGTAGAAGTATTCGTCGCCCGACTCCCCGCCCGCTGAGTCGAAGCCGATGCTGAACGTGGCCAGCCCATGCTGGCCTTGCTCGGCGAGCAGTGCTACGACGATCGACGAATCGATGCCGCCGGACAGCAGCACCCCGACCGGCACGTCGGCGACCATGCGCCGCGCGACGGCGGTGCGCAATGAATCCATCAGCGCGTCCTGCCAGTCCTTCGCCGACCACCCCGCGCGCGCGGGATCGCGGCGGAAATCGGGCGACCAGTACAGCGTGTCGACGTAGGTGCCAGCGGGCTGGATCACACGGACGGTTGCCGGCGGCAGCTTGCGCACGCCCTTGTACATCGTGCGCGGGGGCGGCACGACCGAATGGAAGCTCATGTAGTGGTGTAACGCGTGGCGGTCGATCTCGGTGTCCACGTCACCGGCGTCGAGCAGCGCCCGCACGGTGGAAGCGAATCGCAGCCGACCCGGCGTCTCCGCAAGATACAGCGGTTTGATTCCGAGCCGGTCGCGCGCCAGTGTGACGACGCCGGTTTCGCGGTCCGCGACGGCGAAGGCGAACATGCCCTTGAATTTCTCGACACACCGCGTGCCCCAGTGATGAAACCCCTTGATGACGACTTCGCTGTCGGCGGTGGAGAAGAACCGGTAGCCCGCGGCCATCAGCTCGTCGCGCAGGTCCTGATAGTTGTAGATGCAGCCGTTGAACACCAGCGTCAGGCCCAGGTCGCTGTCGACCATCGGCTGACCGCCGCGGGCGGACAGGTCGATGATCGACAGGCGGCGATGGCCCAGGGCGATCCGGCTGTGCGCCACGACGCCGTCGGAGTCGGGCCCGCGGGACTCCATGGCACACGTCATCCGGGTCACCGCGGCGACGTCCGCCGAGCTCCCGTCGAAGCGGATCTCGCCGCATATACCGCACATACGCCTTAGGTTCCTTCAAGCTCGGTGTGAGTTGCGAGCAGGTTCTAGGTCGGGGCTGGCTGTGAGTAACCAAGTGTCCTTGCTTCCGCCGCCGGACGACGAATTGACGATCCGCGATCCCAGGGTGGCGACCCGGGTCAGCCCGGCCTGCATCACGTGCGCCGTGACCGAGTCACCGGGTCCCGGCCGCAGGTGAACAAATGCGCGCAGGTCGACGTGATGCGGGTACATACCCTCCCCGTCGAACGTCGGATGGGTCGACAGCGCCACCGTCTGCTGGGCGATGTACCGCTCGGGTTGGCTGAGCAGTTCGCGCCGACGGGTTTCCAACGCCTCGTCGGAGGCGTCCGGTCCGATGATCACTCCGTTGCCGCCGGACCCGTCGATGGGCTTGACCACCAGATCGGCGAGGTTGTCGAGCACGTAGTCGCGCTGCGCGCGTTCGGCGCAGATCCAGGTCGGCACCTGCGCGAGCGCCGGCTTCTCGCCAAGGTAATACTCGATCATCGCGGGTACGTAGGCATAGATCGCCTTATCGTCACCGATCCCGTTACCCAGCGCGTTGGCGATCGTCAGCGCGCCTTCGGCCACCGACTCGAGCAGCCCGGAACGCAGCGGCACGCCGTCGTAGCCCATCGACGAAAGCAACATGTCCTCGTCCATCCGGGCATACAGCACATCGATCGGGTGGGTCTCGGAACCGATGTGGCGCAACAGCTTCCCATCCTGCACCGAAAGGTCGGACGATCGCACCAACGGGATGCCCATTTCATCGGCCAGGAACGTGTGCTCGAACCAGGCCGAGTCGTCCCAGCCGGCGGACAGCAGCGCCACCGCCGGCTCGCCGGCGATACGGGACGGTGCCGATGCCCGCAGCGTGTCCAGCAGCTGCTGCGGCACGGATTCGACATCGCCGGCTTCGGCCGGCGGGCTCAGCTCGGCCAGATGCTTGGCGAGCAGGCGCCTGTTCACTATTGCGTAGGCAGTGCCGGACGGGATCCGGAGATTGTCTTCGAGCACCATCCAGTGACCGGCGCGGTCGCATACCAGATCGGTGCCGCTGACATGCGAGCGCACCGCGTCGCCGCACAGCCGCCCGGTCGACCGGAATCCGGGTGCCCGGTCGAGCGCCTGCACTTCGATCACACCGTCGGCGATGATCGCCTGCTCGGAGTAGATGTCCCGCAGGAATGCGTTGAGCGCTCTCGCGCGCTGCCCCAACCCGATCGTCAGGCTTGCCCACTCGTCGGCGCCCACTACGCGCGGAATCAGGTCGACCGGAAACAGCTGGGCCCTGCTTTGACCTGTAACCCGGAAGGTGATGTTGTCGGCGCGCTGCTCCTGTTCAATACCGGCTTCGCGCGAGCGCAACGCCGCCACGCCCAGATTGGCAACGGTTTGAAGGATCTTCTCGTACCGCGGCCGAGGGCGGCCGGCCGGATCGATCGCTTCATCGAAGCTGATCGCCGCCTCGTTCTCCGGGTCATACTCGCTACCCGGCTGGTAGCCGAACAGCAGCGTCGGGTCCGCACCGACGGCGACGGAGGCGTTCGGCCAGCGGCCTGCCGTCTCGGCGATCAGCTGGTCGACAACATCGGTGAGCCGGCCCCGGCGGCGCAGCGCCCGGCGCTGACGCGCCGCTGAGCTACCGGCGAGGAGGACCTGTCGGGCCAGCTCACTGACCATGTCCCAGTCGCAGGTTTCCTCCAGCTCGGGGCGCAGCGACCGGACAAGGTCAGTGACCACCTCAGCCGCTGGCCGGCTCGTCGGCCCGTGCACGTCAACCAGTTCGCTCTCCAGCCCCGACCGCGCCGCGCGCCACAGCGCCGCACGGCCCAACGTCGGGGAGATCAACGTAGCGGGCTTGCCCAACCGCAACGCCTCGCTCTCGCGTTCGACCAACGCCCTGAACAGACCGGCGATCAGCACAATGCTGTCGACCGACGGGCAGCTGTCGCAGACTCGCAATTCGAGTGTGGGGGCCGAGCTCCCGGGACGGATATCGAAATACACCATGCCGACGTCGGTGATCACACCGCTGGCGACCAGGTCGGCGACCAGCCGATCGTATTCGGCCGCCGACGCCACTGGTGCGGCCGGCCCAGTCGTCGGCCAACGCTGCCACACCAGGGTGCGCACGCTTGAATAGCCGGTGTCAGAACCATCGGGCCAAAACGGTGAACTGGCGGACAGCGCCAACAGCGTGGGCAGATACCGCGCGACCCGGTTCGCGACGATCACCGCTTCGTCGCGATCCGCCACTCCGACGTGCACCTGCGTGCCGCAGATCAACTGCTCTCGGGCCAGCAGCTGGTAGTCGGCGAGCATCTGGCGATACCGGGCGGTCTGCGTGACCTGCATCTCGGCGGGCACCGACAGCGGCATCGCACCGGCGGCCACCACGCCCATGCCCAGCCGAGCCGCAGCATCGACGAGCACGCGCCGATGCCCCCGCAGCTCGTTCCGCAGTTCCTCGAGGGTGGCCACGACACCGCTGTTCATTTCGACGACACAGCGCTGCAATTCCGCAACGTACGTGTCAGACAGTTGGGCGAGTAATTCCGGTGCGCGCGCCGTCAAGCGCCGGGTTTTCAAGTCGACAAGGTTGAACTCCTCTTCGACACCCAAAGTCCGTGGCATAACGCCTCGCATTCGCAACCGTCTTGACGTGCAGTGACACTGCGCTAACCCGAGTCGCGACAGTCAACACGGCAATCCACACTACCGCCGGACGGCCGACGCAGCCTGCCGACGCCGATGCGACCGGCGCTTTCTTCGCCGGCCTGTTCGGCGTTGGGTTGCGCCGACCTGAGGACGAGCCAATCCACTGAGCGGCTGGTGAGCAGCCCCAGGAATGCCTCTCTGAACTGCGGATACGCCACACCGGCCGCGCGCACGTGTCTTCGCACAACGTGCAGGATGTTTGGGCTCTCGCTGCTGGGTATCCCAAAATTAACGTATCCGTCGAAGCCCTGGCCGCTGGCGCTGTATCCCGAAGGACTTTCTAGGAGGCCAGGTGACATCCTCGACCCAGGACCTTGCTCCTGCTCTAGACGTCGACGCCCGCCTCACCGAGATCGAGCGCGCAGTGAACATGTTGCTCAACATCACGCCGGTCAATGCAGCACAGGCATGGGCGGATTTCGAGCGGAGTGACTTCGCGACCGTCCCCACCCTCCGGCTCAGACCGCTGGAATTCGAGCCGGACATGGTGCGACGTGACCTCTACAACCTCGAAATCGAGAACATCACCGACCCTGCGCTGCACACACTTTTCCGGGCAAAGCGTGACGAAATAGCAAGACAGATAACAGCATTGGAGGATCGCGACACTTCACGGTTTGTCTACGCGTCGCTGCAGCTCTACGGCGGAATCGCGCAGCCTCTCGCGTCGGCCGCCGAGGAGCTACTCGAGACCATCCCAGCAGAAGCTCCCAGCACCCCGAGCGTCACGGCTGGGGCGTTCGCGGACGCGGCCCGTGAGGAGTTCGATCGATACCGCGCCGTCTATCCGGACTTCCCGGCTCGCGTCGAGGTGCGCGATGACATCTCCGAACTGATGGTGTCGTTCGGCCGGCTGCTCATCCCCGAGGCCGCCGCTTTAAGGGCGGACCGGGTGGAGCCCTTGCTGCATCACGAGATCGGCACCCATGTCGTCACGTATCAGAACGGCGCCAGGCAACCACTGACGCTGCTGACGGTCGGACTCCCTGGCTACGACGAGACCCAAGAGGGCCTCGCCGTGCTCGCCGAGTACCTGACCGGCGGATTGGACCCGCGGCGCCTCCGCGTGCTCGCCGCGAGGGTCGTAGCCATCGGCAAGATGCTCGACGGCGCCGGATTCCTGCAGATATTCGACTCGTTACGGAACGAACATCGGATGCCGGCGAGGACCGCTTGGTCCATCGCCATCCGCGTCGTCCTCGGCGGCGGTTCCGTGAAGGACGCGATCTACCTCCGTGGGATCACGCGAATCCTCGAAGCCCTCGCCGACGACTGCAGCCTCGACGTCCTCTTCGTCGGCAAGCTCTCGTTGGACCAGGTCCCGATGATCCAGGATCTGCTCGACCGTGAGGTGCTCCAGCCACCGTGGGTCCGCCCTCGGTGGCTGGATGTGCCCGGCGCTCAGGAGCGCCTGGACAAGCTGCGCGGTGGTGTGTCGGTCACAGCGCTGTACGAAGGAGATGTGTCATGAGGCTTGCGTTCTTCGTCCTCGACGTCGCTACCGAGATAGACGAGTACACGACTACGCGCCTGGCGAGGGCCGCGGTCCAGGGCGGCCATGAGGTTTGGTACGTCGGGCTCGGAGACGTCGAGCACGGGGAAAACGATGGGCAGCTCTCGGCCCGGGCGCATCGCGCAGAGTTCGAGAAAGGCGACACACTCGAAAGCTTCATGAAGCGCATCAAGGAGCGCGACGCCGAACGGGTCGTCATGGACGACCTGGATGCCCTGTTCCTGCGAAACGAAACGGTCGACGATATGCAGGAGCGGCCGTGGGCAAGTCCACTGGGTGTGGTTTTCGGCCAGATGCTCAAGGCTCGAGGCGTAACGGTCGTGAACGACCCGATGTCCTTAGTACGCGCAACGAGCAAGCTCTACCTGGAGGAGTTCCCCGAGAAGATCCGTCCGCGATCGCTCGTGACCCGCGACCCGGAAGCGATCGAGCGGTTCGTCGCCAAGGTCGGCCACTCCGTCGTCAAGCCTCTCTACGGAGCCAAAGGTCGGAACGTGTTCATGATCGAGGACGCGGACGAAGCGAACCTCGCGCAGATAACGGAGTCGGTACTCCTGGACGGCTACGCGCTCGTTCAAGAGTTCGTCGACTGCGCTGAGGACGGCGACACCCGGATCTTCCTGCTCGAGGGACAGATCCTCGAGCGCGACGGGCAACTAGCCGCCTTCCGGCGAGTGCCTACAGGTAACGACCCGCGGGCCAACATCAGCACGGGCGGACGCTCGGTCCCTCTCGAGATCGGTGACGTGGAACGCGGCATCGTCGAAGCGATGAGCAAGAAGCTCGTGGCCGACGGCATGTATTTCGTTGGCATCGATGTGATCGGCGACAAGGTGGTGGAGATCAACGCGGACAGCCCGGGCGGAATGCAGAGCGTCGAATGGCTCTACGAGATCGACGTCTGCCCAACCGTCATCGAGGCCCTGGAGCGCCGCACCGGCTTGAAGTCCTGAGCCATTCGGCATCAGATCCGCACCCGGGGAAGCATCGGCCCGCCTCGTCAGCACCGACGATGACGACGACCCGATCACCGGCATACCGCGTCAGGGAAATATTCCGGTCATCGTCGAGCCCAGAGACGCTTGCAGTGTGTCGATCTTCGTGCTTGACAGAGCCGCCGGGCGAAGCGCGGTGAAGCGGGGGCGCATCGACGAACACGCAAGGTGCAGAGGGCTCTTCATGGTTCCCACTGTCCTCGACGCCCACCCCGTCTGGTTAATGCCTCGGCGTAGCTTTGACACAGCGGATGCAGCGCAGCGAAGGGTGAGCGCGGTGCGATGGCAGGTTAGGCTGCTGGCCGGCGTGGCGATGACGGCCGCTCTCGCGGCATGCTCGACATCAACGCCGTCCGGTGAGTTGCCGCTGCGGCAGGTGTCTGAGACGGTGCTGACCGGTGGTCCGGTCCGGTTTGATTACCTCGCGTTGGACACAGGGCAGGGGCGACTATTCATCGCCCACATGGGCGCAAGTGAACTCATCGATGTCGACATACATGCACACGCTGTAGTGCGCACGCTGCCCGGCCTGTCCGACGTCCACGGGGTGATCGTCATTCCCGACAAACATCGGGTCTATGCCACCGCGACCGGTAGCAACCAGCTAGTCGCCATCGACGAAAACTCCGGGGCAGTCGCGTACCGCGCCCCGACCGACACCTACCCCGATGGGCTGGCCTACGACCCCATCCGAAACACCGTCTGGACCACCAACGAGGCTGCGGGCACCGAAACCGTGATCGACGCCGACACCGGCGCAGCCCTGGCAACCATCCCTTTGGGTGGTGAGGTGGGAAACGTGGTATATGACCCAGTCCTCGATCAGATGGTCGTCGCGGTGCAAGGCCGCAACGACCTGGCTGTGCTCGATCCGGTCAGTTTCACTGTGAACCAACGCATTCCCACATCCGGCTGCGACCACCCCCACGGCCAGGCTCTCGACGTCACCGACCAGGTGATGTTCGTCGGCTGCGAAGCCAACGCCACAATGGTCACCGTCGACCTGGCCGCCAGGAGCGTGATTGATCACCACGGGGTTGGCGAAACGCCCGACGTATTGGCCTACGACCCCGACGCTCGCCGTGTCTATGTCGGCGCCGAAAGCGGTTGGGTCAGCATTCTCGCTCATGATCGCGGACATCTGACGCTGCTCGGCTCGGCGCACCTGGCCGACGGCGCACACTCGTTGGCCCTCGACCCCACGACCCATCACAGCTACATTCCGGTCCCCAAGGACCACAATGGTTCTCCCGTGCTATGGGAATTCGAACCCACCTGAGCAGCCACACGGATCGGTAGCCGGCAGCCGCACCTTCCCGGCCGGATAGCAACTGAATTCCGTTGTTTCGCAATGGCTTTAGATACCCCTACCAGAGGGAAGCGTCCCAAGCCGTCCCTGTCGATCCCCCCGCACTCGGAAAAGTGACAACATCCTGACATTTGTGGTCGCGGCTGGTCGCAGCGCGCCGCAGCGGCGGCGAGGATGGATGACATCACTGCAAGTCGGCCGTTATCTGTGCGGCCCGTCGAGCCCGGTCGTTCACATACGAAGGTTCCCGGTGGGTTTTCCTGAGTGCTACCGTCGCCGCACCACAACTGCTGCTACCACGTCTGGGTGTGAAGTTGTGTGCGGGATGTTCGAGGAGTTCGCCAACCTGTGAGCGCACGCGGGAAACGGGACGACGTCCATCGACGGCTCGAGGAGCGCTACCGGCGGCTGGCGGAAGCCCGCAAGAAGCGGCTGCCCGCCGCAATCGCCACCCGGTTCACCGAGATCGATGGCGCGACGCTGGGCGCACTCGTCTCGATCCAGCTGTTCACCACGGTCATCCCTCTGATCATCATCGGATTCGACTACTTTTCCGGCTTCGCCGAGAACGCCAGTCCGGGCACACTTTTCATCCGGGAGGCCGGCCTGGTAAGCCCACTGACTGAACGAGTCCGCGCCGCGTTCGGCGATTCTTCGGCATTTCGGTCGAATTGGACGTTCGTCGGAGTCGCTGGATTCCTGGTGTGGGGAATCCCGATGTCGATCACCATCGCCGGAATCTTCGCCAGGGCCTGGCGCCGTGAGCAGTTCGGGCTGGGCCAACGAGTGCTGCGGGGCGCCACGTGGTTCGTCCTGTACCTGACCATGATCGCCCTTCGTGAGTTGATCGCCCTCGGCGGCGATCACACCGGTGCGATCCGACCGCTGCTGTTCGCGGCTGCCCTTGTGCCGGTCTGGATCTTCTGGTCGCTCACACCGGTTCTCCTCGTGCGAGACGGCGGGCGGGGCGTGAGATACCTCGCCCTCGCCGGACTCGCCGGGGTGGTGATCGACGGAACCCTTCTCCCGCTCGCCGCCCGGATCCTCTTCCCGCCATTGCTCAGCGGTTGGAACGGCTTCGGCCCGATCGGTGTGGCGATGGCATTGATGACATGGTGCGGGGTGATCGGCATCGGATGGGTGTTGACGGCGTGCGTGGGCGCGGTCCTGTGGGAACGCACAGCCCCGCCCGAAACGGTCATCGCGTCACAGACCGACAACACCCCGGATCTACCGGAACACGCGTAGTGCCGAGGACCGATGACCCAATACAGCGGAAATGCTGCGCACGGACACAGCCGATCACGGCGGTGACGACTTTTGCTGAGACCTGGCTGGCAGGGCCACGATTCGAACCTGGTGGGCTCTCGCCGACGGGTTTACAGTCCGCAGATGGCGGTTCCACCGATGTCGCTGTCTGGCTCCTATGCCGCTGACCTGCGATGGCAATCCGGTAGCGTGACAACGCATCTCCGCTGCGCGGTGACGACTCGGCCATCCGGATCGGCCCATCCACGAACTGCTCGGGTTCGCTGCGGGTGACGTGGAGCCCAGGCAGACCGCCGATGTGGCGGTCGCGTGCACCCTGCGCCCCGTCTAGCGCCGAAGCACTGAGGGATTCATTTTCACCGACGACAGAGTTGTAATCGAAGCTGGCTTTTTTGCGGAGATCCGGCGGGCCATCATCAGGGAGTGCCAGACGATCGCCCGTGATCAGTGAACCGCTACGGCGGCGATATCGGTTGCGCGAGGGTGGGAGGGAAAGGTTGCGAATGCAGCGCAGCGATGAGTCCGGCGATCGGGACGAGTCGGACACGCAGCCCGGCCACGGCGCCGATCGTGCACCGGATCGGTGGCTGAATAGGGCCGCGCTCACCCGGCGGGGTGCGCTGATCGGGATGACGGCGGTGGCCGGTATCGCCGCGGTGGATGTCGGCGCGTTTGCCTTCGCGGGTGGTTGGCTGCAGCCCGACGCGCTGACACCTTCGCGGTTCGTCGACCGGTTCGAACAGGTGTATGGGCGCCACGACGGTTTTCGGCGCAACCATGCCAAGGGCCTCAGTGCCAGCGGGACATTCCAAAGCAGTGGGGCCGGCACAGCGGTGTGCGAGGCGACCGTGTTCAAAGCAGGAACAGTTCCGCTGATCGGCCGGTTTTCGCTTTCCGGTGGACTGCCCGATCAGCCCGACAAACCCGACACCGTCCGCGGGCTGGCACTGCTGTTCCTGCCATCCGGCGGCCAACAGTGGCGCACCGCGATGGTCAACATCCCGGTCTTCCCCGACAGCACACCGCAGGGGTTCTACGAGCGACTACTCGCCAGCAAGCCGGCGCCCGCGACCGGTAAGCCCGACCCGCAGCTGATGGCGGCGTTTTTGGCCCGCCACCCCGAGACCGCCGCGGCGATGACGATCATCAAGCAGTCCCCGCCCAGTTCGGGCTTCGCCGACAGCACCTTCCATGGGCTCAACGCGTTTCATTTCACCAACGACAAAGGCGCCACCGTTCCTGTCCGCTGGACGGCGGTCCCGTTACAAAACGTTCAGCCCGCAGGCGCCGCCCCGTCGGCACAAAAGGACTACCTGTTCGACGCCCTGATCGACGCGGTGACGCGCGGCCCGTTGAGCTGGCGGTTGATCCTGACCATCGGCGCCCCCGGGGACCCGACGAACGATGCCACTAAGCCTTGGCCGGATTCACGCCCAACGATCGACGCCGGCACCATCACAATCAACGCCGTGCAGACCGAGGCCGCGGGAAACGCGCGCGACATCAACTTCGACCCGACGGTGCTACCCGACGGCATCGCGCTGTCCGACGATCCGCTGCTGAGCGCGCGCTCCGCCGTCTATGCACGCTCATTCACCCGCCGCGCAGAAGAGCCGAAGCGGCCGAGCGAGGTCAACGTCAGCCAGGTGCGCGATGAGCGATAAGCCCGGCCGCTTCACCCTTCTTTCGAGACTCTTGCACTGGTCGATGGCGGCAATGGTCATCGCCCAACTGCTCCTCGGGGTCATCATGGTGGCGTCGCTGAGCTACTACCCGCTGCTGCTGGCCATCCACCGCCCCCTCGGCATCGCGATCTTCGTCTTCGTGGTGGTGCGGCTGATAAATCGACTCACCCACCGGCCGCCGCCATTTTTGGCCACGATGAGTCCGCTGGAACGCAAGATCGCGACGTGGTCGGAACGCCTGCTGTACGCGCTGTTGCTTTTGCAACCCCTGGTCGGCTGGGCGATGCTCTCGGCCGCCCGCTACCCGATCATCCTGTACGGGCCGCTGCACCTGCCCGGAATCGCGCCGCACAACATCACCCTCTATGCGGTGCTGCGAATCAGCCACTCAATACTGGCGTTCCTGCTCTTTGTGACCTTCACCGCCCATATGAGTGCGGTCCTGTTTCATACCCTCGTGCTGCGCGATCGCCTCATCGACCGCATGGCACTGTGGCCGACCAAGTCCGCCGCCGTGCGCGCCGGTATTCGCTCGACTCACCGGGGAACGTGATGTACGGGTCGCGAAGTGTTGCCCGCCACTCGTTCATGTCGTGTGGATTGCCTTCGGGCGCCATGATGTTTCATCCTTTCGTTGCGAGCGTCGCTTCCGATCGTGCGGTTGTTCACCGCGGCTCAGGCGTCGACAGCCGCAAAGAGGGTGTTGAGGCCTTCGGCCAACAGTGGGTGCGTGAAGATCGCGTCGGCCATCGCGGTGTCAGTGAGCTTGCCCAGCATGGCGACCTGGATGACAGTCATGATCTCGCCGCCTTCACTGCCGAGGATTGAGCAACCCAGAATCTGTCCGTTGTCCGCGTCGATGATGGCCTTCATGAACCCGCGCGTCTCCCCGGTCTCGATGGCCCGGACGACGGCATTCATCGGAAGCGTGGCCACCCGAATAGCGCGTCCGTGTGCCCTGGCTTCTCGCTCGGTCATGCCGACACGGCCAAGTTGCGGGTCGATGAACACCGTGTACGGGACGATCCGGTCGCGCGTGCTTGCCTTCCGGTGCCTGACGAGGTTGGCGTGCAGGATGCGGTAGTCGTCGTAGGACGAATGGGTGAACGCCGGGCTGCCCGTGACATCTCCCATGGCATAGATGCCGGGAACGCTGGTTTGCAGGTATTCGTCGACCTCGATGAAGCCGTGCTCGTTGAGACGGATGCCAGCCGCCCCGGGGGTCAGCGCCTCGGTATTGGGAATGCGTCCGATGGCTGAAAGCAAATGCGAGCCCTCGAGCTGTTTTTCACCGTCTGCTGTGCGAATGGTCAGCCGCAGATCACCGCCGCCGGCCGCCTCAACCCGGACCGGCGTCGAGGAGGTCAACACCGTGATTCCGTCGTCGCGCAACAGAGCGGCGACCTCGTCGCACACGTCCTCGTCCTCGTTCTTCAGCAACCGTGCGCCGTGTTGGACGATGGTGACATCGCTGCCGAACCGGCGGAACATCTGCCCGAATTCCAGTCCGATGTAGCCGCCACCGACGATGATCAGGTGCTGCGGGAGCGCGTCTAACTCCATGATCGACGTGGAGTCGAGGACGGGAACGTCGCCCGCGCCGGTGATGGCCAGCGGCTTGGGCCGCGTGCCGGTGTCGATGACGATGAGCGGCGCGCTGATCTGTTGAGTGCCGCCGTCCTTGGAGAAAATCTCGATCGTATTTGGACCGGTGAAGTGGGCCTCGCCCTCGATTAGGTCAAGCCCGTCTTGCGTCAGGCGGCTCGCGTAGTTTTGTCGCGCGCCGGCGACCATGGCCCGCTTGCGTTCGCGCACAGCGGCCAGATCCACCGACACGGGACCAATGCGCACCCCGTACTCCGCGCCGCGCCGGGCCTGGTAGGCCAGGCGTGCGCTGGCGACCATTGTCTTGGTCGGGGTGCACCCGGTGTTGACGCATGCGCCGCCGACTGGTCCACGCTCGACGAGCGCCACCTTCTGGCCCGCCTTGGCCAGCTCAATGGGAAGGAACCGGCCGCCCTGGCTGGTCCCGATCACGATCGCGTCGTACTGCTCACCGGCCATTGCGTCTCTCCCCGTTCGTCTCCGGCATTCGCCACTAGCCAGTCGTACTCGCCGCGGCAAGCAAAAGTAAGACTCAAATTGAGTCCTCAACGACCGGGTGCAATACCACGCCCGCCGTACGAGTACCGGCTCACCACCAAGGGCGCCGACCTATATCCCGTGCTGTTAGCTCTCACGGCTTGGGGTGATCAGCTGCACAGGGAACCCGAGGCTGAGTATTCCGACGCCGGCTGTTGAGGGTTGATCGGCGCTGCTTCTTGAGCGAGCTGGATGCCCGAAGATCAGACCCGGCATTCTCGTTAGATCGGTTGTTGGGCGGTCGCTCAACAGTTAGGGTGCCTTCATGTCAAGCACCGTTGCTGACGAGCGGCCACGGGTTGGCCGGGAGGCGACGCGGGAGGCGCTGATCGAGGCGACCGCCCAAATCATGCTCGCCGAGGGATATGCTGCGGCCACCTCGCGGCGGGTGGCGGCCAAGGCCGGG
>Ga0068860_100001527_pt1 | contig 24942 bp, 26 predicted proteins | sample KBSSwiS32_FD_66597 | JGI IMG/M metagenome (GOLD analysis project Ga0068860, IMG submission 66597) | Switchgrass rhizosphere microbial communities from Kellogg Biological Station, Michigan, USA - KBS Switchgrass S3-2 | ecosystem: Host-associated > Plants > Roots > Rhizosphere > Soil ...
ACGTCCCAGATCCGCCCCGCCGTGGTCTTGTGGCCGAACGCCACCACTTCGATGGGAAGCGCGAACTTCCCCAGCGTTTTCACCTGCTTGGCGGCGTCGGCTATCACGACACAGGACTTCGACGCCTCCCACACCAGCTTCTCGCGCAGGAGCGCCGCGCCGCCGCCCTTGATCAGCGACAGGCCGGGCCCGATCTCGTCGGCGCCGTCGACGGTGAGGTCGAGCTCGCCCAGGGCGTCGAGCTCGGCGAGGGTCAGGCCGAGACTCGTCGCCAGGTCGGCCGTGGCCTGGGAGGTGGGCGTGCACCGGATGTCGAGCCTGCGCTCGGCCAGGGCGCGGACGAACCAGGCCGCCGTCGAGCCGGTGCCCAGGCCCACGCGCATGCCGGGCTCCACCAGGGCCGCGGCGGCGACGCCCGCGGTCCGCTTCTGATCGTCGGCGCTCATGGCTTCTTCCCCTTGCGGGCGCGGAAGGCGGCCGCCCAGCCGGGCTTCTCCACCTGCTGGCCGCGGGCGACGGCCAGGGCGTCGGGGGCGACGTCCTTGGTGATCACCGAGCCGGTGCCGATGTAGGCCCCGTCCCCGATCCGCACCGGGGCCACGAGGGCGGAGTCCGAGCCCACGAAGGCGTTGGCGCCCACGTGGGTGTCGTATTTGCCGAAGCCGTCGTAGTTACAGAAGATGGTCCCGGCGCCGATGTTCGCGCCCGCCCCAACCGTGCCGTCGCCCAGGTAGGCCAGATGGTTGGCCTTGGCGCCCTTGCCCAGCGTCACCTTCTTGACCTCCACGAAGTTGCCGATGTGCGCTTCGGGGCCGATGTCGGCGCCGGGCCGCAGACGCGCATAGGGCCCGACGATGGCGCCTTCGCGCACCACGGCGCCTTCCAAGTGGGTGAAGGCGCGGATCACGGCGCCGGTCTCGACGGTCACGCCAGAGGCGAAGACGACGAACTGTTCGATGGTGGCGCCCGGGGCGATCTGGGTGTCGAAGCTGAAGTGGACGGTCTCGGGCGCCAGCATGGCCACGCCCTCGGCCAGGACGTTCGCGCGGCGCGCGGCCTGGAAGAAGGCCTCGGCGGCGGCGAGCTGGGCCGGGGTGTCGCAGCCCATGACGGCGCTTTCCGAGGCCAGCGCGGCGCGCACGACCGCGTCGTCGCCCACCGCCAGCTTCACCACGTCGGTGATGTAGTACTCGCCCTTGGCGTTGTCGTTCCCGACCCGCTCCAGCCAGCCGATCAGGCGGGCGCGGTCGGCGACCAGCATGCCGGCGTAGCAGGTGCGCACCGCCAGCTCTTCCGGGGTGGCGTCCTTGGGCTCAGCGATGCGCAGGACATGGCCGTCCGCACCCCGGATCATCCGACCGTAGAGCAGTGCGTTCTCCGGCTCGAAGCCCAGCAGGCCCAGGTCCGCGCCGGCGCTGCGCAGCGCATAGAGTGGTTCGAGGTCTTCCGGCGCCAGCAGCGGGCAGTCGCCGTTGGTGACCAGGACATCGCCGTCGAAGTCGGCCAGCGCCGCCTTGGCGGCCAGCACCGCGTGGGCGGTGCCCAACGGCGGGTCCTGCAGGGCGATGGAGGCCTCGCCCAGCCGGCGCGCCACGAGCTCGCGGACGGCGGGGCTGTGATTTCCCACCACCACCACGATGCGCTCGCAGCCGGCCCGCTCCACCGTGTCGATCACCCGGTCGAGCAGGCTGCGCCCGCCCACCTTGTGCAGCACCTTGGGCAGCGGCGACTTCATGCGGGTGCCCTGGCCGGCGGCGAGGATCACGGCGGCGCGGCGTGTCATGGAGAGCCCTTCGAATCCGCGAGACATTGCAATACCCCGGCCTTTAGCCGAAACGGCGGGCGCTTTCGACGTGGAGCTTTGCGTGACGGACAAAACGACGCTCGCAGGCGCGACCATCGCCTTCGACCTGGACGGCACCCTGGTGGACACGGCGCCGGACCTGGTGGGCACGCTGAACGTGCTGCTGGTGGAGGAGCGGCTGCCGCCGCTGGCGCTCGACGCGGCCCGGCCATTCATCGGCCATGGCGCGGCCCGGCTGATCGAGCGGGGATTCGCTGCGGCCGGCGCGCCGCTGGCGCCCGAGCACGCGCCGGTGCTGTTCGAGCGGTTCATCCGCTATTACCGGGCGCACATCGCCGATAAGAGCCGGCCGTTCCCGGGCGCGGTCCCGGCGCTGGAGGCGTTGCGGGCCGAAGGGGCGCTGCTGGCGGTGTGCACCAACAAGCCGACGAACCTTTCCATCGCCCTGCTCGACGCCCTGGACCTGTCGCGGCTGTTCGACGCCGTGGTGGGGGCCGACCGCGCGCCCGCCCCCAAGCCCGACGCGCGCCACCTGCACGCCGCGGTGGACGAGGCCGGCGGCGAGATCGGCCGCGCGCTGATGGTGGGCGACGCGGCCACCGACGCCGGCGCGGCGCGGGCGGCGGGCGTGGGCCTGATCCTGGTCAGCTTCGGCTACACCGAGATCCCCGCCGCCGAGCTCGCGCCGGACGTGCTGATCCACCACTTCGACGAGCTGGTCGGCGCCTGCCGAAGGCTGCTCAGCGCTTGAACGCGGGCCTGCGCCGGTCTATAGGCGCAACCCTTCCCGGCCCGGCCGGCCCGGCGGATGCGTAGCTCAGCGGGAGAGCACCTCGTTCACACCGAGGGGGTCACAGGTTCAATCCCTGTCGCATCCACCATTCCTTCCTGATCTTTCCATAAATCTTGGCGTCCACCGAGCCGCAGGCTGGGGATGGTGCTAAGGGGACCAGGTGTTCTTCGATCTCGAGGACCCCAGGACGCCGCGGGCGGGGCCGATCCCCCCTACGCCTGAAGCGCCGGGCGGTCGGGGGAGGCGCGGATGCCGACAAAGACGTTCGATTTCACCGGGGCGCAGGGCCAGCGGCTCTCGGGGCGGCTGGACCTGCCGGAGGGGCCGGTGCGGGCCTACGCCCTGTTCGCCCACTGCTTCACCTGCGCCAAGAGCTCGCTGGCGGCGACGCATGTGTCGCGGGCCCTGGCGGCGCTGGGCGTCGGGACCCTGCGGTTCGACTTCACCGGCCTTGGGGCCAGCGAGGGGACGTTCGCCGACGCCGGCTTCAGCGGCGACGTGGCCGACCTGCACGCGGCGGCGCAGGCCATGGCGGCGGCCGGAATCGGCCCCAGCCTGCTGATCGGGCACAGCCTGGGCGGGGCGGCGGCCCTGGCGGCTGCGGGCGACATGGCCGGCGTGACCGCCGTGGCCACCATCGCCGCGCCCTTCAAGGCCGAGCACGTGACACGGCAATTCGGCGCAGGGCTGGCCAAGGTGCTGGAGGAGGGCGAGGCCGCGGTCGATCTCGGCGGGCGGCCGTTCAGGATCAAGCGATCCTTCCTGGAGGACTTGCAGGCCCAGGATCCCAAGGACCGCATCGGCAAGCTTCGTCGCGCGCTGCTCGTCCTGCACTCGCCCGTCGACCAGGTGGTGGGGGTGGAGAACGCCGCCGAGATCTTCCTGGCCGCGCGCCACCCGAAGAGCTTCGTCTGCCTGGACCACGCCGACCACCTGCTGACCCGTCCCGAGGACGGGCGCTACGCGGCCAGCGTGATCGCCGCCTGGGCGGGGCGCTACCTGCCGATCCCGGTGGTGGAGACCCTGCCGGCCGACGAAGGGGTTCGGGTGGCGACCACCGGGGCCGGCAAGTTCCAGGTTTCGGTGCAGGCGGGGCCCACGCGCTTCCTGGCCGACGAGCCCAAGGAGGTGGGCGGGCTGGGCTCCGGCCCTACCCCCTATGAGCTGGTGAGCGCCGGCCTGGGCGCCTGCACCGCCATCACATTGCGGCTCTACGCCGATCAGAAGGCCTGGCCGCTCACCGGCGTCTCGGTGAAGGTGATGCATTGCAAGGTCAAGGACCGCACGCCCGCCGACGTGTTCGCCCGCGAGATCACGCTGGAGGGGCCGCTGGATGGCGCGCAGCAGACGCGGCTGATGGAGATCGCCGAAAAATGCCCGGTGCATCGCACCCTGGAGGCCGGTTCGCGGGTGGAGACGGCGCTGGCGGGGGCCGCCGACGACCTGCCGCGCGACGAAGACCCGGCCGAGCACGCGCGTGAGGTGCAGCGGACCTGCGTGGAAGCGGGATGAACGGAACGCCGGCGCTCGCGCCTCAGGCCGCCGTCGTGTCCATCGCTCGAAGCTCGGAGAGCATGGTCGGGACCAGCTCCGAGACCGTCGGATGGATGTGCATGGCGCCGCGGATCGCCGTCCAGGGCGCCTTCGCGTACATCACGTCGAGAATCGAGTGGATCACCTCGTCGCCGCCGGCGCCGAGGATCGCGGCGCCGAGGATCGCGCCGGTCTCGGCGTCCACGGCGATCTTCATGAATCCCTGGGTCTCGCCCTTTTCGACCGCACGTCCGACGCGCGTCATCGCCAGCTTGCCGACGAGCGCCTTGCGCCCGCTCTTGCGGATCTCCTCCTCCGTCATTCCCGCCCGACCGAGCGGGGGATCGACGTACAGCGCGTAGGCCGTGATCCGATCGCTCACACGGCGCGGATCGTTCTCTAGCAGGTTCGCGATGACGATCTCGGCGTCGTTGTACGCCGTGTGCGTGAAAGCGCCCTTGCCGTTGCAGTCGCCGAGGGCCCAGACGCCCGGGGCGCTCGTGCGGAGCTGGTCGTCGACCACGACGTAACCTCGCGCATCGACGGCGACGCCCGCTTCGTCCAGTCCGAGATCGTCGGTATTGGGACGGCGCCCGACGGCGAGCAGCACGTGCGAGCCAGGCACTTGAGGCGCTCCGGACTCGCAGTCGACGTCGGCCATGATCTCGTCGCCCTGCCTGGCGAAGCCGATGCACTTGGCGTTCAGCCGCACCTCGACGCCCTCGCTCTCGACGATCTCCCGGATCGCGTTCGACACGTCTTCGTCCTCGCGGGCAATGAGCCGCGGCCCCATTTCGATGATCGTGACCTCGGCGCCGAAGCGACGAAACATCTGCGCGAATTCCAGACCGATGTAACTGCCGCCGACGACGATCAGGCGCCTCGGCAGGAAATCCACCGACATCATCGAGCTGTTGGTGAGGACGTCGATCTCGCGAATGCCCGGCATGTCCGGCACGACCGCGCGGCCGCCGACGTTCAGGAAAATCTTGTCGGCGTGCAGGCGTTCTTCGCCGACGCGCACGTCATGTGCGGACTCAAACCGGGCGTGGCCGCGGTAGACGGTGCAGTTCTCCATGGTCTGCAGCCAGTTTTCGAGACCGGTGCGCGATTGGCCGGAGACGGCGTCCTTGCGCGCCTTCACCCGCTTCATGTCGACGTGGAAGGGGCCGACGTCGACGCCGTACTCGGCGGCGCGGGCCGCCATGCGCGCCGCATACGCGCTGGCCACCATCGTCTTCGTCGGAACGCAGCCGGTGTTGACGCAGGTTCCGCCCATGAGGTTCCGCTCGATCACCGCGACCTTCATGCCGGCGCCCGTGAGACGAGAGGCCACGTAGGGGCCGGCCTGACCGGCGCCGACGACGATCGCGTCGTAGCGGGTCACTTCGGCAGTTCCGCCCCCGACTGCTCCGCCACCATGTACGCGGCGTACCAGTCGGGCCAGTTCTCGTCCCTGTGACCGAGGCCCGCCTCGTACGCGCCGTGCGCATGTTCCGCGCGGCGAAACGCGCTCGCCAGGTCGTTCGCCGTCGCGAAAGTCGTCGCTGTGGAATCGATGCGACCCGGCAGGCGCGTCGTGATCTCCTGGAACAGCCAGCCGTTGCCATCCGGATCGCGGAACGAAGCGAAGGAGCGGTAGCTGCCGTGCTCGGGATCCGGGCCGCTCACGCGAACGCGCCCGAACAGATAAGGCTCGTCCGGTCCGGCGTAGATGCCGGCGCTGTGGAACACCTCGCTGACCGCGACGCCGCGATCGAGCAGCTCCTTGCGGGCGGCCTCGATGTCGGAGACGACGAGGTATAGGCCCTGGGCCGAGCCGGGCGCCGCCGTGGTGGCGTCCGTGCCGAAGATGATCGAACACCCGGAGCCGGGCGGGGTGAACTGGAACAGGCGGAAGCCTTTTCCGTCGTCGAACTCGGCGTCGGGCCTCCATCCGAGTTGCGTGTAGAACGCCTTCGCGCGGTCGACATCCGCCACGGGGATGACGACGATCTCCAACTTCATGTCGTTGGTGTTCTTCGTCGCGCTCATCCCGGCCTCCTGGGTTGTGGGGGAGTGGCCTCAAGCCGATGCGTCGAAAGCGTTCTACAACTGCCGAATGTCCCGCCGCGTCAAGAGAACGTTGCTCGATGAACCGCGCCGCAACCACGATTTTCCATTTGAAGATGGGGGAGCCGGAGGCCCGCGTGAGCCCCCTCGCCCGCACCTAGCCCGCGATCGGCACTTCGGAGCCGCCGCAGGTCGTTAAATGACGGTCATGTGCGACGGAAACGCGTCGTCAGGGTCGTGAGTACGCGCAGGGCGGCGCCCAACCGAACCCTGGGCGCCGCCGCGGACGCGCTGCTCAGGTTTTTCATCTTGGGGGGAGCGGTAAGGTGGAAACCTTGGCGGACACCTTCGAAACCGACCGTCGCCCTGACGGCTCATTCCTGCTGCATTTCACGCCGGCCGAGTGGCGGGCGCTGCTCGAGGACCCCTCGTTCCTGGCTCAGGACGACAATCGGTTTCAACCGCCGCGAAGTCTCATGGGCGTCGCTGTCCGGATCGTCCCCGATCACCGCTTTGGGTGAAGGCGTAGGGTGAATCCGTCAGGACGAACGTCGCCCTGCTGATCCTGCGGGGTACGCTGCTTTGAGGCGGCGGGAGGTTTCCCTTGCCGGCCGCTTCAGGGTCTAGCTACGGTTGGCGGCCGACGGAAACCGGGCGCGCGCAGATGTCCGACATCTTCATCTCCTATGCCCGGTCGACCGCCACCCAGGCGGAGACCGTGGCCGGCGGCCTGCGCGCGTTGGGCTACACGGTCTGGCGGGACGACGCGTTGCCGGCGCACCGCGCCTACGCGGAGGTGATCGAGGATAAGCTGAAGGCGGCCAAGGCCGTGGTGGTGATCTGGTCGGCCGACGCGGCGAAGTCCGACTGGGTGCGCGCGGAAGCCGATGCGGCCCGGCATGCCAGGACCCTTGTGCAGCTCAGCATCGACGGGGTCGCGCCGCCCATGCCCTTCAACCAGATCCAGTGCGCCGACCTGGCCGGCTGGACCGGCGCTGCGGACGCGCCGGGCTGGCGCAAGGTGGTGGAGAGCATCGCCGAGCTGGCAGGCGGCCCGACGGGCGACTCCGCGCCCCTTCCCCCAGCGCCGCCGCTGCCCGCCAAGCCGTCGATCGCGGTGATGCCGTTCGTCAACGTCTCGGGCGACCTGGACCAGGAATATTTCGCCGACGGCATGCTCCTGGAGATCGTCGAGGCGCTGTCGCGCATCAAGTCGATCTTCGTCGTCGCCAGCAGCTCGAGCCTGGCGTTCAAGGGCAAGGCGGTGAGCCCCCGAGAGGCCGCGCGTCAACTCGGCGTCCGCTACATCCTCGAAGGCAGCGTCCGAAGAGCCGGCGGCCGCATCCGCATCGGCGTGCAATTGATCGACGCGTCGGACGGCGCGCAGGTCTGGACGGAGCGTTTCGAGGATACGCTGGACGACATATTCGCCCTGCAGGACAAGGTGGCGATCGCCGTGGCGGGGCGGATCGAACCGACCGTCGAACAGGCCGAGATCCGGCGGGCCGCCGCCCGTCCGACCGACAACATCGACTGCCATGACCTCTACTTCCGCGCCCTTCCAGTCTTTCGGACCCATACCAAGGAGGGAACGCTGGAAGCGCTGGATCTGCTGAACCGGGCCATCGCCCTGGACGACGCCCATGCTCGGGCGCTGGCCATGGCGGTGTCGTGCCATCGCACCATCGTCATCTACGGATGGGCGGACGACGTCGGCGAGCACCGCCGACGGGGCGTCCTGCTGGCGCGCCGCGCGCTGAAGGCCGCTCCGGACGACGCCATGGTGCTGGCCAGCGTCGCCAGCGACCTGACGGTGCTCGAAGGCTCACTGGACGTCGCCCTGCCGCTGGCCAAGCGGGCCGTCGTCATGAACCCCGGCTCCGCGGGCGTCTGGTTCAACAGCGGCGCGGTGCGGCTGATGGCCGGCGAGACCGACGCCGCCATCGAGCACTTCGAGGCGGCGATGCGCCTGGACCCCGCCGGCGCAAACCGGCCGGCCCACTTGTTCTACCTGGCCCAGGCAAACCTCTTCTCCAGGCGGTTCGGCGAGGCCGCGGCCCTGATCCGGGAGCGCAACCAATATACCGAGAGCCCCGGCGCCTATCTGATTCTCGCCGCGAGCTGCGGCCATCTGGGGCAATCCGGCCCGGCCCTTGAGGCGCTGGCGTGCTATCGCGCCCTCACGCCCTTGACCATCGAGACGCTCGTCCAGGTGTTCATCGATCCCGAACAGCGCAAGCTGATCCTCGACGGGATCGCCATGGCTGAGGGAAAGGCCCCGGCCGACGCGACGAACTAGCGCCGCCCTCGCCGCGCGGATCGACGAAGCCTCGGATCGGCCTCACAATCGCCGCCGACAAACGAAGATCCCGGGTCGCGTTGGAGGAGCCGCCATGACGTTCGAACAGGATGAGATCACGGCCGGCTTGCGGCGAAAGCTGACCGACCGGCGCGCGGCCCGCGCGGCGCTGGAGGGCGACAAGGCGGCGGGCGCCGAGCTGTTCCAATTCCTGGCGGACCAGGGGCTCCTGGCGATGGCGCTGCCGGAGCGGCTGGGGGGGAGCGGCCTGGGGCTGGACGCGACGGCCGCGGTGGCCGAGCTGCTCTCCTACCACGCCGCGCCCACGCCGGTGCTGCCGGCGTTCCTGGCCGCCCACCTGCTGGGGGCCCTGGAGGGCGAACACGTGGAAAGCCTCGCCGGCGATCTCGCGGCGGGAAGGCGCGTGGGCGTCTGCCTCTCGGCAAGTTCTGGAGTCGGCGACCTACGGGTCGATCCGCAGGGTCGCGTGGAGGGCGCGCTGAGCGACATCCTCGACGGCGCGGAGCTCGAAACATTGATCGTCCATGCGGGCGGCGCCTGGTGGACGGTGGAGGCCCGGGACGCGCAGCTTGTGCGCGTCGAGGCCCTGGACGTCTCGCGGCCGATGGGTTCGGCGACCTTTGCAGGGGTTGCGGCTGTGAAGCTGGGCGCGGCGCCGGCGAATGGCGTGGAGGCGCTGGCCTGGATCTACCTGGCCGCCGAGGCGCTGGGCGCGGCGCAGGCCAGCCTGGACCTGGCGGCCGAGCACGCGCGGGTGCGCAAGCAGTTCGGCCAACCGATAGGCCGGTTCCAGGCGATCAAGCAGAAGCTCGCCGACTGCCTCCTGGCGACGGAGGCGGCGCGCTCGACGCTCTGGGGGGCCGTCAAGGCGCAGCCCTCCGGCTGGCCGGACGAGCGGGCGGCCCGCAGCGCCAAGGCGATCGCCACCCAGGCCGCGGTCACCGTGACGCACGAGGCCATCCAGACCCACGGCGCCATGGGGGTGACCTGGGAGCACGACCTGCACCTGCTGCAGCGGCGGGCCAAGCACTGCCAACTGGCGCTGGGCGCGCCGGAGGCGCACCTGGCGGCGACGGCGGAGGGGCTGCTGGCCGACGCCCGCAGCGGCCGGCGGCTGGCGGAGCGGAGCATCGCGCCCACCGACCTCGAGCCCGAGGACGAAACCTTCGTGGCCGAGCTGCGCGAATGGCTCGACCGTCACGCCACGCCGGAACGGCTGGAGGCGGTGAAGCGCGGCGGTATCGCGGCCTTGCGCGCCTGGCAGGCGGAGATGGCCGACGGCGGCTGGGTGGGGGTCCACTGGCCGAAGGCTTACGGCGGCCGCGACGCCACCTTCACGCAGCAGGTGCTCTATCACGCGGAGCTGACCGCGCGGGGCCTGCCGCGGCTGGTGGGCAACCGCGGCCTGACCATCGTCGCCCCGACCCTGATCAAGCATGGCTCGCCCTTCCAGCAGGAGTTGCTGGAGCCCACCCGGCGGGCCGACATCCTGTGGTCCACGGCCTTCTCGGAGCCGGGCGCGGGCTCGGACCTGGCGGGCCTGCAGACCCGCGGCGTGATCGAGGGCGACGAGCTGGTCATCACCGGCACGAAGATCTGGACCTCGCAGGCGCACATCTCCGACTGGATGTATTCCCTGATCCGCACTGGGCCGATGCATCCCAAGCACGACGGGATCACCTGCGTGGTCATGCCGCTGAAGATCGACGGGCTGACGATCCAGCCGATCCGGCTGAACAACGGGGCGCACCACTTCAACCAGCTCTTCTTCGACGGTGTCCGCATCCCGCTGAGCCACGTGGTAGGGCCGATCAACGAGGGCTGGCGCAAGGTCAACCGCACCACGATGGCCCACGAGCACTTCACCAACTTCCTGGGCACCCATGCGGGCTACGCCAACGTCATCGAGCACATCCTTCGCCGGCTGGCGGAGCGGGAGGCCGGGGGCCAGGTGGATCACGACCTGCGCCGGCGCGCGGCGCTGTCCTGGATCACCGTGCAGCTCCTGCGCCTGAACGGGATGCGCAACGTGGTGCGCATTCAGGCCGGCCAGGACCCGGGCGCGGAGGGGTCGATCCAGAAGGTGCTGGGCCAGGAAGAGGAACGGCGGCTCTATGAACTGGCGCTCGACGTCATGGGCGCGGGGGGGCTGGCGTTCAGCCGCTGGGGCCGGGCCTATCTGTCGTCGCGGGCGGCGACCATCGGCGGCGGCACCAGCGAAATCCACCGCAACAAGCTGGCCGAGCAGGTGCTGGGCCTGCCGCGCGACATCTGGGCCGACGACAGCGGACCGGCGCCGGAAGCCTGAGGGGATGTTCGAAGTGCGCCGGGCGCGCCCGGCGTGGTCAGGACGTCAGGCGCCGAGCAGCGCGCTCGCCGCGCCCCAGATCCCGCCCCACAGGCCGACGGTGAGCGCAAGGCCGCCCAGACCGGCCGGGTTGAGCCGAAGCTCGGCGGGCTTGCCCGCGACGCGCCCTCTGGAGCGCCGCAGTCCCATCATCTGAATCGTGCATTGGGCGATCATCTTCGCGCCGCTCTCCCGTCACGAGAAAACGGATATCACAGCTCGCTTAATGAATGATCAAGCCCTTGGTCGCAGGGGCGGAAAATCCGCTGATCAGTAGGACCCGCGCTTCAGCAGCACCGCCGGCAGGGTCATGACGACGATCCACAGGTTCAGGAGCACCGAGCGACGGCGGCGGTAGAGGACGTCGAGCGCCACGCGCACGCTGTACTCGGTGTCGTTACGGCCCGACACCTGCCACAGGCCGGTGATGCCCGGGCGCACCGCCTGGTAGTGGCGGAAGGACCGGCCGTACTTGACGACCTCGGCGTCCACGATCGGACGGGGGCCGACGATGCTCATGTCGCCGCGCAGCACGTTGAAGATCTGCGGCAGTTCGTCGAGGCTGGATTCGCGCAGGAAGCGGCCGAGCGGGGTGATTCGCGGATCGGACTTCAGCTTGTGGTCGCGCCGCCATTCCTCGCGAGCTTGCGGATCGCGGGCCAGCAGTTCGGCGAGGCGGGCCTGGGCGTCGGGCACCATGGAGCGGAACTTCAGGCAGCGGAACTTGCGGCCGCCGAAGCCGATGCGCTCATGGGCGAAGAAGGCGCTCTCGCCGTCGTGCAGGCGCACGGCGCAGTAGATGAACAGCATCACCGGGGCGAAGACCACCAGGGCGGCCGAGGCGACGATCACGTCCAGGACCCGCATGGCGTCCAGCCGCGGCGCCGGCGACGGGATACGCGTCGCCCTGGGAGGCGAGCTTTCGAGACTCGGCCGGTGCGCCTTCGCGACCGCTTCGCCACCATGCTCAATTCGAAACATATGCCGCCCCGTCAACAGACTTAAGAACCTATGAACGCAGGTTTCGTGCCACCCCCTCGCGAGGCCCAGCCGGGTTTTCCCGCCCCCGCTGTCGATCCGGCTGGCGGAATGTGCAAAGCCTGCCGGGATGCGGGCAGACATCCCTCCGGACGCGCGGCGCGGCGGCCTTTCGCCGACCCCAGGGTGAGGCCGCGATGACCTGGACCAGGCGCTACGAGGAAGCCGAGCCGCAGCGGGTCAACCGCTGGTTGGCGCAGAACGGCGTCTGTTCGCGCCGGGAGGCCGAGGGGCTGATCGCCCGCGGCCTAGTGTCGATCGACGGGGCGCGGGTGGACGACCCCGGCCGCAAGATCGAGGCGGGACAGACCCTAGCCGTCGCCCAGGACGCCGCCGCGCCCGCCGGTGGGCCGCTGACGGTGGTGTTGCACAAGCCCGTGGGCGTGGTGTCCGGCCAGCCGGAGCCCGGACAGACGCCCGCGGTGCGGCTGTTGACCCGGGCGGCGCTGTGGGGCGAGAGCCCCATCGTCCCGGATCGGGACAGCCGGCTCGCGCCGGTCGGGCGGCTGGACAAGGATTCCCGAGGCCTTCTCGTCCTCTCCGAGGACGGCGTGGTGGCCAAGGCGGTGATCGGCCCGGCCTCGGAACTGGAGAAGGAATACCTGGTGCGGGTCGCCGGCTCGGTGAACGGGCGCAGGCTGAAGATGCTGCGCCACGGCCTGATGCTGGACGGCCGCGTGTTGAAGCGAGCGCGGGTGGACGTGGTCGAGGACGGCCTGCTGCGGTTCGTGCTCACCGAAGGCCGCAACCGGCAGATCCGGCGGATGTGCGAGATGGTCGAGCTGAGGGTCGTCGACCTGATGCGGATCCGGATCGGCGACCTGGTGCTGGGCGACCTGCCGGAAGGCCGTTGGCGGCCGATGACGGCGGCCGAGCGGGCGCGGCTGGTGGGAGCAAGCCCCTCCCCCGTCCCAAAGACGGTGGGGGAGGTGGCGCGCCCCCCACGGGTCCGGCCGGAAGCCGGCCCGAGGGTAAACTCCGAGGGCGGGACGGAGGGGGCGGCAGGAGCACGGAGCTTGCGACGCGCACCCTCCACCCCCCGCTCTTCGGCGGGCGGTCCCCCTCCCCCGTCCTCTTCGGGACGTGGGAGGAAATGAACGCCGCCGCCCGCCACTTCGGGTTGGTCGGGATCAGGCGGACCTGGGGGTTTCGCCCATGGACCAGTGGACCTGATAGGGATCCACCAGAGTTCCGTAGCGGTCGCCCCAGAACATGAGCTGCACGGGCATGCCCACGGTGCAACCGGCGTCTGTGGCCCGCTTGAACCAGGCGTCAATGTCGCTGACCTGAAGGTGCATCGTGAAACTGTGGGATGGCTGGTGGGCGAAGCCATGCTCGGGGAAGGCGTCGCTGAGCAGCAGCGGACCGCCGTTGATCTCCAGATGACAGTGCATCAGGCGCTTCCCGTCCTCTGCGGGCATTCGCATGATCTCCTTGGCTCCGAAGGCGCGCTGGTAGAAGTCTGAAGCCTCGGCGGCGCCGACGACGTTCAGATAGGGCGTCACGCCGACGAAGGGCGCAGGCTTGGGGGCTTCGGTCACGGTATTTGCTCCATTATTTTCCGGGCTTACCAGAGTATCTTGAGTGCTCGCCAGAGCGGCGGGACCTGGGGCGGGTCTGACCCTAGGACGGGCGGCGGGGCCTGGAACCGACACGGCGCATGATATTTTTCCGTCTAGCCGCCCAGGCGGTCCAGGTGCTGGCGGATGTGGGCGGCTTCGGCGGCGGTGTTGGCGAGCGCGATGGCCCGGGAGAACGCCTCGCGCGCCTCCCCTGCCCGGCCGAGGTCCCGCAGCAAGGCGCCCTTCAGCCCAAAGAAGTGGAAATAGCCCGAGAGCCGGGGCGCCAGCGGCTCGATCATCTCCAGGGCGGCTTCCGGCCCGCGGGTCTTGGAGACGACCACCGCGCGGTTGAGCGTGACCACCGGCGACGGCTGCAACCGCTCCAGGGTGGCGTAGAGCAGGTCGATCTGCGGCCAGTCGACGTCGTCCGGCGTCGCGGCCCGCGAATGCAGGGCGGCGATGGCGGCCTGGACCTGATAGGGCCCGGGCTGGCGGTGGCGCACGGCCTTGTCGATCAGCGCCAGGCCCTCGGCGATCATCGTCGGGTTCCACAAGCTGCGGTCCTGATCGTCCATCAGCACGATCTGGCCGTCGGCGTCGAAGCGGGCGGCCAGGCGCGCGTGTTGCAGCAGCATCAGGGCGGTGAGGCCCATGATCTCCGGCTCGGACTGGAAGAGCCGCAGCAGCAGGCGGGCGAGGCGGATCGCCTCGTCGCAGAGGGGGCTGCGGGCCTCGCTCTCGCCAGGTCCGGCCGAATAGCCCTCGTTGAAGACCAGGTAGATCATCGCCGCCACGGCGGCCAGGCGCTGGGCGCGCTCGGCGGGTCCCGGGGTCTCGAAGGCGACGCCCGATTTGGCGATGCGCGCCTTGGCGCGGGTGATGCGCTGTTCCATCGCCGCCTCGCCCACCAAGAAGGCGCGGGCGATCTGCCTGACCGAAAGGCCAGACACGATGCGCAGGGCGAGCGCAATCTGCTGGGTGGCCGGCAGGTCCGGATGGCAGCAGATGAACAGCAGCCGCAGGATGTCGTCGCGGTAGTGGCCGCCGTCCAGCCGCTCGGCCAGGGCGTTCTCGGCGTCCTCCAGGTCGGAAAGTTCCGCTTCGTCCGGCAGCGGCTGCTGGCGGGCCTGGCGCCGCGCATGATCGAGGCCGGCGTTGCGGCCGACCAGGATCAGCCAGGCGGCCGGATCGCGGGGCGGGCCGTTGGCGGGCCAAGCCTTCAGCGCGCGCAGGGAAGCGTTCTGAAAAGCCTCCTCGGCCGCGTCCAGGTCGCGGAAGTAGCGCAGCAGCGCGCCCATCGCCTGGGGACGGGCCGACGTGATCGCCGCGTCGATCCAGGCGAGGTCGCTCATGAGAGGCCGGTCCCGGCGACGAACAGGCCGACCGGGCGGACCTCGTAGCCGCCGGCGCCGGGATTGGCCTCGGCCAGGTCGCGGGCGGTGGCGAGCGCCTGATCCAGGTCGGCGCAGTCGATGACGTAGAAGCCCAGGAGCTGCTCCTTGGTCTCCACGAAGGGCCCGTCGAGCACCACGGGCTCGTCGGCCTTGCGCAGGCTGGTGGCGGCGGTGGTGGGGAGCAGGCGCGCGGCGCCGGCGAGGCGGCCCTCGGCGGCCAGCTTGCCGTGCACGACTTCGAGCCGGGCCATGATGTGGTCGTCGTATTCCTTGGACCAGGCGCCGACGATCTCCTCGTCGTTGTAGCAGAGGAAGGCGTAGAGCATGGCGGGTTCCCTTTGCGCGTAGGACGAACAGATAGCGCCGGAGCCGACAGGGCGGCGCGGAAATTATGCCATGCCGCGTTCCGCGACCTTCAGACGGCCTGGCCGGCGCACCATCCGCTGGCCCAGGCCCACTGGAAGTTATAGCCCCCGAGCCAGCCGGTGACGTCGACGACCTCGCCGATGAAGTAGAGGCCGGGCGTGGCCTTGACCTGCATGGTGCGGGAGTCGAGCGCGCGGGTGTCGACGCCGCCCAGGGTGACCTCGGCGGTGCGCCATCCTTCCGAGCCGACCGGCTTGACCCGCCAGGCGTTCACCGCCTCGCCCACGCGGCGCAGCACCTTGTCGGAGACGTCGGCGAGCCGCTCGGGCGCGCCCTCCTGGTCAGCCAGGAGCTGGGCGAGACGGCGCGGCAGCAGGTCGGAGAGGGCGGCGGCGAGGCCCTGGCGCGGGCGTTCGCTCTTCAGCGCTCGCAGCCGGGCGTAGGCGTCCTTGCCCGGCGCCATGTCGAGGCGGATCTCCTCGCCCTCGCGCCAGTAGGAGGAGATCTGCAGGATCGCCGGCCCCGACAGTCCCCGGTGGGTGAAGAGCATCGCCTCCTCGAAGCGGGCCTTTCCGCACATCGCGGCGACATCCACCGCCACGCCCGCCAGCGGGGCCAGCCGCGAAAGCAGGCCGGCCTCGAAGGTCAGCGGCACCAGCGCCGGCCGCACCGGGACGACCGGCACGGCGAACTGGGCCGCCAGGTCGTAACCGAAGCCGGTGGCGCCCATTTTCGGAATCGACTTGCCGCCGGTGGCCACGACCAACGATCCGCACGTGGCCTCGGCGCCGCCGATCGCCAGGCGAAAACCCTCCCCGGCCCGCTCGACCCGATCCACCGCCGTGGACAGCCGCAAGGCGACGCCGGCCTCGCGCATTTCAGCCAGCAGCAGGTCGACCACCTGGCGGGCCGAGCCGTCGCAGAAAAGCTGGCCCAGGGTTTTTTCGTGCCAGGCGATCCCGTGGCCCTCGAGCCAAGCGATGATGTCGGCCGGACGATAGCGGCTGAGCGCGGAAATGGCGAAGCCCGGGTTCTGCGACAGAAAGGCCGCCGGCGTGGTGTGGATGTTGGTGAAGTTGCAGCGGCCGCCGCCGGAGATGCGAATCTTTTCGCCGGGCGCCTTGGCGTGGTCGAGCACCAGGACGCGGCGACCGCGCCGGCCAGCCTCGACCGCGCACATCATGCCCGCCGCGCCGGCGCCGATCACGATGACGTCGAACTGGTCCAGGCGCGGCTCCTTCGGGCGCTGGGGAATGCGGGCGGCATCCGCGCCCGTCAAGCCCTCGGGGCCTCAGCCGGCCGCGATCCGCGTCATGAGCTCGCGGCGGCGCCAACGGACCACGGCGAGATCGTAGGGATAGGCGGCGGCCTCGCGAAGCTGCATGCGCCGCCAGTAGGCGGCCGGCGCGTCGTGCGGACGGCCCAGGGCGCAGCCGGCCTCGCTGGCCGCGCCCAGCGCCGACAGCAGCATCCGGGCGCGGGGCATGTGGTAGCCCTCGGTGCAAACGACGAGGCGCGAGAGGCCGCGGCGACGCAGGAAAGCCGCGGCCGCCACGGCGGTCTGCAGGGTGTCGCGGCTCTCCGCGTCCAGCACCAGCCGGTCCGCCGCCACCCCGGCGTCGGCCAGCAGGCCGGCGATGACCGCGGCTTCGGAGGTTTCAGAGACCCGCGCGGCGCCGGAACAGAAGATCGGCGCATCCGGGTGGACGCGGGCGGCCTGGGCGGCGTAGGCCGTGCGGCGCACCAGCGCCGGTGTGGGGTCGCCGGCGGGTGTCAGGCTCGCGCCGAAGACGACGATCGCACGCATCCGCCGCCCGCAGGCGCCTCAGGCGGCCGGGCTCTCGCCCTGGGCGTCGTTGCTGCTGCGGGATTCGCCGCCGTTCATCGGCGGGTTGTAGCCGTCGATCATGTCGGCCAGCTCTTCGCGGCGGATCGCGCTCGTGACGTTGAGGCGCGTGAGGATCTCCACGTCCCCGTAACGCTCCTTGGCCACCTCCAGATGATTGCGCCAGGCGCGGACCGCGAGATTGTCGGTTTCCCCGGCCATCACGATCGTCCGCCCCGTCCCGCTGCGTTGCGCGATGACATAGTTGGCGCCAGCCGGCGGTACGAAGCGGTTCTCGTCCAGCGGCATATACCGATAGCGAGTCCCCGATTTCCCGACGAATTCAATCTGTTGGGACAATTTTCTCTCTCAAGTTCAACAACACGACGCGGCCGGCCCTCTCGACCGTCCCAAGGGATAGCTGGTGCACTGGGGCGAAAGCTAGGCGGCCCCACCGCACCCCGATCACGTCTGCGCGAAAATGCGCCGGACGGTCCGATGCAGAAGGCGTTCGGTCGCAGAGCATACGCTGCTAAGGTCTGCGGTCTAGGGGGACCCGACTCGACGGCGGGTGCGGCCTATTGGAGCATGGCGCCCGTAGATGGACGATCCCGCCGAATTCAGCCTGCAGAAGTCCGCAGACGCCGTCACGGCTGTACTGACCGGCGACTGGACAGCGGTCACCCTCGGCTCCGCCGGCATCGAGCTGGACCAGGCCTTGGCCGGGGTGAAGCGCATCGTCCTCGACCTCACCCAGATGGATCGGATGGATACGGCCGGCGCCTTTGCGGTGATCCGCGCCGCAGGCCCCCGCTTCGACCTGAAATCGATCCAGGCGCGCCCTGAGACCCATCGCCTGCTCAAGCTTGTGGACGACGCCCACAACGTGCCGCCCGAGGAGATGCGCAGGCTGCCCAGCCTGCGCCAGGTGGTCGAACGCATCGGCAAGGGCGTGATCGACCTGGCCAGCGATGTCTGGGACACCATCATCTTCGCCGGGCACCTGCTGGCGGTGATGTGGCTGACGATCCTCCACCCCAAGCGGCTGCGTCTTGCGGCGTGCGTCGCGCTGGCGGAGCGGGCGGGGCTGGACGCCATTCCGATCGTCGCCACCACGTCGTTCTTCATCGGGGCGGTGGTCGGCCTCCTGGGCGCCAACATGCTTCAGCAGTTCGGCGCCGAGGTGTTCGCCGTGGAGTTGATCGGAATCGCGGTGCTGCGGGAATTCAGTATCATCATCACGGCCGTGCTCCTGGCCGGGCGCTCGGCCTCCAGCTTCGCCGCCGAGATCGGTTCGATGAAGATGAACCAGGAAATCGACGCCATGAAGGTGATGGGCGTCGACCCGTTCGAGGCGCTGGTGTTTCCGCGGTTCGTCGCCTTGCTGATCACCATCCCGCTCCTGACCTTCGTGGCGACGATCGCGGGGTTGTTCGGCGGTCTGATCGTGACGTGGTCTGTGCTCGACCTGGGACCGACCTTCTTCGTGCAGCGGATCGTCGACAACGTGGGCTACAAGCACTTCCTGGTGGGCCTGTCGAAAGCGCCGGTGATGGCCACGGTGATCGCAGGCATCGGCTGCCGCCAGGGGCTGGAAGTCGGCAACGACGTGGAGAGCCTTGGCCGGCGGGTGACCGCGGCCGTCGTGCACGCGATCTTCGCCATCATCCTGATCGACGCCATCTTCGCCCTGATCTACATGGAGGCCGACATTTGACGGCTCAGCCTCCCACCCTCGAGCCCGAGCTCGACGAATACGGCCTGACGACCACCGGTCCGGCCGTGGAGGTGCGAGGCCTGGTTTCGGCGTTCGGCAGCCAGGTCGTCCACGAGGGTCTGAACCTGACGCTCCGGCGCGGCGAGATCCTGGGCGTGGTCGGGGGGTCCGGGACCGGCAAGTCGGTGCTGCTGAACACCATCATCGGGCTGCGGCTGCCGCAGGCCGGCGTCGTCAAGGTGTTCGGCCAGGATCTGCGGCGGGCCTCCAGCCGCCGCTGGACGGTGATCGAGCGTCGGTGGGGCGTGCTGTTCCAGCAGGGGGCGCTGTTCTCCAACCTGACGGTCAAGGAGAACGTGGCCGCGCCGCTCTTCGAGCACACCAGCCTGTCGCGCAAGGAAGTCTGGGAACTGGCCGACCTGAAAATCGCCATGGTCGGGCTCGGCCCCGAAGCGGCGGGCCGCAAGCCCGCGGAGCTGTCCGGCGGCATGCGCAAACGCGCGGGCCTCGCGCGCGCCCTCGCCCTCGATCCGGAACTGCTGTTCCTAGACGAGCCGACCGCCGGTCTCGATCCGATCAGCGCCGGGGCCTTCGACGAACTGATCCGTGACCTGCAGTCGAGTCTGAGGCTGACGGTCCTGATGATCACCCACGATCTCGACACGCTCTACGCCATCACCGACCGGGTCGCGGTGCTCGCCGACCGTAAGGTGGTCGCCACCAAACCGGTGCATGAGCTTGAAAAGTCCGATCATCCGTGGATTCAGGAATACTTCCTGGGACCGCGCGGCCGAGCGGCCGCCGGGGCTCGGGCGGGGGGCTGATGGAAAAGAACGCCAACTACGCCCTCGTCGGGCTCTCAACCCTGCTGCTCACCATAGGGTTGGTGATCTTCATCGCATGGATCGCGCGCATATCGTTCACCCAGGACTACGATCTCTACGACATCCTGTTCGAGGGACCGGTCCGCGGCCTGAGCCAGGGCGGCGAGGTGCACTTCAACGGCATCAAGGTGGGCGAGGTCACCAAGATCCGCCTCAATCCGCCCAACCCGAGCCAGGTTCGCGCCACCGTGCGGGTGACGTCCGACGTCCCGATCCGCCAGGACTCCTATGCCGTCCTGGAACCCCTCGGGATCACCGGCGTCAACCTGGTGCAGATCTCGGCCGGCACGACGGCCAAGCCGCTGCTGAAGGACGTGACGCCGAAGGACCAGATCCCGGTCATCGGCAGCCAGCGCAGCGCGCTTTCAGACCTGCTGGAGGGCGGCGGCACGGTGCTGACCCGCGCCATCGAGACGCTGGACCAGGTCAAGCTCGTCCTGTCGGACAAGAACATCGCGGCGTTCTCGGGCAGCCTGGAGGACATCCACGCGCTCACGACCGAGCTGCGCGCGCAGCGGGCGGTGATCGCCGATGCGCGCAGGACCCTGCAGAGCATCGACGGCACGGCGCAGTCGATCACGGCGCTCGCCAACGGCGACGGCAAGCGCACCTTGGCGAACCTCGCCGAGGCCGCCACCGAAGCCAAGGGCGCGGCCACAGAGGCGCGCGCGCTGGTCACCCAGCTACAGACCCCGGTGGGCGACTTCGCCAATTCCGGCCTGCCGCAGATGACCAACGCCGCGGTGCAGTTGCAGCAGGCGGCGGAGGCGATGGAGCGACTGGCCAATGACATCCAGGCCAGCCCGCAGGGGGCGCTCGGCAAGCCGCGGGCGGTGGAAATCAAGGTGAAGCCATGACCGTCGGCAAGACCCTCGCGCGCATGGCCGCGCTGATCGCCTGCGCCGCAGGCCTGTCGGCCTGCATCTCGCTGTTGCCGAAGTCGAAGCCGGCCCAGCTCTACCGGTTCGACACCGCGCCGATCGCGGCGGCCGCGCCGGACGCCGTGCAGGCCAAGCCGTTCGCCGTCCTGCGGGCGCGCGGCGGCTTCGATCCGGCCGCGGCGGGCGACCGGATGCTGACGCTCGACGGCCAGCAGGTGGCCTACATCGCCGAGGCGCGGTGGGCGGCGCCGGCCATGGTGCTGTTCGACCAGGCCCTCTCGCGCGCGTTCGACGCCAACACGGGCCCTGCCCGCCTGGTCGGCCGCGGGCAGACCGGACGCGCGCAACTCATCCTGCAAATCGACGTCCGCGAGTTCGCCGCGGTCTACGAGGCGGGGCCGCAGTCGGCGCCGACCGTCGTGGTCCGGGCCCATGCCAGCCTGGTGCGCGGGCTGGACCGCACCCTAGTGTCGGAGAGGATGTTCGAGTCGAAGATTAAGACCGGCGACAACCGGGTCTCGGCGATCGCGGCCGGCTTCGAAAAGGCGGTCGGCGACGTTCTGGGCCAGGTGATCGCCTGGACCAACGCCAGCGGCGGCTCCGCCTGAGCGTCTAAGCGATCCCGGCGATCCGCTTGGCGGCGGTGACGGTGTTCTGCAAGAGGCAGGCGACGGTCATCAGGCCGACGCCGCCCGGCACCGGGGTGATGTGGCCGGCCACCTGGCTCGCGGTCTTGAAGGCCACGTCCCCCACCACCTTGGTCTTGCCCTCGGCCGCCTTGATCGGATCGTCGAAAGGCACGCGGTTGATGCCCACGTCGATCACCGTCGCGCCCGGCTTGATCCAACTCGCCTCGATCATCCGCGGGCGTCCCACGGCGGCCACCAGGATGTCGGCCTCGCGGCAGACGGCGGCGAGGTCGCGGGTGCGTGAGTGGGCGATGGTGACGGTGCAGTCGGCGGCCAGCAGCAACTGGGCGATCGGGCGGCCGACCAGCACCGAGCGGCCGACCACCACGGCCCGCAAGCCGGTCAGGTCGCCCAGGGTCTCGCGCAGCATGATCATGCAGCCCAGGGGCGTACAGGGGATCAGCGCCGGCTGGCCGCTGGCCAGGCGCCCGGCGTTGACCACATGCAGGCCGTCGACGTCCTTGTCGGGGTCGATGGCGGCCAGCACCGCCTTCTCGTCGAGGCCCTTGGGCAACGGAAGCTGGACCAGGATGCCGTGGATGAGCTTGTCGGCGTTCAGATCGGCGATCAGCGCCAGGAGCTCGTGCTGGCTGGCGTCGGCCGGCAGACGGTGGGTGACTGAATGCATGCCGGCGGCGCGGGAGTGCTCGCCCTTGGAACGCACGTAGATCTGGCTGGCCGGGTCCTCGCCCACCAGGACCACCGCCAGGCCGGGCTGCAGGCCGTGGTCCGCGCGCAAGCGAGCGACCTCGGCGCCGACCTCCTCGCGCAGGCGCTCGGACAATACCTTGCCGTCGATGATCTGGGCTTCCGCCATGGCCGAGCTCCGGGAGGGTTGCGGCTCGGGACCTAGCGGTTTGCGCCTCGACTGGCAACGCGCCGCAGCCAGGCGGCCACCGCCCAGGCGTGGGCGTCATGCCGAAGGGCGGCGATGGCGGCGTGTGGGTCCATCCAGACCAGGGTGTGGTCGTGCTCGACCTTGGCCGCCGGATCCTCCCCCGTCACCATCGCGGTCCAGAAGCCGCCTCGGTTGTCGAACGGCTTGCCCTCGGTATTGACGAAGTACTGGTCGGCGCGGGCGAAGCAGATCCCGGGAACCACCGCCATCCCGGTCTCCTCCGCGAATTCGCGGACCAGGGCCTGGGCTTCCGTCTCGCCGGGGTCGATCGCGCCGCCCGGAAGGTCGTGCCAGGGCGCAGCGCCAGGCTTCTCGATCCGCACCAGGGCGATGCGCCCGTCGCGCTCGACGACGCCGAAGGCCGCAGGCCGGTCGGGGTAGTCGCGGCCCGGCTGGGGCTCGCCGAATTGCGGAACGGCCTGCATCAATCGGCTCCGTAGAGGGCGTCGTACGGATCGGTGCGGCCGGCCTCCACGTCGGACACGTCGATCGGCGACCAGCCCACCTTTTCGCTGGCGCTCATCCGCCAGGCCAGGACGATCAGGTCCCGCAGCTCCGAGGCGCCGGCGGCCAGCCGCTGGGCGGCGAAGGCGACGCCGCGCGGGTCGGAATCGCGAAAGGCGCCGGCCTTCTCCAAGGCGTAGAATGGCTCCACCTGCCGCCAGGTTTCCGCGAGGTAGGCGGCGACGTTCGCCTCCAGCGGCCCGGTGGGGACTTTCAGCGGCGCCAGGCGGGACGAGACCATGGCCTGGCGCAGGTTGTCGTGGACAAAGGCGCTCTCGAAGGAGCCATGCACCTTGGCGGTCGTGTAGCCCCGCGGGTTGGGATAGGCGCCCCAGCCGTTGAAGTGCGCGCTGACGTGCAGCGGCTGGGCGCCGTCGCCGACGTAGTGGCCCAGGTCGCCGAGGGTGGCGAGGATCAGGGCTTCTCGGCGATGGCGGTCCTGCGTGAACCAGGCCCGGTGCGCGCGCCAGCGCGGATTGCGCTCCGCCGCCGCCAGCACCCGCCACAGGGCGAAGTCCTTCGCCAGTTGCTGAGTCTGGTCGACGATGGAATACGGCAGGTACCCGGCCTGCCACTGATCAGTCCCGGCCGCGCGCAGGGCCGTCTCGTAGTCGGCGCGGGTGGGCGGAAGGGCGGTGAGCTGCGGGCCGCCCAGGATGCGGCCATCGTCCTCGACGTCGACGAAGTGGGCGGCGTTGCGGTCGTGGTCGTGGACCTTTCCAGCGTCCTTGGAGCGGTCCGGCTCGCGGGAGAGCTCGCCCAGGTCTTCGGGCGTCCGGCTGGTGCGCAGGAAGGCCGGAATTTCCGCCGGCAGAGCCCGGGCGGCCGCCACGCCGATCAGGCGATGGCCCACCCCGCCCCAGGCGAAGGCGGAGCCAGGGGCGAGCAGGCCCACGAGCGAGAGGACGAGGCCCAGGCTGCGCGTCACGTGGTCTCCTTAGGCGTCGATCCCGAGGGCGGTTTCAACCCGGGCGATCCAGGCCGTTGTCCGCGGATAGGCGGACAGGTCGAATCCCCCGTCCGGGGCCATCCGCGTATAGGCCACCAGTGCGACGTCCGCGAGACTGACGGTCTCGCCGACCAGGAAGCTGGAGTGGGCCAGCCCATCCTCGAGGCGCCGCAGGGCCGCCCTGCCCCGCTCCACAAGCCTGTCGTCGAGGTCTGTGGGCGAGCGTCCCAGGTACTTCACCTGGAAGCGCGCCACGGCGACGTAGGGTTCGTGGCTGTACTGTTCCCAGAACATCCACTCGAACATCCGCGCCCGATCGTAGGCGGCGGCGGGAACAAGGGCGGAGCGTTCCGCCAGATGCAGGATGATGGCGTTGGACTGCGCAAGGGGCCGGCCGTCGTCCAGCACCACGACCGGAACCTGTCCGGCCGGGTTCATGGCCAGGAACGCGTCCGTCCGGGTCTCGGACTTCAGGATGTCGGTTTCGATCCATTCGTAGGAGAGACCAAGATAGTCTGCAGTCCACTTTACTTTCAGGCAGTTGCCCGAGATGGAATCGCCATAGATCCGCATGCAAATCTCCGCCGCTCAGGACATAGAATCGCCTAAATTTGAATCGAGCGGCCGCGACAATTTGCGCAATATGTTAACTATCTTGTGAATTTGCGGGGTTGCGGCCGCACATGACTCCGACGTAATGTTCTGGAGCTACCAGATCAACGACGAAGGAGACGCCGTCTTGCGACGCCGCCTCGCCGCACTGGCCGCCGCGAGCATCCTCGGGGCCGGAATGAGCGCCCAAGCAGCACCCGCCGATCCTATCGGGGACCTGCTGATGTCCGTGGTCACCGGCTCGATACCGGGGACTCCCGCCTACACTTTGAAAGCCACGCTGTACCACGCCGGCGCCAAGGGCGTGGGCGCGCTCGACTCGCTGGGCTGCAAGGTGGTCGCCATGCGCACCGCCGCGGTCGACTCCAAGCTGATCCCGCGCCGCACGGTGCTGTTCATCAAGGAGACGGTCGGCATGCCGATGCCGGACGGCACCGAGCACGACGGCTACTGGTACGCCTCCGACGTCGGCGGCGCGATCAAGGGCGAGCGCATCGACCTGTTCACCGGCGGCAACGGTGCATCGATGAAGCCGATGATGCCGCTGAACCTGTCCCGGCTGTCGGCCGTCAAGGTCGGCCGGTTCGACGGCTGCCCCAAGTAGGCGGCCCGCCCTGACGGGCGAACCCGAGCCTCAGGTCTCGACGAACGCCCGCTCCAGGACGAATTCGCCCGGCTTGGCGATGGAGCCTTCGGTGTAGCCGCGTTCCAGCGCCAGCGTCTTGAGGTCGGCCAGCACCGAGGGGCCGCCGCACATCATCAGACGGTCCACGG
>Ga0068860_100001531_pt1 | contig 24900 bp, 20 predicted proteins | sample KBSSwiS32_FD_66597 | JGI IMG/M metagenome (GOLD analysis project Ga0068860, IMG submission 66597) | Switchgrass rhizosphere microbial communities from Kellogg Biological Station, Michigan, USA - KBS Switchgrass S3-2 | ecosystem: Host-associated > Plants > Roots > Rhizosphere > Soil ...
GACCGCGCGGCATCACCACTGAGTTGGGACGGCCCACCTCGCCCAGCACGAACACCTTGTTGTAGCGGCGCTCCGGGATGTTGACCACGTCGCCATGCTGCAGCAGGAAGTTCTGGTCCAGGATGCCTTGGTAGTAGTAGGCGTACATGTCCACGCGCGTGGTGGCGCCGGCGCGCGTGACGGTGACGTTGCTCAGGTCGGCTTCGGGGGTGAGGCCGCCGGCCTGCGAGATCATCTCCGACAGCGTCGGCGCGACGTCGCTGACCGCCACCGTCTGCGGAGTGCGCACCTCGCCCGACACGACCACGCGCTGGCTGCGGAACTTGAACACCGCCACATCGACTTGCGGTTGTTTCAACACGCGCGCCAATCCCTGGACGATCGTGTTCTGGATGTCCTGCACCGTGCGACCGGCAGCTTGTACCTGCCCGACGTACGGGAAGAAAAATTTGCCGTCAGAATTCACCACGCGACCGACCAGCTCGTTGGCGATGCCGCTCGGATTGGTGAGTTCCGGGTGCTCGAAGACGGTGACTCGCAATTCGTCCTGCGGGCCCACCAGGTAGACCCACGGCTCGGTTATCGGACGGAACGCGCCCGGCCGGTCGGGCATGCGTGCCACCACTTGCTGTTTGAGGCGGCCCACAGTGCGCGCGTCGATCGCGAAGATGTCGGCCCGCGACAGGACGTCCGCCGAGGCGCTGCTCGCGCCGGGGGCACTGAGGTTCATTTGTTGGCCAGGAACAGCACACCCAGCCAGCACGGCGGCCGCCAAAAGGGCGATCCAGCGAAAAACAAAGTGGGCGTTCATGTTGGTAGACGCGAGGCGTCGTTGTTGTTCGACCCCAGGCAATCGCAATCGGTATGCCTGCCTCGCCAATCAGGCGACGAACGGCGCGCGTGCACTTGGTGCAGAAGTTGCGGTCCAAGCCGGGGAAACCCGGCGCGGGGTGCGCACCACGGGCGCCTAGAATCCGCCGCACCGACAAGGAGCCTCACGCAATGCCAGCGTCACGCCGCGCTGCACCCCAGGCCACGGACAACCCGGGGCCGCGCATCCTGAAGAAGTACCCCAATCGGCGCCTCTACGACACCCGCGCCAGCAGCTACATCACGTTGGCCGACGTGAAGAAAATGGTGCTCGAGAACGAGCGCTTCGAGGTGCGCGACGCCAAGAGCGGCGAAGAGCTCACGCGCAGCATCCTGTTGCAGATCATCCTGGAAGAAGAGAGCGGCGGCGTGCCGATGTTCTCCAGCGAGACGTTGGCCCAGATCATCCGCTTCTACGGCCATGCGATGCAGGGGATGATGGGCCTTTACCTGGAGAAGAACCTGCAGGCCTTCACCGACCTGCAGCGCCGCATGAGCGAGACCGCGCAGGGCATGTTCGACGCCAAGACGTTCACCCCGGAGGCGTGGTCTCAGATGCTGAGCGGGCAGACGCCGGTGATGCAGGGGCTGATGGGCAGCTACCTCGAGCAGTCGAAGAGCCTGTTCCAGCAGATGCAGGAGCAGATGCAGAAGCAGGCCGGCGCGATGTTTTCCGGCGTGCCGGGCTTCCCCGGCGGCAAGCGCTGAACGCCGCGCGCGCTCCCGGCCGGGCGCCGCAGCGGCGGTGCCCGACAATCACGGCATGTCCGCCACCGACACCGCTGCGCCGCCCACCGTCGGCTTCGTCTCGCTGGGCTGCCCCAAGGCGCTGACCGACTCCGAGTTGATCCTGACGCGCCTGAGTGCCGAGGGCTACCGCACCAGCAAGACCTTCGCCGGCTCCGACCTGGTGATCGTCAACACCTGCGGCTTCATCGACGACGCGGTCAAGGAGAGCCTCGACGCGATCGGCGAGGCGCTGGCGGAAAACGGCCGTGTGATCGTCACCGGCTGTCTGGGCGCCAAGGCCGGCGAGGGCGGTGGCAACCTGGTGCGCCAGGTGCATCCGAAGGTGCTCGCGGTCACCGGCCCGCACGCCACGCAGGAAGTGATGCAAGCGGTGCACGAGCACTGCCCGAAGCCGCACGACCCGTTCGTCGACCTGGTGCCGACAGTGGGCGTCAAGCTGACGCCCAAGCACTATGCCTATCTGAAGATCAGCGAGGGCTGCAACCACCGCTGCACGTTCTGCATCATCCCGTCGATGCGCGGCGACCTGGTGTCGCGCCCGGTGGGCGACGTGCTCGCCGAGGCGCGCGCGCTGTTCGAATCGGGCGTGCGCGAATTGCTGGTGGTGAGCCAGGACACCAGCGCGTACGGCGTCGACGTCAAGTACCGCACCGGGTTCTTCGAGGGCCGGCCGGTGCGCACCCGCATGGTCGAGCTGTGCGAGCAGCTGGCGCGGTTGGCCGAGCCGTTCGGCGCCTGGGTGCGCCTGCACTACGTGTACCCGTACCCGCACGTCGACGAGCTGCTGCCGCTGCTGGCCAGCGGCCGCGTGCTGCCGTACCTCGACGTGCCATTCCAGCATTCGCACCCCGATGTGCTCAAGCGCATGAAGCGGCCGGCCAGCGGCGAGCGCAACCTCGAGCGCATCCGCGCCTGGCGGCAGGCCTGTCCGCAACTGGTGCTGCGCTCCACCTTCATCGCCGGCTTTCCGGGCGAGACCGACGAGGAGCACGAGCACCTGTTGCAGTTCCTGCGCGAGGCCGAGATCGACCGCGCGGGCTGCTTCGCCTACTCGCCGGTGGACGGCGCCGCGGCCAATGCGCTGCCCGGGGCACTGCCCGACGCGCTGCGCGAGGAGCGGCGCGCGCGCGTGATGGCGGTGGCCGAAGCGGTGTCGAGCGCGCGCTTGCAGCGCCGTGTCGGCGCCACGCTGCAGGTGCTGGTCGATCGCGCGAGCGCGCTCGGCCGCAAGGGCGCGAGCGGCCGCAGCTATGCCGATGCGCCCGAGATCGACGGCACCGTGCAGCTGCTGCCGCCGACCAAGGCTTCGACGCGCATCCAGGTGGGCGAGTTCGTGCGCGCCCGCGTGGTGGCCGCGCAAGGACACGACCTGATCGCCCAGCCCCTGTGAGACCCATGACCGAGCCCATCACGCCGCTGTCGACCGCGCTGATCCACCACCCGTATCAACCGCCCAGCGGCTTCAGCGCCATGCCGGTGGGTGTGCACAAGGCATCGACGGTGATCTTTCCGAACGTCGTCGCACTGCGGGCGCGCGACTGGCGCAGCAAGAACGGCTACACCTACGGGCTGCACGGCACGCCGACCACCTTCACGCTCGAGGAGCGGCTGGCCACGCTGGAGGGCGGCAAGCACTGCGCGTTGGCGCCGAGCGGCCTGGCGGCGATCGCCATGATCAACATCGCACTGCTGCGACGCGGCGACGAGGTGCTGCTGCCGCACAACGTGTACGGGCCGTCGCGCGAGATGGCGCGCACGCTGCTCGCCGAATGGGGCATCGCCCACAAGCTGTACGACCCGATGGACGTGGCCGGCCTGCAGGCGCTGATCGGCGAGCACACGCGCCTGGTGTGGCTGGAAGCGCCGGGCTCGATCACGATGGAATTTCCCGACCTGCGCGCGCTGGTGCGGGTGGCGCGCCAGGCCGGCGTGCTGAGCGCGCTCGACAACACCTGGGGCGCGGGCGTCGCGATGCGTCCGTTCGATCTCGGCGAGGGCTCGGCGGTCGATCTGTCGATGCACGCGCTGACCAAGTACGCGTCCGGCGGTGGCGACGTGCTGATGGGCTCGGTGGTGACGCGCGACGTGGCTCTGCACGAGAGGCTGCTGCTGGCGCACATGCGGCTGGGCATCGGCGTGGCTGCCAACGATGCGGAATTCGTGCTGCGCTCGCTGCCGACGCTCGAGGTGCGCTACCGCGCGCACGACCACACGGCGCGCCGTGTCGCGCAGTGGCTGAAGGCGCAACCGGTGGTGCGCCAGGTGCTGCACCCGGCGTTGCCCGACGCACCGGGGCACGAGCATTGGGCCAGCCACTGCCGCGACGCCGCGGGGCTGTTCTCGATCCTGCTCGACCCCGCGCTGGCCGCGGCGCGCGTCGACGCGTTCTGCGACGCGCTGAAGCTGTTCAAGCTCGGCTACTCGTGGGGCGGCCCGGTCAGCCTGGTGGTGCCCTACGACCTGCGGATGCTGCGCGGCGAGCGCACGCGGCTCAGCGGGCACCTGGTGCGCTTCTCGATCGGCCTCGAGGCGAGCGACGATCTGATCGGCGATCTGGACCAGGCGCTGCACCTGCTGCGCTAGGCGCGCTGCGCCAGCGGCACGCCGCGCGGCAGCAGCCCCATCGCCAAGGCGGTGCCGGCCAGGATCACCGCCCCGCCGATCAGCATCGACGGCGTGATCGCCTCGCCGAGGAACAGCCAGCCGAACACGGCGGCGAAGGCCGGGATCAGGAACGTCACCGCGGCCGCATTGGTGGGACCGGTACGCACGATCAGCCGAAAGTACAGGATGTATGCCAGCCCCGTGCACAGAATCGCCAGCAGCGCGAGCGACACCCACGCGATGGCGCTGGGCAGCGTGGCCGGGCGCAGCAGCCACGCCGGCAGCGCCAGCAGGACCGCGGCCGAGAGTTGGCTGCCGGTGGCCAGCGCCATCGGCGGCACGCCCGACAGGTGCTTCTTCGTGAAGTTGCCGCCGTAGCCGTACAGCGCGGTGGCCAGCAGGCACGCCGCGATGGCCACTGCGGCGCTCACCCCGTGCTCATTGGCGCTGAAGCCGGCCTTGCTCCAGGCCAGCCCGGCGACGCCGGCCAGCCCGATGCACAGGCCGAGCACACGCGACCGGCCGAGCCGCTCGTGCAGCCACAGTGCGCCGATGGCAGCCGCCCACAGCGGCGTGGCGGCGTTGAAGATCGCCGACAGCCCGGCGTTGATCGCCAGCAGCGCGACGCCGTAGAGCGAGAACGGCAGCGCCGAGTTGACGACGCCGACCCATGCCAGAGCGCGCCAGCGCGCGCGCAGCGCCGCGCCCTGACCGCGCAGCAGCAGAATCGGCAGCAGGAACAGCGCAGCACCGAGGCAGCGCAGCGCGGCCAGCGGCACCGCGCCGAACTCCAGGGCGCCGAGCCGGATGAACAGGAACGACGCGCCCCACAGCGCGGCCAGCAGCACCAGGTCGGCGAGGTCGCGCGGCTTCATCGCACCCTCACACCAGCAGCGCGCCCTCGTGCTGGAGCAAGTGCTCCTTGCGCTTCAGTCCGCCGGCAAAGCCGGTGAGCGAACCGTTGCTGCCGACGATGCGATGACACGGCACGATGATCGCCACCGGGTTGCGGCCGATCGCCGCACCCGCGGCGCGCGAGCCCTGCGGCGCACCGACCTGCCGCGCGATGGCCCCATAGGTGCTGGTGTGGCCCGGCGGCACATCGAGCAGCGCGCGCCACACCGCCTGCTGGAACGCGGTGCCCTGCAGGTCGAGCGGCACCCGGAAGCGTGCCGGGCAACGGCCCTCCCAATAGCCTTCGAGCTCGGCGGCGGCGGCGGCCAGCCAGCGCTGCGTTGCGTCCACCGGCACGTCGAGGTCGGTGTCGTAGTGCACCGGTTCGTCGAACAGCAGAAAAGCCAGTCCCTTGTCGGTGGCGGCCAGCGTGAGCGGGCCCACCGGTGAATCGAGGCGCGTCTGCGCCGTCAGTCGAGAGGTGTTCATGGTGCGGATTCCTCCAATGCTTGCCACAGGCGCATCACGGCGTAGCTGCGCCAGGGCTGCCAGGCTTGTGCGCGCGTCGCCGCGGCGGCCACGTCGCGCGTGCCCATCGCGTTGAGCACGCCGATGTCGCTGGCCGGAAAGGCATCGGGCCAGGCCAGCACGCGCATCGCGATCACCTGCGCCGACCATTCGCCGATGCCAGGCAGCGCATGCAGGCGTTGCAGCGTGTCTTGCAGCGGCGCCGCGCGGTGCAACTCCAGCGACCCTTCGCACACCGCGCGGGCCAGTGCTTGCAACGCGCCGACGCGCTGGCGCACGATGCCGAGGCTGCCGATCGCATCGGCGTCGGCGCGCGCGATCGCGTCGGCAGAGGGAAACACGCGCCGCAATTCGGCGAAGGGCGTCTCCACCGGCACGCCGAAGCGTTCGACCAGCCGCATCGTCAGCGTGCGCGCGGCCTTCACCGTGACCTGCTGACCGAGCACGACGCGCGCTGCGGTCTCGAAGCCGTCGAACGAGCCGGGCAGGCGGATGCCCGGGCGCGCGGCGAACGGCATCGTCGCCAGCACCGCGTCGATGCGCGTGGGATCGGCGTCGAGATCGAGCGCCTGGCGCGTGCGCTGCACCAGCGCGCCGGTGACCGGCGCCAGTTCGGGCGCCAGCGCGAGTTCCACCTCGTGGCGCTGCGGCACGAAGCGGCACGCCATCCAGCCGCTCAGCAACCGGCCGCGATGCGGCAGCGCCACCGTGCGCCGCATGCCGTCGCCGTCCACCGCCTCGACGCCGTCGAGCGCGCGTGCCGCGAAGAAGCGCAGCATCGCATCGTGCTGGTACGGCGGGCGGTACGCCAGGCGCAGCCGCAACGTGGTCGAGGCCGCGCGCTGGGTCTTGTGGTCGCCCTCGAGGCGCGCGCGCCGCAGCGCGCTGGGATTCATGCGATAGCGCCCGGCGAACGCGGCGTTGAAGCGGCGCAGGCTGGCAAAGCCGCTGGCCAGCGCCACCTGGGTCACCGGCATCGCGGTGTCGGTCAGCAGATGCTTGGAAAGCAACAGGCGCTGGGTCGTCAGGTAGTCGATCGGTGCGACGCCCACGTGCTGCTGAAAAATGCGGCGCAGGTGACGATCGGTGACGCCCAGCCGCGCGGCCAGCCGCGGCATCGACAGCGCGTTGCCGTCGTGCGCCGCCTGTTCGATCGTGCGCGCGGCCTGTTGCGCCAGCGCCTGCGACGAGTCCATCAGCGACAGGCCGGGTGCGAGCTCGGGGCGGCAACGCAGGCACGGCCGGAAACCGTTGGCCTCGGCCAGCGCCGCGTTGCTGAAGAAGCGGCAGTTCTCGCGCCGCGGCAGCCGCACGCGGCACACCGGACGGCAGTACACGCGCGTGGTCGTCACGCCGACGAACAGCCGGCCGTCGAAGCGGGCATCGTGCGTGCTGATCGCGCGGTAGGCAGCGTCGTCATGCAGGGTCATGGGCGCATGATAGGCGGGCTGCCGGCGCGCACTCGCCGTTTTCGGACGCATGCCTGATGGGCCGCGGGATTTGACCGGACGCGCGCTTCAGCACGCGCAGCAAGGCGGTCATCGGGCGCTGCCTACAATCGCGCCTTTCGCATTCACGCAGCACGCCATGAATCCCGCACCCAGTGTGTTCAAGGCCTATGACATCCGCGGCATCGTGGGTCAGACGATCGACGAGCGGTTCGCCGAGCATCTGGGGCGCGCCTTCGGCAGCGAGGCCGTGGCCGGCGGCGAGCGCGCGGTGGCCGTCGGTCGCGACGGGCGCGTCTCGGGCCCGGGCTTGTGCGCGGCGCTGGCGCGCGGGCTGGCGTCCACCGGGCTCGATGTGGTCGACCTCGGGGCCGTGACGACGCCGATGCTGTACTACGTGGCCGCCACGCGCGGCAAGCATGGCTGCCGCTCGGGCATCCAGGTCACGGGCAGCCACAACCCGAAGGACTACAACGGCTTCAAGATGGTGCTGGCCGGGCGCGCGATCTACGGCGACGAGATCCAGGGCCTGCGCGCGCGCATGCAGCGCGAGGACTACGTCAGCGGGCCTGGGCGCATCGGCAACATGTCGATCATCGGCGAATACACCCGGCGCATCGTCAGCGACTGCAAGCAGGCGCGCCGCATGCGCATCGTGGTCGACTCGGGCAACGGCATTCCGGGTGCGTCGGGGCCGGCGATCCTGCGCGCGCTCGGGCACGAGGTGATCGATCTGTACTCGCGTGTCGACGGCGACTTTCCGAATCACCATCCCGATCCCAGCAAGCTCGAGAACCTCGCGGACCTGATCAAGGTCGTGCACGCCACCGAGGCCGAGCTCGGCCTGGCGTTCGACGGCGACGGCGACCGCCTTGGCGTGGTGACGCGCGATGGTCAGGTGATCTTTCCCGATCGGCAGCTGATGCTGCTGGCGCGCGACGTGCTCGCGCGCCACCCCGGCGCGATGATCATCTACGACGTCAAGTGCAGCCAGCGCCTGGGGGCCGACATCCGCGCCGCCGGCGGCAAGCCGCTAATGTGGAAGACCGGCCACTCGCTGATGAAGGCCAAGCTGAAGGAGGAGGGCGCGCCGATCGCCGGCGAGATGAGCGGCCACATCTTCTTCAACGAGCGCTGGTATGGGTTCGACGATGCGATGTACACCGCGGCGCGCATGCTCGAGATCCTCTCGCGCAGCGCCGATCCGAGTGCAGTGCTCAATGCGCTGCCCACGTCGTTCAGCACCCCCGAGCTCAACGTGCCGTGCGCCGAGGGCGAGCCGCCGCGCGTGATCGATGCGCTGCGCGCGCAGGCGAAGTTCGACGACGCGCGCGAGCTCACGACGATCGATGGCCTGCGCGCCGACTATGACGACGGCTTCGGGCTGGTGCGCGCGTCCAACACCACGCCGGTGCTGGTGCTGCGCTTCGAGGGCCAGACGCAGCGGGCGCTCGATCGCATCCAGCACGCTTTCATGACGGCGCTGCGCGCGGTGAAGCCCGACGCGCAATTCGCGAGCGCCGCACATTGATTTCACGCCCGCGACGCAGGCCGCGATGATCGCGCGCGCGCTGTGGTCGCTCGTGCTGCGGCTGGCACTGCCGCTGATATTCGTGCGGCTGTGGTGGCGCGGACGGCGCGAACCGGGCTATCGGCGCGCGTGGCGCGAACGGCTCGGCCTCGGCGCGGCGAGCGACCCCGGCGCGGTCTGGCTGCACGCGGTGTCGCTCGGCGAGACGCGCGCTGCGGGCGCGCTGATCGATGCGCTGCGCCAGTTGCGGCCGCCGGTGCGCATGCTGCTGACGCACGGCACCGCCACCGGGCGCGAGGCCGGGCGCGCGTGGTGGCGCGACGGCGACCATCAGTGCTGGCTGCCGTACGACACACCGGGTGCGGTGCGCCGCTTTCTGCGCCGCCACCGGCCGTCGATCGGCGTGCTGATGGAGACCGAGGTGTGGCCCAACCTGATCCATCAGGCGGTGCGCCAGCGCGTGCCGATGGTGCTCGCCAATGCGCGCTTGAGCGAGCGCAGCGCGCGCAAGGGGCGACGTCTGGCCGCGTTGATGGAGCCGGCCGCCGCCGAGCTCACGCTGGTGCTCGCGCAGTCGCACGACGATGCGATGCGCATGCGCGCGGCCGGCGCGCGCGACGTCGAGGTGTGCGGCAATCTGAAGTTCGACATGACGCCCGACGCGGCGCTGGTTGCACGCGGCCGCAGCTGGCGGCGCGCCCTCGCGCGACCGGTGGTGCTGATGGCGAGCAGCCGCGAAGGCGAAGAGGCACCGTTGCTGCAGGCCTGGCGCGCGCAGGCCGCGCCGCGTCCAGTGCTGCTGCTGGTGCCGCGCCATCCGCAGCGCTTCGACGAGGTGGCCGCCCTGATCGACAGCGCCGGCTTCACGCAGGCGCGGCGCAGCGGTTGGCGCGATGCACCGGGCGCCGACGACCTGCGCGCCGACGTGTGGCTCGGCGATTCGATGGGCGAGATGCCGCTGTACTACGCGGCGGCCGACGTTGCGCTGCTCGGCGGCAGTTTCGCGCCGCTCGGCGGGCAGAACCTGATCGAGGCGGCCGCGTGCGGCTGTCCGGTGGTGATGGGACCGCACACCTTCAATTTCGCGCAGGCGGCCGAGGGGGCGCTGGCCGAGCGTGCCGCGCTGCGCGTGGACGACCTCGCGCAGGGTGTGGCGCGTGCAATCGCGTTGGCGCTCGACGCACAGCACGACGCGTGGTCGGCGCGCGCGCTCGCCTTCGCCGAGCTGCACAAGGGCGCTGCGCGCCGCATGGCCGAGCGCATCGTGCGCGTGATCGACGGCGCGCCCTAAGCGCCGCGCAGGTGGGGCCGCTCAGGGCGCGAGCAGCGCGTTGACCGCGTTGACGTCCTCGGGGCGCAGCTCGCCCGCGGCCTGCCGCAACCGCAGGCCGTTGACGATCACGTCGTAGCGCGCGCGCGCCAGGTCACGCTGCGTCACGTTGAGCTGGGTCTGCGCATTGAGCACGTCGATGTTGACACGCACGCCGACCTTGTAGCCGAGCTGCGTGGCATCGAGCGCCAACTTGCTCGACGACTCTGCGGCCTCCAGCGCGTTGACCTGCGCGCGCCCGGACTTCAGCCCCAGGAACGCGACGCGGGTGCCCTGCGCCACGCCGCGCCGCGCCGCATCGAGGTCGTTGCGTGCCTTGTCCTCCAGCGACAGCGTCTCCTTGATGCGATTCTGCGTCGCCCCGCCGGTGTACAGCGGCAGCTTCAGTTGCAGGCCGATCGCGCCGCTGGTGGTGGTGCCGGGCGTGGTGGTCGCAGTGCCGGCCAGGCGTGTGGCGCCCACCGAACCCACCAGGTCGACCGTGACGCCTTCGGCGGCGCGCGCGCGCTCGGTCTCCAGCTGCGCAATCTCCAGCCCCAGGCGCGCCCTGCGGATCGCCGGGTGCACTTGATCGGCGGTGGTCACCCACACGTCGACGTCGTCGGGCATCGGGCCCGGCAACTGCACCGGCTCGGTCAGCGGCTTGGGGATCACGTTGGTGCGGCCCACCAGCTGATCGAGCGCGACGCGCTTGGTGCGCAGGTCGTTCTCGGCGGCGATCTCCTGCGCGGTGGAGAGATCGAAGCGGGCCTGCGCCTCGCGCGTATCGGTGATGGTGGCCGTGCCGACCTCGAAATTGCGCTTGGCCGACGCGAGTTGCTCGGCGATCGCCTTCTTGCCGGTCTGCGACGTGATGAGCGCATCGTAGGCCGCCAGCACGTCGAAGTACGCCTGTGCGACGCGCAGGATCAGGTCTTGCTCGGCGGTCTCGAGGTCGGACATCGCCACCTGGAGCCCACGCTGCGCCTGCGCGATCGTGGCGTCGTTGTTGCGGTTGTACAGCGGCTGCACCGCGTTGACCGACGCATCGACCGTGTTGTTGTAGAAGTGGCCCGCGGTGAGTGGAATCGGCGTGCGGTTGGGGCCGGTGACGGTGGCCGGCACGTCGATGTCGCGCCGCTGTGCGTTGGCCGCCAGGCCGACGTTCGGGCGGTTCAAGGCCTCGGCCTGCGCGGCACGGTATTGCGCCGAGTCGGCCAGGGCGCGTGCGGACAGGTAGGTGGCATCGAAAGCGCGCGCCGCCTCGTACAGCTCACGCAGGCTCTGGGCCCGGGCGAGCGCCGGCAGCGCGACGAGGGCGCACGTCAGGGTGACGGAGCGAACGAAGTGGATGAACGGGCGCTGCGGCGCAGAAGTCATGCTGGCGTCCTGGGTGCGGGCTTGAGAGGGCTGCGGGTCGATCCACGGCAGGCGGCGTTGTAGGCGGACCACCGGCCCGGCACAACGGCGATGCGACGCACCGCCGATTGACGGCGCCGGCCTGCTGGCGCGCGGCGATGGATGGTCGACGTCCGGCGTCGTGGGAGCAAGGGTGCTGCCACGCGGCGCGTCAGAAATGGAACCGGCTCGGTTCGTCGAAGCCGCGCAGGCGCGGGGCCACCGTGTCGAACAGGTCGCGCGTCTCGAAGCGCGAGTCCGCCAGGCGCTGCACGCGCAGCGCGCGCATCATCGGCTCGTCGCCGACGATGGCCAGCAGGCGGCCGCCGGGGGCCAGCTGGTCGAGCAGCACCTGCGGCACTGCGTTGACCGAGCCCGACAGCATGATCACGTCGAACGGGGCTTCGGCGGGCAGGCCGCGCGCGCCGTCGTGCACGCGCACCTTGCAGTTGGCGATGCCGGCGCGCTGCAGGTTGGCCGCTGCCATCGTCGCCAAGCCGGCGTGCAGCTCGAGCGACACCACCGAACGCGAGCGATGCGCCAACAGCGCCGCCATGAAGCCGGACCCCGCGCCCACCTCGAGCACCCGCTCGTGGCGCTGCACGCCCGCTTCCTGCAGCAGCCTCGCCTCGACCTTGGGGGTCAGCATGCATTGCCCTTCAGGCAGCGGCACCTCGGCATCGACGAACGCGAGCGCGCGGTAGGCGGCAGGCACGAAATCCTCGCGCCGCAGCACCGCGAGCAGGTTCAGCACCGCGGGATCGAGCACGCTCCACGTTCGGATCTGCTGCTCGATCATGTTGAAGCGCGCGAGTTCGAGATTCATGGAAGTGGTGAGATGCCCGAAACCGCAAATTTTACGGGCGCCGCGTCAGCGCACGCGCACGGCGCGCCGCTCGGGTTGCCGTGCGCCGCCGCGCTGGCTCACCAAACCGCGGATCACCAGATCGATGTGCCAGCGGATGAACGCGCGCGGATCGAAATCCTCGTGATGCACCGCGCAGGCGCCGAGCGAGTGCTTGTGCACGCACACCATCACCATCGGGAGCAGCAGCGAGTGCACCACTGCGGAGACGTCCATCGCATCGAACTCGCCGCTGTCGATGCCGCGTTGCACGATGCGCGCGATCAGCTGCTCGCCCGGCACCACCACCTCGCGCGCGTAGAACTCGGCGAGGTCGGGGAAGTTGCGCACCTCGGTGATGATCAGCTTGAAGACACCCGAGGTGGCGCTGTCGAACACTTCGAGCCACCATCGGCTGAACACCTCGCGCAGCAGCTCGGCCGCGCTGCCGCGGTGCTTGTCGGCCTCGGCCGCGCCGGCGGCGATGCGCGAGCCCAGGTGCTCGCGGATCACGGCCTTGAGCAACTCTTCCTTGCTCGGGTAGTACAGGTACAGCGTGCCTTTGGAAACCCCGGCGCGCTGGGCCACCTCTTCGGCGCGCGTGGCGGCGAAGCCCTTCTCGACGAACAGCGTCAGGGCCGCGTCGAGCAGCTGCTGCGGCCGCGCCTCTTTCTGGCGCCGGCGGGAGGGGACGGCGGTTTCGCTCATGTCTTAATGACTGACCGGTCAGTAATGTAATCGACCCCGCCGCACGGGGTCAACGCGACCCTCGCACGGTCCGCACACCTTGGCGGCCCGACGCGCCGCGGGCAAGAGGGCTTCAACCAGGGGGGCGCCGCTTCAGGCTAGCGTCATACACCCACCCGTATCATCCGCCGCGGCAAGAAAAAGAGGACCCGATTTGGATCTGGTGTTGCTGGTCAAGGCGGCCGTGATGGGGGTGGTGGAAGGCCTCACCGAGTTCCTGCCGGTGTCGTCCACCGGGCATCTGATCCTTGCCGGCGCGCTGCTCGACTTCAACGACGAGCGCGGCAAGCTGTTCGAGATCGTGATCCAGTCGGCGGCCATCGTCGCGGTGGTGTGGGAGTACCGCGCACGCATCGCCCATGTGCTGACCCACGCCGGGCACGACGCCAAGGCGCGCCGCCTGCTGACCAACGTGGCGATCGCTTTCGTGCCGCTGGCGCTGCTGGGGCTCGCGTTCGGCAAGCTGCTGAAGGAGCACCTGTTCAACGCACCGACGGTGGCTGCGGCCTTCATCGTCGGTGGGCTGATCATTCTGTGGGTCGAGCGCGGCGCGCGTCCGGTGCGCGTGGCCGAGGTCGACGACATGACTCCGATGGACGCGCTGAAGGTCGGCATCGCGCAGGCGTTCGCGCTGATTCCCGGCACCAGCCGCTCGGGCGCGACGATCATCGGCGGCATGCTGTTCGGCCTGTCGCGGCGTGCCGCCACCGAGTTCACGTTCTTCCTCGCGATTCCGACCTTGGTGATCGCCGGGCTGTATTCGCTGTGGAAGGAGCGCGCGCTGCTCGCCGGCAGCGATCTGGGCATGTGGACGGTGGGCATGCTGGCGTCGTTCGTGTCGGCGTTCTTTTGCGTGCGCTGGCTGTTGCGCTACATCGCCACCCACAGCTTCGTGCCGTTCGCCTGGTACCGCATCGCGTTCGGCGCGATGGTGCTGGTCACCGCCTGGAGCGGCCTCGTGCACTGGAGCGACTGAAGCCGCGCTGCGTGCTCAACGCTTGCAAAACACCAGGTCGCGGCTGGCGTGGCCGAGCCTGTGGCCGCGCTGCTCGAACTTGGTGGGGGGCCGGTACGCCGGACGCGGCGCAAAGCCCGCCACGGTGTTGACGAGCGTCGGCTCGGCGCTCAGCACCGCGAGCATCTGCTGCGCGTAGGGCTCCCAGTCGGTGGCCAGGTGCAGCGTGGCGCCGCCGGCCAGGCGCGAAGCCAGCAGCGACACCAGCGGCGGCTGCACCAGGCGCCGCTTGTGGTGACGCTTCTTCGGCCACGGATCGGGAAAGAACACCATTGCTCCGGCCAGCGCCTGCGGCGCGATCATGTGCGTGAGCACCGCAATGGCGTCGTGCTGCACGATGCGCAGATTGGTCAGGCCGAGTGACTCGATGCGCTGCAGCAGCGCACCGACACCCGGCGCGTGCACCTCGACACCGAGGAAGTCGACGCCCGGTGATGCGGCCGCGATCGCGGCAGTCGCGTCGCCCATGCCAAAGCCGATCTCCAGCACCAGCGGCGCGCTGCGCCCGAACGCTTGCGCGCCGTCGAGCACCTGCTCGCGGTACGGCAGCACGAAGCGCGGTGCCAGCTCGCGCAGCGCGCGCTGCTGACCGCTGCCGATGCGCCCGCCGCGCAGCACGTAGCTGCGCACGCCGCGGGCGACGACATCGTCGGACGATGCGGGCGTCACCGCCGTCAGCTCTCAGCCACGCGCGCGGCGCGGCACGCGTCGAGCGTGGCCACCAGGGTCTCGCGCAGGCGCAGCGCGTCGATCGGCTTGGTCAGGAAGTCGTTCATGCCGGCGGCCAGCGCCAACTCGCGCTCCGACGTGAGCGCCGCGGCGGTCAGCGCGACGATCGGCAGCGCCTGCGGGCTCAGGCGCTGGCGCAGCAGCCGCGTCGCCTCGTAGCCGCTCATTGCCGGCATCTGCACGTCCATCAGCACCGCATCGAAGGGCTGGCCCGCGCGCTCGGCCTGAGCAACCGCTTCGAGCGCCTGTGCGCCATCGGAGGCCTGCGAGACGATCACGCCCCATTGCTCGAGCATGGCCACCGCGATCGTCATGTTGACTGCATTGTCTTCGGCCATCAGCACGCGCGCGCCGTTCAGCGTGTCGGGGCAGCTGTCGTCGCCGAAGCCGCTCTCGGGCGCAGGGTTGGCGGCGCTCGCCAACGGCATCTCGAGCCAGAAGCGGCTGCCGCGGCCCGGCGCGCTGTCGACCCCGACGCTGCCTTGCATCAGGCTGGCCAGCTCTCGGCAAATCGACAGCCCCAGCCCGGTGCCGCCGAAGCGGCGCGTGGTCGACTGGTCGGCCTGCGTGAACGGCGTGAACAGCTGTTGCTGCACGTGGGGCTCGATGCCGGGCCCGGTGTCGCTCACGTCGATGCGCAGCCAGCCCGTGCGCGGCGCGCTGGCATGCAACGCGATGCGGCCGTCGAGCGTGAATTTCAGGGCGTTGTTCAGGTAGTTGGTCAGGATCTGGCGCAGCCGCACGGGGTCGCCCCACGCGCGGCGCGGCAGTGCCGGGTCGATGGTCTGCTCGTAGGCGAGGCCACGCGCGTCGGCCAGCGTGCCGTAGACGCGGCCCAGCGAATCGAACAGCGAGCCGAGGTCGAATGCGAGGTGGTCGACCATCAGCTTGCCGGCTTCGATCTTCGACAAGTCGAGCACGTCAGAGATCACCGCGGTCAGCGTCTCGGCGCTGTCACCGATCTGGTCCAGGTATTGCCGGCGGCGCGCCTCGTCGACCTCGGGGCGGCGCGCCAGGCGGGCCAGACCGACCAGCCCGTTCAGTGGCGTGCGAATCTCGTGGCTGGTGTTGGCCAGGAAAGCGCTCTTGGCGCGGCTGGCCGCTTCGGCGTCGTCTCGCGCCTTGGCCAACGCCTGCTCGGTGCGCCGGCGCTCGGTGATGTCCTCGACGATCCAGATCGTGCCGCCGCGCAGCGGGTGCGTCGGATCGAGCACCTTGGCCAACATGCGGCCCCAGAAGCGCGATCCGTCGCGGCGCGTCAGCTCGTGCACGAACTCCACCGGCTGTCCGTGCTCGAGCTGCGGGTTGACCATGCGGCCGATCTGCCGGTACTCCTCCTCGCTGGCCCAGACCACTCGCCCGGACCGGCCGACGAGCGTGCCGCGCTCCCAGCCCAGCATCTGCTCGAGGGCCGGGTTGGCCTGCATGAAGACGAGGTTGCGCGTGAAGGCGATGCCGAGCGACGCGTTCTGCAGCACCGCTTCGTGCGCCAGCCGCGTGCGTTCGCTCTCCGAGATGTCGCGACCGTTGAGCACCATGTAGCGCTGGCCTTCGAGGTCGAATTGCGCGGCCGACAGCAACAGCAGGAAGCGTTCGCCGGAGCGCGCGACGAACTCCTGCGGCCAGTCGCTGACACTGCCGCGGGCGCGCAGGGTCTCGACGAAGGCAGCGCGTTGCGACGCGTCGCCCCAGATGCCGAGCTCCAGCGCCGTGTGGCCGATCGCCTGCTCGCGGGTGTAGCCGGTGAAGCGCGTGAACGTGTCGTTGACCATCACGTAGCGGCCGCTGTTGAGGTCGGTCAGCGTGATCAGGTCGGGACTGGTCGCGACCAGGTGCGACAACGTGGTCTGGGAGCGGCGCAGCGCATCCTGCGCGCCGTGCAACTCGGTGATGTCGTCGTAGATCGCCAGCACCGCATTGCCGCCTTCGCTGTCGAGGCGGGTGGCGATGGCGCGCAGAATCAAGCGGCGCCCGTCGCGCATCACCGCGTGGTAGATCGCAGGCGGCAGGCGTTCGCCCGGCTGCACGGTCGGCGGCCGCTCGCGCGCCCTGTCGTGCATGGTTTCGGACCCAAGGTGCTGCAGCAGGTGCTGGCCCTTCATCGCCGCCAGGTCGGGGTAGCCGAACATCGCCAGCGCCGCCGGATTGGCGTCGGCCACCACCCAGTCGTGGTGAATCACCAGTGCGAGCGGCGACACCGCGAACAGTTCGCGGTAGCGGCCTTCGGTGGCGTGCATCGCCTGCTGCAACGCCACGTCGGCCGTGACGTCGCGCGTCACGCCCCAGTAGCCTTCGAAGCGTCCCTGAGGGTCGAAGCGCGGCTCGCCGCTCACCTGATCGTGCTGCACGCGGCCTTCGGGCAGCAGGCGCCGCACACGCAGGTTGCGGAACGGCCGGTGCGCCGCCAGGTCGGCCTTGTGCGCTGTCAGTTCAGCCGGATCGAAGCGCAGTGAGGGCTGCTCCCACGGCGCCGGAAGCGCGCGATCCACCCGCACGAAGCGGTGGTTCGGGTCGCGCGCCCACACGGTGACCTGGCTGAGCGTGGCGTCGAGTTCCCAATAGGTGTCGACCGCGATGCCGAGCAGCCCCACGAAGCGCGCCTCGCGCTCGTCGCTGGCGCGGCGATGGATCGTCAGCACCTGCGCCACCATCACGCCGCAGGCCAGCGCCGCGCCCACCAGCAGCAGGTGGTTGACCAGCCGCCGCTCGAGCGCCAGATCGGCGAGCAGGCCGGCGCCACCGATCAGGCCGCGCGACTCGGCCCACGCCAGCGCCAGCAGCAACGCAGCGCCGGCCACCGCTGACAGCACCCCGGCGCGCGCACCCACAGCGGCGCAGATCACCATCGGCAGCAGCGTCATGAAACCGATCGCCGGCGCGTTCAGCCCGAGCCCGCTCAGCATGGCATAGAGCGCCACCAGCAGCAGCGCGACGACGTTGACTGCGACCACCGCCCATTGGGTGGCTTCGCCGCGCCAGCGCGTCGCCAGCCAGGACAACGTCCCGGCCACCATGAAGCCGGCCACCAGCGGGACCCGGTGCGCCACCGGAAAAGGCCCAGTGGCCAGCAGCAACGCGGCGCACCCGCACACACCCGTCGCCACCACCAGGATGCGGCGCGAGATCGCGGTGCGGGCTTGAGCGAGCGGGTCTGAAAGGGCGAATCGGTTCACGGCGGCGGGCTGCGGCGTGGCGCCACTCTACGCACGCTTGTGCCCCGCCATCGAGAGGGCTAGCCCGCGCCGCGGAAGGCATCACGCCAAACCCGCGAATGCCTGCTGCCAGTGGCACGCGCAAGGCAGTCCCCGCATACCGGCACTGCTCGCCCGATCGGGACCGACGGTCTCCTCAGCCCCGATAGGCACATTGGCGACCGGCTCGTAGCTGAACAGCGTCGCGTCGTGTCCACCGGCGACGAAGGTGTGCAGACACGCCGCTTCTAACGCCGATAGCGACGGCCCTTTCCAAAATGTCCCGAAGCGACTCATTGCATGCTCTGCGAGCATCGGTCACCACAACCGCAGCAGTCCCTCGGCTGTCCGCATGACCGTGACGTTGATCCCCAAGGCGCGTCCCGCGTCGGGACGGGGGCAAGGCGGCAATCGCGATTCCTGGCGGGAAGTCAGCTGTGGTTCAGCCAAGGCGGCGCGACGTGTCACGCGGCCTGGTGCGCCGTGCAGCCTTTACGGCGCACCGCAAGTACCTCTTGCCACGCGCTGCCGCGGCGAGGTGATCCGCCGCGCCGCAACGTCGCTAGAATCGCCGCCACGCTGCGGGTGTAGTTCAATGGTAGAACGGCAGCTTCCCAAGCTTCATACGAGGGTTCGATTCCCTTCACCCGCTCCACGCTCTTCCTGACACGCGAACGCTGCGCGACATCGCGCAGCGGCGCGGCTCGGTGTTTCCCAGCCTGCCGGGACACCCTGCCTTGACGCACGATGGGCTGCCGATGAACGCGCCGATCCAAGTGCTGTTTCAGGGCAATTCGCTGCCCGATCTGGCGACGTCGGCGTTCGGGCCCTTCATCGCCCACGGTTGTACGGGCCTCGACGAGGCCGGGGCGCTGATGCAACGCCATCGCTACGACGCGCTGCTGCTGCGCGCCAGCAGCGCAGCCGAGCTCGACGCGCTGCTGCACTGGAGCGCGTGGCCGCAGGCGCTGCTCGAGACCGCGGTGCTGGTGGTGACACCGGAGCCGGCGGCGGCCGACCTGGCGCGGCTGTTGCAGCTGGGCGTGCAGGAAGTGGTACCGGCACGCGACGCGCAGCCCGAGCGCCTGGCGCTGGCGTTGCGCCAGGGCACCGAGCGCAAGTGGATCGAGGTGGCAGCGCGGCGCGCGCATGCGATCGACCTGAGCACCGGGCTGCCCAATCGGACTCAGCTGATGGAGCACATGACGCACTTGCTGGCGCTGCGCGAGCGCGAGCCGGCGCCGATGGCGCTGTTGGTGCTGCGCATCGATGGCCTGGCGGCCGCCGAGGCGCGCCTGGGCACCGAGGCAGCAAACGTCCTGCGCCGCAAGATCGCGGTGCGGTTGCGCTCGGGGCTGCGCGCCAGCGACGTGGTGGCCGCACTCGGGCACGACCGCTTCGCGGTGCTGCTGGCGTGGATCGACGACGCAGCCGCCGGCGAGCGAGTGGCCGCCAAGCTGATCCAGAGCCTGCAGCGGCCGCTCAGCGTCGCCGGGCAGGACCTGGTGGTCGCGGTGGGTGTGGGTGTCGCGCGCTATCCGGGCGACAGCCGCGACGCCGACGCCTTGCTGCGCCTGGCGATCAGCCAGGCGTCGCAAAGCGGCGCGCGAGGCCGCGCCGGCTTCTTCGACGGGCTGCCGCGCGGGCCGTCGGCCGCCAACGACGAGACGCCGGGCCAGCCCTAGCAGGCGCCGGCCGCGGCGTTCACTTGTGCAGGTCGCCGAGGCACAAGTACTTGATCTCGACGTAATCGTCGATGCCGTGGTGCGAGCCCTCGCGCCCGAGGCCCGACTGCTTGACGCCGCCGAACGGCACCTCGGCCACCGAGATCAAGCCGGTGTTGATGCCGACCATGCCGTACTCGAGCGCCTCGGCCACGCGGAAGATGCGTCCGACGTCGCGGCTGTAGAAGTAGCTGGCCAGGCCAAACTCGGTGGCGTTGGCCAGCCCGATCGCCTCGGCCTCGGTCTTGAAGCGGAACACCGGCGCGACCGGCCCGAACGTTTCCTCGCGCGCGCACAGCATGTCGGAGGTGACGTCGGCCAGCACGGTGGGGGCGTAGAAGCGCTCGCCGATGCGCGCGCCGCCGGTCACCACCTTGGCGCCCTTGGACAGCGCGTCGGCCACGTGCGCCTCGACCTTGCGCATCGCCTGCGCATCGATCAGCGGGCCTTGCTGCACACCTGCCTCGAAACCGTTGCCCACGCGCAGCGCCATGGCCTTGTCGGACAGCTTCTGCACGAACGCGTCGTAGACCCCGTCCTGCGCGTACAGGCGGTTTGCGCACACGCAGGTCTGGCCGGCGTTGCGGTACTTGCTGACCATGGCGCCGTCGACCGCCGAGTCGAGGTCGGCATCGTCGAACACGATGAACGGCGCATTGCCGCCGAGCTCGAGCGAGAGCTTCTTGACGGTGGGTGCGCATTGCGCCATCAGGATTCGGCCGACCTCGGTGGAGCCGGTGAACGACAGGTGACGCACCGCGTCGGACGTGCACAGCGCCTTGCCGACCTCGATCGACTGCATGGCGTCGGCGGTCACCACGTTAAGCACGCCCGCGGGCATGCCGGCGCGCTGCGCCAGCTCGGCACAGGCCAGCGCCGACAGCGGCGTGGCCTCGGCCGGCTTGATCACCACCGGGCACCCGGCTGCGAGTGCCGGCGCGACCTTGCGCGTGATCATCGCGATCGGAAAGTTCCACGGCGTGATCGCCGCGCACACGCCGATCGGCTGCTTGATGATGACCGTGCGCTTGTTGGGGTCGGTGGTCGGAATCGTCTCGCCGTAGACGCGCTTGCCTTCCTCGGCAAACCATTCGATGAAGCTGGCGCCGTACACCACCTCGCCACGTGATTCGGTGAGCGGCTTGCCCTGCTCGGCGGTCATGATGCGCGCCAGGTCGTCGGCGTGCTGGTTCAACAGCGCGAACCACTTCATCAGGATCGCGTGGCGTTCCTTGGCGGTCTTGCTGCGCCAGGCCGGCCATGCGGTGTTGGCGGCGATGATCGCCTGCTCCGTCTCATCGGCTCCGAGATTGGCGACATCGGCAAGCTTGCGGCCGGTGGCGGGATCGTTGACCGCGAAGCGGCTGGTGCCGCCGACCCAGTGGCCGTCGATCAGCGCATTGGTCCTCAGCAGCGCCGCATCGTGCAGCGCTGACAGCGGCGAAGTCTTCATGTCCATCGAAAGCTCCTGATCCGGGTCATTCAGCGCTGGGCCAGGCATCGGCGCGCGCCAGCGCATCTCGAATGGCGGCGCCTTGCTCGTCGAGCCGCGGCGCCGGACGATCGGATACTGCGCGCTCGCCGTCCAGGCGCATCGGTGGCGCAACCATGGGCATGCCGCCGGTGTGGACCTTCATGCCGCGCGCCACCACCTGCGGGTGCCGGAAGACCTCTGGCAACTCGAGGATTGGCGCGCACGGGACGGCATTGGGCTCGAGCAGCGCCATCCACTGAGCCGTTGTGCGCTCACGCATCCAGCCGGCGATCAACGGCGCCAGTTCGTCGCGATGCTGAATGCGCAGCGCGTTGGTGGCAAAGCGGGCGTCGGCGCCGATCGCTGGATGGCCCGCCAATGCGCAGAAGCGCTGGAACTGACCGTCGTTGCCGACCGCCAGCACGATGTGGCCGTCCAGCGTCTTGAAGACCTGGTACGGCACCACGTTGACGTGTGCGTTGCCCATGCGCTTGGGCGTCTTGCCGCCCACCAGATAGTTGCTCGCCTGGTTGGCGAGCATCGCCACCTGAGCGTCGAGCAGCGCCGCGTCGATCCAACGGCCGCGGCCGGTGCGATGGCGTTCGTGGAGCGCGGCGAGGATTGCCGTCGTGGCGTACAGGCCGGTGCTCAGGTCGGCTACGGCGACGCCGACCTTTTGCGGCTCGGAGCCTGGTGTGCCGTCTTTCTCGCCGGTCACGCTCATCAGGCCGCCGGTGGCCTGGATCGCGAAATCGTAGCCGGCTGCCGGCGCGTAGGGACCGTCTTGCCCGTAGCCGGTGATCGAGCAGTAGATCAGGCGCGGGTTGAGGGCGCGCAACGCCACGTGGTCGAGCCCGTACTTCGCGAGCTGCCCCACCTTGTAGTTCTCGAGCAGCACGTCGGCGTGCGCGGCGAGCCGCTTCACCAGCGCCGCGCCTTCGCTGGTGGCGATGTCGATGGCGATCGAGCGCTTGCCGCGATTGGCACTCAGGTAGTAGGCCGACATCTGATGCGCGGCGTCGCCCCACCAGGGCGGGCCCCAGGTGCGCGTGTCGTCGCCGACTTCGGGGCGCTCGACCTTGATGACGTCGGCGCCATAGTCGGCGAGCAGCTGTCCGCACCACGGACCCGCGAGCACGCGGCTCAGGTCGAGCACGCGCACGCCCTCGAGCGGCCTGGGAAGGCCGCTCATGCGGTGAATGCCTGGATGCCGGTGATCGCGCGCCCCAGGATCAGCGCGTGGATGTCGTGCGTGCCTTCGTAGGTGTTGACGACCTCGAGATTGACCAGGTGGCGGGCCACGCCGAACTCGTCGCTGATGCCGTTGCCGCCCATCATGTCGCGCGCCATGCGCGCGATGTCGAGCGCCTTGCCGCAGCTGTTGCGCTTGAGGATGCTGGTGGTCTCGACAGCGGCGTTGCCCTCGTCCTTCAAGCGCCCAAGGCGCAGGCACCCCTGCAGGCCGAGCGTGATCTCGCTCAGCATGTCGGCGAGCTTCTTCTGCACCAGCTGGTTGGCGGCCAGCGGACGGCCGAACTGCTTGCGGTCGAGCACGTACTGGCGCGCGCGATGAAAGCAGTCCTCGGCGGCGCCGAGCGCGCCCCAGGCGATGCCGTAGCGGGCGGAGTTCAGGCAGGTGAACGGGCCCTTCAGGCCGCGCACCTCGGGGAACGCGTTCTCCTCGGGGCAGAACACCTCGTCCATCACGATCTCGCCGGTGATGCTGGCGCGCAGGCCGACCTTGCTGTGGATCGGCGGTGCGCTCAAGCCCTTGGCGCCCTTGTCGAGGATGAAGCCGCGGATCTGGCCACCGTCGTCCTTGGCCCAGACCACGAACACGTCGGCGATCGGCGAGTTGGTGATCCACATCTTGGCGCCGCTCAGGCTGTAGCCGCCAGGCACGTTCTTCGCGCGCGTGACCATGCTGCCGGGGTCGGAGCCGTGGTTCGGCTCGGTCAGGCCGAAGCAGCCGACCCACTCGCCGCTGGCGAGCTTGGGCAGGTACTTGCGCCTCTGCGCTTCGGTGCCGAACTCGTGGATCGGGACCATCACCAGCGAGCTCTGCACGCTCATCATCGAGCGGTACCCCGAGTCGATGCGCTCGACCTCGCGTGCCACCAGGCCATAGCACACGTAGTTCAGCCCGGCGCCGCCGTAGGTTTCGGGGATCGTGGGCCCGAGCATGCCGAGCGAACCCATCTCGCGGAAGATCGCGGCGTCGGTCTTCTCGTGGCGAAACGCCTCGAGCACGCGCGGCTCCAGGCGCCCCAGGCAGTACTCGCGGGCGGCGTCGCGCACCTGGCGCTCGTCGCTGCTGAGCTGCTGGTCGAGCAGCAGCGGATCTTCCCAACTGAACTTGGCGGCGCTGGACATGGCGATTCCCTGCAGTGCTCCGGCCGCGTGCCGGAAAACGGAATCATCCTATATCGCGCGCGGCTCTCGGCCGCGGCACCAGCGCTTCAGCGCGCCGTCACTTCTTGCCGTTGGGCGGAGCGACGGTGCTCACCACGGTGCTGGCAGCGGGCACCGCCAGCTTGGCCTCGCGCATCAGCACCCGGTGGAAGTTCTGCGCGCGCTCGAGCCAGTCGACGAACTCCGGGCCGCTCATCGCGGTCTGCTTGTACGCGCCCTGGCCCATGAAGTCCTTCCACTCGGGCAACGCGCGCACCTTGTCGAGCAACTGCACGTAGTAGGCGATCTGCTCGGTGCCGACGCCGGGCGCCATGAAGATGCCGCGCATCATCAGGTACTGGACCGGAATGCCGGCCGACATGCACGTGGGCAGGTCGCTCCAGGCCGCGTCGCCGCTGACCTTGTCGGCATAGGAGAGCTTGCTGCCGTCGAACACGCACAACGGGCGCACCTTGCCCTCGCGCCACAGCTTGGCGGCCTCGATCGGATTGTTGACGGTCAGGTCGACGTCGCCACGAGCCAACGTGTTGGCGACGTCGCCACCGCCCTTGAGCGGCACGTAGGTGATGCGCGTGCCGGCCGCGGTTTCGAGTAGCACACTGAGCAACTGGTCTTCCTGCTTGCTGCCGGTGCCGCCGAGCTTGAATTGGCCTGGCGGCGCGCTGCGCAACGCCTCCAGCAAGTCTTGTGGCGTCTTGTACGGCGTGCGCGCATTGACCCACAGCACGAACTGATCGAGCGCCAGCATCTGCACCGGCGTGATGTCGTTCCAGACGAACTTCGTGCCGGTGGCCAGTGGCGTGGTGAACAGGTTCGACAGCGTGATGATCAGCTTGTGCGGATTGCCCTGCGCCGCCTTGACGTCGAGCAGGCCTTCGGCGCCCGAATTGCCCGAGCGGTTGACCACGGTGAGCGGCTGGGCCATCAGCCTGTGCTTCTGCACCATCTCCTGGATGAAGCGCGCCATCTGGTCGGCGCCACCACCAGTGCCGGCGGGGACCACCAGTTCCACCGGTGCGCTCGGCTCCCAGGCGTGGGCGGAAAGCCCGAGCAAAGCAAGGGCAGCGATGGCAAGGGCGCGGTGGGCCTTGCGAATGGAGCAGTGACCTGCGTTCATGAGCGTCGGGTGGCGCCGCACGGATGAATCACGATGCGGCCATGCTAAAGGCGCATGCGCCTGCGCATGCGGCGCTGGCGACCGGTGCACTGTAGGGCCGCCCACTAAGTCACGCCCCTCATCACCCCACCCGCGCCAGGGCCGCTGCCTGGCGGTGCTCGGCCACCCGTGCCGTGCCAACGTCGGCCACCACCGCTTGTATCCTCCCGCACCTCGGACCTGTCTCGACCTCGTCGGAGTCGCCCCATGCCGCTGCCCCCGCCGGACGTCCATCGCCGACACCTGCTGCTGCGCGCAGCGGGCGCACTGCTCGTG
>Ga0068860_100001532_pt1 | contig 24896 bp, 20 predicted proteins | sample KBSSwiS32_FD_66597 | JGI IMG/M metagenome (GOLD analysis project Ga0068860, IMG submission 66597) | Switchgrass rhizosphere microbial communities from Kellogg Biological Station, Michigan, USA - KBS Switchgrass S3-2 | ecosystem: Host-associated > Plants > Roots > Rhizosphere > Soil ...
AAACAATGAGCGAGCAACGCGTGCTGTTCCTGCGCAAGGGCTTCATCGGCACCTGCGCCTTCGCGGCGCTCTTGCTGCTGGCGACCTTCTATTCGATCGTCAACGGCGCGGTCGAGCGCGCCGCCAAGCAGCGCCTTGCCGGGAGCGGCGCGGTCGGCTCCCGCACGGCGTTCAGCGCCGTGCCGCGCCAGCCGCAGCGCGCGAACGCGTTGTTCGCCAGCGTCGGCAACTGACCTTTCGTCCGGTCCCTGGCCGCGCCGCCCGCGGCGCCACCCTGATAATCGCCGCGGGCCACGGCCCCGGCAGCGCGTCGCGCGGCCGCTCCCGGGTGCAATGCTGAATGGGTCGGGTCGAAGGCTCCCTCGTCGTCTGTGGCCAATGCGGGCTGGCGCACCGCTGGCAACCGTTGCTCGAAGCCTCGCAGGCACGCTGCACCCGCTGCGACGCGGTGCTTGCCCGCGCCCACCGGTTGTCGATCGAGGGCATCCTGGCACTGACGCTCGCTGCCGCGGCGGCCTACCTGGTCGCGATCAGCTCCCCGCTGATGTCGCTCAGCCTTCGCGGCGGCGCGGAAACCGCGACCTTGCCGCAGGCGATCTCGATCGCCTGGCAGAACGACCAGCAGCTCATTGCCATCCTGGCCGGGATCACCGCGCTGCTCGCGCCCGCGGCGTTCATCGGCTTGCGCCTGTACGTGCTGATCCCGCTCGCCGCCGGCAACAAGGCGCCGGGCTTCGCCTGGTGCGTCCGCGCCCTGCACCAGGCGGCGCGCTGGAACATGGTCGAGGTGTTCACGGTCGGCGTCCTGCTCTCGCTGGTTCGCCTCGCCGGGCTGGCCGACACGTCGCCCGAGCCGGGCCTGTTCGCGCTCGGCGCGATGACCGCGCTGTTCGCGGCGATCGAATCGGCCGGCCTGAAGCACCTGTGGTGGCACGTGCAATGAGCACGGAGGGCGACGAAGGAACCGGCGTCTACCTCGGTTGCGAGAGCTGCGGACTGGTGTCGCACGACGTCACCGGCGACGACCCGACGCTGGTCCAGCACTGTTCGCGCTGCGGCCACGTCCTGCACGCGACCAAGCCGTTCTCGCTGCAGCGCACCTGGGCCTGCATCGTCGCCGCAGCGGTCCTCTACGTCCCCGCCAACACGTTGCCGGTGATGGAGACGACGTCGGCGCTGCAGCACGACGAGCACACCCTGCTCGGCGGCATCCACGAGCTCTGGCTCGACGGCTCGTGGGGGCTGGCGATCATCGTCTTCATCGCCAGCATCGCCGTGCCGGTGCTGAAGATCGCGGTCCTCGCCCTGCTCGCGTGGACGGTGCGCTTCAACCCCGACTGGCGCCGCCTCGAGCGGGCGCGCCTGTACCGGCTGATCGAGACGGTCGGCCACTGGTCGATGCTCGACGTCTACGTCGTCGTCCTGCTCGCCGCGACGGTCCGCTTCGGGCCGCTCGCCAGCGTCAGCACCGGCGCCGGCCTGTTGTCGTTCGCCGCCGTCGTCGTTCTCACCTTGCTCGCGACCTGGTCGTTCGACCCCCGCCTGATCTGGCGCGATCCGCCCGCCCCGCCGAACCCGCCCGATGGAAGAAGACTCGCCTGACGCGCCGCTCAAGCCGCCCGGGGAGCCGGGCGGTCCGGCGCCGGTGTCTGCGCCGGACTTTCCGCCGCCGCGCGTCGTCAAGGCGCGGCGCTGGAACGTCTCGCTCGTCTGGCTGGTGCCTTTCGTCGCGGTCGCGATCGCCGCCTCGATGCTGGTGCGGTCGATCTTCCTGATCGGCCCCCGCATCGAGATCCAGTTCAAGTCGGCCGACGGGGTCGAAGCCGGCAAGACCGAGGTCCGCTACAAGGAGGTCGTGATCGGCAAGGTGCTTTCGGTCGCCTTGCGCGACGACCGCCAGAGCGTCGGCGTCGTCGTCCAGCTCGATCGCTCGGCGGCGAGCTTCGCGGTCGAGGACACCACGTTCTGGGTCGTGCGGCCGCGCATCGGCACCGGCGGCGTGAGCGGCCTGGGCACGTTGTTCTCGGGCGCCTACATCGGCACCGATGCCGGCGTCTCGGACAAGTCGCGCAGCGTCTTCGTCGGCCTCGAAGCGCCGCCTTTCGTGCTGCGTGGCGAGCCCGGCTCGATCTTCGTCCTGCGCTCCGAGGACCTTGGCTCGCTCGATGTCGGCTCGCCGGTGTTTCATCGCCGCACGCCGGTCGGCCGGGTCGTCGGCTACACCCTCGACGCCGAGCGCGACGAGCTGTCGCTGAAGATCTTCGTCGAGGCGCCGTACCAGAAGCTCGTCACCCTGAACAGCCGTTTCTGGAACGCGAGCGGCATCGACCTGACGCTGAACGCGAGCGGCCTGAGCGTCAACACGCAGACCCTCGCCTCGGTGCTCGCCGGCGGTCTCGCCTTCGATGCGCCGCCGGACCTGGCACGCGCGCCGCAGGCGCCCGAGAACACCGTGTTCACGCTTTTTTCCGATCGTCGCTCGGCGCTTGCGCCGCCAGACGGCGTCGCGGTGCCGGTGCGGATGGTCTTCGACCAGTCGGTGCGCGGACTGACGCCGGGAGCGGGAATCGACCTGCTCGGCGTCGACATCGGCCGCGTTCGCAGCGTCGCCCTCCAGTACGACGCGCAGCGCCATCGCTTCCCGATCGAGGTCATGGCGGAGATCTATCCGCTCCGGCTCGGCGCGGTGCGCGAGGCGCTGCTGCGCGATGCCGGGGGTGCGGGCGACGCCGTCGTCCTGCAACAGCTCGTTGCCAGCGGCCTGCGCGCGCAGCTGCGCACGGGCAACCTGCTCACCGGCCAGCTCTACGTCGCGCTCGACTTCATCCCGGGTCCGCCGAAGACCGCGTCGATCGGCGCCGACGGCGCCGTGCGCATGCCGACCGCGCCCGGGACGCTGAGCGAGCTGCAGCCGCAGATCGCCGAGATCGTCCAGAAGGTGAGCAAGATCCCGTTCGACGACATCGGCCGCGACCTGCGCACGACGCTGCGCAGCACCAACGCCGCGATCGGCCAGCTGACGCCCGACGCGCAGAAGGCGCTCGCCGAAGTGACGCGGACGTTGAACAGCGCCCAGAAGTCGCTCGAGAACCTGGACCGCAACGTCACCGACGCCAGCTCGCCGGTGCAGCGCAACCTCGAGGACACCTTGCAGGAGCTGCAGCGCACGGCGCGGGCGCTGCGCCTGCTTTCCGACTACCTGCAAAAGCATCCGGAAGCGCTCCTGCGCGGCAAGCCCGCCGACGCGCCGGTGCCGAACCGCTGAGGCGCCATGCGACCCCGACTGCATCTTCTTCGTCGCCCGGTGCGTTCGCTGCGGCGGGCCGGCCTCGTCCTCGGCGTGCTCGCCCTCGCCGCGTGCGGCACGCCGCCGCCGACCCACTTCCACAGCCTGATGCCGAGCGAGGTCGCGGCGCGGTCGGCGGCGCCTGCGGCGAGCGGCGTCGTCTTCCGCCTCGAGCCGATCCGCCTCCCGGCGCAGGTCGACCAGCCGCAGTGGCTGGTCCAGCTCGGCGACGAGTCGATGGCGGTGCTCGAGCAGGAACGCTGGGCCAGCCCGTTGCGCGACGAGCTCGAGCAGGCGCTGCTCGAGGAGCTGATCGTCGGCCAGGGGGCGATCGACGCGCGCACGCAGCCGGCGCCGGGCACGGTCGCGCGGGTGGCGGTCGACGTGCGCCGCTTCGACTCGCTGCCCGGCCGCGAAGCGCGGATCCAGGGCTCCTGGACGATCACCGGCAGCGACGCGCGCAGCAGCTCGCGCTGCGAATGGCTGATCCGCGAGCCGGCAGCGGGATCCTTCCCGGCGCTTGCCGCAGCGCATCGGCGCGCCGTCAGCCGGCTCGGCGCCGCGATCGGCCAGGCACTCGGCCGCTTGCGACGCGGCGAAGCAGCCGGTTGTCCGGCGCTCGACAGCCGCTAGACGCTAGGCGGAGATCGACGACAGACAACGACGCGCGGGGCGAGCGCGTGTCTCCGCAGGGTCAGGGCCGCACGGCGACGTTGTTCTGGACCGCCTTCACGCCGCGGACCTTCATCGCGATGTTCTCGACGGTGCTCTTCTCGAGCGTCGTCCGGGCGACTCCCGACAGCACGACGTTGCCTTGCGCCGTCTCGACCTGGATCGCGTCGGCATCGACGGTCCTGTCCTCGACGAGCCGGGCCTTGACAGTCGACGTGATGGCCGCGTCGTCGATGTGGGCGCCGACCCCTTCGCGGTTGCGCATCTCCGCGCAGCCTGCGGCGGCGACGAGCAGCGTCGCAACGGCGAGCGCAGCGACGCCGCGCCGAACGCTCATGGCGTGAGCCAGTCGCTCAGCTCGTCGGCGTGCTCCTGCTCCTGGCTCAGGATCGATTCAAGCATGCGCCGGGTGGTCGAATCCTTGTCGCCGATCAGCTTGATCATCTGCCCGTACGCCTCGATGGCGACGCGCTCGGCGATCAGGTTGGCGCGGATCATGGCCTGCAGGTCGAGCGAATCGTCGTAGTCGGCGTGACTGCGCGAGGTCAGCGTCGTCGGCGCGAAGTCGGGCTCGCCGCCGAGCTGGACGATGCGCTCGGCGATCATGTCGCCGTGCGCCGTCTCCTCGTTCGCATGGACGAGGAACTCCTCGGCGATCTTCGGCGACGCGAGTCCCTTGGCGGTGAAGTAGTGGCGCTTGTAGCGCAGCGTGCAGACGATCTCGGTGGCGAGCGCGTCGTTGAGCAGCCTGATGATGTCCTCGCGCCAGGGCCCGTAGCTCGGCGTCACGGCGCCTTTCTCGAGGCTTCTCTTGGCCGCCTCGAGGGCGGCGTTGTCGAGCTCGAGGCGCCCGGCCGAGACGGGGGTCGCTTCGCGGGTACCCGCGGTGTCGAAGGTGGTGATGCTCATTTGTTCGAGATCGCCTTGGCGCCGAGCAGCGCGAACAGCAGCACTGCGACGAACAGGACGAGGAAGACGACGAAGAGGATCTTGGCGACGCCGGCCGCGCCGGCGGCGACGCCGGTGAAGCCGAGCGCGCCGGCGATGAGCGCGATGACCGCGAAGATGATGGCCCACTTGAGCATGGAGATCTCCTGTTGGAACCCTGCAGAAATGCGGGCCCGCTGATTGTTGGAGACGACTCTAGCGACCGGAGCGGTGCGCGACGATCGGAACGCCGCGTGAGCGCCTGTAGGACATGGGCGGGTAGGCGCCTCAGCCGGCGTTGGCGAGCTCGGTCGCCGCGGCCTGCGGCGGCGCGCCACCGGCGTCGGCCATCACGACCAGGAGCGGCACCGCGCCGTCGAGAGTCGACCATCGGATCGTCTCGCCGACGCCGAGGAGGCGCGCCGACGCCGCGGCGGCAAGCACCTCCGGGGCGGCATCGGTGGCACGAACGAACAGCAGCCGCACCGACTTGCCGGCGCGCGTGAGGCGAAGCTCGGCCTGGCTCCAGGCGCTCGGCAGGCAAGGGCGGACGACGAGCTCGTCGCCGCGCTGCGCGACGCCGAACATCGACTCGATCGCCGCGCGGTGCATCCACGCCGCCGAGCCGGTGTACCAGCTCCAGCCGCCACGGCCGACGTAGGGCGGCGCGCTGTAGACGTCGCCGGCCATCACGTAGGGCTCGATGCGATACGCCTCGGCACGTCCGCTGCGACGCGAGCGGTGCGCGGGGCTCAGGTAGGTGAAATAGCGGTATGCGGTATCGGCGTCGCCGAGGGCGGCTTGCGCCATCATCGCCCAGATGCCGGCGTGCGAGTACTGGCCGCCGTTCTCGCGCACGCCCGGCGGATACGCCTGGATGTAGCCGGCGCTCGGCTCGCCGTGGGCGAGCGGCGGATCGAGCAGGCGGACCAGGCCGGCGTCGCGGTCGACGAGCTCGCGGTCGAGCGCCGCCATCGCGCGGCGCGCCTGCGCCTCGGGCGCCGCGCCGGACAGCACCGACCACGACTGCGCGATCAGGTCGATCTTGCACTCGGCGTTGAGGTGCGAGCCGAGCGGCGTGCCGTCGTCGAAGAAGGCGCGCCGGTACCACTCGCCGTCCCAGCCGGCGGCCTGGAGCGCACCGCGCCAGCCGCGCGCGGCGTCGAGCCAACGCGCGGCGCGCTCGCGCTGGCCGCGCTGCTCGGCGATCGGCGCGTAGCGGGCGACGACGTCGCACAGGAACCAGGCCAGCCACACCGACTCGCCGCGCCCCTCGTGGCCGACCCGGTTCATGCCGTCGTTCCAGTCGCCGCTGCCCATCAGCGGCAGGCCGTGCGCGCCGACGCGCAGGCTCCGATCGATGGCGCGCGCGCCGTGCTCGAAGACGCTCGCCGTCTCCGCGCTCACCGCCGGCGTGTAGTAGGCGTCCTCGGCGCCTTCGGGGATCGCGGCGCCTTCGAGGAAGGGCACGTCGACGTCGAGGACGCTGCCATCGCCGGTCGTCTGGACGTAGTGCGCGCAGGCGTACGGCAGCCAGAGCAGGTCGTCGGAGAAATGGGTGCGCACGCCGGCGCCGGTGGGCGCATGCCACCAGTGCTGGACGTCGCCCTCGCCGAACTGGCGCGACGCCGCCAGGACGATCTGCTGGCGCAGCAGCGCGGGCGCGGCCCAGGCGAGCGCCATCGCGTCCTGGAGCTGGTCGCGAAAGCCGTAGGCGCCGCCGGCCTGGTAGAAGCCGGCGCGGGCCCACAGCCGGCACGCGATCGTCTGGTACAGCAGCCAGCGGTTGACGAGCGCGTCGAAGAGCGGATCGGGCGTGCGCACGGCGGTCGCGCCGAGAAGCTCGTCCCAGTGCAAGCGAACGCGCTGCAGGCGGCGCAGCGGCGGCACCAGCGCAGCCTGCTCGGCGACGGCGAGAGCGGCAGCCTCGTTCGGCCCGTAGCCGAGCAGGAAGACACGGTCGATCGAATCGCCGGAGCGCACCGTGAGGCGGGTCGACAGCACGGCGCACGGGTCGAGGCCGCAGCCGCTCGCTTGCGCGTAGTGGTCGGCGACGACGGCACGACCGCGCGCGTCGAACAGCTCGCGCCGGTCGCAGGTCCAGTCGGCGGGCTCCTCGCTGTCGCCGGCGAGCGCGAAGAACGCGGTGCCGCTGCCGAAACCGGCCGAGCGGTCGCGCTGGGTGCAGAAGAGGACCGTCGCCCGGCCCTCGACCGGCTCGTCGCTCGCCTCGAGGACGTCGTCGCTGCTCGGCGCGGCGCGAACGCTCGCGAAGTGGGAGTGCGTGCTGCTGCGGTCGCTGCGCTGCGCGCCGAGGATCCATTCGGCGACGCCGACGAGGCGAAGCTGGATCGTCCGGTGGCCGCGGTTGACGAGGCGAACGCGCACCTGCTTGACCGCGCTCTCAGTGTCGACGCACCAGGTGACGCTGGTGTCGAGCGCACCGCGTCGGTGGCTGATGACGCTGTAGCCCTGGCCGTGCGCGATGCGGTACTCCGACTCGGCGTCGCCGGTCGCCGACGGCGTCGCGCTCCAGGCCTCGAGCGTGCGCAGGTCCTGCAGAACGAACCACTCGCCGGCCGGGTCGGCGACGGCGTCGTTCGACCACGGCGTGAGCATGTTGAGGCGGCTGTTCAGCGCCCAGCTGTAGCCGCCGCCGGCCTCGCTGATCTGCGCGCCGAAGCCCGGATTCGCGAGCACGTTGACCCACGGCCGCGCCGGCCGGACCAGCGCGCTGACGTCGAAGCGGAACTCGCCGCCGGCGGGCGCGAAGTCGCCGATCGGGTGCTCGGCAGCGCCGGCGACCATCCCCGTGTCGCTGCCGAAGGCGACCACCGACGTGCCCTGTCGATCCTGGAACGATCGCTCGTGCAGCTCGACGAGCTCTTGAACGTGGTGGGCGAGCGGGCGGCCGTCGGCGTTGAGGCGCACGCGTGCGAGCGCGCGCAGGGTGGCCATCTCGTCGCGCTGAAGGTCGCTCGACTGGAGCTGGTGAAAGGCGGTGGCGGCGCTGCCGGGCTGCGCCGAGAGCGCCGCCGCGTGCGCTTCCTTGAGCGAAGCGATGGCGCGGCTGAGCGGCATCAGGTACGAAGCCGGCTCGTGGTTGACGACGACCAGGTCGCAGGCGACGCCGCCCCACGACCAGAGGCGAAGCGCCTGGGCGAGCGAGCGCAGCAGGCCGAGGCCCTGCTCGACGCCGGCCGAGACGAGGACGATCGGCAGGTCGCCCGAGATGCCGAAGCGCCAGAGCAGGCGCCGGTCGCACACGTCGCTCGCCTCCGAGGCGCGCAAGTGGGTGCGGGCGAGCGAGAGCGAGAGCGCGGTCGAGAGGGTCTGGATCGCCGCGAAGTTCTCGGCGTTGATGCGCATCTCGCGCAGGCGGATGCCGGTCAGCGTCGCCGACATCAGCGAGGCGCGCGCGATGTTGCCGACCTGGCGGTACTTGTCGATCACCGCCCGCAGCGTCGCCGGCTCGTCGGTCGCGGCGGTACAGAACGTCAGGCGCACCTTGGCGCTGGGGACGATCTGCATGCGTACCGCGAACGCGGCGACCGGATCGAGGCCGGTGTCGAGGGTCGCGCCGTCGCTGCCCTCGGGCACGACCGGCAGCTCGTCGAAAGCGGCAAGCGGATGGCTCGCGTCGCGGTTGCGGCCGAGCCAGCGCTGGCGATCGACCAGGATCTTGACCGCGACGTTCGCCGGCTCGGCTTCGGCGAGGAAGTTGGCGGCGACGAGACCCTTGTCGGTGGCGAGGCGCGGCTTTCGCGCGAAGACGATCGCCTGGTGGTGCGCCTGCCACTGCGCGCTCACGAACAGGTTCGAGAACGCCGGATGCGATTCGTCGGCGCGCGGATCGGCGAGCGTGACCTCGAACGACGACAGCAGCTCGAGGTCGAGGGTGCGCTCGCCGCAGTTGTGGAGAACGACCTGGCGGAACTCGATGTCGTCCTCGGGGCTGACCCAGACCGTCGTCGTCGCTTCGAGCTCGGACCAGGTCGCGCTGAAGGCGACCCGGTCGGCGTGCAGGCTGCAGTGGTAGTGCGCCGCCGGGTCGGGCGCGGGATGCTGCGTCAGCGAGACCGGTCGCGGCTGGCGGTCCCAGCGCACGTAGAAGAACCAGCCGTGCGCGTCGCGCAGGGCGTCGTCGCGCGATCGCGTGATCGCGAGGTCGCCGCGCCGGCTCGCCCCCGCGCCGTTGGCACGCAGGGCGACCGCATAGCGGCCGTTCGACATCAGGTGGGTCGGCTCGATCGCCGTCATTCCGGGCGGCACCTCGCGGAACATGCCGGGCGCGCGCTTCAGTTGCAGGCTCGAGATCAGGCTGGTCGGCGGCTCGCGCAACGGCGGCACCTCGCGCGGCGCGCGCTCGTGCAGGAGCGACGCCACCGCCTCGATGCGCGCGTCGCCCATGCCCCAGTGGCGCGCAACGCCGTCGAGGAGGACGTTGGCGATCGAGACGATGCTCATGCCCTGGTGGTGCGACATGAAGGTGCTGACGCGGGCGACGCCTTCGGCCCCCGACTGGCGCCCGGGCGAGTAGTCGAGCGCTTCGATGAAGCCGTAGCGGCCGCGGGCGCGCGCCTGCTCGAGCCGACGCAGGTTGGTGGCGGCACGGTGCGGCGCGATCTGCGCCGCGAGGGCGGTCGCATACGGCGCGATGACGAGCTCGTCGTTCGGGGTGCGGCGCAGCGCCAGGCGTGGCACGCCCTGCGGCGCGTACTGGTAGGCGAGGGTGTGGTCGCTGCCGGCGTACGCCGACTCCGAAATGCCCCACGGCACGTGGTGCTCGCGCGCGAAGGCGATGTGCTCGAGCACGGCGGCGTGCGCGGCGCTGTGCAGGACGCTGCCGTACGGCTCGTCGAGGACGAGCGTCGGCATGAGGTACTCGAACATCGACCCCGACCACGAGCGCAGCCCGGCGAGCTCGCCGACGGCGTAGAACGGCCGGCCGAGCGCGACCCAGTGGGCGGCGGGAACGTCGCCCTTGGCGATCGCCCACAGGCTGGTCGCGCGCGCTTCCGAGGCGAGCAGGTCGTAGAAGCCGCCGTCGAGCTGGTGCTCGGCGACGCGAAAGCCGATGTGGAAGAGGCGGCGCTTGCGATTGAAGAGGAAGGTGAAGTCGGGCTCGGCGGCGATCGCGCGACACGTCGTCGCGATGCGCTGGAGCCGGGACGCGATGCCGGTGTCGCCGAGGTCGCTGGTGACGTCGCGCAGCGCCGACCGCAACGTCGCCAGGTGATCCTCCAACGCCCAGGCGAGGCGGTGCGCCGGCGTCGGCATCGATTCGTCGAGCGTGGTCGGCGCGCTCGCCGCGAGCTCGGCCGAGGCGGCCTCGAGCAGCGCCTGAAAACGCGCCGGATCGGCCTTGATCCGCTCGAGCGGCGATGCCGCGCCGAGCAGGTCCGCCATCGCGTCGCCGCCGAGCGGCGCGCTGCCGGCGGCACGCAGCAAGGCGATCCGCGTCGCCGAGGCGGCGAGGGCGCGCCGCAAGGCGGTGGTCGTGAGCGCCTCGTGGCCGAGGGCGATGCACGCCTGCGCCAGCGCGAGCAGGTGCGTGCAGAGGTTGCCGCTGTCGACGGTGGAGACGTATTGCGGCGAGAGCGCCTCGGTCGAGCGCGAGTCGTACCAGTTGAGGAAGTGGCCGCGATGGCGCGGCAGCCTGGCCAGCGTCGCGAGCGTCGCCTCGACGCGCTCGATCATCTCGACCGTGCCGATCCAGCCGAACCGCTGCGCGCATGCGGTGGCGAGGAGGTAGAGGCCGATGTTGGTGGGCGAGGTGCGGTGCGCGACCATGTCGCTCGGCGCGATCTGCAGGTTGTCGGGCGGCAGGTGGTTGTCCTCGGCGCCGACGACGCGCTCGAACAGGCGCCAGGTGTCGCGCGCGACGTCGTGGAGCAGCGCCCGATCGTCGACCGAGAGCGGGCCGCCGCGCCGCACCGGCCGCGGCCGGCTCACCCACCACGTCCACAGCGGCGACAGGGCCCAGACGATGCACAGCAGCGTCGCCGACGCGGGGTAGGCCGTCCCGGTCGCCATCAGCGCGAGCCACAGCACGGCGGCTGCGACCGGCGCGCCCCAGTGCTTGCGGACGAGGACGCGCAGGTCGGTCGTCGCCGCCGCCTCGGCCGCGGCCGCCGTCCGCCATTCGAGCAGATGGCGCTTGCTGACGAACTGGCGATAGAGCGCGCGCACGATCGCATCGGTCGACATCAGCGCGAGCTGGAGCAGTTGCGCGAGCAGCCAGGCGGCGCTCGCCAGCGCCCGGCCGAGGTCGGCGAACGCCTGGCGATAGAAATGGACGCGTGCGATGTCGTCGCGGCTCGGCGACAGGCCGGCGAGCGCGCCCATGAGCGGCCCGCCCGAGAACGCGAACGCGACGAGCACGAACGACGCCCAGGGCGACACGGCGCCGCTGGCAAAGGCGAACGCGAGCAGCACGAGGGAGGCCGGCGCGACCAGCGAGCGGCGCAGGTTGTCGAGCATCTTCCAGCGGTTGATCGCGCGCAGGCGCCAGTGCCCGGCGTGCGACAGGAACGGCAGCAGCTGCCAGTCGCCGCGGGTCCAGCGGTGCACGCGCGACGCGGCGACGTCGGCGTGGAACGGCGCATCCTCGATGACGGTGATGTCGGTGACCGCGGCGCAGCGCGCCACCGAGCCTTCGAGCAGGTCGTGGCTGAGGATGCGGTTCTCGGGCAGCCGGCCGCCGAGCACGGCGTGCATCGCGTGGACGTGAAGCAGGCCCTTGCCTGCGTACGTGCCTTCGCCGAACACGTCCTGGTAGACCTCCGAGCTCGCCGCGCTGTACGGATCGATTCCCGGCTGGCCCGCGAACAGCCAGTGATAGGTCGTGACCTTGTCGGGCTCGGGCAGCGGCGTCGCGACGTGCGGCTGCAGGATCGCGTAGCCGCGCTCGACGCGCTTGCCGTCGGCCGAGAGCTGTGGCAGGTTGTGCGGATGCGCGGCGACGCCGACGAGCTCGCGCAGGCGCCCCGGCGGCAGGCGCGTGTCGCTGTCGAGCGTGACGACGTAGCGCGTTCCGGCGGCGACGGTCGAGGTCCGGCCGAGATCGAAGAACGGGCTCGCGCCGCCCTCGGCGAGCAGGGAGAGCAGCTGCTCGAGCTTGCCGCGCTTTCGCTCCCAGCCGATCCAGCGCTCCTCGGTCGGCGACAGGCGCCGCTCGCGGTGCAGGACGATGAAGCGCGCCGGCTCGTCGGCCGGCGCCGGGTAGAGCGCATTGAGCCGCTCGACCTCGGCGATCGCCGCGTCGAGCAGCGCGGCGTCGCCGGCGTCGCTCTTGCCCTCGCTGTCGGGCCAGTCGGTGACGAGCGCGAACTGGGCGTGGCGCTCGGGGTTGGCGAGGTAGTGCAGCTCGAGGTCGTGGGCGAGCTCGCGGCCGCTCTCGGGCGAGGTCAGCATCGCCGGCACGGCGACCATCGTCCGGTGCTCGGGCGGGATGCCGCCGACGAGGCCGAGCCGCGGCAGTCGCACCGGTCGGGTCGATTCGCTGATCAGGCGGTTGACGATCGCGACCACCGCCTCCGACGCCGGGAAGATCATCAGGAGCGCCGCCAGCGCGGCGAGCCAGGGCGTCGCGCCCCCCGATGCGAAGGCCGGGCTGTGCCGCACGAGCATCCAGACGACCAGCGCGGCGGTCAACAGACCGATCGCGCTGAGGTACGCGGGCAGGGCGGCACGCTGCAGGCGGCGGTGCCGGGCGAGCGATCGGTCGTCGGCCAGGCCGAGGGCGCGGCGCAGCTCGCCGCGGCCGGCCCCGCGCAGCCAGTAGTTGGCGACGGTCCGGGCGTCGACGTCGCCGCTCTCGGGCGACGATTCGGCGCCGCGCATGAGGCCGAGCAGCGTCGTCGCGACCTCGCGCTCGCTCCGTCCGCTCTTGCGCGCCAGCAGCTCGACCGCGTGCAGCGTCTGGTCGCGCGTGTCGTCGCGCTCGGCGGCGAACGCCGGCGAGCCCAGCATCAGCCGCGTCAGCACGCTCGACGCGGCGACGATCTCGGGCCAGTCGGCGTCGCTGATCGACCGCAGCGAGGTGATCGCGTTGCTGACGCTGAGGTTGTCGGCGGCCTGTGCCGCCGGCACCCGCGTCTGGATCTCGGCGAGGTGCGGCGCGACCCGATCGAGCCACTCGAAGTAGCGCGCGTTGGCGGGCGTGCGGTGGCCCTGCAGCTGCTGCGCCATCTGCGCCAGGAACGACTCGCCGACGGCGCGCTGGTTGAGCAGCGAGAGGATGGCGTCGAGCTGCTCGAGGTCGTAGGCCTCGATCCGGTCGCAGCACAGGTTGGCGATCTCGCGCGCAGCCTTGTTCGCCGCCGATCGCTCGGCGAGGCGGCGCAGGTTCTCGAGCAGGACGACGCGCAGCGTCGTCGGCAGCGCCCACAGCTCGCCGAGCGTGAGCTCGCGGATCTCCTCGTAAGCGCGCAGGAAGTGGATCAACAGGTCGTCGTCGAAGGCGCTGTCGGTGTGGGCGACGAAGGCCCAGGCGACGCCGTAGATGCGCGGCAGGCCGACCAGCGGCTCGTCCTTGAGGACCGGGAGGTCGCGGAAATAGCGGCGCGGCAGGCCGTCCCGGATCTCGCGCGCCTGCGCTTCGATCAGGTGGAAGTTGTCGAGCAGCCATTCGGCCGCCGGGCTGACCTCGTAGCCCGAGGTCGCGTAGCGGGCGATGTAGTGCTGCGCCTCGCGCAGGATGCGGATGTTCTCGCGCAGGCGCGGGAAGAAAGCGCTCGTCCGCTTGCGCGCGAACGCTGCGGCGTGCGTCTCCGCGAGGCTGCGGCCGTGCTGGGCGAAGCGCTCCGGCCCGAAGATCTCGGAGCGGTTGGGCCGTTCGAGCGGGCCGCGCCTGGCGTCGAGGATCTCGCCCAGCTCGGCCGGCGCATCGGGCACCAGCCGCAGCAGGTCGGACGCTCTCATCCGGCGGTTATACGACCAGCGAGGCCACCCCGAAGACGAGCGCGACGATGACGGCAGTGGTCACGAATCGCGGTGCGACGAAGGCGATCATCGCGTCGGCGGCGCACTGGAGGCGGAACATCCGGCCGCGCGACCCGTTGCAGCGGTCGACGTGGGCACCGAGCGCCGACAGTTCCATCGGCGTCGTGTCGGCGGTGTCCGCGAACGAGGCGGTCGCCCACGGACGGCGTGGTCCGTTTTCGGTGGGAGGGGCGAGGGCTTCGGTGGTCATCTCGGTGCTGCTGCGGAGGCGTCCGGTAAATATAGGAACGGTCGGTCGATCTGTCTGTCGGACGGCAGAAGCCCAAGTGTAGGATGTGTCCGACATTGCAAGATCCGGACCGTGGCGGCCGGCCAAAAAAAACGCGCCGAGGCGCGTTTTCAAAGACCCCACGGAGGGAGACCGGTCGGGTTCCGCGCGAAGCGGATCGACAAGGGGCCGTTGGGAGGTAACCGATCCACTGCTACGGCAATCCGGATGCCTGAGGCGTCGGCGCCGGCCTGGCCCGACGCGCGGCGCGGCGTCGCGGACCGCCCAGGTTGCCGAGCATGTCGACCCACGATTCGGCCGGCATCCGGCGCACGACCTGGGCGACCAGCTGCGGCAGAAGGCCGACGAAGAGCGCGGGCCGGAGCGCCCAGCGCCACGGCTTCGACAGGACGAGCAGGGCGCCGACGCCGACGGCGGCGGCGATCAACCCGAGCGGATTGCGCTCGGCGATCGGCTGGACGACGCGGCGCGAGGCGCCCTCGGCGACCAGCGTGGCGGTGCGCAGCGGATGCTCCTGCCACCAGGCCTCGATCGTCTCGATGAGAATCGCCGCCCCCGGCAACTGGCGCGCACGCTCGAGCAGCCGGTGGCCGAGGTCGCCGATCCGGCCGCCCATGAGCGGAGGCTGTGGCGGCGGATGGGCGATCGCCATCATCGCGCCCCGCAGGCGAGTGCGCGACGCCGCCAGGCGATCGAGCGCGGGAACTTCCTCGGCGGCCTCCTCGGCCGCCTTCCTGATGTCCTGCGTCGCCTTCTTGACCGCGTCTTTCTGCGTGCTGTCCTCGCGCAAGGTCGATGTGCTCTCCATCGTGGAGTTGACGGCGGTCGTCCGCGCCGGCGACGTCCCCGCCGCGGCATCTTCGTCGATACCGGTCGTGCCGAGCGGAGGTGACATGACGGTGCTCATGACGCGCTGACCTCTCGCAGCATGGCCATGTCGGCGTTGAGCTGCTTCTTGATGGTGTCGAAAGGCTTCTCGGCCGGGCGCGAGCGCGCGAACACGACGCAGCCGACGGCGATGACGAACGGCGCCAGAGGAACGACGAACATCGCCCACGGCGCGGGATAACCGGACGAGGGCACTGCCGCGCACAACAGCAGCGCGACGCCGACCAGCACCAGGCCGACCGTGGCCAGGAGGAGCGCCGCGGCGTAGAGCGCGACGCGGACGATCAGCGCGGTCGAGACCTTGTTGACCTCCTCGCCGACCAGGGCCGCATACGCCTCGACGTGGTCGCCGATGAGATGCGGCTCGGTCGCGGCCAGCCGCAGCAGGGGATGGATCATGGGTGCGGCTCCAGTGCTGCGGCTTTCGCTCAGTCGCGCGAGCGGCCGAGCATGCTGATGATCCCCATCAGCAGGGCGCCCGTCGCCGCGGCGATGAGCATGGCCTTGATCGGCTCGTCCTTGACGTAGGCGACGGTCATGTCCTGCGCCTGCAGGGCGCGTTCGCGCAATTGCTGCGAGGTGTCGCGGACGGCTTCCATCCCGCGCCGCGCGGCGGCCTCGGCCTGCGAGGTCACCTTGTTGATCATCGGCGCGGCCTGGCCGCGCACCTCGTCGACTTTCTGGGAGAGGCGGTCGAGCGCCTGGTCGGCCGCGCGCTGGGTCGAGCGGATCGCGCCCTGCGCGGCGTCGGCCGCGTTATCGGCCATGTCCTGGCTTTGCTGGGCCATGGGCTTGTTGGTGCTGCTGCCGATCGTGTCCATCGAGTTTCCTTTGCTGGTGGGTGGCGGATTCCGCTTCTCGTGCCCGCAGGCCGGAAGAGACGACAGGGACAGTGTGCTGTCGCTGTCGAATTCGAACGATAGGTGCTGCGCGCGCGGCCGAGTCGGGGGACACTCCCCGCCCCGGTAGGACGCGACCGACAGCGTTGCGCGGCGTGATCATGCGGCTGCCGCGACCGGCATGTCGGTGTGGCCGTCGTCATCGCCTTGGCCGTCGTTGCTGGCGCGCTGCGCCGGCAGCGTCGCTTCGATCAACGTGCCCTCGCCGGGCTTCGACGACAGCTGCATCGTTCCGCCCTCGGCTTCGACTCGGTAGCGCATGCCGAGCAGGCCGTGGCGCTGCAGGCGCGGCACGCCGGTGTCGAAGCCGATCCCGTTGTCGCGCACCGAGATGAGGGCGCCGCCGCCGCTCGGCGCCGTCAGGGTGACGACGACCTCGGTCGCCTTCGCGTACTTGACGACGTTCGTCAACGCCTCCTGGACCAGGCGGTAGATCGTCAGCTGCGCGGCCGGGGTCACCTCGACCGGCTCGAGTCGTTGGACGACCTTGATCTCGCTGCGCGAAGCGAACTCGCGCAGCTGGATCTCGAGCGCGGCGACCAGGCCGAGGTTGCTGAGCGACGATGGCCGCAAGTCCTCGATGATCCGGCGCTTCAGGGCGATGCCGCCGTTGAGCGATTCGTTGAGATGCGCCAGCCGCTCGGCGGCGTCGGCGCTGGCGCTGGCGCCGAGGCGCGATTTGAGACGGGCGACGTCGAGCTTGGCGGCGGTGAGGAGGGCGCCCAGTTCGTCGTGCAGCTCGCGGGCGAGCCGGCTGCGCTCGTCCTCGCGGATCGTCTGCAGATGCTGGGCGAGCTCCTTCAGCTGCGCCGTCCGCGCCGCGACCTCCTGCTCGAGGCGGTCACGCTCGCCCGCCATGCGCTCGGCCTCGTCGGCGAGGGCGCGGTCGAGGGTCGCCGTCTGGCGCAGGTACATGAAGAGCGCGAGCAGGCTGACCGCGGCCATCGCCGAGACGCCGATCCGGTTCAGCCAGAGCGTCTCGTAGACGCTGCGCCGGCCGATCTGGACCTGAGCCGTCTCGTGGTCGATCAGTTTTTCGCCGAGCGTGCGCACGTGCTCCATCTTCTCGCGGCCGATGTCGGAGAGCATGAGCTCGCGCCAGCCGTTCTCGACGCCGCGGTCGTGCAGGTCGATCGTCGTCGACAGCTCGCTCAGCTTCGCTTCGGTCTCCTTCGCGACCTCGAGCATCGTCGGCGCGGTCTTGGGGTCCTTGGCGTAGTAGGCGGTGAGCCAGGCGATCAGGTCGCGCGACTCCTTTTGCGCCTGCTCGTAGGGCCGGAGGTATTCGCGCCGTTCGGTCAGCAGGTAGCCGCGCTGGCCCGTTTCGGCGTCGAGCAACGTCTTCACCAGGTCGTTCAGCTTGCCGCGCGCAGTGGCGCGCTCGCCCAGCCGGTCGAGCGAGGAGGTCGCGTCCTGGTACGACGCTTCGCTGATCGCGAGCATCGCCAGGGCGGCGAGCGCCGCCAGCGGGAAGGCGATCACGTTGCCGCGAAAACGCGAAAGAAAGCTCATCGTCCGGCCATACCTCTAAACTTGTGCCCCATCGAGAAAATCACGCACCCTGCCGGGATGCCGCTGCCATGATCCGAATCGCCATCATCGACGACCACGCCATCGTTCGCGCCGGCCTGCGCCAGTTCTTTTCCGAGCAGGTCGATCTCACGGTCGTGGCCGAGGCCTCGAATGGCCGCGAAGCCGTCGACATCGTCCGCAAGGGCCAGGTCGACGTCCTCGTCATGGACCTCTCGATGCCCGACCAGAGCGGCGTCGACGCGCTTGCGGCGATCAAGGCCCGCGCGCCCGACCTTCCGGTGCTGATTCTGTCCGGTTTCCCCGAGGAACACTACGCGACGACGCTGCTGCGCCAAGGGGCGAGCGGCTATCTCAACAAGGACTGCGATCCCGAGGAAATCGTCAAGGCGATCCGGACCGTCTATCGCGGCCGCAAGTACATCACCGCAGGCGTGGCGGAGCTGCTCGCCGACGGTCTCGGCGGGGGCGGCGACAAGCCCGCTCATGAGCAGCTCTCCGAGCGCGAGTTCCAGGTGTTCCTGCGCCTCGCCAAGGGCGAGACGATCGGCCACATGGCCAACAGCATGTCGTTGAGCGTGAAGACGGTGAGCACGTACCGGACCCGGGTGATGGAGAAGATGAAGCTCGAGTCGAACAGCGACCTGACCTACTACGCGCTGAAGAACGGCCTGATCCAGTGAAGGGCGCGCGGCCCGGCGCCCTATGAGAGAGGGTTGTATTCGGAGCTGCCGGTGCTGCCGTCGGCGAGCCGGCAGCAGTACAGGATGAGCGCGTCGATCTCGTTCGATTTGTCGAAGACGCGGTCGGCGCCGAGCTCGAGGCACTTGCGGCGCATGTCGGGTGTCGCGTAGTTGCTGAGAACGACGAGCTTGGCGGCCCCGTCGCCCGTCGATGCCGCTTTCAGCACGCCGAGCCCGGACCCGCTCTTCAGGAAGATGTCGACCACCACCAAATCGCAGCGGTTGTGCGAGTCGGCCAGCCACGACAGCGCGCTCATCTCGTCCTCGGCGGTGCCGACGACATCGATCGGCGCCATCTCCTCGAGCGCCGCGACCAGGTTCTCGCGGATGACCGGACTGTCCTCGACGATGAACGCTTTCAGCTGGGTCATCGGGGACCCTTCGCGCTGCGCGAGGGCGTCGTCACCCGGGGCGCGGTCCAGCGAATGGCGGGGCCGTGCCGCAAGGTCGCGCGAAGGCTGCGCGTCGGCCACGCCCGCACGGGAGCTTGGCGCAGCAGCGGTTGGATGCAGGGGATGGGCACGCTTCAGCAACACTGAAGCGTGGAGTGTCGGGCAAGGCGTCGGGCCGGACAAACCGAGAAGCGCCCATCGTCCCGTAGGAGATTTCCTACGAGCGGTCGGCGTCTGCATCGCTGTCGGCGCCTCTTTCGTGTTCACGGGCGGCGTCGACGCTGCCGAGCCGACGACGCCGGTGGTGGTCGGCTCGAAGCGATTCACCGAGTCTTACGTGCTCGGCGAAATCCTGGCTCAGGCGCTTGCCGGTGCCGGCGTGCGCGCCGTTCACAAGCCTGGACTCGGCAACACCGGCATCCTCGAGCAGGCGCTCGCCAGCGGCGCCGTCGATCTCTATCCGGAGTACACCGGGACGATCGTTCGCGAGCTGCTCAAGCGCGAGGGCAATCCGTCGCTCGAGGAGCTGAACCGCTGGCTGGCGCCACGCCACCTGAAGGCCGCGATTCCGTTCGGCTTCAACAACACCTATGCACTGGCGATGACCCGCGCGAAAGCCGAGGCCCTCGGCATTCGCCGCATCTCCGATCTGTTCAAGCCGGCGGGGGCTGCGCTCTCGCTCGGCCTCTCGCACGAGTTCCTGCAGCGCGCCGACGGCTGGCCCGCCTTGCGCAAGGCCTACGGCGCGCGGGCCGGCGAGCCGACCGGCCTCGACCATGGCCTGGCCTACGACGCCGTGGCGGCAGGACGCGTCGACGTCATCGACGTCTACTCGACCGATGCGAAGCTCGGCCGCCTTGGCCTGACGGTGCTCGACGACGACCTCGCCTTCTTTCCGAAGTACGACGCCGTCGTCCTCATGCGTGCCGATGTCGACGCCGCGCCGCTGGCGCGGCTGGCCGGGTCGATCGATGCGGCGACGATGATCGCCATGAATGGCGAGGTCGAGCTCGACGGCCGCAGCTTCGCCGAGACGGCGAAGAAGTTCCTCGCCGGCGGCTTCGCGGCGACGGCGTCGAAGGCGGCGAGCGGCGCGAGCGGCGGGTCGTCGGGCGGTGCTGTCGGCGCCCAGGCGGGCGGTGCGGCGCGCGAACCGGCGCGGCCGCAGGCCAGCCTCGTCGAGCGCGTCTTCGCACCCGATTTCGCCCGCCTGGCCGGCGAGCACCTGCTCCTCGTGCTTGCTTCGCTCGCGCTCGCCCTCATCGTCGGCGTTCCGCTCGGCGTCGCCGCCTGGCGCTGGCCGCGCAGCGAGCCGCTCGTGCTCGGCGCCGTCGCGCTGCTGCAGACGATTCCTTCGCTCGCGCTGCTCGCGTTCCTGATCGCCCTCGTCGGCGCGATCGGCGTCGTGCCGGCAGTGCTCGCGCTCTTTCTCTACGCGCTGCTGCCGATCGTCCGCAACACCCACGCCGGCCTGCAGAGCGTCTCGGGGGGCATGGCGCAGGCGGCGCTCTCGCTCGGCATGACCGCGCGCCAGGCGCTGCGCCACGTCCAGCTGCCGCTCGCGGCGCCGACGCTGATCGCCGGCGTGAAGACGGCGGCCGTGATCAACGTCGGCACCGCGACGATGGCGGCGTTCATCGGCGCCGGCGGCTTCGGCGAGCGAATCGTCGCCGGCCTCGCCGTCAACGACAGCCGCGTCATGCTCGCCGGCGCGTTGCCGGCGGCCGCGCTCGCGCTGCTCGTGCAGGGCGCGTTCGACCTCGCCGAGCGCTGGTCGCAGCGCGGTCGACCGCGCTGACGGGGCGGCCGCGCGGGGCGGGCGCGTGCCTCCTCGCTGCGACAATCGAGCATGCATTTCGACTGGCTGGTCCCGGCGCTTCTCGCACTTCTCGTCGTCATCACTTTCTGGATCGCCCTGCGCCGGCCACCGGTCGATTCGAGCGTCGAGCGGCAGGCGCGCGAGCTGCGCGACGAAGTGCAGCGCAGCGCCCAGGGCACGCGCCAGGAGCTCGTCGCGACGCTCGGCGACGTGCAGCGGACCCTGCTGGCGCAGCAGAACGACACCGCGCGGACGCAGAACGAGCAGATCGACAGCTTCAGTCGCCAGCTCGCGGCGTTGCAGCAGCATCTCGCCGAGTCGCTCGTCCAGGCGACTGCGGCGCAGGTCGAGCAGGCGCGCCTGGCGCGCGACTCGCTCGATGCGACGCAAGCCGCACAAGGCCTGCGCCAGGCGACGTCGTTGAAGGAGCTCTCGGAGACGCTCCGCGACCAGCTGCAGGCGCTCGTCCGCGCCAACGACGAGCGGATGGCCGAGGTCAAGGCGACGGTCGAGACGCGCCTCGGCGCGATCCAGGCCGACAACGAGAAGAAGCTCGAGCAGATCCGCGCCACCGTCGACGAGAAGCTGCACGCGACGCTCGAGCAGCGCCTCGGCGAGAGCTTTCGCCAGGTCGCCGAGCGGCTCGAGCAGGTTCATCGCGGCATCGGCGAGATGCAGAAGCTGGCGAGCGACGTCGGCTCGCTCAGCCGCGTGCTGAGCAACGTCAAGACGCGCGGCACCTTCGGCGAAGTACAGCTCGGCGCCTTGCTCGAGCAGGTGTTCGCGCCGGTGCAGTACGGCAAGAACGTCGAGACGATTCCCGGGACGAACCAGCGCGTCGACTACGCGGTCAAGTTCCCGGGCCGCGGCAGCGACGAGCCGGTCTGGCTGCCGATCGACTGCAAGTTCCCGCGCGAGGACTACGAGCGGCTGGTCGAGGCGCACGAGCGCGCCGACGCCGCCGGCGTCGAGAGCTCGGCGCGGGCGATCGAGATGCGCCTTCGCGTCGAGGCGCGGACGATCAGCGAGAAGTACCTCGCGCCGCCGTACACGACCGAATTCGCGATCCTGTTCGTTCCGACCGAAGGCCTCTATGCCGAAGCCCTGCGCCGGCCGGGACTGTTCGAGTCGCTCCAGCGCGACCACCGCGTCACGCTGGCCGGGCCGACGACACTGCTCGCGGTGCTGACCAGTCTCAAGGTCGGCTTCAACACGCTCGCCCTCGAGCAGCGCTCGAACGAAGTGCGCGAGTTGCTGAGCACGGTCAAGACCGAGTTCGGCAAGTTCGGCCACGTCCTCGCCAACGTCAAGCGGCAGGCGAACACGGTCGTCAACTCGATCGGCGAGGCCGAGAAGCGGACGCGCCAGATGACGCGCGCGCTCAAGGGCGTCGAGGCGGCACCCGAGCTGCGCGTGCAGACGCTGCTGCCCGGGTCGTGGGTCGACAACGCCGACCCCGACGACGACGCGGATGACTGAGCGGCCGCAGAGCGGCTTCACCCGCGCGCTCTTCGCGCTGATCGGCGGCCAGATCGCGCTTCATTCGTGCATGACGGGCATCCGCATGGCGGCGCCGCTCGCCGCCCTGCGCGAAGGCCACGCGGCGTGGGCCGTCGGCGTTCTCCTCGGCCTGTTCGCGGCGGCGCCGGTCGTGCTCGCGCTCGCCGCCGGGCGCCTCGCCGACCGCCACGGCTACCACTTGCCGATCCGGGTCGCGGTCGCGCTGACGATCGTCGGCGGCATCTGCGCCGTGATCGCGACCGTGCTGCCGGCGGGGCAGTTCATCGGCCTGTGCCTCGCGGCGCTCCTCACCGGCGCGGGAACGAGCTTCGGCCTGATCGCGATCCAGCGCTCCGCGGGCCGCATGGCCAGCGGCACCACCGACCTGAAGCGCATCTTCTCCTGGCTCGGGCTCGCGCCCGCGCTCGCCAACGTCATCGGGCCGGTGATCGCCGGCACGCTGATCGACCTGGCCGGTTTCCAGCTCGCCTTCGCGGTGCTCGCGGCGCTGCCGCTGGCCGGCCTGGTCTGGGCGCGCTTCGTCCCGGTCGAGGCGCGCGCAGAAGCGGCGGTGGCAGAGCGCAGGCCGAACTCGTGGGATCTGCTCGGCGAGCCCGGCTTCATGCGCCTCCTGTTCGTCAACTGGCTGCTCGCGTCGAGCTGGGACGTGCATACCTTCCTGGTGCCGATCCTCGGCCATCAGCGCGGCTTCAGCGCGTCGGCGATCGGCCTCGTCCTCGGCGTCTTCGCGACCGCCGTGGCCGCCGTGCGGCTCGTGATCCCGCTGCTCGCGCATCGCCTGCGCGAATCGCACGTCCTGGTCGGCGCGATGCTGATGTGCGCTGCGATCTTCGCGGTCTATCCGCTGGCGCACAGCGCCTGGGTCATGGGTTGCTGCGCGGTGGTCCTCGGCGTGGCGCTCGGCGCCGTCCAGCCGATGGTCATGACGACGCTGCACCAGATCACGCCGCCGGCGCGCCACGGCGAGGCGATCGCCTTGCGCTCGATGGCGATCAACCTGTCGAGCGCGGTCATGCCGCTGGCGTTCGGCCTCGCCGGCGCGACGCTGGGCGCCTCGGCGCTGTTCTGGCTGATGGGGGCGGCGGTGGGAAGCGGCAGCCTCGCGGCGCGCCACATCGACGCGGCGAAGCCGGCGTTTCCCTGAGCGGCGCCGACGGCGCCTTCTTTGGCCGCTCGCTAGAAGCGGATCCCGCCGGACGGTCCCGGCGACGTCGGCGCGGTCGCGCGCGGCAGCGCTGGCGGTTCCGGCGGGGCTGCGTCGGCCGTGCGAGCCACGGTGGCATCGCGGCGCTCGGAGATCGGCGTCGCGGCACGGTACTGGTACGTCGACGGCAGGCGCGATTCGCGCGGGTAGCCGGCGGCGTCGAGGTACTGGCCCCACGAGTCGCTGCCGAACCCGCGCAGGACCTGCGATCCGACGGTGAGCGTCGGCGTTTCGCGGCCGCCCGAGATCTTCTCGAGGGCGTCGACGTCCTCGTTGCTCGCGGTCTGCCGCTCGCTGAAGGGGACACCGCGTTGCTTCAGGTACTGGCGCGCCTGCACGCAGGGCTCGCACGCGCCGGTCGTCGTGTAGAGCGTCACCGGGTACTTCGAGGCGACCTGGCGCAGCTCGAAGGGCAGGTCGGGCTCGGCGGCCTGGACCGTTGCCTTGGCGCCGAGCGCGGTGACTTTGCCTTCGGGCTGGCTGGGTTCGCGGTCGGTATAGGTCACCTTGCCGTCGGCGCCGACGACCTTGAACTGGGCCTGGACGCCGGTCGCGGCGAGCAGCAGCGCGGCGCCGAGGGCGAGCGAGAGCCGTGCCGACGCAAGGGCTCGGTACGGGGAAGGGAGGGAGAACGTCATGGCGGCCTTGGAGAGCGGGATCGGTCCGGTCGCCGAATCTAACCCAGCAGGGGGCGGGGTTCAACGCCGCGCGGCCCAGCCGGGCGCACCGGGTCACACTGCGTCACAACTTGGCGAGAGCGGCAACGGGCCGAATCAGCTTGAGAGCCCTTGGGCGGCAGCGGCGCGCTCGGCGGCGTCGACGGTGTTCGAGAGCAGCATCGCGATGGTCATCGGCCCGACGCCGCCGGGCACCGGCGTGATCGCGCCGGCGACTTCGGCCACGCCGGCGAAGTCGACGTCGCCGCACAGCTTGCCGCCGGCGTCGCGATTCATGCCGACGTCGATGACGACGGCGCCCGGCTTGACCATGTCCGCCGTCAGCGTGCCGGCGCGGCCGACGGCGACGACGACGACGTCGGCACGCCGCGTGTGCTCGCCGAGATCGGGCGTGCGGCTGTGACAGACGGTGACGGTCGCGTCGGCCTGCAGCAGCAGCAGGGCCATCGGCTTGCCGACGGTGTTGCTGCGGCCGATCACGACCGCATGCTTGCCGCGCAAGGACATTCCCGTGCTGGCGATCAGCGTCATGCAGCCCCACGGCGTGCACGGCTTGAAGCCGGGCAGGCCGGCGAGCAGGCGGCCGGCGCTTTCGATCGAGTAGCCGTCGACGTCCTTGCTCGCATCGATCGCCTCGATGACGCGCTGCGCCGAGATGTGCGGCGGCAACGGCATCTGGACCAGGATGCCGTGCACTGCGTCGTCGGCGTTGAGCGCGGCGATCCTGCCCAGCAGATCCTTCTCCGACAAGTCGGCCGGGTAGGTCTCGTGGAGGGAGCGGATGCCGGCTTCGGCGCAGGCCTTGATCTTGTTGCGGACGTAGACCTGGCTCGCCGGGTCGTCGCCGACCAGGATCACGGCGAGGCTCGGCAGCTGGCCGGCGGCGGCCAGTCGGGCGACGCGTCGGGCGACGCCGGCGCGGACCTCGCGCGCGATCGCGGTCCCGTCGATCCGCGTTGCGGTGGTCAAGCCTTGCTCTGCGCGCCGAGCGCGATCTTGAGCAGGTCGGCGACCGTGTTCGCGTTCAGCTTTTCCATGATGTTGGCGCGGTGCGCCTCGACCGTCTTGATGCTGATGCCGAGGTCGTCGGCGATCTGCTTGTT